>Ga0315273_10002347_pt1 | contig 22322 bp, 20 predicted proteins | sample YL17G02_0_MG_FD_205753 | JGI IMG/M metagenome (GOLD analysis project Ga0315273, IMG submission 205753) | Sediment microbial communities from Yellowstone Lake, YNP, Wyoming, USA - YL17G02_0 | ecosystem: Environmental > Aquatic > Freshwater > Lake > Sediment | place: USA: Wyoming | collected...
GGCTGGCGCTTGACGCGCTCGGTCAACTGCCCGCCCTCTTCGTAGCCCACGTAACCGGGGGGCGAACCGATGAGCTTGGACACCGAGTGCTTCTCCATGAATTCGCTCATGTCGAAGCGGACCAGCGACTTCTCGGTGCCGAACAGGAACTCGGCCAGCGCGCGAGCGACTTCGGTCTTGCCGACGCCGGTGGGTCCCAGGAACAGGAATGAGCCGGCCGGGCGTTTGGGCGACTTCAGACCCGCGCGCGAGCGGCGGATGGCCCGGGCCAGCGCTCCGAGGGCTTTGTCCTGGCTGATGATGCGCTTGTGCAACTCTTCCTCGATCCGCAGCAGCTTCTGGACTTCCTCTTCCTTGATCGAGGTCATCGGCACGCCGGTCCAGCGGGCCACCACGTCCTCGATGTCGTCCTTGGTCACGATGCCCGTCGAGGTGTCGTCCAGGTTATACTTTTCGCGCAATTGGCGGAGGTTCTCGCGCTCCTTGCGCTCCTCGTCGGAGTAGAAACGCGCCTTCTCGAACTCGTGGTTGGCGATGGCGTTCTCCATCCGGTGCACGATGAACTTGATGCGCTTCTGGATCTCGGAGACTTCGCTGGGAACGGTGGTCTGCCGCAGCTTGACGCGCGCGCCGGCCTCGTCGATCAGGTCGATCGCCTTGTCGGGCAGAAACCGGTCGGGAATGAACCGCACGCTGGCAAAGACCGCTGTCTCGACGGCATCGTCGGTGTAGCTGACGGCGTGAAACTTCTCGTAGCGCTCCTTGATGCCGAACAGGATCTTGATGGCGTCCGGCTCGGTGGGCGGCGGCACTTTCACGGCCTGGAAGCGGCGCTCGAGCGAGCGGTCTTTTTCGATCGACTTGCGGTATTCGCCCGGCGTGATTGCGCCGATGCACTGGATCTCGCCGCGCGACAGGGCGGGTTTGAGGATGTTGGCCGCGTCCAGCGACCCTTCCGCCGATCCCGCCCCGACCAGCGTGTGCAGCTCATCGATGAAGATGACGGCGTTCTGGTTCTCCATCAGCTCCTTCATGATGGTCTTGAGCCGCTCTTCGAACTGGCCGCGGTACTTGGTGCCGGCGACGATCAGCGACAGGTCCAGCGCCAGGATGCGCTTGTCGGCCAGGAACGACGGCACGTCGCCGTCGGCGATGCGTTGCGCCAGGCCCTCGACGATGGCGGTCTTGCCGACGCCCGGCTCGCCGATCAGGACCGGGTTGTTCTTGGTGCGGCGGCACAGGATCTGGACCACGCGCTCCAGCTCGTAGTCCCGCCCAACCAGCGGGTCGAGCACTCCGTCCATGGCGGATTGCGTCAGATCGCGGCTGAATTCGTTGAGCAGAGAGCTTTCCTTGGGCCGGCTGGACGACATCTTTTCCGAGGAAGAGCGCGAGATTTCCTCGCGCACCTGGGAGAGCCGCAAGCCACGCTCGTGCAGGATCTCGGCGGCCAGGCACTTCTCCTCGCGCAGCAGTCCCAGCAACAGGTGCTCGGTGCCGATGTGCTTGTGGCTGAGCCGCTCGGCCTCCTCGGCGCTGTAAGCCAGCACCCGCTTGCACTCGTGGCTCAGGGGCAGATCCACGGAAGTCGAGACCTTCTCGCGGACGGCGGTGTGCGACTCGACCTGCTTGCGGATCGACTCGATGGCCGCCTGCGAGCGCAGGAACCGGTTGGCCAGCGCCTTGTCCTCGCGGACCAGGCCCAGCAGCAGGTGTTCGGTCTCGATGTACGGGCTGCCGAACTGGCTCGCCTCGTAGCGGGCGAAAAAGATCACCCGCCGCGCCTTCTCGGTGTAGCGTTCAAACATGTTGGTTCCCCATCTTAGATGCCGCCGCGGGCTCCAGGACTCCGCCATCCAGCTTCAGCACCCGGTCCGCCCGCCGCGCAAACACCAGGTTGTGCGTGACCAGGACCGAAGTCAGGCGATGCGTCCGGTGCAGCTCGTCGATCAGATCCATGATCATCCCGCCGGTCTTCCAGTCCAGGTTCCCGGTGGGCTCGTCGGCCAGCAGGAGCGAGGGCCTTGCGACCAGCGCGCGCGCCAGCACCACCCGTTGCTGCTCGCCGCCGGAAAGCTCTCCGGCGCGATGCGATGCGCGGGCCTTCAGGCCGACCTCTTCCAGGCGCGCCATCGCCTCCGGTTCGGCTTCCTCGCGGCCCAGGCCGCGGATCAGCAGCGGCATCATGACGTTCTCGAGCGCCGTGAACTCGGGAAGCAGATAGTGAAATTGCCAGACAAAGCCGATCTGCCGGTTGCGGAACCCGGCCAGATCGCGATCCGGAAGCTCCGAAATGTCCTGGCCGCGGAAGTAGATGCGCCCCTGGCTCGGACGGTCCAGCCCCCCCAGCAAGTGAAGCAGGGTGGACTTTCCCGCGCCCGATTCCCCCACCAGCGCCAGCCGCTCGCCGCCGGCCACTTCCAGGTCCAGACCCGCGAAGACCACCAGGTCGCTCTCGCCGGACCGGTATTTCTTGCTCAATCCAACCGCGCGCAACAGCGATTCGGGCCCGCCATCCGGCTCCAAAGTGGTACCCCTGCTACTACGCTATCACGACGCCGACCGGAACGCGTCGGCCGCCAACGGCCCGGACAAGCTCTCCGGAGGCTTTTAAGATAAGGCGTCCGGCGATCGGGTGCCCTCTGAGCGGGGGGCGGGCCCTCGGCGAGTTCGGCTACCATGGGTGTCGGATGGCTGGCGACTGGTATTCCGACACCGATCCGCGCGCGCTGAAGGTCTTCATCGAAGCCCAGCGGCGATTGTCCCCCGGCGAGAAGATCGCCGCCGTCCTCGAGATGAGCGAGTTCCTCATGCGCCTGGCCGAGGACAACGTGCGGAAACTGCACCCCGAATTCAGCGAGCGAGAGGTGTTTCTGAACGCCGCCTCGCGCCGGCTGGACCGCCAGACCATGATTCGCGTCTACGGCTGGGACCCGGAGGCCGCCCGATCATGACCGCTCTCGGGCCGGGACTCAAACGGTTGCTGGAGGCTTTCGAGAAGCTCGGCATCAAGTTTTTCGCGGGCGGCTCGCTGGCGAGTTCGGTTCACGGAATGCCTCGCGCGACGCGCGGCGTAGACCTGGTTGCCGATCTGACGCCGCCGCAAGTCGATGCTCTGGTCCGGGAGATCGGCGGCGAATTCTACCTGCACCCCGACACGATCCGCGACGCCCTCGTGGCCGGCCGCCCATTCAACCTGATCCACTTCGAGAGCAGTTACAAATTCGACATTTTCCCTCTTCGGCACGACCCCTACCACCTGGGGGAGTTCGCGCGGCGCGAATTCCAGCCGGTCCGGCAGTGGGGCGACGACTTTTCACTCCCTGTCGCTTCGGCCGAAGACACCATCCTGTCGAAGCTCGTGTGGTTCCGGAAGGGCGGCGAGGTTTCCGAGCGCCAGTGGGCCGACGCGCGCGGAGTGGTCGAAGTCCGGAAGGATCGCCTCGACACGGCCTACTTGCGCGGATGGTCGGTCAAACTTGGCGTCCATGATCTGCTGGAACGGCTGCTCGTCGAAGCGGGTATGACCACGCCGTAGTGGCACCCGAGGCCGTCCGCCGTTCACTTCCCGATGCAGAAGGTGGCGAAGATGCGGTTGAGGATGTCGTCGGCGGTGGTGGCGCCGGTGATGGCGTCGAGGGGTTGGAGGGCGGCGTAGAGGTCCAGCAGCAGCATTTCGTGGGGGATGCCGGCCAGGGTCGCCTGGCGGGCCTGGCCCAGAGCCTCGAGACTCTCCTTGAGAAGCTGCTCGTGGCGCAGGCTGGTGATGAAGCCGGCCTCCCGTTCCTCTCCGGCCGGCGCGATGAACTCAACGATACGGCCGCGGAGTTCATCGATTCCCTCGCCGGTAAGCGCGGAAACCGCGACCGCGCCCGGCGGCAGGAGGGCGACGCGCCCCAGGTCGCACTTGTTGGCGACAACCAGGCCGCGCGCGCGGTCGAGCAGTTGCCGGTCCTCGTCGTTCAGCGGCTCGGAGCAATCCAGGACGACAAGCGCCAGGTCGGCGTCGGTCATGGCCTGAAGACTGCGCTCGACGCCCAGCGACTCGATGCGGTCGCCCGAGTCGCGGATGCCGGCCGTGTCGATGTACTTGACCGGGATGCCGCCCAGGGCGGCGGTCTCCGAGACCAGGTCGCGGGTGGTGCCGGGGATCTCGGTGACGATGGCGCGGTCCTGCTCGAGCAGCCGGTTGAACAGGCTGCTTTTGCCGACGTTGGGGCGGCCGACGATGGCCAGCGTGAGGCCGTCGTGCACCAGCCTGCCGTAGGCGAAGCTGGCGGCCAGCCGTTGGACGCCCTCGGCCACCGGCGCCAGGCGCCGCAGGATCTCCTGGGGCGAGGCGAAGTCGAGGTCGTTGTCGGCGAAATCGATTCCGGCCTCCAGCAGCGCAATCAACTCGAGCAACCGCTCCTTGACCGGCGCGATGCGGCGCGAGACGGCCCCGCCGGCCTGCTGCGCCGCTACACGCGCCTGGTACAGTGTGCGCGCTTCGATCAGGTCGCGCACGGCCTCGGCCCGTGGAAGATCGAGGCGGCCGTTGAGGAACGCGCGTAGCGTGAATTCGCCGGGCTCGGCCAGGCGCGCTCCCATCTGGCAGGCGCGCTCCAGGCAATAGCGCAAGACGACGGGGGCGCCGTGGCAGCCGATCTCGACCACGTCTTCGGCGGTGTAGGAGCGCGGCGCCTGGAAGAAGGTGACCACCACCTGGTCCACCGCGTGCCCGCCGGGGTCCGGCAGTTCGGCCAATTGCGCGCTCCAGCTTTGCCAGGCGGGACCCGGGCGGAAGCGCACGACCTTTTCGGCAACCGCGCGGGCCTGAGTGCCCGAGAGGCGCACGATTCCCAGGCCGCCGCGTCCGGGCGGTGTCGAGATTGCGACGATGGTGTCGCCTGGATGCATCTTCCACAGCCTGAAGGCTGTACTACTAAATCTTTGTCTCTTTGCGCGCCGCGACGATTTCGCGCTTTGGCCGCGGCGATGCCGCCAAGTGGGGCAAGTCTCCCAAGCCGCCGTAAACCCCGGGGGACACGCCTGCGCCCCGGGGTAAGCGATGGTTCCCGTAAGGCCAGCCCGGAGTGCCCCACATTCTGGCTTCTGGCTTCTGGCTTCTGACTTTTCCGTTTGCGGCCATGCCGCGCTGTGCCACCACAGGCTGAAGCCTGTGCCACCAAACCAGTCTAGCGGCGCCGGCCGCGCTGGGAGAAACTCGAAGCCGCCGGCGATTCGGGCGCGGGCGTGGGCATGCCGGCGGGGACGATCGCCACCTGGCGGTAAGGTCCGACGCCGATGCTCTCGCTGCGCACCGCCGATTGGCCGCTCAGGGCCAGGTGGATGATCCGCCGCTCGCGGCTGGTCATCGGGTTAAAGCGGAAGGGCGCGCGCGTGCGCGTCACTTTTTCCGCCGCCGTCATGGCCGCCATGCGCAGTTCTTCGATGCGCAGCATGCGGTAGTCGTCGGCGTCGAAGCACAGCAGCGAGTGATCCTCCGACGGCATGCGCAGCATCTCCATGGTGAGATGTTCGAGCGCCAGGAGCAATTCGGCCTTGTTCTCCAGCAGCAGTTCGACATCCGCGCCGGAGAAGCGGACCACCACTTCGGGATCTTCGATCTCCGGATGCGGAACTTCGCCCGGGACGGCCTCGAAACTCAGCCGCAGGCGGGCGAGCTTCACTATCGTTTCCAGAAAAGCGCCGATCCGCGGGCCGATCGACTCGACTTTGTACTTGCGATTGCTGGCCACCGGCTAAGACCTGGACCCTTTTTTCTTGGAAGTCGGTTTCGGCGCCGCCGGGGGCGCGCTGCCCGCGGCGGCCCGGTTGAACCACCACTGCTGCGCGATGCCCACGACGTTACCGGTCAACCAGTATAGCACCAGGCCGCTCTGGACTCCGTAGAACATGAAGCCGAACATCAGGGGCATGAGCAGCATCACGCGCGCCTGCGTGGGGTCGGTGGAAGGGGTCGGCGTCATCTTCTGCAGGATGAACTGCGTCGCCATCATGGTGATCGGAAGGATGCGGATGGGCAGCGTCTCGGGCCTGGACAGGTCGGTTACCCATAACCAGTTTGCGCCGCGCATCTCGATGACCACCGACAGCACCTTGTAGAAGGCGAAGAAGAACGGAATCTGTATCACCATCGGCATGCAGCCGCCCAACGGGTTCACGCCGTGCCTCTTGTACAGATCCATCACTTCCTGGTTCTGTTCCGCCTTGCGCGGGTCGCGGAGGCCGAGGCCCTTGTACCGGGCGTTGATGGCGGCGATCTCGGGCTGAACCTGCTGCATCTTCTTGGCCGCCCTCAGGCTGCTCAGCTTGAGCGGCAGCAGCAGGAAGTTGATGACCACCGTCACCAGGACGATCGACCAGCCGTAGTTATGCACAAACCGGTTGTTGGTCCAGTTGAGCGAGGCGAACAGAGGTTTGGCGAGGAACCAGAACCAGCCGAAGTCGACCACCTGCTCGAGCCTTGGATCGATCTTGCGCAGCGTGTCGATGTCCTTGGGGCCGACGTAGGTCGAGTAACGGTTCAATCCCGCGCCGCCCACGGCGAAGCCGACGTGCGGCTCTTCCTTCTGGCTCACCGCGCCGACCACCGGGTCGTTGAACGTGCGCAGTTCGATGCTCGAACCGTTGCCGGCCAGAAACAGCGCCGCGAAGTACTGGTCTTCGACCCCGGCGAAGGAGAACGTCCCACCGTGGGCGAGGGGGCCGTCCTTGGCCGCCTTCACCTCGGTGGCCACCAGCTTGTTCGCCGTGACGTCGAAGTACAGGGTCCGCTGCACGTTGCCGGGATTCTCGATGGTCGGGTCGCCGAAGCCGCCTCGCCACGCCAGAAGATGCGGGATCTGAACCGCGCCCTGCCGAACCTCGGAGGAGATATCTACCAGGTAGCTGTCCTTCCGGAAACGGAACGACTTCTCACACAGGACCTTGCCGTCCGAGAAGCGGTAGGTCACGCCCAGGCCGTCCGGCGCGGCCTCGGCCGCGTACAACGACCCGTCGAGATCCGCGGCCGGCTTCTGATTCGGGAAGATCAGCGCGAACGGAAAGCCGAACTTGGCGGGCCCGGCGGGATTGACCAGGTCCAGTTGCTTGCCCGCATCGTCCCGATGCTTCTTGAGCACCCAACTGCGGACCAGTGCGCCTCGATTGGAGAAGACCACCCGGAACAGTTGCGTGTCGACGGCGAAGGTTTCTTCCTTCCGGGCGGCGATCTGGCCCACGGGCGGCGGCTCGGCGGGCGCGGCCGGCAGTGCGGCGGCGGCCGGTTGGCCGGGCGCCGGCGCCTTGGCGGCGGGGACGCTCTTAGGCGCCTGCGGCGGCGGGGCCGCGGGCTTGTAGAAATACGGCGTCAGGAACAGAACCGCGCCCATCAGGATGAACGCAATCAGCAGCCGTATCTCCATCGACAGTTCTTTCGAGCCTTTGGGCGGCGTGGGCTGGGGGGCGCCGTTGGGGGAATCGGGCATCGCTATACCAATCTTCTCACTTCAGGATTCATCGGACCGGGTCGAAACCTCCGGCGTGGAACGGGTGGCAGCGGAACAGGCGTTTCAGGCCCAGCCAGACGCCCTTCGGGACGCCGTGCTTCTCGACCGCCGCGAGCATGTACTCCGAGCAGGTCGGATAGTACCGGCAGGCTGACGGCAGCAGCGGAGAGATCCATCGCTTGTAGAGGCGCAGAAGGGCGGCTATCAGCCACTGCATCGGAGCAAAACCCTTTCCACTTCGCGGCAAAGCACGTCGAAGGGAGCGTCCAGAACCGGCCGGCGCGGGTTGAACACAATCGCCCAGCCGTCGGGCAACGCGCCCAGCCGGAGACGGGCGCATTCGCGCATCCTGCGCTTGATCCGGTTGCGAATGACCGCCTTACCCAACGCTCGCGGCACGGTGAAACCGATCCTCGGACCGCCGGCATCCTCGCGCTTCAGACAAAACGCGGCGAACAACGGCCCGGTAATCCGAAACCCTTTCTGGTAGACCTGCCGGAAGTCGCTCGAACGGAGCAACCGGCGGTCCTTCGGGAAAAGAAAACCTGGCGACGTGGCTCGAATCCTATCACTTCGCGTTGCGGACGGCGCGCTCATCGCTGACGGTCAGCTTATGACGGCCCTTGGCCCGGCGGCGCGACAGCACGGCGCGGCCGTCGCTGGTGCTCATCCGCTTGCGGAAGCCGTGCGTCTTGGCGCGCTTGCGGTTATTTGGTTGAAACGTTCTCTTTGGCATGTTTGTAAACGGGCGCGAAAAGCCCTGTCCCGCGCGCTACCTCGGTGCGAACTCGAAGGGGAAGCCCCGAATACACCAGTATAGTGGGGCGCGGGAAAGCCTGTCAAACCGCGCGGGGTGCGCTAGAAGCTGGTTGATCGGCGGCGGTCTCGGCAAAGTCGGAAACCATACAATCCTCACGCGGGCTCCAAGAGTCCGCGAATGGTAGCGACTTCCCTAGGCAGAGCACTCGGCTTCTGGGAGACGCTGCGGATGACTAAGAATGTTCTTGATTTCAGGCGTCGTCCCTGTCATACTGCCGTAAAGGTGGCAAGATGGCAGAACAGTTGCCTCTGGTCCCGACAACGAAATCGACTTTCCGGCTTCCCGCGGAGTTGCATCAGCGTCTCAAGATTAGGGCCGTGCAGGAGAACAGGCGAATAGCCGATCTTCTTATTGATGCAGTTGAGTTTTATCTTTCCCGAGAGGAAACAGGCCACGATGAAGGGACCGAGACAACTGGGATTTGACGGTTTCCGGGTACCCGTTGAGCCGTTCAAAAGTGGCCTCTTGAAGTGGATCGGCAACAAACAGCGTTTTGCTCACGAAATCGTGGCGTTGTTCCCTTCCACATTTGAGAGGTATATGGAACCGTTCGTGGGGAGTGGCGCGGTTTTAGCGACACTCGCGCCTCCTCGGGCCATAGCATCCGATTGTTTCGGGCCTTTGGTAGAGATTTGGCAAACGCTGTCCAGCAATCCCGAATTGCTGAAGCTCTGGTACGCGGAGCGCTGGTTGTTCATGCAGGACGGCGAGAAGGTCGAGCAGTACAAGAAAATAAAAGCATCTTATAACGCCAAGCCCAATGGCGCCGATTTGCTGTTCCTGTGCCGGTCCTGCTATGGCGGCGTGGTGCGCTTCCGGCAGGCAGACGGCTATATGTCAACGCCATGCGGCATCCACGACCCCATCCACCCGCAGAGCTTTGGCCGCCGCGTTGATGAGTGGGCGCGCCGAACGGCGGGAACGCAGTTCTTTCAAATGGGGTATCAGGAAGCGATGGAGAATGCGCGCGCTGGCGATCTGGTCTACTGCGACCCGCCATACAGCAATTCTCAAGCGATTTTGTACGGCGCGCAGGCGTTCGATCTCACAAACCTCTTTAGGGTGATGGAGAGATGCAAGGCGCGGGGCGTGAAAATCGCCTTAAGCATTGACGGGACAAAGAAGTCGGGTAAAACAACGGTTAAGTTGCCGATCCCGCGTGGTCTATTCGCTGAGGAACTTTTCATCGACTGTGGGCGGTCGATGCTGAAGCGATTTCAAATGGATGGTCAGACCCTGGAGCAAGAAGTCGTCACGGACCGCCTGCTGCTCACCTATTGATCCGGGACGCGAGGATCTGCGTCCACTCCTTCGTGATAACCGGGATGCGTTCGACAACCTCTTTGCCGAAGAGGATCTCATCGACGTAGCGCATGTGAAGCATGTCCACCATCCGGCATAAATAGGATCGCCCCATCTCCCACCAGGTCTCGTAAGCATCGACCATCAGGTAGTGCTTGATGTCGATCCCTTCGCTTTCGCGGAGTTCTTCGAGTTCCATTCCGTCAACCAGCGTCTCGTAAACCCCATCCGCAATGCGGCTTCCAAAGGTGGTCGTGTAGTAGTACTCCTTGATTTCCCAGACGGCGACAGGATTGACGACGCGCGGAAAAGCTCCGTCCACTCTGCGGGAGAGCGTGCGAACGGCAGCGCCGTCGAGCGTCACCGTGGTGAGCGCCATCGGGCAATAGTTGCATTCCGCGCCGTCTATGCCGTCCGCGATCAGCATGTTAATGATCGCCGTGAAATACGATGGATTCGCCTTCTCCCCGCTTTGCTTGTTCATCGGAACGGGAGATGGATGGCGAACCTGTCTCAGGAGCTTCCTGTAAAGTTCCCTCGCCGCGTCCGCGTTCATCAACTGAAATTGGACGTTCTCATTCAGAACCTGCGCTCGGTATGCAAAATATCTCAGCAACTCGCGGCCGAGATCGGTGAGGTCGTCGGGCTCCTTCTTGACCAGTTTGCCTGGGTCGAGGCCAAGGGCCGTCAGGCCCGCCACGATCTCCGGGACGGTCGGAATCTTGATCTGTTTCTTCGCCCTTACCGTGTAGCCGAGCTGCTGGCTGAGGGTGCGAACGTATGCCCAGAACATTTTGGGCTGGTTCTGAAACTCGGAATTGGCGACCAAGGATCAGTATATGCGATTAAGCCAACTATCAACCAACATTTAGCCCGCTCCCAAACCGCGCGGATTCAGCGCCTGCACCGCTCACCGCGCCGGCGGCGACTGGGCCCACTTGCGCCAGAGGCCCTCATCGGCCAGCATCTTGATGAAGACGCCGCCGACCACGCTGCGGGCCTGGAAGCCGCGCTGCTTGCCGTCCAGGGTCCAATACCAGTCGGTCATGGGGACGCGGCTGGGCGATTGGTTCAGGAACTTGTGCACCGGGCGGATCAGCGCCAGGAAGTCGTCCGGGGATTCGGCCATGGTCGCGGTCCACACGATCCAATCCAGCTTGGTGTAGGTCTGCCGATTGTCGAGCGGCAGGCCGTAAGCGTTCTGCTTCGTCTTGTAGTATGCGATTTCCCGGCGCGCGATTTCGGGCGCGAACAGGTTCAGCTCAAGCAGGCGGTCCCACACCAGGTTGTATTTCTGGCTCCAGGTGCCGGGAGCGTCGAAGGCCAGGCGGTAGTGGTCGCCGTCGGCGGCCATCGCAGGCCATTTCCCGGCCATCTCCCGGGCGATCGATTTGTAGCGCGCGGCTTCGGCGGTGTCGCCCAGGGCCTGGGCCAGTTGGGCATAGCCGCCCAGAGCGACGATCGCCTTGATCGACAGGTTGGTGTTGTGGGCCAGGTGGCCGGCGAAGTCGTCGGTGGAAAGCTGGTTGTCCGGGTCCATGCCCTTCTCGCGCAGATAGTCGGCCCACCGCTTGATCTGGGGCCAATACTTGCGCGCGTACTCGGCGTTGCCTTCGATCTTTGCCAGCGCGGCGGTGAGGATGAGCATGTTGCCGCTCTCCTCGACCGGCATCTGGCGGTCTTCGCTCTTCTCGCCGCCGCCGTAGACCTGGCCGTTGGCGAGCGGGTACTGGCCCAGGTCGTGCGGCGCATAGGGCCAGGGCCAGCGTCCGATGCGGGCGTATTCGAAGATGGGCGTCATCTGCGCCTTGATCAGTTCCGGGCTCAACAGCAGGAACAGCGGCGCGGCGGGATAGAACACGTCCACCGTGCCGATGCAGCCGTTCGAGAAGTTTTCCTTCGAGAAGTAGATCGGCGAGCCGTCGATGTCGGCGGCCAGTTTGTGCGCGGCGATCGCCTGCCGGTAGGCCAGCACCCCGATCTCGGCGTACTCGGGGCCTCCGGCGCGCACCAGGTCGGCGGTGAAGGCCTCATCGAAACGGCGCGAGCGTTCGGCGAGCGAGGCGAAGTCGCGCGCCCCGGCGCGCAGCAGGTCCGCCGCCGTGTCGCCCTTGCGGCGCCACCAGGGCCGCAGGTTGCGGTGAAAGTATTGGATGGCAAACTGGTCGTCGTAGGCCAGCATCAGGTGGCGCGACACCGGTTGCGAACCGGCCTCGCCCAGATCGAACGCCGCGGCGAGGACCGGATGAAAGCGCGACGAGGCCGGGATCTCGAGTTCGTCCGCCTCGCCCAGGCGGCCCGAGGCGGCGAATTCGCCGCGCGCGCGCAGGCTGGTGAGCAGCGTGCTTGCGCCCGGCTGGGGCGGCACGGCGAGATAGACGTAACCCCAATCGATCCGCAAATTGTCGCCCGAGCGGACTAGCGCCTGTTGATCGACGGTGCCGGCGCGCAGCGCGTCGATCGCGCCCACGCGGAAGCGCGACAGGACCACGCGCTGCTCGGGCGTATTGGTTGCCAGCCAGGCGCTGGCGTCGATGTACAGCGAGACCCGGTGCGGTTTGCCGTCCACGGCCGTCACCTCCGCCACCAGGTAGGTGAGCGGGCGCGACATCAGGTCCAGATCGGCGATCAGGGCCGGCGTCAGGAAAGTGAAGACCAGCCGCACGCCTTGGGCTTCGAACGTGTAGCGGGTGCGCGTGGGCGTGAGGTCGAGGCCCGTCTGTTTCATCGCGGGCGCCTCGCGCGGCAGCGCTCCCATGAAGCGGAATGGGGCGCCGTCGATGCGCAGCAGGCCGGCCAGTTGTTGTTCCGTGCCGGTCCAGTGTTTGGTGGGCTCGTCGGTCAGCCGGTCCGCCATCGACCAGATGCTGAAGTAGGGATCGTGCGCGACCAGCGGGACGGCCGGCGGCCGCAACTTCGGCTGGGCGAGCACGGAGGCGGCGCAGAAGGTTAGCGTAATCAGGGTTCGACGCATGACAACAGGCTACCGAATTGTGCCTGACGTATGCTGGAAGCGTGACGCCCTCATTTGCGCTCCTGCCCGAGGGGCGCCTCGCCCAATTCGCCCGCCAGCTCCGCCCGACGCTGCGCTACTGCATGGAGACCGAGGCGCACGTCTACGCGTTCTCGATCGCCGTCAGCGTGCTGTTGTCCTTCTATCCTTTTCTGCTGGTCATGCTGTCGCTGTGCCACGACGTGCTGAAGTGGAAGACGGCCGAGGAGGCGATCTACTTCGCGTTGCGGGACTGGTTTCCGGACCAGTTGGGCGTGTTCGTCGAGCGGAACCTGAGGTGGTCGGTGGCGTCGCGCGGCCCCTTCCGGCCAGTCTCGATCCTGCTGTTGCTGTTCACCGCCAACGGCATCTTCGAACCGCTCGAGGTGGCGCTGAATCGCGCCTGGAACACGGCGAACCGCAGCTACGTCAAGAACCAGATCGTCAGCCTCGGCCTGATCTTCGCCTGCGGAACGCTGGCCATGATCTCGGCCACGCTCACCGCGCTGAACCGGGACTACCTGACCGCCATGGGCCTGAATGGCGCGCTGTTTTCCGTGCTGAGCCTGACGTTTTTCAAGATGGCCGCCGTGCCGGTCTCGATGGCGATCCTGTTTCTGGTCTACTGGCTGCTGCCGAACTCGAAGGTGCCGGCGCTGAAGATCGCGCCGGCGGCAATCCTGGTAGGCCTGATCCTGGAAGCGCTGAAATACGTCAACGTTCTGACCTGGCCCTGGCTGCGCGCAAAGCTGCAACGCGAGTATGGGCCGTTCGTCTACTCGGTCAGCATTGTGCTCTGGAGTTTTCTGGCGGCCTTGGTGGTTCTGGCCGGGGCGGAGTGGTCGGCCCGCTCGGCGCGGCGGGATCCCGGCGGCACGCCGACGCGCCGGCTCGAGGCGCGTTTGCAAAGCCCGCCCGGCTTCGATAGACTCAGGACTTAACGCACCTAATTTATCTCCCCTTTGAGAGGTCTCAAGCGATGAAGGATACGAGCAAGGTCACGCGGCGCGAAGCGGTGGCCATGGCTGGAGCCGCGACGGCCGCCGCCGTGGTGGCGAAGAAGTATATAACGGAAGGCCCGTTCATCCAGAAGGTGAAGGCCGCCAACGACCAGGTTCAGTACGCCATTATCGGCACCGGCGGCCGGGGCCAATACCATATCAAGCACTTCAACAAGCTCGACAGCGGGCGTTGCGTGGCCTTGTGCGATATCTACGACGTCAATCTTCAGGCCGCCCTCAAAGCGTCGAAGGACAAGCCGGTCGCGATCAAGGACTACCGCGAGCTGCTTTCGCGCAAGGACATCGACGCCGTCGTCATCTCGACGCCGCTCTACATGCACTACCCCGTCACGCGGGACGCGCTGCAGGCCGGCAAGCACGTCTTCTGCGAGAAGAGCATGGTCTTCAAGCCCGAGGAAGTGCACGGGCTGCGCAAGCTGGCCGAAGAACATCCCAAGCAGGTGTTGCAGTGCGGCTTGCAGCGCCGCTACAGCAAGTTCTATCAAACCGCCAAGCAGATGGTCGAGAAGGGCACCATTGGCCGGGTAACCCACGCTTACGCCCAGTGGCACCGTAACCCCGGCTGGACCATGAAGCCCGACAAGGACCTGAAGGTGCAAAAGGAGCGCAACTGGCGCCTGTACCGCGAGACCTCGGGCGGCCTGGTGGCCGAGTTGGCCTCGCACCAGATCGACGTTTGCGACTGGATGTTCAACGCCAATCCGGAGTTCGTGGTCGGCGTCGGCGACCTCACCTGGCTCAAGGACGGCCGCGACGTCTACGACAACGTCCAGCTCATCTTCAAGTACCCGAAGAACCAGAAGCTGATGTACTCCACCATCAGCACCAACAAGCATCTGACGCTGTTCAACGGCCAGCGGAACGAGTTCGGCGAAGTGATCATGGGCACCGAGGGCACCATCGAAATCACCGTCGGCACCGACGACGAGCCCGCCGTCGGCCTGTGGTTCTACGAGCCCGGCCCGAAGCTGAGCGCCGCCGAGCTGAAGAAGCAAGTTGCGGCGGTGGCCGGCGCCACCATGGCTTCCACCGGGCGCGGCTCGCGCGCGCTGCCGATCCTGTTCGACAAGGACACGCTCAGCGGCAAGGAGTCGTTCATCGAGAAGGAAATGAAGTTCGCGCGCCGCTGGCTGTACGCCAAGGGCGTCATGGTGCCCGAAGAGGACCGCAACCCCTGCACGGTCCAGCTCGACCACTTCCTGGAATGCTGCCGCACCGGCAAGAAGCCCCTGGCCGACGTCGAAATCGGACTGGCCGATTCGGCCATGGTCATTCTCGCCAACCTGGCCCTGGACGAAGGCCGCCGCGTCTATTTCAACGAAATGGACAAGATGGGGAAGAAGGCGTAGAACTTTCAGCCGCGGATGAACGCGGATAGACGCGAATAAGATTTAATCCTATTCATGTTCATCTGCGTTTATCCGTGGCTTCTTCATTTGGACGCGAGTTCGGTAGCGAGGAGAAGGTGACGATCCGCGCCTCGACCCCCTCGGTTTCGCCGTGGCCGCCCGTTACGACCTTTCCGGAGGGCGCGATCCCCAATTAGCGCGCCTGCCTTGGGCGCAGGGGGTCGTCAGTTCAAATCTGACCGCCCCGACCAATGGGATCAAGGGGATGCGGGCATTCTTCCAGATCGGCGACAACCCGGTGTAGATGATTTCGTAGCCGACGCTCTCCGACAGTGATGATGCTTGGCGGATCGGGCGGACGCCCAAGCGAGTGTTTTCAAGTGATTCACCGGCCAGGCACCTGTCCAAAAGGCGGGTGCGTGGCCGGGGCTACCTCCCGGAGTTGGTCTGCGTCCCGCAGTTGCCTATGGTATAGTCCAAAGCCCCCCCGAGAGCCGTTGATGCCCGTGCGGTCGAGACTCCCTCCTCGCAGAGTTTCGTCGACGACCCATGGGCAGCCACGCGCTAATCAAGTAGAGTACAATGTAGTCCGAAACCAAATTGCGTCATTTGATGGTTGGGAGGCCGAATGGAAGTCACGTCCGCGTACTTATATACTACTGGGGATCTCCCGCAGAAGCTCGCGGGAATTCAAAAAGCTCAGGTTCCTGCGAAGTTCACGCACAGCTTTCTTCAGGCGCTTGGGTTCAAAAGCACCAACGATCGGGCATTCATCAATGTGCTCAAAGGCCTCGGATTCCTTGACGCAAATGCGACTCCGACGAAGGCCTACAAAGAATTCCGCGACCCAGGCCGGTCCCAAATAGTCCTCGCACAGCAAATCAGAGCCGCTTACCCAGGCGTGTTCGCGGTAGACGAGAATGCGCAGAACCTGACCGTCGAGGATATCAAGGGGAAACTGGCGACGCTCACAGGAAAAGACGAGTCGGTGATCAAGAAAATGGCGCAAACTTTCAAAGCGCTGTGTAAACAGGCCGACTTCAGTCAGGCGCCGACACCGCCCGAACCGGAAGATCGTGTCGAAGAGCAGCCTGTGGAATCGCCAGCCTTGGATCGGGTCACACCGCGTCCTCAGGGCTTAGCGTTCTCGCACTGCGTCTATATCAATCTCCCGACCACCCGGGATGTTGCGGTTTACGACGCGATCTTCAGAAGCATTCGTGAACATCTTCTATGAGACCCGAGTTCGCTGAACTAGCCGAAACGCTCCACGCCCGAGTGTTCAAAGGAATTCTTCTGCACGCTCATCTCGAAACCCGGGAGGAAGCTGGCGAACTGCTGCCTACAAACGGCCCCCAGCGAGTCGCCTTTCTAGGTGACTACAACGACTACTTCAGTAAGGAACTCAAGGACCGGGCCGAGAAGATGACCTATGTCTACAGCCTGTTCTATTGCTTTGAGAACTCCGTCCGCGATCTTGTTTCGCAAAGGCTCGCTGAGCGCAAAGGGTCGTCCTGGTGGTCTTCGGTTCCGGACAACGTCCGGAAGCGGGTCGACCAGAAGAAGAAAGACATCGAGGATAACAAGTGGCATCAGGCGACTATCGGGTCTGACATCAGCCACACCCTCTTCGGCGATCTCGCGTCCATCATGGTCAAGGAATGGCAGGAATTCGAGGATCTGTTTCCCAGCCAAGCATGGGTTAAGGTTCGCCTTGATGAGCTTGAACGATCACGCAACGTAATCGCGCACGGAAACCTTTTACCGGACTCCGAGATAGAGCGAATCGAGCAGTATCTTGACGATTGGTTGCGACAGGTTCCATAGCCGCAGTTTGTGGGAGCGCGCAAGTCCGCATACCCCATGCGGTTCAAGTTTTGCCTTGTGGCTCTCTGCCGCGTGGCAGGTCGCCTGCATGAAAGGCGGGTGAGTGGCTTCTACTGCTCGCCTGCGGCGCGGGAGGAGAATGGTTCCACCATTCAGCGCCAATGGTCTGCTCGCATGACAGGTTCACACATAAGGCCCGAGAAACCGCGCCCCGTTGAAATGGATCAGGTGCGAAGGCGCATCGGCGACCCAGACCTCCGTCTCCCAGGCGATCTCACCCAGATAACGCGTCATGACCGCCCGCGATGGAAACGCCGTCACATACACAAGGCCGGCCTTCGAGCCCGCAAACAGCCGCGCCAACTCATCATGCCGCTTCCCGTCCACTGGGCCGTGACTCGTCACGGATTCAACCAGCAACAACCATTCCCGTTCTGGGTAATACAGCACCAAGTCCGGCATCTTGCCGTGACCATCGACCTCCACACCCAGCTTCGCCAGCAGTTGCTTGTCGAAGTACCCCCACTTCTCTCCGGTGTCACCGGCATAGATGAGAACACCGCCAGGCACAAAGCGCGGCGCAAATTCCTCGATGATCGCCTTGATCAGTTCGCTGTGATCGCCAGGACTGAGACGCATCGTCTCTCCCGTGGCCAGCTTCACCGGCAGCTTCCGCATTTCCCGCGCCTTCGCATATCGAGCGGCCAGCGTCTTCCTGTTCTTGAGGTACGCCTCAAGATTCTTGTTCCATGTAGCCGTGCCGAAGGTGCGCAGCAGCACCAGCGTGGCGGGCTCGATCTGGTATACGGCCTTCGGACTGTTTACCGGGCGCGCCGGATTGTCCGGGTTGTAGAGGGCGATTCCGGCCGCCACCAACTGGTGCATGGTCTGACGGCGGAAGGTCTCGCGCGTGTTCGGCGCATACTGCTTGCCGTAATGATCCCGAGCAAACTCCATCATGGGCGTGATCCCCACGAGCCGTTTTTTCGAGGCCGCCCATGACTTCCCATGCTTCAGGTCGAGCAGCGCCAGCAGGCACAACGCCGAGCGGTCATTTTGCTGGGCACGCGGCATGCCCAACTCACCCAGCACCTGAACGGCATCAGCGATCTTGTTTTCTTTTGCCATTCAGCGCCGCTACCTGATGATCGATTGATTCTTGTGTGAGGCTTTCCTGCGTCTGAGCCCACCGGCCCAGCTTCTCCAGTTCCCGACGCTCCGGATACCGGAGAAGACGGAGATCCGTTGCGTTCACCTGCGTGTGCCCACTGAACCTGCGGAAGTAGTCATCCAAGGCCGTCGAGTTCAGGAACACGGCCAAGCCGTGGGCGACATCGCCGTCAATGCCTCTTTTGCCGGAGTGAAACACGTTCAGATGGTTCTCGAACCCGATCGTATCGCCCTTGAACGCCGCGGGATCGACCACGTGCGCCACGATCCGCCGCCGTTCCTCTTTCGACGAGAACCGGCGGACAATGGTGTAGAACCCCTTCGGGTAAAGCCACTTCCGGGTCTCTGGGTGATCCATCACGGCATTCGGTTTCTTCGATTGCCGCGGCCACTCCAACTGACCGTTGACGAAGTGCGTCGGATACAGAAGAGGCACCGTCCCCTTATCGGGGTTTTCGCGGAGGAATTCCTTCAGCCGGAAATCCACGACCGGCCCCGTCGAGACCTCAAGGCTGATCTCGTTCAGCGACCGCTCAGCCAGCGGTACGCCATCTAGGCCGCCATGCGATGGCGCCACCGGCACATGAATGAACTTCTGTTCGTCCCCCTCGTGAACGATTTCCGAGAAGGGGTAATCGTGCGCCTGCAGGTCAGAGAAGCCAGTATCGCTGGCCGTCGTGATCGTGACCTTGCCCTGTTTCTTGCCGCGCACCAGCTTGATGATGACGTTCTCCTGGAGAACTTTGTCATCGTTGAACGCGCTCGTCCGACTGTGGAATAGGTGGATATGCTCGATCGACGCCTTGCCAAGCATCCATTCCCGGAAGGGCTTGTAATAGAGCCCGTTGCAAAAGCTCCTCGGAATGATCGCGACAATCTCGCCGCCTTGTGCCATCAGCTCAATTGCGAGCCCCACGAATGCTGTATAGAGGTTAACGGTTTCCAGCCTGACCGCACGGAGTAAAGCCCGGTGTTCTGAACCGCTATTGATCTTCTTGTAGGGCGGATTCAGGATCGCGTGTGTGAAACCCGCTCCCCTCCTGCCCATCGTGATCTTGTAGACCGCATCCTGAATGAAATCGCGGTCAATGACGGTTGCCTCAAACCTGCCGTTTCCATAGGCACGCAGGGTCTCGCGCAGGTAGGACGCCAGCGTCCCGTCAACTTCGTAGACCGTGGCGCAGACATCATCACTGCCCCACCGGTTGAGAAACGCCGCTGTCAGCGACCCGACGCCGGCCCCCGCATCCAGCAGCCGGATAGCGTCCGTCCTCTGAGAGAATAGTCCGGCCATGAACTTCGCCACGCTCTCCGGCGTCATGAATTGGCCAAGCTCTGCCTTACGTTCCGGATTCAGTTGCCGGTTTGCCTCCAGACGTACCTGATCGAGTGCGCCCGGCTCCGCTACTGCCGTCCCAGCATCTCTCATGATCCTGTCTTCCTCAACAGCGGCACTTGTCCGCGACATATTGCTCCGCCGCACCACCGAACGACCCACGCCAGCGAGACTTTCTTCTGGCGGCGATTCCTTCGAGCGTTTCGCGAACCTAGAACGGCTCCACCACATTACACCATATCGGCGAGCGGCCATGGATCTTCAGTCTAGGTCCCAGATCTCCTGCTTCCGACCAACTGTAGATGATTTTGTAGCTGCCCGGTGCTTCCGGGTTCATCAGGGTTCCACAGGCCTCAACCGGCTGCCCGTATCCGCCTGAAACGTAAGCATCTGAAAACACGTGATCTTGGACGGACAGCGCAATCCGCCTTGGGCGCAGGGGGCCGGCAGTTCGAATCTGCCAGCACAGACCAATAGAATCAATCAGATACTGCCATCTCCGGCTGCCTTCAAAACCCGGCTGTAGTCGATTTTGTAGGTAAGGAATCCTCCGGGTTCTCGCGTATGCCCGCATCGCCGCCTACGACCCGGCGGAGTCTCGTTTCCGGGTAAGCTCAGCCAGGAGCCACGCTCTGGCCATCCTCCAATCGCGCTTCGCGGTATCCACCGAAACCCCCAGGGCTTCCGCCGCCTCCTCAATATTCAACCCACCGAAGTAGCGCAACTCGACCACGCGGCTCTTGCGGCGGTCGATTTGGGCGAGCGCATCGAGCGCCGCATCCAGGGCGAGCACTTCAATACCGCGCGCCTCGGCGACCAGCAGCACCTCATCGAGGGGCACGCGCAGCGCATTTCCTCCCCGCTTGGCGAAGCCGCGCCGACGCGCATGGTCCACCAGGATGCGCCGCATGATCTGGGCGCACAGCGCCAGGAAATGCGTCCGGTTTTCGCAGCGGATTCCCCCGGCGCGCACCAGCTTGAGATACGCCTCATTGGCCAGCGCGGCGGATTCAAGGGTCTCGCCGGCGCGCCGGCGCTCGAGGTGCTGGCGCGCGATCCGCCGCAGTTCCGGATACACAAGATCGATCAGCCGGTCCAGCGCGTCCGAATCGCCGCCGTTCCAGGCGGCGAGCATTCCGGTGATATCCTGCCGGTCCTGTTCCGCCACGCCGGACGAAAGCTTACCACAAAAATCCGTCGCGCGTTAACCGTTTCCGCACCCGTTCGCGGAATACAAGTAGGAGGAATTTCAAGCATGACGAGACTCCCACGATTACTCGCATTTGCCGTCGCCGCCCTGCTGGCGGTTGCGTGGCTGGCCGCCGCGCCGCCGGCTTGGGCACAGGCGCTTCCGGGCAGCTCCCCACGGGTGACCTTGCCCTTCGATCTGGTCGACACGCTGGACGACGCGAAGTACAAGATCCGCGTGCCGGCCAACTGGAACGGAACGCTGCTGGTATATGTTCAGGGGACCAAGACCGGGCCCCCACCCCCGGAGCCGCGGCTCGACCCGCCGGTGCTTCCCGGCTCGGATGGCCCCCTGGAAGCTACGCTCCTCTCGCGCGGCTACGCCCTGGCCGCATCAGAGATCTCGCCCAACGATTTGCAGGTCAAGGCGGCCGTGCAGGACACCCTGGCCTTGACGACCTACTTTCGGGGGAGGGTCGGAGACCCGAAACGGGTCATCCTGTGGGGCAATTCCCTGGGCGGGTTGGTCGCCGCACGTTTGGTGGAGGATTATCCACGCAGCTTTGACGGCGCGATTGCCCTGTCTGCGAGTGTGGCAGGCGCCCCGAGGATGCAGGACCGCTTCCTCGATTTCGGTCTAGCCTATGCGGTGGTGTTCGGATGGCCGGCCGATGCCTGGGGACCAGTGGAGAACCTGCGGTCCGGTCTGATTTTCGCCACCGACGTCAATCCCAAAGTGAACTGGCCCAAGGAGGATGGAAGCAACCTCGGCGGCTGGGAGTTTATCCGCCTGGTCAATGGGTGGGCCCCGGACGCTTTCTGGAAAACCGACCCAATGACCGGACGCACGGGATACCTCCTGAGAATGCTTTTTGCCACCTGGTTTCGCGCGCTCGCCCAGGACTGGGCCGGCGGCCCGGTCGCGCAAAACATGGATCACAAGTACTCGCTGACCTCCGACGAAAAGAAGTACCTCGCCGGGCTGGGCGTGCAGGTGGATGATTTGCTGGCGAAGATGAACGCGCGGACGAACATTGCCGCCAGCCCCCGCGCCCGCGATTACCTCACGCGCTTTGGCGACGTCCACGGAACACTGGCGAAGCCCGTGCTAACCCTGCACACAACCCTGGACACACTTGTCGACAGCAGCAACGCAAGCGCCTACCGGAAGACAGTGGAGGACTCCCGTTGCCTGGAAAACCTGGTGCAGACTTACGTGAGCGGGGTTGGTCACAACGCGTTCACGGCCAAACAACTGCTCGCCGCTCTCGCCGCCATGGAAAGCTGGCTCGATACCGGGAAGCGGCCGGGCGCTTCGGCATTCCCGGTGGAGCTGGGATTCGACAACGCCTTCGTGCCGCCGCCGTGGCCATATTGAGGTCAGGCGCGCCACTACTTCACCGGCCCGAGATACCGGTCGAACCAATCGAGCTCTTCCTTAAGGCTCTATAGCAGAATTTGTGGGTGAGTAGCTATGGAAGGAGGCGCGCTGTGGGGGGCCGCTTCGCTGTCCTGACCTGAGTATGAAGAGGCTGCGGTGCCGCCTCCCGTTGGTCGGCGCCGACAGGTGCAGACCGATCATGTTTCAAACCGTTCCTTGAAAAGCAAACCAAGACGCTGAAGTTGGAGGCTGCGGTGCCGCCTCCCGTTGGTCGGCGCCGACAGGTGCAGACCGATCACGTTTCAAACCGTTCCTTGAAAGGCAAACCAAGACGCTGAAGTTGGAGGCTGCGGTGCCGCCTCCCGTTGGTCGGCGCCGACAGGTGCAGACCGATTACGTTTCGGGTCCTCGGGGGAATTCGTGGTTCAGCCGCCGCGAAAAA
>Ga0315273_10002348_pt1 | contig 22318 bp, 17 predicted proteins | sample YL17G02_0_MG_FD_205753 | JGI IMG/M metagenome (GOLD analysis project Ga0315273, IMG submission 205753) | Sediment microbial communities from Yellowstone Lake, YNP, Wyoming, USA - YL17G02_0 | ecosystem: Environmental > Aquatic > Freshwater > Lake > Sediment | place: USA: Wyoming | collected...
GAACCGACCCTGTCAGCCACAGCAGCCTCGACCACCTCCACCATGCCGAGTCCGTTCCGGGCGGCATTCTGTCGCAACACGTCCGCCAATTCGCGCAGTACTTCAAAACAAATCACCCGGCCCTGCGGCCCGACCCGTTTTGCGGCGAATAAGCCCACCTCCCCGATGTTCGCACCCACGTCGACCATCAGCATCCCCGGGCGCAGGATCCGATCGAGGACCAGGAGAACTTCCCGGCTATAACTGCCGTACCAGAAGATCTGGCTACCCATATGCTCATCGAGCCGGACCTCCAGCAGGGTGCCATCGAAATCCGCCACTACCATCTGCCGGGGAAACCGGCAGTACCACTTGCGGAGCGGCTCAAGCGCGAGCACGGCTCCCGGCATTCGGCGCAGTCTGGTGGTAAACTCGCGGAGGACGGATAGGGCCTCGGGCATCCGGGCGGACCTCACAGCAGATAACAGGTGCTCCCTAGTGGCATCCGGGGCCCTCTGCGGCCCGCCCCAGCGCCGATACGCATGGTCAGAGGTGCACTGGCACGGAGGCATGGGGATGCGGGTTCGGGCCCCGACGCCGAACCAGGGCGTGCGCCACAGGCAGAAGCGCGGCGATGGCGAACAGGTGGAGTCCGCCGAACCAAATAAGTTGCGGATCCCCATACATCACCCGCAGCGCGACGAAGAGTATCCATACCGCTCGAAGCACACAATCGACCGGATCCGCACTTGGCGGTAGGGCGCGCTCGAGCATGGCGAGGAGCACACCAAACGCGAGCAACAGAAGAACCACGCCGGGGACGCCGGCGCTATAGTAGCCGAGTGACACCAGATCTACGGGAATGGTCCCCACGGTGGCAAAGCGCGTGCTGTTGACCATGGACACGGTCGCCGGGTGGCTAATGCCGAACAGCCGCTGCGGTACGAGGTACTCCACCGCCAGCGGGAAATCATAGAACCACCGGAACGGCACTTCCGAAGGGACCTCCAACATGGCGTTCGCGGCAGTTATGGTGGGGAATGCGAACTCCACCATCAGCATGCGAATCCCAACCCGGGCATCCTCGCCGACCGATTCCCACCGCGAGGTCAGCGACTCCCTCGACTGCGTCGCCTCGAACAGTTGCTTGCCAAAGAGCAGCAAGCCCACAACCAGTAGCGCACTAGCTAGTACCACCCGCAGCCGGAGCCGGTCCCTGCGGATGATGGCAGCCAGCGGAAACGTGAACACGAATACTGCCAGAGGGAATCGGCCGGCCTGATGAAAAAGAATCGCGAAGGAACCAACCAGGAACGTCACGAAAACTAGTCCGTACCGCTTGCGACGGCCGGCCAACCAGTAGCGGGTCCGAAGACCGTAGATCAGCAGTGCGCCTCCCATGACCAGCGGGGAGAGCGTCTTCAGGAAGGCGTAGGGGGTCACCACCGGCGGGTTGGTACCCCGGAACGCAGCGGCTTGGAGGATCAAAGCACCCAACCCACCGATGTTTAGTGTGTAGACCACGAGGCACACCAGCCCGGCGAAACCGATGCCCAGGCTGACCAGCAGCACCTCGCGACTCCCTCGCATGACCACGTTCGCACCTGCTCTCGCCTCGCCCACCCCCTCGTTCCGATGCGGCAGTCCTCCAGCGAGATGGATACCCACCAGAAGACAGGCGTACCCGATGAACGCAATCGCCCCAGCGTAGACGAAGCCTTCATCGTCGAAGGGTCGCTTCAGGACCCAGGCCCACACGCCTCCCCGAAGCCCCCGCATGTCATCGAGTTGCAGATAGATCGGGAGCACCACAAAGCAGATGAAGTACACCGCACTGCTCGCCCGCAGGAAATCGACCCGACCACGCACGCGTGGCCGGAGTGCCTCGGCCAGGAGGATCAGCACTCCGAGCAACACTGCCTCAGCCACGATGAGCAGCCCGGTCATTCGACCCCCAGGATCCCCTCAGCGGCGACGACCGACCAGGCCCGCGAGAATCGGTTCGCCATAATTCCGGATGGCTTCACGAGCCGTCGGACGTGCCCCTGCGCGACCTCTCCAGTCCTCATACTCTGGCAGTTGCCATGCTGACAGCGACGCTGAACAAGCCCAAGAAATGTGCGGGCCTCTGCGCCGTTACGCCGGACTCCGCGCAAGATCGGCCTGGCGGCGAAACAGGAATTCGTTGCAGCCATGTCGGTGACCAACAGTCGCAGAGCTCACGAGTTCGAAGCCTCGGGCGGAGAGGAAAGCTACGACCTCCCCTGGGCTGGCTGCCTCGAACGGCCATCCACCGACCCAATCCACAGCGTCGTGGTAGAGACTCATCCCCCGGTCGCCGTGAAGCCGCCACCGGCCCCACGGAACCCTGCCCTTCAGCATATCCGCGGCCGCGCTGGCCAGGCCGGCGTAACCCAGGTACCCCCAGGTCAGGAGCGGCCGGACCGGTAGCGGCAGCACCAGATACAGCCGCTTCACACCCACCCAGAATGGCGTGAGGATTGGCTGCCGATTGTAGATGGCGATCGCGAGCATGCCCAAGGGAGCTACTAGCCTAGACGCGTTGTCCACCGCCCGCCACATCGCGCCGGTGTGGTGCAGCACACCCCACGAGTAGACGACATCAAAGGTCCCCAGACTGTCCAAGAATGAATCGTCAAGTACGGAGCCCTCCTCCACCAGCCACGCCGCGTCGTCGGGGGTAAACCGGCGTCGAAGTTCGAGCGTGCAAGCAACAGAATTAGGGTCGTAATCAAACGAGTGCACTGCGGCACCGAGTCGCCTCGCCGCTAGGCTGTATAGACCGCTTCCACAACCGACGTCGAGCAGACGCACTCCATCCAGTTTGCTTCGCTTCAACAGGTGTTGTAGCGACTTCTCCGCGGCAGAAACGCGATCCTCCCCGATTACTGAAAGGAATTGAGCCCAGTTCTCCCCGAACGCGAAACGCTCGCGACGTGCAACCTCATCGCTGGCCGTCGGTGATCTCATCGATACCCCGTTCGAGGCAGGTCACCCTCTCAAATCACGCCACCATCGAGTCATACCCAGGTCCTGCCCAACGGGCTATTGTGCCGTCAACCGCCGCAATTCTCCGCGGGCGACGAGAACCAGCAGCAAGAGGTACACGGCGATTCCCACCCCGACCTGCCCCGCAAGAAATAGAGGACCTTCTCCTTTCCTGAACGGAACCAGCACCAGACACATTCCGATGGTGGCAAAGCCAATTCGCGCCACGGCTCCGTAAGGTATTGGCAGGGCAAGCACTTTGCGGCCCAGCCTCCAACTCAGGAGCAATCCCGCGAGATAGGCGGCCACCGTAGCATAGGCGGCTCCTCGAATCCCCATTCTGGGTATCAGCAGGAGGTTCAGGACAATATTCACTAAGGCGGCAACCGCCACCGTCAGGAATTGCAGCCTTGTGGACCGTCCGAGCTGGAAGCTCAGGTCGAAATAGTAGCCCTTGATTCCTGCGAAAAGTTGTGCGACGGCAAGGAGAGGCAGCAACTCGCGTGCACTCGGCGAGAATCGGGGGCCGAGGATCCCACTCACCGAAGGCGCTAGGAGGGCGATTCCGGCCGCAGCCGGCACGGCAACCGCCAGGAGAAGGGTCGCGTGCTGCCGAAATTGGCGCAGACGCACCTCTGTTTGACCACTCTCCATCGCGGCCACGGCCAGTGGATAGGCCCCCAGATTCACCACCATCATGAGCGCAGCCATGGCCTGAAGGACCAAGTCGTAGGCCGGTGCATAGACTCCCGCGGCGGAAGGAGAGATAAGAGCCGCGAGCAGAAAGCGATCCGCCGCGCTGATCACGTAGGCGAGTACGAACGCCCCAGCTAGCGGGATTCCGTATCGGAATAGTTCCGTCTTGAGTGCAGGGTCAACAGCGGCTCCTCGGAACGGGCGCCACGCCAGCCAGTAGGCCCAAGCCCCGGAGAGAACGCCCCCGACCGCGACTCCTGCAACGACGCCGGTGCCCCCCCACCCCGCGGATGCCGCCAACGCACCTAGAGTCAGACTCGCGAGGGCTCGAATTGCGGAAAGTCCTCCATAACGTTGGGGGAGTTGATCCGCTGTGGCGAGGCCCAAATTTAGATCGTGCCAGCTTTGCGCGCACAACAATCCGACTCCCGCGGCGATGAGCCACCCCCGGTGCCATCCGGCCGTGATCCCGGTGCCCACAGCCATCGCGACCGCGGCCACCAGAAGGATGGGAAGGAACAGGCGCGCAACAGTTGCAAGGAACATCCCGCGGCCACCCGCATAAGGTGCCGCCAGGCGCAGGATGCCTTGGCTCAGCCACTGCAGGAGGAGGGCATAGGCGAGCGCGGACCCAGCGACAATAAGTGTGTACCGCCCATATTCGTACTCGTCGAGGAGCCGCGTGAACAGTGCAAGCGCAACGAAGTTCACCAAGCCGGGAACGCCGCGTGCGACCGCGTACCGAGCGACTGAGGTCAGCATCGGGCGCGCTCGCGCGAATAAGTGAGGTAAGGCCCCACCGTCCCCCGACCGGACATTAGCGCTCGGCGTGTCCGGAATGTGTGGGCCGCAGCACCAATGCGGTGAACGCCGCGCGCCGGAAGAGCCAAGACCACAGAGGTGCGAACAAGGGAAGGTCAATGAGACGCCGCAACCACAGCCTGCCGCCTGCGCGAAAACGCATGTACTGCATCTCGTTGAAGCTCACATCAAATCGTCCGTCAACGAGCTGTCTAAGTTCCGGCATGGACCGGTAATGGCAATAGGTGTCTAACCAGGCGAGATGGCGCCTCGTCCATTCGCGCGGACCGTCAGCTTGGTCCTTGAAGTAGCCTAGCCCAGCCATCCGCAACGCGAGTGCATAGGCGGCTCGCACTCGACTCGCCGGCGGGAATCTATGCACGAAGGGAATTCCGATATGGCCCTCGCGGAAGACTTCCTTTGTCGGGAAATGGGCCAGGATGTGCCCATCGGGCTTAAGTACCCGCTCGAGTCTCCTGAGGACAGCATCCAGGTCCCGCACATGCTCGAACACCATGTTGGTCACGATGACATCGAATGACTTCGGAGCATATGGCAGATCGGCCTGCTCGTCGATAATGCGCACGTGCCCGCTTTGCAGCAGTTCCCTCGCCTGCGGACTCTGCTCGCTCGAGGCGCCTTCGTAGTAGACATCACAACCCTCAGCGTGCAATCCCGCTTCTCGCAGGCGGGCTACGATCTCTCCGGCGCCACAGCCATAGTCCAGCACCCTTAGACTGCCTCGCATTGGCAGGCTCTCCACATAGTGCCGGAAGTACTGGTAGTTGATCTCCGGTGACCTTCTCATCTCCCGGCATCCCAGAAAAGGACCTCAACAAGGACATCCGACCGAAATCGGCATGACACGAAGACGGGAATCACGCCTGGGCGAACTCGCGCCACGCCTGAAACATCAGCAGATTCCACAAGGCATACTGCCAATTTCGATGGCCCGACTGGTGCTCCCCCCACCGCCGCCACACCGCGGCGGCATCAAAGAACCCCTCGCGTTTGAGCCGCACAGGATCGAGCAGGCCCTCCGCCCACCCCTTGAGCGGACCGCGTAACCAGGAGTCGATCGGCACCCCGAAGCCCATCTTGGGTCGCTCCACCAGCGCCCGGGGGACCTGGCGATCGAGAAGTGCCCTGAGCGCCCACTTCCCCTGTCCGGCGCGCAACTTGAGATCCATCGGCAGCCGCCACGCCAGTTCCACCACCCGATGATCCAGAAACGGCGCCCGGGACTCCAGGCTCACGGCCATGCTGGCCCGGTCCACCTTCACCATGATGTCATCCGGAAGATAGGTCCGTGTGTCCAGGTACATCATCCGCTCCACGAAACCGGCGTCGCGTGGGAGGTTGTGGTCCGCCGTCAGAACGGTCGCGACTTCCCGGCTGCCCCGTAGAATCTCCGCTGGTGGATCCCAGTTGGAGACCAGGCTCCGATACATCGCCCCGGCGGACGGCACGGCCATTACGTTGGCCAGCTTGTGCATCCGGTCGCCGGGGTGGGCCACCCGCGCCCGCGCCGGGAGGAGGCGTTGCGCCGTGCCGAGCATACTCCCCCATGCCCCCGGCGGCACCGCCTGAATCCCCCGGGCCACCGATCGCCGGAGCCATGCCGGGATCGGCGCCAACCCGTTCCAGATCCGCCGACCCATGAAATACCGGTTGTAGCCCCCGAACATCTCGTCCCCACCGTCGCCGGAGAGTGCCACGGTCACATGTTGCCTGGCCAGCTGGGAAACGAGAAAGGTCGGGATCTGCGAAGAGTCCCCGAACGGCTCGTCGTAGATAGCCGGCAGGCGAGGAATGACCGCGCGCGCTTCCTCGGGGGTGACGTACAGCTCGGTATGATCGGTGCCCAAGTGCCGGGCGACGGCCTTGGCGTGCTCGGCTTCGTTATATCCCGCTTCCCTGAACCCGATGGTGAAGGTACGGACGGGGCGCGGACTCTGCGCCTGCATTAGGGCCACGATGGTGCTGGAGTCGATGCCCCCGGAGAGAAACGCGCCCAGCGGCACGTCGGCGAGCATTTCCTCCGCGATAGTCTGCCGCAGCCGTGTCTCGAGCTGGTCGAGTATCGCCTCTTCCGGGCCGCCGAGCGGATCGGCCAGGCCGCGGCGTACCACGTCGGCCATGTCCCAGTACGCCGTGGCCGTCACCTGGCGATCGGCGCCGATGCTCACCAGCGTGGCCGGCTCGACCTTGCGGATGCCGCTGTAGATCGAGTACGGCGCGGGGACGTAGTTGTAGCGGAGGTAGAGCGCGAGGGCGTCGCGGTCGATCGCGGAGCGCCACTGGGGGTGGACCTTGAGCCCCTTGAGCTCGGAACCGAACAGCAGGGTCTCCCCTATCCAGCCGTAGTACAGCGGCTTCTCTCCGATGCGGTCGCGCACCAGATGCAGGACCCGCTCGGTCTGGTCCCACAGGGCGAACGCGAACATGCCGGCGAACCGGCGGGTCGCCTCCAGCACACCGTGCCGCTCGATGACCGCCAGCATGATCTCGGTGTCGGAATGTCCGCGGAAGCGGACCCCGCGGGCTTCTTCCTCGCGGCGCAGCTCGGCGAAGTTGTAGATCTCGCCGTTGTAGATGATGACGAAGCGGCCACTCGCCGATACCATCGGCTGGTGGCCTTCGGGGGAGAGATCAAGAATGGAAAGCCGGCGGTGACCGAGGGCAATCCCGCTCTTCGTATCGAGCCACTGGCCGGAGTCGTCGGGCCCGCGGTGCCGGATCGCGTCTGTCATCCGGCCCAGGATGCGGGCGGCCTCTCCCTCCTCGGTGGGCGGCCCCCAGAATCCAGCGATCCCGCACACCGCTAGTAATCCAGCGGCAACCCGACCGTCCGCCCATCCCTCGCCGAGAGATAGATCCCGATCAACAGCTCCAGCGAGCGCAGCCCCTCCCGCCCGTCGGTCTCCGCCTTCGCTTCCCCGCGGAGCGCCTGGATGACGTTGTCGTAATAGAGCGGGTGGCCGTAGCCATACACCGATTTGGTCTCGTAGCTGGCGTCCTGCACCCGCGCGTCGTCGGGGTCCGGCTCGGCGAATTCCCACTTCTGGATCTCGTTGACCGCGACGCCCCCCAGGCGGACGGTCCCCTTCTCGCCGATGACCGTGAGCGAGCCCTCGAAATTCTGCTTGTGGGTCAGCATCGTCACGTTGACCGAGCCGAGCGCCCCGCTCCGCCACCGGATGTTCGCCACCCCGGTGTCCTCGACCTCGATGTGCCGCGCCAAGGTGGCCGTGAAGGCATGGACGCTCTCGACGGGCCCGATCAGCCAGTCGAGCAGGTCCACATAGTGGCTCGCCTGGTTCATGAAGGCGCCGCCGTCGAACTCCCACGTACCCCGCCACGCCGCGCTGTCGTAGTACTCCTGCGGCCGGTTCCAGAAGACGTTCACCGTCACCATGAAGATCCGGCCGAAGCGCCGCCGGTCGATCGCCCGTTTGAGCATCTGGACGGTGGCGTTGCGGCGGTTCTGCTTTACCACGAAGAGCTGCACCCCGGCCTTGTCGCACGCCGCCACCATGGCCTTGCCATCGTGCCAGCGGGTCGCCATCGGCTTCTCGGTGATCACATGACGGCCCGCCTCGGCCGCCTGGATGGTCTCCGCCGCATGGTTTCCGCTCGGTGTCGCCAGGATCACCGCGTCGGCATTGCTCCGCGCCAGCAGCTCCTCGAGGGAGCTGAATCCCGGCACTCCTGCCCGCGCGGCGATCGCCTCCAGCGCTCGCGCGTCGGTATCGCAGACCGCCACCAGCTCGGCCCGCTCCGCATGGCGGGTGAGCGCCTCGAGGTGCTTGCCCGCTATCCGCCCGCACCCAACGAGTGCGAACCGAATGCGACGATTGGAGATAGGGACCGGGGAGAGGGGCATCGGCGGAATATAGACGGGCCCCAAGAGCCCGGAAGTGGCGGATCGGCTGCGTCGCGATCAGTGCCGGGCGAGCCGACGGCTGTCCCGGAGGGCGCGTACGTACTTCCCCACTCGCCAGAGGGTTGCGTGCCGCAAAGCCGAGCGCCCGTAGGGACACCGCGGGCGAGCCGTCCCGGCGAGTTTAGTTGGGCGGAGGCACCCCGGACGTCCAGCAGATCGGCTGGGTCGCGATCGGCGCCGGGGGAGCCGGCGGTGTCCCGGAGGGCGCGTGCGTACTTCCCCACTCGCCGGAGCGTCGCGTACCGCAAAGCCGAGCGCCCGCAGGGACACCGCAGGCGAGCCGTCCCGGCGAGTCTAGTTGGGCGGAGGCACCCCGGACGTCCAGCAGAGCCCGGCGTGCGAATTCCCAACCCGAGCCGATCAGCCCCGAATCGCTCCCGACAGACCCACCAGCTTGCCCTTGCCGCCAGCCCGGATGGTGCCGCGGGTATCCAGGATCAGCGGCGCCTCACGCAGCACCAGATCGTAGTCCACCCCGCGGTGATCGGTCACAATCAGCACCAGATCGCTGCCGCGAAGGGTCTCGGCGGTGAGCGGAACGCTGTGGATCGGCAGCCCCTTGATGGGCGTGTGGCCATCGTCCTCGATCGAAGCCACATGCGGGTCGTGATAGGAGATCTTCGCGCCCTTCTCCTGCAGCAGCCGGAAAATGTCCAGCGCTGGGCTCTCCCGCAGATCACCGATGTCCTTCTTGTAGGCGACGCCGAGCAGCAGCACCCGGCTCCCCTTCACCGGCTTGCCCCGCTCGTTGAGCGCATCCGCCGCCTTGGTCACCACGTAGCTCGGCATCTCCGCGTTGATCTCGCTCGCGGTTTCGATCATCCGCGTCTTGTAGTGCAGCATCCGCATCTTCCAGGACAGATAGTGCGGATCGAGCGGAATGCAGTGGCCGCCCAGCCCCGGACCGGGCGTGAACTTCATGAAGCCGAACGGCTTCGTCGCCGCCGCGTCGATGATGCCCCAGACATCGAGCCCGAGTTTGTCGCACGCCTGCGCCAATTCGTTCACCAGGGCGATGTTGATCATCCGGAAGGTGTTCTCGTACACCTTCACCATCTCGGCCGCCTCGGGGTTCTCGACCGGCACCAGTGTGTCGAACACCTTGCCGTAGAGCAGCAACGCCAACTCGTTGCATCGTGGCGTGATGCCGCCGATCACCTTGGGCGTGTTGCGCGTCTGCCAGGTGGGGTTGCCCGGGTCCACTCGCTCTGGACTGAAACAGAGCCCGAAGTCCACCCCGACCTTGAGCCCGGTGGATTCGAAGATCGGGAGCAGAACCTCCCGAGTTGTCCCGGGGTACGTCGTGCTCTCGAGGATGATCAACTGGCCGGCTCGGAGCCCCGCCTTGCACGATTCCGCGGCTGCCACCACATAGGAGAGATCCGGGTCTTTGCTCTTGTTCAGGGGGGTGGGGACGCAGATCGAGATGGCGTCACACTCCGCCAGCCGCTTGAAGTCGGTGGTCGCCGAGATGAGGCCCTTCTTGACGTACCCGGCCAGCAGCTCGCTGGGAACGTCCTCGACGTGGCTCTCCCCCTTGTTGATGCCAGCGCATACGCCGGCATTGATGTCGCAACCGAGGACTCTGAGGCCGCTCCGGGCGACTTCGACGGCCAAGGGAAGTCCCACGTAGCCGAGACCTACGATACCGACTGTGGCTTTGCCGTTGAGGATTCGCTCCCGCAACTGGTCGAGACCGTCCGCCATGACTGCTCCGTCCGAACGTGAAAGTGAATGCCGCGCAACGACATGCGCAGGAAGGCCAGCAAGCTAGCCAGCCGTCGTCCATCGTGCCAGCAGAGCCTAGGCAAGACCCGAGCCTCAGTGCCCCGCCCCCGACCCCCTCCCCCCGCTCCCCCTCCCCACGAAATGGGAGGGGGTCAGGGGACGGGCCAGGCCCTTGTGAAACATTTCACATTTGATAATTATACCGGGTCGGAGGGAGCTCAGGAACCGGGGACCGGTCCGGTGGGTTACCGTTTTGGCGTCTTCCATTCAAATTGATCACCGGCTATTCTCGCGCGCGGCCGCCGAGTCCGCGCCGGCACTGAATCACCCCAAGGAGAACGTCCCATGGCCACTGCCACGCCGCCCGTGAGCAAGACCGCGGTCTATCCCCGCGACGAGATCGCCAAACTGCTGGCGCCACCCGAGCAGGAGCACCCGGGCACCAAGCTGCGGCGCATACTCCACGAGGCGCGTGACAAGCGGTCGTTCGTCCACACCGCGGGGGCCTACGACGCCTACACCGCGGCGCTCATGACCCGCCTCGGCTTCAAGGCGCTCTACGGTAGCGGCTGGCAGCTCGCGGCGGTCAAGAACATGTATCCGGACATCGGCGTCTACCAGTCGCAGCAGATGGTGGAACTGGCACTGGAGCTGTGGAAGGGCATCGAGGGCGCCCGACACACCCACCACTACGACACCGAGGGCAAGGAACTCCTCTCCGTGCCACCCATGTTCATGGACATGGAGGCCGGATTCGGCGGGCCCACCCAGACCTTTGCCCTGGCGACCGAGCTGATCCGCGCCCGGGTCGGCGGCGTGCACCTGGAGAACCAGGATCCAGCCGACCGCACCTGCGGCCACATCGTCAGCGTCGGCAAGGCCAAGCGCGACAAGGTCCTCGTCCCCCGCAAGGCCTGGATGGCGAAGCTCAAGGCGATCAAGGCGGCCACCGAGGCGTTCGGCACCGACCTCGTGATCATTGCCCGCACCGACTCGATCGACGGCGCGCTCCCCGGTGAGAATCCCGGCGGCGTGAAGATGGCGGTGGAGGATGCGTGGGAGGCGGCGGAGCTGGGCTGCGACGTGATCTGGGCAGAGTTCAATAACGTCGACATCGAGCAGCCGCGCGCGTTCGCGGAAGGTGTGCGCAAGCACTACCCCAACCAGATGCTCGGCTTCAACCTCTCCCCGTCGCTCTACTGGGGCAAGGCGAAGAAGACCGGCACCCTCATCACCAACCAGCAGCTGGCCGACCTGGGCTATACCCTGCAGTTCTCGACCCTGTTCAACTTCCGCACCGCGGGCCTGGCGCTGGACAAGGGGCTCCGGAAGTTCGCCGCCAAGGGCCTCGAGGCCCTCGCCGACCTCCAGAATGAGGAGGACGAGGCGCCCGGCGGGCCCCCGATGACCAAGATGCACCAGAAGCTCGCGGGGATGAACCGCTGGCTGATTCTGGAGTCGGTGCTCAGCGGGAAGCAGTGAGGAGACAGGAGACAGGAGACAGGAGACGGGAGACGGGACAAGAAGCGCGGGGATCCAAGCAGAGTGGTCACCTGGAAAGATCGAAGCGACTGAGGGATCCCTTAAGGCTCGCACCTTGAGGGATCCCTCGCTGCGACCGGGATGACAAGCGCATTCCTGGCTCTTCCCGTCCCCCGTCTCCCGTCTCCCGTCTCCCGTCTCCTGTCTCCTGTCTCCCGCCTCACCCCGCCTTCTCGATCGGGATCCGTCCGTCCCGCACCTCCAGCCCTTCCCGTCTCAGCTGTTCCACTTGCCACGGCGCCAGCCGCACGCTCACCGCGTGTCGCTCGCCCACCACCGCCTGCTCCACGACCTCACCGATCCGGTAGAGCGACGCGAGCCGGGCGCCATCGGCGAGCGGCAGCAGCACCGTCACCGGGGGCCGCAGCATGCGCTCGCGGCGCCGGAGCTCCGCCTTCACCGCCTCCAGCCCATCGATGCGCACGGTGCTGGCGAGGATGGCCTCCGGGAACAGCGCCCGCACCCGGGCCGCAAAGGCGGACGGATCCGTGACCTGGTCCAGCTTGTTGAAGACCGGGACCACCGGTTGGTCCGTGATGCCGATCTCGACCAGCACCTGATCCACGATCCGCATCTGCTCCTCCCACCCCGGATGGCTCGCGTCCACGACGTGCAGCAGGACATCCGACCCGCGGACCTCCTCCAGCGTGGCCCGGAAGCTGGCGACCAGGTGGTGGGGCAGTTTGCGGATGAAACCGACCGTGTCGGAGACCCGGGCTCGGCACCCCTCGCCCAGATCCACCTCGCGGGTGAGTGTGTCGAGGGTCGCGAACAGCCGGTCCTCGACGAAGATCTCGTGTTCGCCGGAGAGCATCCGGAGAACGCTCGACTTGCCGGCGTTGGTGTACCCGACCAGGGCCACGTTCAGCATCGGGGAGCGGCCGGCGCGGAGCACTTCGCGATGCCGTTCCCACTCCCGCAGCTTTTCCCGCAGCACCTGGATCTTGCGCCGGATCATCCGTCGGTCGGTCTCCAGCTGGGTCTCGCCCGGGCCCCGAAGACCGATGCCGCCCCGGATACGCGAGAGGTGGGTCCACATCCGCGCCAGCCGGGGGAGCAGATACTCGAGTTGGGCCAGCTCCACCTGCAGCTTGGCCTCATGGGTACGCGCGCGGGTCGAAAAGATGTCCAGAATGAGCTCGGCGCGGTCCATGACCCGCACCTTGAGCTCCTTCTCGAGATTGGCGCCCTGGTTGGGGCTGAGTTCCTCGTCGAACAGGACCAGCGTGGCGCCCTCCACCTCGAGGAGGACGCGCAGCTCCTCCACCTTACCCTCGCCGATCAATGTGGCGGGATTGGGGGAGGCGACCTGCTGTGACAGCCGGCCGACCACCAGCGCACCGGCCGTATCGGCCAGGCGCGCCAGCTCGTCGAGGTGCTCGGTGAGGTTCTGGGCGTCGTCGGAGCCCTTCCGGGGCGCGCCCACCAGCACGGCCCGCTCGACCGGCGGCTCGATGGCGATCAATTGACGGATAGTGAACTCCGGCTGACTACGGCTTGAGCAGGGGGACGTTCCCCTGCTCCGAGAACGGAATGTCGCACTCCGAGCACATCGGCGTGATCACGTTGAATCGGCCCTTGATCGAATAATTGACGGCACCGTAGTCGAGCACGGAGCGCGCCGCGGCCGCCACCTCTGTCCAGCGGAAGGTGAGCGGCACAGTGAGCAGTGTCGTGTCCTGCGCCGCGAGCGAGAAGCCATCAGAGAGGTCCACATCGCCGAAGTGATTCCCCTCGATGTCGATCCCCGCCTGCACACGGGTCCCCTGCAGGCTGACCTTGTTCGGATTGTCGAATGCCAGAACCAGGTCGAGGGTGCCCCCCGTGAGGCCCACGCTGCGCAGCGCAAGATGGTGCAGCCGGACGTCGGGCCGCATGAACGTCAGCGGGTGTACGGTACCGGTGCCGCATGCGGCGATCAGCCCGGCGAAAGCCAGAAGAAGCAGTCTTCTCATGCTAGCAATATAGAGGGGTGGAACGGGGGAACGGAGAATGGGGGAAGGGGAGCGGGTCCCAGCCCTCCTCATCCCGAACCCGCGAAGCGGGTGAGGGATCTCCTCGAGGGTGCTGGTGGCTTGAGACGGGCTCCCAGGCTGGAGCAGTAGATCCCTCGCTTCGCTCGGGATGAAGAGGCCGTTCCCCCGTTCCCCCGTTCTCCCGTTCCTCCCGTTCCTCCCGTTCTCCCGATCTACCGTTCATCCGTCTTCTTCTGTTTCTCCCACCACTCCATCCGCTCCCGGATCCGCTTCTCGAACCCCATCTCCCCCGGGACGTAGAACGCCTGCCCCCGAAGCTTCTCGGGCAGGTACTCCTGCGGGAGGTAGCCGGTGGGCGCGTCGTGGGCGTATTGATATCCCGCCCCGTAGCCGAGGTCCTTCATCAGGCCCGTGGGGGCATTGCGGATGTGCAAGGGCACCGGCTCCGCCGGGTAGCGCCGCGCCGCCGCCAGCGCCGCGTGCAGCGCCACCACGTTGCGGTTCGACTTCGGCGCCGTCGCCAGATAGATGGTCATCTCCGCCAGCGGCAGGTATCCCTCGGGGGCACCCAGCATGTGATAGGCGTCCCGCGCCGCGACGGCCAGCTTCAGGGCCTCGGGGTCGGCCAGCCCGATGTCTTCCGCCGCCATCGCGATAGCCCGCCGGAAGAGGATCATCGGATCCTCGCCTCCGTCCAGCATGCGTGCCATCCAGTAGAGCGCACCCTGTGGGTCGCTCCCCCGCAGGGATTTGTGATAGGCGGAGAGCATGTTGAAGTGCTCTTCGCGGTTCTTGTCGTAGGCCGCGACTCGGCGCCCCAGCGACTGGACGATCAGCTCCGGCGTGATCCTCCCCCTCGGGCCCACCAGCCGCGCGGCGTTCTCCAGCACCGTGAGGGCGCGCCGGGCATCGCCGTCGGACTGTTCCGCCAGCAGCGCCAGCGCATCGGACTCGGCTTCGAGTTCCAGGTGCCCCAAGCCCCGCTCCTGGTCGGTGAGGGCCCGACCCAGCACCGTCTGGATGTCCGCGGGCACCAGCGGCGCGAGCACGTAGACCTGGCAGCGGGACAGCAGCGCGCTGTTGAGTTCGAAGCTGGGGTTCTCGGTCGTTGCGCCGATGAGGGTCACCGTGCCGCGCTCGACGTGGGACAGGAAGGCATCCTGCTGGGCCCGGTTGAAGCGGTGGATCTCGTCGCAGAACAGCACCGTCCCCCGCCCCAGGACCCGGCGCTGCTCCGCCTCCCGGATGATTTCCTTGACCCGCGGCACCCCATCGAGCACCGCCGACAGTTCCACGAACTCCCGGTCGGTGTGCTGGGCGATCAGCCGAGCGATGGTGGTCTTGCCCGAACCGGGAGGGCCCCAGAAGATGCAGCTTCCCACATCGCCCCGGCGGATGGCATCGCCCAGCGGCCGGCCCGGCCCGAGCAGCGCCTCCTGGCCCACACACTCCTCGAGCGTCCGCGGCCGCATCCGGGCGGCGAGCGGGTCCGGCATGGCGAAGAGCGACGGCGCGGTCACCCGGCACCCACCCGCTCGACCAGCAGGCGCGTGAGGAAGAAGACCGCCGCTCCGCCGAAGAAGGCGACCGGCATCTTCCACCCGTGCCGGGACTGGAATTCGGGGACCAGATTCGATGCCGCGACGTAGAACGTCACCCCCGCGGAGATCGCGAGGCCGTGGTCCACCAGGGTGGCGCTCACCTCGGTGAGCAGCACGCCCAGGATCGTCGCCACGCCGAGCAGCCCGGCCGCCGCGAGCGCCCGGGCGCCGCCCCGGCCCCCGGCGAGCATCACGCTCGCCATGGTGAGCCCCTCCGGCAGCTTGTGGAAGAACACCGCCAGGAACAGCAGCAGCCCGAGATGGTCGGAAACCAGGAAGCCGCTCGCGATGGCAACGCCGTCGAAGAAGGTGTGCAGCAGCAGCCCGGCCAGGATGGTGAGCCCCTGGCGGGCGCTCACCCGGTGGGTCTCCTCGCCGAAGTGGAAATGCGGCACCAGGACGTGCTGGGCGAGGTGCACGGCGAAATAACCGGCGAGGATGAAGAGCGGGGCATCGGCCCGCCGCGCGATCGCCTCCGGGGCGACCTCGAGCACCGCCACCGACAGCATGAACCCGGCGCCGAAGGCCAGGAACAGGTCGATGACCACCAGACTGCGCCGCTCGTGGCGCACCACCGCGTACCCGCCGGCCAGGTTGCCGAGCGCCGCCACCAGCGCGAAGACCAGCGCGTTCATGCCATGGCCCGTGCCTGAGCCAGCAGCGTCTCGCGGGTGTTGAGCGTGGGGTCGTCCACCACCAGCGCCAGCAGCCGATCGAGAATCGCCCCCATCTGTGGGCCAGGGGGAATGCCGCTATCCCTGAGGTCCTGCCCGGTGACGGCGAGCTGCTTCCGGGAGAGCGGCTCGCCCCGCTCCCGAATCCCCCGGATCACCGGCTCCCACAGGGCCGGCGCCCCATGGCGCAGCCGCCAGAACAGCGTCAGGTCGTCGGCCGCCTCGCCGACGGCGGCCATCCAGCGACGCACCGCGACCGGCGAGGTGCCCTCCGGTTCTGTGGGCCCGGTCATCATCGCCATGGCCCGGGCGATCTCGACGTTCGACGCCTTGAGGCGGACTAATACCGCGACCGGGTCGATACAGAGCAGGGCGGTGAGGAGCACCGGATCCCGCGGCAGGTCGCCCCCCTGATCTCCGAGGAGCGCAGGCAGGGCCGCGCTCCGCTCATGCAGGCGGCCTACATGCGCCAGCCGATGAATCAGCGGGGAGCCGGTCGCCGAGACTTCCGGGGTCGGTGTGGTTGGCGCCTCGGCGAGGAGTTCGGGAATCCAGATGCGGGCGGCGCCGCTCGTCGTCCACAGCTCGAGCAGCCGGGTGATCTGGCGTGCGGTCCGCAGGCCCTTGAACCACTCCTCCCGGACCCGCTCCGCCGACAGATGGGCCAGACCGTCCACGGTGGCCCGCATCGCCTCCCACGTCACCGGGTCGATGTCGAACCCGAAGCGCGCCGCGAAGCGGAGCCCCCGCAGGATGCGGAGGTAGTCCTCCCGAAAGCGACGCTCCGGCTCGCCCACGGCCCGGATGAGCCGCGCCTGCAGGTCCACGGCCCCATAGAACGGGTCCCGCCATTCGTGCCGCAGCGGGTGATGCGCGATCGCATTGATCGTGAAGTCCCGGCGCGCGAGATCTTCCTCCAGCGAGACCCCGAACGCCACCTCTGCATGCCGGCCATCGGTCACCACGTCCTTGCGGAAGGTCGTGACCTCGTGATGCCGTCGCCGGGTGCGGACAGCGACCGTGCCGAATCGCTCTCCGACGGGCACCGTGTGCTTGAACAGCCGTAGCACGACGTCCGGAGTCGCGGTGGTGGCGATATCGTAATCGGTGTTGGGCTCCCCCAGCAGGGTGTCCCGAATCGCCCCACCGACACACCACGCCTCGTACCCCGCGTTTTCGAGCGTGCGGGCGATCTCGAGGACGTCGTCGGGGATGTCGAGGCGGGCGGGGAAGTTCATGAACAGAAGGGGGAAAGGGGGAAGGGGGAAAGGGCAAGAGTGAAAGGTTAATGGGCCGGAGGACATGGAGAGGGGGAGCGGTCAGCGAGCCGGCCGTTTCCTTTCCCCTTTCCCGTTTCCCCTTGTGTAACAGTCACCGTTCACCCCCTCCGTACTGCACCCCAGCGGAGAGGCAGATCGTCAGCTCCATCCGCGCCTGGCTCGCCGTCCGGGGCCCGGCGGGAATCGCCCCTTCCCGCACGACGGTCGCCCCGCCGCCCGGAAACGCGTAGACCGGCGTCACCTGCCCATGGAGGCAGCGCGAGGCGAGCACGACCGGCTTGCCCTCCCCAATCCACCGCCGGATCGCCGGCAGGGCTCCCGGAGGCAGATTGCCGCTGCCATACGCAACGATCACCACACCGTCGTGGGTGGGACGGGCGAGATCGAGCAGCTCTCCCTGGTCCCCGATCACCACCGGGATCAGCGCGACCCGGGCGGTGAGCGCGGCCGGATGGAGGGGTACGGGTCGGGCATGCCCGGCGCCTGACCCATACTCCACGCGCCCCTCCGCCACCGACCCGATCGGGCCGGCGTGGGGCGCCGCGAACGCCTCGAGCCCCGTGGCGTGGACCTTGGTCGCCTGGTGGCCCGCGAAGATCTGGCCCGCGAACACCACCATCGTGCCGCGGCCCCGACTCTCCGGGCTGGCCGCGACCCGCGCCGCATCGGTCAGGTTCCGTGGACCATCCCAGCCAGAGTCACCGGCCGTGAGCATGGCGCCGGTGATCGCCACGGGAACCTCGGGGTCCAGCGTCCGGGCCAGGATGTAGGCCGTCTCCTCGATAGTATCCGTGCCGTGCGTGATCACCACCCCCGTGGCCCGCTCCTCGCGCATGATCCGGGCGACGTGATTGCGGAGCTCCCACAGCTTGTCATACCCCATGTGGCAGGCGGGGTACCTGCCCCAATCGTCGATCCGGAACGGCGCCACGCTCTTCAGCTCCGGCGCGAATCCGACCAGCGCCTCTCCCCCGTGCGTGGGGATGTTCCCTCCCGCCCGCTCGTCCCGCTGCATGGAGATGGTGCCGCCGGTGAAGACAAGATGGATCACGTGGTGGCCCGGTCGGTCGGATGTGGGTACCGCGTACCGTGCACCGTGTACGCAAGTCGATGCGCCAAGCACCCGGTACGCGGTACGCAGTACGCGGTACAATCCTTAGCCACAAAGCACACTCCCCCCGTTCACATTCAGCACTTCCCCCGTGATATGCCGGGCGAGACCGCTGCACAGAAACACGATCGGGCCGGCAATGTCCTCGGCGGTGGCGATGCGCTTGAGCGGGATCGAATTTGCGATCCGCTCCCGCCCTCCGTCGCCGAATGCCGGCCAGCTCATCTCGGTGTCCACCCAGCCGGGCGCCACGCAGTTCACGGTGATCCCCGGCGCGCATTCGACGCAGAGCGATTTCACGAAGCTGATCAGGGCGCCCTTGGTGGCGGCGTAGTCGGCGTGAAACGCCTCACCCCGCTGCCCCGCCGTGCTCCCCACGAGCACCACCGCGCCGGGCGTGCGCAGGCGCCGCAGCGCCGCCCGCGTGCTCAGGAAGATCGCGTCCAGATTCGCCCGCAGCGTCGCGCTCCAACGGTCCACCGCCATATCGCGTACCAGCGTCTCTTCCGGCGGCCAGATGCCGGCGTTACCCACGAAGCAGTCGAGCGGTCCCAGCGCCGCGACCGCGCCGCCAAACACCCGGTCAACCACCGCCGGGTCACCAAGGTCCCCCGAGCCGACCCAGGCCCGGCGTCCCAGGGTCCGGACCCGGGCCGCCACCGCCTCCACCTCGTTCACCCGGGTGTGGCAGGTAAGCGCGACATCGGCGCCCGCCTGCGCGAACAGCAGCGCCGCCGCGCTCCCGATTCCCCGCGAGGCGCCGGTAATGAGCACGGTCTTGCCGCTCAGATCGATCATCCGCGCTCCCGGTCGCGGTGGCGGTGGCGGCCGAACAGTGCCCGCAACCGATCACCGACCGATACCCGCCAGGAAAGCGGCGCCACTGGATCGACCAGTCGGTCCTCGATGATCGCCTGCGGATTCTTGCGGCACAGCAGCTGGGCCTGCATGGCCCCATCCTGTGCCAGGAGCGCCTGCCAGACCGGCCCCAACGAACGGTCGTCGCCATGGTTGTCCCCGGCCGCAATGTCGGCCAGGCCGAGCTGCACCAGCTCCCGGGCCCGGATCCCGCGCGACCTTGATGACAGCAGCGTGGGCCCGTCCACCTGCATGAGGGCACCGAGGGACTTCCAGCGACTGACGGCCGCGGGGCGGCAACACTTGTACCGCTCCGGATGGGCAAGCACCGGCACCAGGCCGATTGCGATCACATTGGACAGGGCGTGCTCCACCGTCTGCGCAGCGACCAGCCGTGAGAACTCGACCAGGATGTAGCGGGTGCCGTTCAACGTCACCCGGCGGTCCTCGGCCACCTGGGCCTCGAGCGGCCGATCCAGCATCACCTCGGCGCCCCGATACAGCACCAACTCGGCTGGGGCAACCAGACGGAGGGCCTCGAAGGCGCGGTTGTGCGGTTCGGGGACACCCTGGGAGGCCTGGCTCGCGAGGACATGGGGCGTCAGACACACCCCGGTCACTCCATCGGCGGCGAATTGCTGCAGCACCCGCACCGACTGCTCGACGCTGCGCGAACCGTCGTCGACCCCGGGCAGGAGGTGGCTATGAAGATCGATCACTCAGACGCTGCGCTCCGCCGCGAGCAGGCCTTCCGCGAACCCCCCCAGCTCCGCGGGCACCGTCTCCGCCTGGGCCAGCAGCGCCAGCGTAATGAGCGCGTCGGCGGCGAGCAGGTCGAGCGCGATACTCCGGTCGCCGGGGTGCTCCTCGACGATGGCCAGGACCCGCTCCGCGGCGAGCGCCAGATGCTCCGCGAGCGAGCCGCTCTCGGTCACGGCCTCGGCATGCTCGAGCACCCGCTCCCGAAGCGCGGTCGGCCCTCGTGCCGTCCGCTCCAGCAGCCACTGCCGCGCCGTGGTCGGCCCAGGTCGCTCGTTCATCCCGCCGACAGCCAGGTCTCGACCAGCGCTGGGGTCGCCTCACGGGCCGCAGCCAGCCTGGCTGGATCTCCCGCGCCGGCGGATGCGAATCCGGGACGGCCACCCCCCTTGCCGCCGCTCACCTGCGCGATCCGATTGACGAGCTCCCCGGCCTTTCTCCCCGCCTTCACCAGATCGTCAGTGAGGGCGACGTGCACCGCCCCCCGTCCCGCCTGAGAGAACAGCACCAGCACCGCCTGCCGGCGCCCTTCCCGGAACCGGTCGGCCAGCGCCGCGGCTTCGTCGCGATCCTCGGCGTCAGTCTCCCCAATCGTCACGCTCACGCCCCGGATCTCGACCGTGGCCCCCTGCGGTTGGGCGGCCCCCCCGGACTTGAGCGCCTGCTCCAGCCGCGCCTCGAGCTTCTCCTTCTCCTGGCGCACCTGATCCAGCTTCTTCAGGACCTGATCGGGATGGGCGCGGAGCGTCTCGGCGATCCGCCCCAGCAGCGCCTCCTCCCGCTCCACGCTCTGGTAGGCCTCGGGACCGGTAATCGCCTCGATCCGGCGCACGCCGGCGGCGACCCCACCCTGCCCGGCGAGACGGAACAGGCCCAGCTGGCCGGTGCTCCGCACATGGGTCCCGCCGCAGAGCTCGATCGACGGCCCCATCTGCACCACCCGCACCCGATCGCCGTATTTCTCGGAGAAGAACGCCATGGCCCCGAGCTTGAGCGCGTCGGGATACGCCATTTCCCGCGTCTCGACCTGCCAGTTCTCCAGCACCTGGTCGTAGACGTCGCGTTCAATCGTGTCCAGCATCACCGGTTCAATCGGCCCGTGATGAGAGAAGTCGAACCGGAGCCGGCCCGCCTCCACCAGCGAACCCTGCTGCCGGACGTGAGTGCCCAGGTGCTTGCGAAGCGCCCAGTGCAGTATGTGGGTCGCGGTGTGATTGCGCTCGATGTCCCGACGGCGGGCCCGGTCCACCGTCGCCTTCACCCGACCCGGCTCGAAACCATCGGAGAGTGCCCCGATGATCACCTGTCCCCGAGGGTCCTTCCGAACTCCGGTAACCCGGGCCGTCCAGCCGGCGCCGGCGATCGCGCCGGTGTCGCTCACCTGGCCACCCGACTCGGCGTAGAACGGGTTGTGCCGGAGCAGGAGTTCCACGGTGTCGCCGCTGCGCCGGAAGGCGAGAACCTCGGTGTCCGCCTCGGTCGCCTCGTATCCGACAAATTGGGATGTGTCCTGGGAAAGGGACGTCCATTCCCCTCCATCCTCCGCGCCTGCCGGCAGGCCGGAGCCGGCGGTCTTCGTTGCCTTGTGCACCTCGCGGGAACGTTCCCGCTGCTCCTGCAGCGCCGCCTCGAAACCTGCCAGGTCCACGCCGAGCCCCCGCTCGCCGGCGATGATCTGGGTGAGGTCGATGGGAAAGCCGAAGGTGTCGTAGAGGCGGAACGCCTCTGCGCCGGGAATAGTCTTCACTCCGGACGCGAACAGCTCCTCCAGCCGCTTGAGTCCCCCGTCGATGGTCTCGAGAAACCGCTCCTCCTCCTGACGAGTGACATCCAGAAGGTACTTCGCCTTGGCCCGGAGCTCCGGGTAGGCCTCGCCCATCTCTCGAACCACGATCTCGGTCAACGGCGCCAGCGTGGGTTCCTTGCGGCCGAGCAGCCAGGCGTGCCGCACCGCCCGGCGGAGAATCCGGCGGAGGACATAGCCGCGTCCCTCGTTACCGGGATACACAGCGTCGGCGAGCAGGAAGGTCACGGCGCGCGCGTGATCCGCCAGCACCCGGAAGGACCCGCCGGCCGGGCCACGGTCGTACGGCTTGCCGACCAGTTCCGCCACTCGCTGGATAAGCGGCATGAAGAGATCGGTGTGGAAATTCGAATCCTCGCCCTGCAGGACCGCCGCGATCCGCTCGAGCCCGGCGCCGGTGTCGACCGATGGCTTGGGCAGCGGCGTGAGCTTCCCATCCGCCGACCGGTCAAACTGCATGAACACCAGGTTCCAGATCTCCAACATCTCGCCCGACTCCGCGAGCTCCTCGAACTGCGCTTGCGGAATGACCTCTTCGAGCCGCCGAGCCGCCG
>Ga0315273_10002349_pt1 | contig 22317 bp, 21 predicted proteins | sample YL17G02_0_MG_FD_205753 | JGI IMG/M metagenome (GOLD analysis project Ga0315273, IMG submission 205753) | Sediment microbial communities from Yellowstone Lake, YNP, Wyoming, USA - YL17G02_0 | ecosystem: Environmental > Aquatic > Freshwater > Lake > Sediment | place: USA: Wyoming | collected...
GGGCATACGATCCAGAACCTACCCTCCGCCGAGCGGGGGAGATCCCTGGGCCGCGCGCGCCAGACCGCGGTCTCCGTTTTCCAGCCGGAGATCAGGACGAAGAAGGTGCGCGTCAAGGAGGACGAGCGGGGACTGGTGATCTCCCTGGCGGCGGACTCCTTCTTCGAGCAGGCCAGCGCCGAGGTGCGCATGGAGGAGGCGCGGGCCGTGCTGCAGAAGGCCGCTTCCCTGCTTTCCTCCCCGGAGTTCGCTGAACGCAAGTTCCGCATCGAAGGGCACACGGATGACGTGCCCACCGACCCGGGGGGCGACTACTTCACCAACTGGGAGCTTTCCACCGCCCGGGCCACCAACGTCCTGCATTACCTGGTGGATTTCGGGGTGAACGAGAAGCAGTTCCAGGTGGCCGGCTTCGCGGACACGGCGCCCCTGGCGGCCAATGACACGCCGGAAGGCAGGGCCTATAACCGGCGCGTGGACATCGTGCTGCTGACCGCGGGGCACCTGTAGGGGGTTTGCGGTGGCGTTTGATTTCTGCTAATTTCTAGAGGGAGTTATCCATGTCGGACGAAGAAGGCTTGAGTTTAGAGGACGTAGGGGCAGGCGGGGAGGAAACCGCGCCGGAGGGAAAGAAGACCGGCTTCCTGCCAGCCTTCCTGATCCGCATCCTCAAGTGGGTGGCCATCGGCCTGGGCTTCGTTATCCTGGGCGTGACCACCACGGTCATCACCTTCAACCTCGTGAACCGGGGCAAGAGCGGCACCGCTCTGCCGGCGCTGTCGGAGGAGTACCAGGCCTACCAGGCCCCCCTGCAGTACGACGACACCCTGGAGGAGATCCGCGGGGTGACCTCCGACGAGGAGCCGGCCATCTTCTCGGCCAAGGTCAGCATGGGCTTCGAGGCGGAGAGCAAGACAGTCGCCTTCGAGCTGAGCGCCCGCAAGCGGCAAATCCAGAACATCATCTTCCTGTACCTGAGCGGGAAGCCAAAAAGCGAGTTGAAACCCGAGCGCTACGTCGAGATCCAGGAGGACCTGCGGAACAAAATCAACAAGGTCATGAAGGAAGGCAAGATCAAGGCCGTGGTTTTCCGGGAGTTCGTGGTCGCCCAGTAGGGGGAGGGGAATGGCGGAAGTTCTCTCGCAGGACGAAATAGACCAGCTGCTGTCGGCGATCTCGACCGGGGAAATCTCCTCCGAGGAGGTCCACCAGCCCAAGGACCAGCGCAAGATCAAGATCTACGACTTCAAGCGCCCCGACAAGTTCTCCAAGGACCAGATCCGCACGGTCTCCATCATGCACGAGACCTTCGCCCGCCTGACCACCACCTCGCTGTCCGCGCAGCTGCGCAGCCTGGTGCACGTGCACGTGGCCTCCGTGGACCAGCTCACCTACGAGGAGTTCATCCGCTCCATCCCCAACCCGACCACGCTGGCGGTGGTGGACATGGACCCCCTCAAAGGGTCAGCGATCCTGGAAGTAGACCCGGCCATCACCTTCTCGATCATCGACCGCCTGTTCGGCGGCCAGGGGGAGGGAGCCAAGTTCTCCCGCGAGCTCACCGACATCGAGCAGTCGGTCATGGAGGGGATTATCGTGCGGGTGCTGGGCAACCTGCGCGAGAGCTGGAGCACGGTCATCGACCTGCGCCCGCGCCTGGGGGGCATCGAGACCAACCCCCAGTTCGCCGGCATCGTGCCCCCCTCCGAGATGGTGGTCCTGGTGACCCTGGAGACCAAGGTCGGCGAGGTGGAGGGGATGATGAACCTCTGCATCCCCTACCTGACCATCGAACCGATCATCTCCAAGCTCTCCGCCCAGTACTGGTATTCCTCGGTGCGCCGCGGCACCACCACCGAGAACCTGAACATCCTGCGCAGCCGCCTGGCCACGGTGGCGGTGACCCTGACGGCGGAGATCGGCAACATGGACATCGCGGTGCGCGACGTGCTGGCCCTCCGGCCGGGGGACATCATCCGCCTGGACTCCGTGCGGGTGGCCGACCCCATGCCGCTGAAGGTGGGCGACCGCAAGAAGTTCCTCTGCCGGCCCGGGGTCCTGGGCAACAAGCTGGCCGTGCAGATCGTGAAGAAACTTGAAGAAATCGAGCAGGCGGAGTTCGAGGAACTCGCCACGGGTCTGGAGGAAGAGCCATGAGTGACGGATCCCTTTCGCAGGACGAAATCGACGCTTTGCTGCAGGAGACGGACAACCTGGAGATCGACACCGGCACGGGCCTGGAAGGCCTGCTCGGCGAGAAGGAGCGCACCCAGTTCCTGAGGCTGCTGGAGGGGGTGGTCGGCGCCCAGGCCTCCAACCTTTCGATCCTGACGCGCAAGACGGTGAACCTGGACAAGCCCTCCCTGCAGGTGGTAAGCGGCGAGGAGCTCGCCGGAAGCCTCCCGGGGGAGCTGGTCGACGTGAAGATCGACTTCGCCGAGGGGCTGCGCGGCGAGCACTCCTACCTGCTGGACCTGGGCACGGCCCAGGCCATTGCCGGGCTGATGATGGGGCAGGCGGGGGTGGAGATGGACGACGCGGCCCTGTCCGCCGTGGCCGAGGCCCTGTCGCAGATGAGCGGCCCGGTGGCCACCGAAATCGGGAACCTGGTCTCCCGCACCGTGAAGACCGCTCCGCCCGACTTCCAGCGCGTGGGCAAGGACCAGGCGCGCTTCCCCCAGGGGGAGGCGATCGTCAAGGTGGAATACCCCATCCTAGTGGAGGGGCAGCCCCCCTCCCGCCTCACAGAGCTGTACTCCCTGGCCCTGGTCAAGGAGATCGCCGCCAGCCTGCCGGCGGCGGGGCAGCAGGCGCCGCAGGCCGCCGCCTACGCCGCCCAGCCTCAGGCAGCCCGCCCCCAGGCGGGCCGCGCCCCCGTGGGCGCGGGCATGACCTTCGGCCAGAGCTTCGGGGGCGCGGCCATGGGCAGCCCGGCGGCGCCCCCGAACGTGCAGCCCGTGCAGTTCGCCAACCTGCAGGGCGGGGGTTTCCCGGCGGAGGCCGGCAACATCGGTTTGCTCATGGACGTATTCATGGAGCTTACCGTGGAGCTGGGCCGCACGCGCAAGCTGATCCGAGAGATCCTCGGTATCGGCGAGGGCACGATCATCGAGCTGGACAAGCTGGCCGGCGAGCCGGTGGACATCCTGGTCAACCACAAGCTGATCGCCAAGGGCGAGGTCGTGGTGATCGACGAGAACTTCGGGGTGCGCGTCACCGAGATCGTCTCGCCGATGCAGAGAATGGGAGAGCTGACATAAGATTTGACGAAACGCTAGTTATATCGTAGAATAGCTGCAGGGACTGTAGGCAATTTGACTGGGAGGGGAAATTGCACGTCACGCCGTTCCATCTAGCCCGTAGAATGATCGCGGTGTTTCTCCTGTTCGCGTCCCTGGCGGGCGCTTTCGCCCAGGAAGCCGGGCCCGCTTCGCGGGGTTCCAGCCCCGGGGGCGTGGTAACCCGCGAAGCGGCCGAGGAGGCGCTGGTCATCCCCGGAGGCGACAGCCCAGAGGCGCCGGCCTCCCCCGCGGCTTCCGGACCGCTGGTTTCCTCCTGGGACTTCGTGCGCATGCTGCTAATACTGGCCGCCGTGGTCGGGGTAATCTACCTGCTCTTCTACCTGCTCAAGCGCGGTTTCCGCCGGCAGCTGCCCCAGAACGATCTGATCCGCGTCCTGGGCAGCCGCAGCCTCTCGGGCAGCCGCGCCCTGCACCTGGTGGCCATGGGCCGGAGCGTGTTCCTGGTGGGGGCAGCCGAGAGCGGCATCTCGCTGATCGCCGAGGTTAAGGATCAGGAGACCCTGGACCAGATCCGCCTGGAGAGCTCGGAGGCGGCCAAGCTTCCCCAGGGCTTTGCCCAGTTCTTTCAGTCACTGTGGAAGGGGGGCGGCAGGCGCAACCTGCCCAACGACTCCCTGAACTTCATGAAGCAGCAGCGCCAGAGGCTCCAGAAGATGTAGAACTCGAGGCGGCCGCGCAGAGGACTGTACAGAAAAACTGGGAGGGGAGATGATTCGAGGTATCGCGCTGGCCGTGCTGCTGTGCACGGCATTGGCTTTCCCCACGGGCTTGCCGGCCCAGGCCGCGCCCGCTCCGCGGGGTTCCACCGCGCCCGCGGGCCGCGTGCTCCAGGGACCGGCCTTTCCGTTCGTGGACCTCGCCGTGCGCCAGGCCGAGAACAGCCGGGAGGTCGTGCTCTCCATACAGCTCCTGCTGCTACTCTCGGTGCTGACCCTCGCCCCCTCCCTGCTGATCCTGGTCACCGGCTTCCTGCGCATCGCCATCGTGTTCGACTTTATCAAGCGCGCCCTTTCCTTACAGCAGGTCCCCCCCAACCAGATCATGATGGGGCTGGCCCTGTTCCTGACCCTGTTCATCATGTGGCCCACCTTGAGCCTGATCTACAACGACTCCTTCCGCCCCTTCGCGGACGGGAAGATCGGCCTGGAGGAGATGTACAAGAAGGCCGAGAGCCCCCTGCGGGTCTTCATGTACCGGCAGATGAGCGGCAGCCCAGAGAACATCCGTTTGTTCATGCGGCTGCGTAGCCTCCCCAAGCCCACCACCCTGGCCGACGTGCCCACGGAGGTGCTCGTGCCCGCCTTCGTCCTGCACGAGCTCACCGTGGCCTTCAAGATCGGAATCCTGTTGTTCATCCCCTTCATCATCATCGACATGGTGGTGGCCTCCATCCTGATGTCCATGGGCATGATCATGCTGCCCCCGGTCATGATCTCCATGCCCTTCAAGCTGATCGTGTTCGTCCTGGTGGACGGCTGGAGCCTGATCACCATGCAACTGGTGCAGAGCTTCCGATAATGGGAATAGAGGAGGAAGGCGCAAATGACGATCGGGTTCGCCGTGCAGCTGCTGCGGGGGGGGGTGCTGCAGACCCTGCTCCTGGCAGCACCTCTGCTGTTGATCGGCATGGTGGTCGGCCTCATCATCTCGATATTCCAGGCCACCACCTCCATCCAGGAGCAGACCTTGAGCTTCGTGCCCAAGATCGCCGCCATCCTGGGTGCCCTCATCCTGCTGGGGCCCTGGATCATGGCCTCCATGGTGCAGTTCACCGTGCGCCTGTTCAGCAAGATCCCGGAGCTGGGAGGTTGAGGTAGCCGTGCTGGAGACGCTGATCGGCAACTTCCGCCTGTTCCTCGTGGTGTTCGGCCGGCTGGCCGCGCTGTTCGAGGTGGCCCCGCTGTTCTCCTCGGAGGCCATCCCCCAGCCCGCCAAGCTGGGTTTCGCCCTTTTCGTCTCCGTAATGGTGCTGCCCTGGGTATCCGCCGCCGGCTACCCCCTGCCCGCGGCCACTGGGCAGTACCTGCTCCTGGTGGCCGGCGAGGTGCTCATCGGCCTTATAATGGGTTTCTTCCTGAACCTGATCTTCGCGGTGTTCCAGGCCGCGGGGCAGTATTTCAGCCTGCAGATCGGCTTCGGCGCCTCGGAGGTGTTCGACCCCCTGGCCGAGATCGAGATCCCGCTCATGGGGCAGTTCCTGAACGTCGTGGGCATGTTCACCTTCCTGGTGATTGCCGGGGCGCAGAAGATGGTCCTGGTCGGGGTGTACCGCTCCTTCCAGGCGGTGCGCGCCGTGGACCTGGTGCTCGGGCGCCAGTTCCTGACCAGGGAACTGGTGGCCGGCATCGGCCGCCTGTTCGCCGACGCCCTGACCATCTCCTTCCCCATCCTGGGCACCCTTCTGCTGGTCTCGGTGGCCATGGGCCTGCTGGCCAAGGCGGCCCCCCAGATGAACCTGCTGTTGATGGGTTTCCCCTTTTCCATCGGGGTCGCCTTCCTGATCATGGTGCTGGCCATGCCCTTCCTGGTGGGCTCCATCAGCCGTATCGTGGACGGCGGCTTCGAGGCCCTGAACGGGCTTTTCTGGGGCTTGAGCGCCGCGCGCCGGGCGGGGGGGGCGCCGTGAGCGAGCTGGACCCGCGCCTGCCCCTGCCCGCCGGGCCCTGGGACGTGCACCTGCAGTGGTTCGCCGCCGAGGACGAGGGCCGCACCGAGGAGCCCACCGAGCACAAGCTGCGCAAGGCCCGCGAGGAAGGCAAGGTGGCCAGGTCGGTGGAGCTGGCCTCGGCCCTGGTGCTGCTGTTCGGCATCGCCACGGTGGCTGTGGTCGCCGGCTATTTCCTGAAAAACGTGGCCCAGATGCTGCGCTACTTCTTCCAGATCTCCGCCACCCTGGACATCACTCGCGATAGCGGGGTGGTCAATGCCTTCTATGGCTATTTCGTGCGCCTGGTGGCCCCCGTGCTGAGCGTGACCTTCGTGGCCGCGCTCCTGGGCAACGTGCTGCAGGTAGGGTTCCTGTTCAGCGTCAAGCCGATCACCCCGGACGTCAACCGCATCATGCCCAACCTGGCGCGCTTCTTCCGGCGGGCGTTGTTCTCCGGGGAGGCCGCCTTCAACCTGGCCAAGAGCATCCTGAAGATCGCCGTGGTGTTCGTCATCGCCTACCTGAACGTGCGCGGGGAACTGCCCCGCATCCTGCGCCTGGGGGACACCACCTGGCAGCAGGGCTTCCGCCTCGTCGCCGCGATCTCCTTGAGGATCATCGTGGAGTCGGCACTGGCCATGCTGGTCCTGGCCGTCCCGGACTACCTGTTCCAGCGCCGCCTGCACCTGGAATCCCTCAAGATGTCCAGGCAGGAAATCAAGGAAGAGCGGCGCATGTACGAGGGCGACCCCCTGGTGCGCAGCCGGCTGCGCGAGAAGATGCGTGAGCTTTTAACCCGCAACATGCTGAAGGCGGTGCCCCGGGCCGACGTGGTTATTACCAACCCGACCCACTTCTCGGTGGCGGTGGAGTGGAACCGCCTCTCCATGGCCGCCCCCACGGTCACGGCCAAGGGCGTGGACGCGGTGGCCATGAAGATCCGGGAGGTGGCCCGGGAGGCCAAGGTGCCGCTGGTGGAGAACAAGCCCCTGGCCCGCACGCTGTATAACGAGGTGGAGATCGGGGAGGCCATCCCGGAGAAGTACTACGAGGTCATGGCCATAATCCTGGCGGAGGTCTACCGCCTGAGCGGAAAGGTGGCGGAGGCCATCTAATGGCGGACGCACGCAGGGTAATCACCCCGGCCGGGGCCAGGAGAAGCGACGTGGCGGTGGCCATCGGCGTGGTGGCGGTGGTCATGATGATGATCATTCCCCTGCCGGCTTTCGTGCTGGACGCCCTGATGGCCCTGAACCTGGTCTTGAGCCTGCTTATCATCCTGATCGTGCTGTATACCCGGCACGCCCTGGAGTTCTCGGTGTTCCCGACCCTGCTGCTGGTGGCCACGGTGTTCGGGCTGGCCCTGAACGTGTCCTCCACCCGGCTGATACTGGTCAAGGGCAGCCAGTTCGACGGGCGGATCATCCGCGCCTTCGGCACCTTCGTGGTGGGCACGGGCGGCCCGCAGGGCTACGTGATCGGCCTCATCATCTTCGTCATCATCATCGCGGTGCAGTTCATTGTGATCACCAAGGGGGCCACCCGGGTGGCCGAGGTGGCCGCCCGCTTCACGCTGGACGCCCTGCCCGGTAAGCAGATGGCCATCGAGGCGGAGTACAACTCGGGGCTGGTCAACGAGGAGGAGGCCACCCGCAAGAAGAACGACCTGCAGCGTGAGGCGGATTTCTACGGGGCCATGGACGGCGCCTCCAAGTTCATCTCCGGCAACGTCAAGGTGGGGATCCTGATCACCCTGATCAACATGATCGGCGGCATGGTCGTGGGCATGACCATCCACGGCGAGTCTTTCAGCGTGGCCGTGGACACCTACATCTCCCTGACCATCGGCGACGGCCTGGTGACCCAGCTGCCGGCGCTGCTGATCTCCACGGCCACGGGCATCATCGTCACCCGGGCCATCTCCGACGCCTCCTTCGGCCTGGACCTGACCCGGCAGTTCTCCAGACAGTCGCGCCCCTACCTCATCGCCGGCGGGGTTCTGGCGATCATGGCCTTCCTGCCGGGCTTCCCCTGGTACATCATGCTGCCGCTCGGCGGGCTATTGGTCGCGCTGGGGTTGAGTCTGCGCCGGCGCCGGGCCAGCGAGGAGGAGAAGGAGAAGGCCCTGGAGGTGGAGGCCCGCGGCAAGGCCGCCCCGGTGGAGATCTCCCCCGTGGTGCCGCTGGACCCGCTGTCGCTGGAGATCGGCTACGGCCTGATCCCCATGGTGGACAAGGACAAGGGAGCGGAGCTGCTGGACCGCATCACCCGCATCCGCCGTGAGGCGGCCCTGGACCTCGGGCTGGTGGTCCCCCGCATCCGCATCATCGACAACATGCGCCTGGAGCCCTCGGAATACTGCTTCAAAATCAAGGGGGTGGAGGTGGGCCGGGGGGGCATCAAGATGGGCTTCTACCTGGCCATCAACCCCGGGGGCAGCCGCGAGGAGGTGGAAGGGGAGGCTACGCGGGACCCGGCCTTCGGCCTGGCGGCCAGGTGGATCGCCGAAGGGGAGCGCGACAAGGCCGAGCGCCTGGGCTACACGGTGGTGGACCCACCCTCCATCATCGCCACCCACCTGACCGAGATCATCAAGGCCCACGCTGGGGAGATCCTCGGCCGGCAGGAGATCCAGTCCATGCTGGACGCCCTGAAGGCCGATTACCCGACGGTGGTGGAGGAGGTCACCAAGTCCTTCAGCGCGGGGGAGATCCAGAAGGTGCTGCAGGGCCTGCTGCGCGAGCAGGTTTCCATTCGCAACATCGTGGTGCTACTGGAGACCATGGCGGACTACGGCTCGGTCAGCAAGGACAGCTCCTTCCTGGTCGAGAAGGTGCGCCAGGCGCTGGGGCGGCAGATTTGCCTGCAGCACGCCGACGAGCGCAAGACCCTCAAGGTGCTCACCCTGGCCCCCGAGCTGGAGCAGAGGATCGTGGAGAGCCGGGTGGACACCGCCGCCGGTCCCACCATAGGACTAGAGCCCCAGGTCCAGCGCCGCTTTATCACCAGCCTGTCCAACGCGGTGCACGCGGCCCAGGAGCAGGGGCAGCTCCCCGTGATCCTCTGCTCCGAGGCGGCCCGGCCGGTGCTCAAGGGCGGCACCATCCGCGAGATCCCGCACCTGGTGGTGCTTTCCGTGCCCGAAGTCGTTCCCGACGTCAAAGTGGAGTCCATCGGTGAGATAAGGATCGAGGCATGATGGAGAAAGACCTGTCGTACTTCACGATCGAGGCGGCCTCTCCCCGGGAGGCCCTGGAGCGCATGCGCCGCCAGTACGGCGCGGAGGCCAAGATCCTCACCCACAAGACCGTGCGCCGCGGCGGCCTGGCGGGCCTGTTCACGCGGGAGGCGGTGGAGATCACCGGCTACGTGCCGCAGGAACAGGCCAAGGGCAGGAAGGAGGACCTGGAAGAGGTCAAGAAGAAGATCCTGGCCGACGCCCGGCGGGAGCAGGCGTTGCAGATGATCCTCAAGGAAATCCAGGCCCTGAAGCAGGACCTGGGCCGGCCGCGGCCGGAAAGCGGAGCGTCGCCGGCCGCCCTGGCCCGCGTCGAGGACCTCTTGCGGGGCAACGAGTTCACCCCCGCCTTCATCAGTGAGGTGCTCGCCCGCATCCGGCGGGAGTTCTCCCTGGAGGACCTGGACAACTTCCCGTTGCTGCAGTCCACGGTCCTGGAATGGATCGGGGGCAGGATCCAGATCCACCCGCCCCTGGACCCCGCCCGCAAAGGGATCACGGTCTTCATCCTGGTAGGCCCCACCGGGGTGGGCAAGACCACCACCATCGCCAAGCTGGCGGCCATCTACAGTGTGGGGGCCAAGGGCGCCCCGCCCCCGAAGGTGAAGATCGTGACCATCGACAACTACCGCATCGGGGCGCTGAAGCAGATCGAGACCTACGCCGAGATCATGCGCGTGCCGGTGGCCTGCGTGGAGAGCGCGGCGGATTTCAAGAAGTACCTGGCGTTGTGCGGGGAGTCGGATTTCATCCTGGTGGACACCATCGGCAGGAGCCCCCGCGACCTGACCAAGCTGGGCGAGATGCGGGAGGTGCTGGACGCGGCCGGCAGCTACAGCGAGATCCACCTGGCGGTGAGCGCCACCACCAAGGCCTCCGACGTGGAGGAGATCCTCAAGACCTTCGAGCCCTTCAGGTATCGGGCCGTGATCCTCACCAAGCTGGACGAGACCCTGCGCCTGGGCAACATCCTGAGCGTGCTCGCCGGCCTGGGCAAGCCGGTTTCCTACATCGCCGACGGCCAGTCCGTGCCCCAGGACATCGAACGGGCCTCCGTGCTGAGGTTGTTGATGAACCTGGAGGGTTTCCAGTGCCCCCGGGAGCGGCTAGAAAAGAAATTCGGCAAACGCGAAAAGATCGCGGACGCCCTCTGGAGCTGAAAGACGTGGCAGATCAGGCTGAGAAACTGCGGGAAATCATGCTGAGGCGCGGCTCGCGCGAGGACAACTCGCCGCAAAAAGGCTCGCGCATCATCAGTGTGGCCAGCGGCAAGGGCGGGGTGGGCAAGACCAACATCTCCATCAACCTGGCGCTGGCCTATGCCCGCCTGGGCAAGAAGGTGGTCGTGCTGGACGCCGACCTGGGGCTGGCCAACGTGAACGTCGTGCTGGGGGTGATCCCGCGCTACAACCTCTACCATCTGATCCGGCGCCAGAAGACCATGAAAGAGATCATCATGGATACCAGCTACGGCATCCAAATCGTGGCGGGGGCCTCCGGCTTCGCCAAGATCGCCAACCTCTCGGAGGAGGAGCGCAAGGGCTTCATCGAGGAGCTCAACGAGCTGGCCGCCGCTGACATCATCATCATTGACACCAGCGCCGGGGTCTCCAACAACGTGCTCACCTTCGTGGCCGCCTCCGACGACGTGATCATCGTCACCACGCCGGAGCCCACCGCGATCACCGACGCCTACGGGATCGTCAAGATCATCGCCACCGAGATCGACAACCCGGAGCTGGGGCTCAAATTGGTGGTCAACCGCGTGCAGTCCGTGACCGAGGGGCGCCGCGTGGCCGAAAGGGTGATCAACATTGCCGGGCAGTTTCTGAACCTGAAAATCGACTACCTGGGCTTCGTGTACGACGACCCGCTGGTGCACACCGCCGTGGTCAAGCAGAAGCCCTTCATGGCCCTGGACCCCAAGTCCAAGGCCTCCATCTGCATCGACCACCTCGTGCGCCGGCTGGAGAACATCGACTTCCGGGAGGGTGGAGGCGTGTCGAAGTTTATCCGCAAGTTCTTCGGGGCTCAAGCTTGACGCTCCCGGGCTTTTTCCCTACTCTCAGGGGGGGGAAGGCCGCCCTATGGTGAATTGGAAAGTCCCGGCGGGTGTGGGCGCCGCCGGCGCCGTGATTTCCCTGATCTTCGGGATAGCGGTAGGCAACGCCTTCGGCACCGTGCTGCTGCGGGCCCTGGCTTCAGCCTTCCTGGCGGGTGGGATGGGCCTGGCCGTGCAGTACGTGCTGCAGCGCTTCCTGCCCGACCTAGCCGGCGCCGCGCCGGAAGCCCCCCCGGCAGCGGTGGACATCCTCATCGACGAGGAGGTGCCCATGCCCGCCGCCGAGCAGGTTGAGGACGCCGAACCGCTGGGCGGTAGGCAGGGCTTTGCGCTGGGCGATGCGCTGTCGCCGGAAGCCGACGCCTTTTCGGACCTGCCGGGCCCGGAATCCCTCCAGGATTTCGAAGCGGGCCCAGAGTCACTCGAGCCGGCCGAGGAGGAGGAAGCGGTTTCCCTGGAGGCCGTGCAGGAAGACGGGCTGCCGGACATGGACGCTGTCGGCCAGAGCTCCCCCAGCCCCCGCAGCCTCAAGGCCGGGGAACTGGAGGCCCGGCTGGACAACGTGACGCAGGGGCAGGACCCGGAAAGCTTGGCCCGGGCGGTGCGCACCTTTTTACGGAAGGACCAAGAGGGTTAGTCGGTGATGGGCGGGAACATCCTGGAAGGCCGGACCGAAGAGGAACTCTGGCAGGTCTACAAGAAGAGACGCGACCCCAAGGTCCGCGACTACTTCGTCCGCCAGTACGCCCCGCTGGTCAAGTACGTGGCCGGTAAGGTGGCCATCGGCATGCCCAACAACGTGGAGTTCGACGACCTGGTCGGCTTCGGGGTGTTCGGGCTGTTCGACGCCATCGAGAAGTTCGATCCGGACAAGCACGTCAAGTTCAAGACCTACGCCGTGACCCGTATCCGCGGGGCGATCTTCGACGAGCTGCGCACCATCGACTGGGTGCCCCGCTCCGTGCGCCAGAAGGCCCGGGAGGTGGAGGACACCATCCGCAAACTGGAGGCCTCGCTGGGCCGCTCGGCGGCCGACGAGGAGATCGCCCGGGCCATGAAGATCGACCTGAAGGATTTCCACAACCTGATGCTCAAGATCTCCGGCACTTCCGTGTTGTCGCTGAATGAAGTGTGGCACACCGGGGAAGACAACGACAAGATGTCGATCGTGGAGAGCATCGAAAGCCCCTCCTCTCTGAATCCCGACCACATCGTGGAGAAGGAGGAGGTCAGGCTGCTGATCATTGAGGCGATCAACGAGCTGCCCGAGAAGGAAAAGAAGGTGCTGGTCCTGTACTACTACGAGGACCTGACCCTGAAGGAGATCGGCGAGGTGCTGGAGGTGACCGAATCGCGCATCTCCCAGCTGCACACCAAGGCCATCCTGCGCCTGCGGGCTAAGCTGTCCAACATCAAAAAGGGAATATTATGATCTCGGCCGGGCAGCTGCGCGAATACCTGGCAGCCCAGCTCGCGGAGGACCGGAAGCACAAGAGCGTGCGCGCCCGCGGCCCCACCCTCCAGGAGGCGCTGGCCCAGGCTGCACTGGAGCTGGACGTCCCCGTCAAGAGGCTGGACTACGAGCTGGTGGAACGCGGCTCTCGCGGGACCATGGGGGTGGGCCGCCGGGACTGGGTCATCGTGGCCTACGAGGCCGCCGGGAGCCAAAAGGCGGTGCGAGTGGAGGCACTGCCGGAAGCCGGGGCCGCGGCGGCGGGCGAAACGGTCGCCGACCGGGACGGCGAGGTTTTCCTGCAAATCAACACCGAGGGCGCCTTCCTGAAGGTCACGCGGTCCACCGGCCGCGGGCAGCGGGCGAGCGAGAGGCAGGCGCTGGAGAAGCTTTCCATCCGGAGCGTGACCCAGTACGACGCGGGCCTGGTGGCCCGGGTGGTGAAGCACGCCGACGGGGAGTACATCAAGGTGGGGGAGTTTGCCTTCAACGCCTCCGCTCAGGCCACCGTTGAGGTGGACATTGGCGAGCAGGAGATGAAGGCTTTCATCTCCTGCTCGCCCCCGGGGCGGGGCGGGGTGGACGTTTCCGCTGAGGAGCTCCGCGGCCTGCTGCGTTCCGGGGGGGTAGCGTTCGGGATCCGGGAGGAGGCGATCCAGGGCTTCGTGGACCGGCCCCGCTACAACGAGCGAGTCCTGGTGGCCGTGGGGCAGAAACCCGTCAACGGCCGGGACGCCAGGGTCGTTTACAACTTCAAGATGCACCACGACGTGCAGCTCAAGGAGAAGAATGGCCGGGTGGACTTCAAGGAACTGGACCTGGTCCAGAACGTGGAGGCGGGGCAGGTGGTGGCGCGCAAAGAGCCCCGGGAGGAGGGGGTGAGCGGCCAGACCGTGACCGGACGCATACTGCCGGCCAAGCCGGGAAGGGATCTGTCTATTGAATGCGGCAAGAACGTCACGCTGGCCGAGGACGGCATGAGCGCCCAGGCCACGATCAACGGGCAGGTGCTGCTGGTGGCCGGGCGGCTCAGCGTGGAGCCCGTCTACACGGTGGAGGGGGACGTGAACCTCAAGACCGGCAACATCCTGTTCCTGGGCACCGTGTTAGTGAAGGGCAGCGTCGAGGACGGCTTCATCGTGAAGGCGGCCGGCAACATCGAGGTGATGGGCAGCGTGGGCAAATGCACCCTGGACGCCGAGGGGGACATCATCGTGCACCAGGGCATCATGGGCAAGAACGAGGGACGAGTGCATGCCGGCATGAACCTGGTGTCCAAGTTCATTGAGCACTCCCGGGTTGAGGCCGAGGAGAACGTCCTGGTCAGCGACGGGATCATTCACTCCTTCGTGGACGCCAAAAAACGGGTCATCTGCCAGGGGCGCCGCGCTTCGATCGTCGGGGGCCGGATACGCGCCACCGAGGAGATCCACGCCAAGGCCCTGGGCTCGGTGGCCGGCACCGAAACGGTCCTGGAGGTGGGGTTGGACCCCAGGCGCAAGGAACAGCTTTCCGTGGCCCTGGCGCGCAAGGCCGAGCTGGAGAGACAGCTGGAGGAGCTGGAGCGCAACCTGCGGACGCTGGAGAATTTGAAAAAGGTGGTGCCCAACCTGCCGGAGGACAAAGCCAAGGACCTCGCCGAGCTCGCCGATACCCGCTCCAAGGCCCTGGCGGAGCTGGAGGGGGTCAACGCCACGGTCAGGGAGATCGACACCTACCTCGCCGGACTCAAGGTGACCGGCAAGGTGTCCGCCTCCGACCGAGTGTTCCCGGGGGTGAAAATCTTCATCAGGAACGAGCACCTGGTGGTACGCAACGAGTTCAAGAAAGTGACCTTCTGCTTGGAGGGCAAGGAGGTGCGGGTGACCCGCTACGAGCCGCTGGCCCAGGAGCTGGTGCGGGGGATGGGAAGCCATGCCGCTGTTGCCCATTGACCTGCAGACCATGTTCTCCCAGATGAGCCAGATCGGCAGGGAGCAGGCCGTGCAGAAAGAGGTGCCCCCGCAGTACCAGGCCGTCCAGGCGGAGGAGATCGTCAAGAAGACCGAACACGACGACAAGGCCGTAAACCAGGCACGGGAGCCGGGGGAGGGCCCGGAGAAAGTCCGGGAGGAGGGCCCCCGCCGGAAGCGGCGCAAAGGCCGGGGCGCCCAGGCCCCACCCGGGGAGCGGGTCGAGCGAGCCGCGAGCCCGCGTGAGCGGCCCGAGGTGTTCGAGGACCCCGCCCTTGGGCACCACATCGACCTGGTAGGGTAGGCTGTAAGCGTGGGACGCACCCTGCTGATCCTCGCCGCGGTGGCCGCCGGCTACCTCGTCGTTTACCTCGTCCTGAAAAAAAAAATCGCCAGGACGCTGAGTGCCGCGACGGTGCTGCGCGAGGTGCGTGAGGAGGTCAACCGCATCCTGGTGGAGCTGAACCAGACCACGCACCGCAACGTGACGCTGATCGAGGACCGCATCGCCTCACTGTCCGAGATGCTGGTCCGGGCCGACAAGAAGATCGCCCTCGCCCGCCGGGAGGCGGAGAAGCAGGAGCTGGCCGACAAGCTGTACACGGAGCTGGCCGACCGTCGCCGCGAGGGGAGCGGGACAGCGCCGCAGGAGAACCTGGAGGCGCCGGACAAGCAGGCCGAGGCCGTGCGCCTGGCCCAGGCCGGCCTGAGCCCTTCCCTGATCGCCCGGCGCCTGGGCCTCACCCTCGGGGAGGTGGAGCTGATCCTGTCCCTGGCGCAGCGACGGCGATGAAGCAGTACATCTGTTTCCAGGTGGGGGAGGCCCACTACGCCCTGCCCCTGGGTCCGATCGCGCAGGTGCTGCGCTTCGAGAATGTCACCCCCGTGCCCATGGCCCCGCCTTTCGTGGAAGGCGTCCTCAACCTGGGGGGCGAGGTAGTCCCGGTGATCAATCTCAGGTCCCGCTTCGGCCTGGAGCGCGGCGCGCCCAACCGGCGCAGCCGCGTGCTGGTCGTCGATCGGGGCGGCGCCAAGCACGGGCTTCTGGTCGACGGGGTAAAGGAGATCCTGGAGCTGGAGGACTCTTCCATACTGAACGGGGGCACGCCGCTTCAGGGACTGAAAGCGGAGCTGGTCGACGGGATCGCCAAGGTGCGGGAGCACCTGGTGATCATCCTGGACGGGAGCCGGCTGCTCGCGGCGGAGTCACTGGGGCGGCAGTCCCCCGGCCCCGGGCGGGACGAGAGCGAGGCCGAGGAGGTCGAGGAGGTCGAGGAGGTCGAGGAGGCCGGAGCCGGAAGACCATGAGCGAAATCGAAGAGCACAGGCTGTTGCGCGCCTTCCTCGAGGAGACCGAGGAGCTGCTGGAGAAGCTCAACCACTGCCTGCTGGAGCTGGAGAAGGACAACGCCAACCTGGAGCTGGTGCACGAGATCTTCCGCCTGACGCATTCGCTGAAAAGCGAGTCCGCCCTGATCGGCTTCGCCAACTTGAGCGAGCTGGCCCACCGGCTGGAGGACGTCTTCGAGCGGTTGCGCAGCGGCGCCCTGCTGCTGGGCCGGGAACCGCTGGACCTGATCCTGGGAGCTTCGGACCTGATCCAGGAGATGGTCGCCCGCATCGCCCGCGGCGAAGGGGATGCGGGGGTAGAGATCCATACCCTGGTCGCCGAGCTTACCCGCCTGACAGGCATTCCCGGCGGCAAGGCCGCGCCTCCCGCCCGGCGGGAGCCCGGCGCCGCGGCGGACGGGTCGCAGCTGTCCAGCGCCCAGATCCTGCGGGCCCGGGAGGCGCTGGAGCGCGGGGAGCAGCTGTACTCCTTGCGCTTTCGCACGGTTGGGGAGCCGCTGATGCGCTTTCCGCGGGCCTACATGGTGTTCAGCAACCTGGAAAAGGTGGCCAATGTCCTGAAGGCCACCCCGGAGCTCTCCACGCCTCCCCCGGAAGAGGGCGCGGAGGGCTTCGCCGAAGTGTCCATCCTGTTCAGCTCCGAGCTCTCGGAGGCCCAGCTGGAGAAGGCCTTCCGCATCGAAGACATCGCGGAGGGCGAGCTCGCGCGCCTCGGGCCGGAATACCTGGCCAGGGGAGCCGCGGCCGGCGAGGCCGGGAGGGCGGAGGCGTCGGAGGCGCCCGCTGCGGAGGGTGAAACCGCGGCAGCGGCCGGGCCCGCCGCGCCCAGGGGCGCTTACGAGCGCACCTCTGTCCGTGTGGACACGACCAAGTTGGATGACCTCTGGCAGCTGGTCGGAGAGCTGGTCACCTGCAAGGCCCGCTTCGGCAAGCTGACCGGGAGCCTGAGCAGCGGCTCGCCAGCGGCGGAGCTGCGGCAGGACGTGGAGAAGATCACCGACTCCCTGGAGCGGGTGACCGGGCAGATGCAGCAGGCAGTCATGGAAACCCGGATGGTTCCCATCGCAGTGCTGTTCAACAAGTTCCCCCGCCTGGTGCGCGACCTTTCCCGCAAGCTGGGCAAGGAGGTGGAGCTGGAGCTGGCCGGCGGAGAGACGGAGATCGATCGCAGCCTGGTGGAAGCGCTCTCCGACCCCCTGACGCATCTGATCCGCAACTCCCTGGATCACGGTATTGAAACCGTGGAGGAGCGGATTTCCCGTGGAAAGCCGGCGACGGGCCGGGTTAGCATTTCCGCCCAGCAGCGGGGGGGCAAGATCGTGATCGAGGTCGCCGACGACGGGCGGGGTCTGGATCTGGACAAGATCCGCCGGGTGGCCCAGGCCGCGCCGGAGACCACCGACGCGGAGCTGATCAACTTCATCTTCCAGCCAGGGTTCAGCACCAGGGAAAGCGTCACGGAACTCTCCGGCAGGGGAGTCGGCATGGACGTGGTGGCCACCAGGATCAAGGAGAACCTGCGCGGGGAGGTGCTGGTATCAAGCCTCCCGGGCCGGGGCCTCACCATCACGATCCTCCTGCCGCTCACCCTCACCATCCTGCATTCCCTGCTGGTGGCCAGCGGCGGGCAGTATTACGCCATCCCCATCCGGGACATCGACGAGACCGTGCACGTCGAGCCCACCGCGCTACGACCGACGCGCGCGGGGGAGCAGCTGGCCCTCGGCGCGGAAGAGATTCCGGTCATACACCTGGCCCTCCTGCTGGCGGCCGCCCCCGTGACTGCGGCGGCGGGCTACCTCCAAGGAGTGGTCACCCGCCGCAAGGGGCAGCGCTACTGCCTGCTGGTGGACGAGCTGGTGGAGGAGCTGGACCTGGTGATCAAGCCCCTGGTCGAGATGCTTAATCGCAGCCGCCTGTTCTCGGGGGTTTCCGTGCTCGGGGACGGGCGGATCGTGTTCATCCTGGATATGGCGCGTATCGTCGAACTACCGGAGTAGAAAATGGGCAAACGCATCCTGATCGCAGACGACCTGTCCTTCATCCGCATGCTGCAGAAGGAGGTCTTAACCGAGGGCGGCTATCAGATCGTGGGGGAGGCGGTAAACGGGCGGGAGGCGGTGGAGAAGTACGGCGCAATGGCCCCGGACGTGGTGATCCTGGACATCACCATGCCCGAGATGAACGGCCTGGAGGCCATGCAGAAGATCCTCGCCCTCGATCCCCACGCGCGGGTGCTGATCTGTTCGGCCATCGGCCAGCAGGCCTTGATCGTGGAGGCGATCAAGGCTGGCGCCAAGGATTTCATCGTCAAGCCGTTCAAGCCGGAGCGGCTGACCGCCGCCATCGCCCGGGCCCTCGCGGACTAAAAAAAAAACGGTATGCCTGGACGTCGTTCGAGCATACCGTCTAAAGGGGAGTGTCGCGTCGCGAGCGCCTCCCTCAATGTAGCCTTCGGCCGCTTCCCGCCTCCACTTTACAGAAATCCGTTTCTACCCAGCGCCCGGCGGATCAGGGAGGCCTGGTAGCCGGCCGAGTCGGCCAGCTCCCGGTACAGCTCGGCGGAAAGCTCGAGGGCCTCGCGGTAGGTGCCGGGGCTCTCCCCGAGGATCCTGCGGATCAGCGGCTGGAACAGGAACCCCGCCACCTGCCGGGAGGCCAGCTGCAGGATCTGCCGGTCCACCTCATCCAGGCCGGAGGCGCCTGGCACGCCGGCGAGCGCCAGGCCCCGGCGCCCCAGGCCCTCCAGGCTCTCCAGATCGCCCGCCAGCCCTTCCAGGGCCCGGCGGGCGCGCTCCTCCAGCCCCTCACGGGCGGCGCGCCGCCTCGCGCGCGCTTGCGCCAGGCGCTCCCGGATGACGGGCCGCAGCCTCGGCAGCTCCAGCAGACCGGCCAGCGGTCGATAGTCCAGGCCCTCGATGCGCGCCCCGCCGGCGGACAGGGTGAAGGTCAGGCCGGCGTGCAGCTTCATCTGGTTCTCGAACCACCACTTGTAGATGACCATCCGCCGGTCGGTGAGCGTGACCCCGCCGGTGGAGGAGGCCACCGGGAAGAGGCCCGCGTCGGTCAGGGCCAGGAAGCCGTGGGTTTCAGCCGGGGCGAAGCGCCCGGACAGGGTGTGAGCGCGCTCCTCGAAGAACGCCCCGCGGGCGTGCGTGCGCCGCCCCGGGTAGCCCAGGTCCAGCCCGGCCAGGTACAGCGGCCTGGCGCCGGTGAGCCGGGCCAGGTCCCAGGCGCTGGTCGCCACGGAACCTCCCGCCCCCACGCGCCCCCTGGGCCCCGTGATCCCCTCCAGCAGCTCGCCGATGGGGAAGAAGGAAGAAGTGAAGTACAAGTCCGGCAGGCGCGGGCGGTGGAAGGTACGAGGGTGGGCCGAGGGTTCGGAGACCAGGAGGGTGTCCCCCAGATCGGCCCAGTCCAGGTGGCGGGTGTTCCAGTACTGGGGGTCCACGGTGACCAGCAGGTCCGGCCTGACCCCCGCCCACCGGGAAAGGCGATAGGAGGTGTCCACCGCCACCACCACCAGGCGCTCGGCGAGTTCGCCCAGGACGTCCAGCACCGGGTCCAGGGAAGGGCCCGCGGCCAGCAGCAGCGCGGGCATCCCGGAGAACAGCCCCTCCAGCTCGCCCACGCCCGCGGCGCGTAGGAACAGCGGCAGGTTGGCCAGGAGGTTGCGGACCCACAGGCGAGCGAAGCGCCGCAGGGTGTTGACGTTCACCTCCCGGCGGTCCACCAGGGACTGCACCAAAGCCTCCAGCTGGCGGTAGTAAGGGAGGCTGCGCAGGTACACCGGCCGCAGGCGCAGTAGCGCGAGGGCCCCCGGCGCCTGCTCCTCCAGCCTCATGACCACTTCTTCGGCTTCCCGGCCTACGTGCCAGGAGGCGGCGGGGCAGCCCAGCAGCGCGCGCAGGTCGCGGGCGGCCAGGGCCTGGCGGAACAGGGCGGGCTCCGGCTCGACGACCGCCAGGGGCCGCCCGGGGTGCAGCGCCAGGAAGGCTTCAGGCAGGTAGCCTAGCCCGAAGCCCAGGAACACCGCCGTGCCCGCCCGGCCGCCCAGCTCCGAGGCCAACAGGCGCCGGGCCTCCTCGCGCGGGTCGTAACGGGAGTGCAGGTAGGACCCGTCCAGCCGGGCGGTGGGCAGGCCGCAGGCTGCCGTTTCGATGGCCAGCGGGCCCTGCCCCGCGGCCTCCAGCCCCAGACTCTTCAGGTCGGGGTGCCGGGAGTAGAGGGCGCGGAGGTTATTCTCTAGCGGGCTCATTCCAGCCTCAGCCGGATGCTCGTGCCGGCCTTCAGCAGGGTGCCCGGCGGCGGGTCCTGCTCCACCACGAAGCCGTCCCCGCTGATGCGCACCTCCAGGCCGCGGATGGCGAGCAGCGGCAGGAGCAGGCGCTTGGGCGTGCCGGTGAGGTCGGGCATGGCTTCGCCCAGGGCGAGCGGAGGCGGGAGCCGCACGCGCAGGGAGCCGGGCTGCTCCAGCACGGTGTCGCCCCGGCGGTGGATGCCCAGGTAGCCGATCAGGTCCTCGGCCACGCCCTGGAACACGGGCGCCGCAATCTGGCTGCCGTAGTAGGCCTGGCCCTGGGGGTTGTTGATCACCACGTAGACGATGACGCGCGGCTCCTCGGTGGGGAAGATCCCCAGGTAGGAGGCCACGTAGTTGGCCTCCGAGTAGGTGCCCGTGGCCGGGTCGCGCACTTGGGCGGTCCCCGTCTTGGCCGAGATGCGCACACCCTCCACCCTGCCGCGGCGCGCGGTGCCACCCTCCTCGGTGGCGGCGGCCATCATCTCCAGCACCGCCTGGGCGGTCTGCGGGGAGATAACCTCCCGCACAGGCTCCCGAGCGAACTCCTTGACCAGCTCCCCGCTCGGGGAGAGGATCCGCGAAACGATGCGCGGGGCGAGCAGCATCCCGCCGTTGGCGATGGCGGTGGCCGCCTGCAGCATCTGCACCGCCGACACCGAGATCTCCTGCCCGAAGGCGATGGTGGCCTTGGTGCGCAACGACCAGCGGGCGGGGGGCGCCAGGATGCCGGCGCTTTCCCCGGGAAGGGGAAGCCCGGTGGGGCGGGCGAAGCCGAAGGCCAGAAGGGCCTGATAGAAGGGATCCCGATCCACTTTTTCGGAAGCGTAGGCCGCGCCTACGTTGCAGGAGTATTTCAGGATCAGCCCGGCGTTCACGCGCCCGTGCGCGGTGAGGTCGCGGATACGGATGGTGTCCCCGTCGGCGAGGCGTTTCTCGTACAGCCCCGTGCAGGCAAACTCGTCTTCTTGCCGGATGCCCCCCAGCTCGAGGAAGGAGGCGATGGAGAATATCTTGAACACGGAGCCCGGCTCGTAGGCCTGGGCCAGGGGCAGGTTGCGCAGAGCGGCCCGGTCGAAGCGGTTGAACTCGTTGGGGTCGAAGTCCGGGACGGCGGCGTAGCCCAGGATTTCGCCGGTCCCGGCCTCCATGACCAGCACGAACACCGAGTCGGCCTGGTTGGCCGTGAGGGCCTCGCGGGCGCGCCGCTCGGCCAGGTGCTGGATGTTGGTGTCGATGCTGAGGTACACCTGGTTGCCGAACACCTCCCCGCCCTGCGGCGCGTCGGCGCGGGCGACCGCCGGCGGGGAAAGCACCTCGTTGAAGGAGTACTCCACCCCGTCCAGCCCCACGTTGTCCAGCCCCACGTAGCCCAGGACATGGCTGGCCAGCGACTGGTTGGGGTAGTTGCGGCCGAACTCCGGGACCAGGTCGATGCCCTTCAGCCTTCCTTCCGCCTGCAGGGCCCGGACCCGTTCGGTCTGCGTGGGGGTGATCTTGCGCTTGACGAACAGGAAACCGGAGGCTTCCCGAAAGCGGCGGGCGGTCTCGCCCGGATCCAGGTCCAGCAGGGGGGCCAGCAGCACGGCCGAGCCTTCCGGGTCGCTCACCTCGGGGAGCCAGGCGGTCACCGAGTACAGGCGCGTGGTGATGGCCAGCACCCGCCCGTTGCGGTCCAGGATCGGCCCACGCTCCACGGCCGGCAGGGTGATGCCGCCGCGGTCCACCGCGGCCGGCTGCAGGATCATCAGCTGCGCCAGGCGGGCGATGAGCAGGAGCACCACCAGGCCGAGGAAGCCCAGGAAGAACAGGAGCCGCTTGCGCTGTCTGTCGTTGGTCATGGGTGTGAGCGGCCTTTATAGTAATATGCCCCCATATAATTGTCGATATGATGGGTGTACACCCTTATGATCGCGGCGATCGGGCAACAGAAGGTATTGCGGCGTCGATCTACGGGCAAGCCCGCCCCCCGGCTCCCGGGCTGGGGGAGGGTGCCGGCCGGCCACCCCCCGG
>Ga0315273_10002350_pt1 | contig 22315 bp, 15 predicted proteins | sample YL17G02_0_MG_FD_205753 | JGI IMG/M metagenome (GOLD analysis project Ga0315273, IMG submission 205753) | Sediment microbial communities from Yellowstone Lake, YNP, Wyoming, USA - YL17G02_0 | ecosystem: Environmental > Aquatic > Freshwater > Lake > Sediment | place: USA: Wyoming | collected...
TTATGCGTTGCGCGCCGCTCGTACAGGTGGCGAACGTGAGAAATGATGCGAGGATGACTAATCCGACATGCTTCATGATGGCCTCCCAGGTGCTTGCTGAGGCTAGCCAAGCAGTAGCTACGTGTCATGTATTAGACATCAGGCGGTCCGTTCCTGTTCCAAGGACGGCAGAAGTGGAGGATATCCGATCTTCAGAGGGTGAACCTGGTTCTCAGTTCGCCGGGGTCGTGGCAGTGCGCGTCCCGCTTCTGACAGACTCGTTGCCGGCCGCATCATAAGCCGTGATCTGGTATGAGTACGCCGTGCTCGGCGACAGGCCTGCATCCGTGTATCCCGGGGCGGTCGAGTAGCCGATATAGACGCCCCCGCGATAGACCTTATAGCCGGCGACCCCGATGTTGTCGGTCGAAGCGGTCCAACTGAGGTGGACCGTCGTGGGCCCGGTTGCCGTTGCGGTGAAGCCCGTCGGTACGGTCGGCGCGGACACGTCGGTCGAGACGAGCAGTAACCTGACCGCGTCGGCGATCACGACGATGTTCGATGCCTCCGTCGTGCCGTTGCCCAGCTTCACATTGCCGGAGGTCCCGATCGCGAACTTCTTCGTGCCCAGTCCGACCCACTGACCGCCTCCGGACTGCTGGTTGACGAGCACCGTCTGCTGCCCGCCCTCATGGGTGAGCGTATAGGGGGCCTTGATGGATCTGTTTGTGCCCTGCGAATACCAACAGTAGACGGTGTAGTATCCCCGGATGCTGATGGAAGGCTGCCACGTTGCGGTGGCGGTCTCCGTCGCTGCCGAGTAACTCCATCTGTAGTCGGATCCGTACTTCTGAGTCGCACTGGTCCCGGTCTGCCATGTTCCCGTGAACGCGGCGCTAGGGTTGTCCAGGATGATATCCACGTAAGGCGGGGTCACGGCCGTCGTCCCCGTGCTCAGAGCAGATTCATTCCCCTCCAGATCGTATGCCGACACCTGGTAGAGGTATGATGTGTTCGGCTGGCACGTCATGTCAACGTAAGTCGTGGTGGTACTCGTGCCGACGGGCAGGCCGTTTCGGTGTATGCGGTATCCCGTTACCCCCACGTTGTCGGTCGAGGCCGTCCACGTCAGGTTCACCTGTGTCGCCGAGATCGCGGCGCCTGTGAGGTTCGTCGGCACGGACGGGGCGATGCTGTCGCCGACCGCGATGATGTCGGCGTCCCCTCTGGGCCGGATCACCCGGATAGTACCGTTCTCGCCCTGTGCCAGCGACATCAGTCCGGTCACCAGTAGCGCATCGCAGCCCATGCCCTTGGTTATCGGCGAGGTGAAGCCGTCGAGGATCACTTTGACTCCGGGCTGCGACTCGAGGGCCAGGTTGCTCCCGTCGTCGATGTAGACGTAGCGCGGGCCGGACGGCTCCGGATCTGCAAAGAGAATCCTGCCGTAGATGGTGACGAGCAGACCCGTGGGATCGATTCCGTCAATCAGCGACCTGTTCGTGAGCAGCAGTGGGCGCAAAGGCATGCCGGGCGTCGCGCTGACCGACGTGAGGGACAGGTATCGCTCGCCATTAGAGTCGGTCCTGATCATGCCTGTTCCCGTGACCAGATCTCCGACAGCCACCGCGACAAGTCCGGGCTCAGGCGCTACCCTGATGCCGGAACTCCTGTCCTGCTCCTCGAGGTAGTAGCAGCCGTCCGAGAATGTCGTGGAGGCCGCCGTAGCGATGGTCGGGTCGGTGATGCTCACCGTCATGCCGTCGGCCATGTCCTTGATCTCCGGGATGCTCCCCACCGGCGATGCCTCCGCCAGCGTCATGACGACGTTGTCGAGCCATGCTTTGTCCGCACCCGAGCGGTACTCGCCCCGAATCCGAAGGCTGGTCAGAGAAGACAGCACTGCCATGAACTGACCTGGGGTCGGCGCAAGTCCGGTGGACTGGTTGACCCACCCGGCGTACTCGTTCAGCGGGACGGTGTAGCGGGTCCACGCCGCGTTTGGATGTGACGCTGCCGGATAGTTCATCACCAGCGTCAGTCCGGTGCCTGTCAGGAAGATCTCGTCCCGGTCGAACGGGCTGTCCACCTGCTCCTGCTTCAGATCGAACTGAAGGGTGCCCCGGTAGCAGAGCGACTTGTCTCCGAGAAACTTGGATGGGGCGCAGAAGTACCATGTCCCGCCGGTGCTGAGGTCCGTGCCGTTGACCGAACCATGGTTGTCCCATCCCACGTCCCCGTCGGCGTCGACCGTCCAGCCGTCTCTACCCGAATCGAAGGTGCTGGTCGCCAGTGCCCCGGTCATCGCCTCGTACTCGGCCAGCGAGAAGTTGTCCAGGCCCATCTGCTCGGTCCCGCTGCAGACGTCGGCGCAGAGCCGCACGGCGGTGATGTGCGTGATGAAGCCCGCGAAGTCCTCGGTCGCCCCGTCGCCCGCTGTCCAGAGATCGGAGTCCTTGAGCGATGCGGTCAGCCTCTCCCACTGGCCGCTATCGGTGACGCGCTCGGTGTTCGCCCACTCATAGTACTCCGAGCCGCTGTACAATCGAAGGTATGTGCTGTCCGGATCGCTGCCGGAGAACGACCGACAGTCGAAGGTGATCGCATCGCAGCCGCTCAGGTTGCCCCGGAACTTGGATGGGGCGACGAAGTAGTCGGTGGTCCCACTGGCTCCATCGGTGTAGAGGAGATAGCCGCTCCCGTCGGCGTCGGACTTGCGTACCATCGTGGAGTCCGAATCGCCGGTCTTCGTCCAGCCGTCCGTTCCGGATGCGAACGTGGAAGTCACCTGCGGCTGCAAGAACTTCGCGGTTGTCTCCGGTGTGAACCGCTCGCCGATGTTCAGATCGTACGTGAACATGTTCCCGACATCGGTCATGTAACTGTCGAGAAACGGAGAGTAGGTCGTGACCCCGAGTGTCCCCGCAGCGGCATCGAAAAGGAGTATTCGCAGCCAGCCGTTCCCGATGTCCTGATAGTCGGACATCATCTCGTAGACCTTGCGCCCGGCATTGTTGATGGAGATCTGCCTGTGCCAACCGTCCGGTGTGAAGGCGTGTCCGCAGAGGACGCAGACGATCTGGTCGTATTGACGGATGAACTCATCCCAGACCAACTCGCCGGAGTTGCGGCCCGGGATAGACGAGCCTCTGTCACGCAGGTAGCTGGTCAGGTACTCGTGCGTTGTCACGATCGTTGGCATACCGCTGTGGGACGAGAGTACCGACTTGGCCCAGGTGATCTCGCTATTGGGAGAGCCACAGTCCATATGCAGAAAGAGCAGGTCGTACCCGCCGGCATTGACGATCTGGTAGGAGCTGAACCCGCTCGGCGAGGCGCCGCCGTACCAGCTGTATCCGCTGAAGTAGCTCGGCCCGAAGTTCGTGACGAACTTGATGGATTCGTAGACTTCGGCCGCCGACTTCAGGTCGTGGTTGCCCGGACACAGGCCGAACGGCACGAATCCTTTCAGGACGTTCATTGATGTGCGGGCGTTGTTCCACTGGGCGTCTTTCCAGCCTTCATTGGTGATGTCACCGAGGTGGGTGACGAAGACGATGCCAAGACTGGACACGTTCGACTTGATCCAGTTCGTCTGTTCGGTGAATATGCCGGGGTGGAACTCGCTGTAGTTCTGCGTGTCCGGCAGTGCGATCACCTTGAAACTCGCGGCCAATGCGGACGAAGACAGGACTGCTACAAGGATTGCCACGGCCAGATACCGTGAGGTGACAGTGCGCATAGTATCCCCGGATAGACGGATCGGTCGGAGTGGCGGGCCCGAAAAACCAGCCTCATTAGTGCTTCCAATCCATTATACCACACTCGTGCCGGGACTCCTGATACCTGGGCGGTTCCGTTGTCCGCCGGCTACTCCGCGACCGGCACGATCTCGGGGTCGATCGGGACCGGCGTCTTCCGCACGATAGGCTTCTTCCAGCGGCCGGAGAGGTAGTAGGCGAGGCTCATCAGCGCGCCGAGGCTGAATCCCGATACCATGCCCCACCAGATCCCCTCGATGTGGTGGGTCGTTGTTGACAGGTAGTATGCCAATGGCACGCGCACACCCCAGAGGGCCAGGAGCGTGATGAATGTCGTGACCAGGGTATGACCCGCGCCGTTGATCACGCCGTTCGACACGAACATCACCGCGAACATCACGTATGCCGCGCCGACGATGTGCAGGTATGAGACTCCGATCGAGATCGCTTTCGGGTTGTTCAGGAACAACCCCAGCAGTTGCGTCGGGAACGCGATCACGATCGCCGATATCAGTAGCGTTATCCCGCCGCCGCTGATCATCCCCCACTTGAGCGTCTCGCTCACCCGGTGGAACCGCTCCGCGCCGATGTTCTGCCCGGCGAGAGTCGAGACCGCCATGCCGATCGTCATCGCCGGCATGAACGCGATCTGGTCGATCCGTATAGCCGCGCCGAAAGCCGCTGTTCCGTTGTCCCCGTAGGCGTTGATCAGCTTCACCATGACCACCATCCCGATGGAGACGAGCGCCTGCTGAGCCATCGATGGGACGCCGATCTTCAGGGTCAGCCAGCTCGTATCCCAGTCGATGCCCAGATGCCGCCAGTCCGGCGTGACCAGATGACGTTTTCTCTGGAGGTAGATCAAGACCGCGATCAGCGCGCCGGAGTTTCCGATTACCGTCGCGACCGCTGTGCCGTTGAGCCCCATCCGGGGGAAGCCGAGCCAGCCGAACATCAGCAGCGGGTCGAGGATGGCGGTTACGATGACGCCCGCTCCCTGGAAGTAGAGTGGCGTCTTCGAGTCGCCGGTCCCGCGAAGGAGAGACGCCATCAGGAACATGCCGAACATGAAAGGCATCGAGAGAAGGAATATCTGCAGGTACCGCGCCGCCATCGGAAGGACCTCCGGCGAAGTATCCATCAGCCTCAGGATGGCGGTTGCGGAGAAATGCCCAAAGATCACGCAGGCGAGGCTGACTGTGATGGTCAGCACCACCGAGTTGCGCACGACTCGCTTGAGCTGATCGAAGTCCTTCGCGCCACAGCTCTGTGCCGCCAGGACGTTCGCGGCCATGGTGAGTCCGCCGGCGACGGCCATCAGGAAGAAGAAGACCGGGAAGCTTACGGTGACCGCCGCAAATTCGGTCTGGCCGAGTCCCTTGCCTACCCAGATCGCGTTCACGATGCTGTAGAGAGTGTGCAGACCGCTGCCCATCAGCATTGGTATGGAGAACGCGATCAGGTGACGCGGGATACTGCCCACGGTGAGGTCCCGTCCGTGCGTCGCCGGGACGCATTTTGTATCGGTCTGTGGTTCTTCGGTGGCCATTGGGACATTATACACGCTCTTGACGCGGCTGTCATTCTGCTTGACGTGTCGGTGACGGGATGCTACCCTGGGAGCGCGCGTGAACCGCCCACGTCACCCTGAACTGGTTCAGGGTCTACCGTTGCCTGCCGGTGGGTGCTGAACCAAGTTCAGCATGACGTTAGAGCGGACACTCAGTCGCGCGTGAGGACACGCGCGCTCCCGAGGAGGCCATCGAAATGACGTGGTTACCGTGTACCATCGCACTGATCCTGTCGCTGATCACTGTCGCGAACGCGGCTGAGGGTCCCATTCAGCCGCTGATATCCGACAACCGGCCGCTTCAACTCTCAGAGGTGACGCCGGATCGCAGTCAGGTTCCTCGCTACGGCAAGATCGAGTTCACCCTCGACCTGCAGGGCACGTATGGCAACGCATTCGACCCGCAGGAGACCGAGGTAGACGGCCGGTTCCGCTCGCCCGACGGAAAGAGCATCGCCGTGCCGGGATTCTTCTTCCAGGACTACACCCATGAGTTGAGGGATGGCCAGGAGGTCATGACCCCCAAGGGCGTTCCAGGCTGGCGCATACGCTTCTCACCGGTTCAGATCGGTAAGTACTCGCTGGTCGTCACGGCGAAGGACTCCACCGGGAAGAGCGTGACATCGAAGCCCGTCGAGTTCGAGTGCATCTCATCCGACGACCCCGGTTTCGTCCGGATCAGCAAGTCGGACAAGCGCTACTTCGCCTTCGACAACGATCGGCCATACGTTCCCATCGGCGCGAACGTCTGCTGGGCATACGGACCCGGCCTGTTCAGCTATGACGAGTGGCTGCCGAGGTACGAGCAGGCGGGCTGCAACTACCTCCGGCTGTGGCTCGGCCTGGGATGGACGACCTTCGCCTTGGAGCGCGCGGGGAAGCCGGCGGACAGGTACGGCGTCGGGAAGTTCGACCTCGCCAACGCCTGGCGACTCGATCAAGCGCTCGGTATGGCATCCAAGCGCGGCATGTACGTGATGCTCTGCTTCGACAGCTTCAACGAACTGCGCAAGACTCCCGAGGGCGCATATCCCTATTGGGACGAGACTCCGCACAATGCCGCGAACGGCGGCCCGTTGAAGGAGCCGCGTGAGTTCTGGACCAATCCGACCATGCTGCGCCTCTATCGGAACAAGCTGCGGTATCTCGTCGCGCGCTATGGATGGGATACCCACGTCATGAGCTGGGAGTTCTGGAACGAGGTGGATATCGTCTCCCCGACCGCCTACATCCCCGATGAGGTCACTCGCTGGCACCTCGAGATGAGCGACTACCTCCGCTCAATCGATCCTTGGAAGCATCTGAGGACGACCAGCTTTGCGGGACCCGATGGCAAGCCGGAGATCGACCGCCTGCCGCAGATGGATTACGTCCAGACCCACAACTACGGCTCGCGGGACATCGCAGCTAGTCTGACGCCGTATCAGCGCAAGAAGGAAGTCTACGGCAAGCCGCACTACATCGGCGAGTTCGGTACCGATGCTGGCGGAGGGGATGGAGTCGAGTCGGAAGCGATCGCCCTGCACAACGGCATCTGGAGCACGATCATGTCCGGCTCGGCGGGCTCGGCGATGCTCTGGTGGTGGGACAACCGCATCCATCCCGGCAACCTGTACTTCCACTTCGCGGCGTTGAGCGGCTTCATCAAGGGCGTGGATTTCCCCAAGGAGTCGTTCCAACTCATAGAGAACGCCGCCTTCACCTCGCTCGAACCGGGAAAGCCATCCTATGCCGATCTGATCATCACCGGCCCGGCGTCCTGGGATCCGTCGATTGCCAACCGTCCGACGACGGTTCACGTCGGGGCCGAGTCGGTTGCTGTTGAAGGAGAGGTCGCGGGTATCCTCCATGGCAACGTCAATCACCCGGACCTGCACAATCCGCTCACGTTCGAGATGAACCTGCCGCACGCGACTCGGCTGCAGATTCGTGTGTCGGGCGTCTCGGGGCACGGTGGTGCGCACCTCATCGCCGAACTCGACGGTCTCCGTGTGCTCGACAAGGACATGCCCGACCCAGGCAATGATCCCAAACGCGAGACGATGCGCAAGTATGACGGCGCGTATGTCGTCGAGGTCCCCGCGGGAGCGCACAAGCTGGTGGTCGAGGATATCGGCACGGACTGGCTGCTGGTGGACTATCTGCTGGAGAAGGCGGAACTCAGGAAGTCGCCGGACCTCAGGCTCTTCGGTCTCAGGGGGAAGCGCACATCGCTCCTGTGGATACAGAACTCGCAGAACACTTGGTACCGAGTTTCCACGCTGAAGAGGTTACCCGAGCCGCAGCCTCCCTCACGACTCACTATCCCCGGATGGCCCGCCGGTCGATACCGCGTCAGGTTCTGGGATACGTACACCGGCAAGGAGACGGATGCCCGGGAGGTGACAGTCGGCCCTGCGGGCCTCGATATCGACCTGCCGTCGATCTCGAAGGACATCGCCCTCAGGATCGAGAAGCTCTGATCTGCGCACTCAGGACTGACGGTGGGGGACTTTCTTAGGAGCGGAGCGGAGAATCTGGCCTTGCGGAAACAGATTCTTCGCTCCGCTCAGAATGACAGCCGCCGTACAATCGGAGGATTCGCCATGTCTCTTACGAAACAACAACTCGTCAATGCGCTGCGTGAAGTCGGGATCGAGCCGGGGGACAGCTACATCGTTCACAGCTCATACAAGAGCCTCGGGGAAGTCGAAGGCGGACCGGAGGCGGTGATCGACGCCCTGATCGAGGCCGTCGGTCCGACCGGCAACCTCGCGCTCCCGACGTTCAACTACACGCGCAATATCGCCGAGCCGTACTTCGATCCCAAAGTCACTCCATGCCGCACCGGGATCATCCCCGAACTCGGCCGCAAGAGGCCGGATGCCGTCCGCAGCCTGCAACCCACTCACTCGATGACCGTGATCGGTCCGGACGCCGTGGAGTTGACGAGGGATCATATGTCATTCCGCACGGTCGGGCCGGGCAGCCCGATCGACCGGCTGATGAAGATGGGCGGGAAAGTGTTTCTTCTCGGCGTCACGAACACTTCGAACACCATGGTCCACCTCGGCGAGGAATATGCCGGCACCCCGAAGGTCTCCTGGTTCGAGGTCCCGACTTTTGCCCCGGTGCTGATGCCCGACGGGTCGATCGTGAGCCATGAGATCGACACCTCGACCTCCTGCAGCCACGGGTTCGATGCCGTCGAGCCGGTCCTGCGCACGTACGGTGATGTCCGGGACCTGCAGGTCGGCGGCTCCAGGTGGATGCTGATGCTCGGGACGGATGTCGTGAAGCGCGTGGTCGAGATGATCGGCGAGCAGCCCGACGTCCTCCTCAGCCACCATGCCGACTGCCGACCCTGCACGGGAGCGCGGCGGAACCTGGGGATCGAGTGAAGTTGCGATGACATGCAAGGAGAGAATCCTCGGCGCAATGCGGCGACAGGATGTGGACTGCGCGCCGTGTATGCCCGCCTGGTGGTCGTGGTCGTCCCCGGATGTTGACGGGTACAGGTGGACGAGTACCGAGGAACGAGTGAGAGTCCTGACCACCGTGCTCGGGATAGACACCTATCTGGACTTCAACATACCGCTTGGCCGGCACCCTGATATCAGAGAGACCACATGGGAAGAGGCAGTCGCTGAGGAAGAGTATCCCCTCCTGCACAAGGTGATCGAGACCCCGACAGGCGAGCTAAGTGCCGCCGTTCGCAGAACACCCGACTGGCCGCACGGTGAAGACATACCCCTGATGTCCGACTTCGTGGTATCCCGGCTCGTCAAGCCCTGGATCGAGGATGAACAGGATTTGGATTGCCTCCAATACGTCTGGCAGCCTTCCGCGGATTGCACAGACGGCGAGCTTGAACAGCGCATTGCCCCAGTCCGCAGGCTGGCTGATGAATGGCAACTGCCGATCCGTTCGACTGTCGGACATGGGCTGACCGCCTCATTGTCCCTATTCGGCGCCTCGAACGCTTCGGTGATATCGGTAGACAAGCCTGAGTTGCTCGAACGCCTGGTGGAGATAGAGCACAGAGCGACGCTGAAACGCATCGAGTTGGCAGCACGGGCGGGCGTCGATTTCGTCACCCGCAACGGGTTCTACGAGACCACCGACTTCTGGAGTCCGTTGCAGATCGAGCATTTCCTGTCAGAAAGCCTGAGACACGAGATAGAGACGGCCCACCAGGCCGGGATGTTGATCACCTATACCGTCTGCACCGGCATCATGCCGATACTTGCTCACCTGAAGAGCCTGTCGTTTGACTGTCTCTTCGGGATTGAGCCGGTCCTGGGCGATCAGGACACGGCGCTGATCGCCCGTGAACTGGGACCGGACAAGTGCATCTGGGGAGGTCTGAGCGCTCCCATGCACATCGGGATGGGCAACCCCGAGACGGTGCGGGAAGCGGTTCGTAGGTTCTACCGCGACTTCGGCAGGCGAGGGACTATCCTGGCCCCAGTGCCTTCGATCCGACAGGACTGGCCCTGGGAGAATGTCATGGCCATGGTGGAGGAATGGAACGAGATCAACAATTCTGCTCCAGCAAGTGCCTGACCTTCTCCGGCGGGCGCATCATGAGGAGCGCGATGATGCACGCGACCGCCCCGAGGTAGCCGCCCCAAAGAGGTAGTCGGCAACTCCCGTGAGTTGCGTCGACAATCGTTCCCACGAGCGGCAGCGCGGTGAACCGCACCAAGCCGTTCACCGCGTTCGTGAACCCCAGGATCGTTCCTACATTCTGAGGCGTCGTGTACTCCATCACCAACGGCATGAAGTTCAGCCGGAAGACGACGAACGCCAGAATCTGCATCGAGAAGAAGATCGCCATGTCCACCGCCGTCCTCATGTAGAACAGCCCGAACGTGATTGGGATCATCACGTAGACGCACGCCCCGATGCAGAACGCCTTACGATACCTGAAACGGTTGAAGAGATACCCGAGCGGGATCGAGGCGATCAGCGTCGTCATCGCGCCGTAGGAGAAAGCCCATCCGTACCTTGCGGGGCTGATGTGCAATTCGACCGTGGCCAGCGTGGCGAAGAACGCGATCGCGACGAGGTAGAAGAGCGGCTGGAAGAAGAAGATGACGTAGATCAGGAAGTGCTCGCGGATCCGGCAGATCTCCCTGCCGTAGGAGAACAACCGGAACCGGTCCTTCGGCCTTGGGGGCACGTATTTCTCCCGCATCACCAGCAGGAAGATCACCGCGGTGACCGTGACCAGTATCCCTGATGCCGTGTACGGCCAGTGGTGAGCACCTGTTATGGTCAGGGAGTGGCCAAGCAGCCTCAACACGTGTTGTCCCGGCTCCATCAACTGCAGCACGTACCGCCCCATCAGGAATCCGGCGATCGCCACCGCGAATTGCCACATTCCGGTCGCCAGCGGCCTCTGCCTGTCGGGCACTGAGTCGCAGATCGCCGGCATCATCACCGCGAGTTCGGCGTCCTCCGCCATCTGAAGCACGAAGACCAGTCCGACGAGCATCCAGAGTGTCGGGCAATGCGGGACGAGGACGACCGTGAGCACCAGGAGCGGCGCCAAGATCAGTACAAGCGGCTTCCTGCGCCCGATCCGGGTCCAGATGCGATCGGATTTCCATGCAGCATAGGGAGTAGCCCACAGTTGGTTGAGCGCCTGGAGGGACAGGACGAAGCCTATCAGTTTCATCTCGGTCGTGAACTGGCGCAGGGTGAGTTGGAGCACCTGGTTCGAGCAGAACGAAACGCTCGCCGTGCCGACACTGAACATCACCAGCGTCAGGATATATAAGAAGCTGACGGAGGTCTGCTCCTTCGCGCTCACATCGCTCATAGTTGATCCCTTCTGTCGCCATAATCTTCCACGGAGCACAAGCGCTCTCCTGCGGTGCACGCCTTAAGCAGTAGAAGGAAGTTCGCCCCGCCAGCGTGTACATTGTTGTTGGTGACCTGCCCCTTAGGAATGCGCTGAACTGGGTACAACACATACCGGCGGGGCTAGTGCAGACCGCCCGATGGCCTGCCCTGGGTATCCCAGATCGGTCTGCTATCGAACACCAGCGCCGTATGCATCCGGACGCTGGGGATACGAGAACCCGTCGCATGAACGGGTCCACTACGCATGAAGGAGGCAAGGAATTGAGCAAACGCAACAAGTTCAGAACTCCGGCACTGGCGCTTCTGGTGATGAGCCTGCCGCTTTGGATCGGTGGCTGCCTCATCCCGTTCTTCACCGGCGACCTGTTCACCCAGAATTCCTCCCAGCAGCTATGCGTCAAGGTTCTTGACGACAATGGGCATATCGTCCCGAACGCCGACGTGATGTTCACCGGCAGGACGATCTGGCGCGGAACGCGGGGTCCCGTGAACACTACCGCCAACGCAGTGGGCGAAGCCTGTGTCCGGGTGAAATGGCCGTATGACATTTATGAGGTGACGGCGTTTGCCGATGACGGCAGCGACGAGGGCGAAACTGTGTCCGTGCTTACGGCATTCCGCCGAGACTGGGCGGGCGTGTTCGCGGGCGGCGCATTGGAACTGGAGACCTACGGCGTGCCGCCTAAGATCGACCGCATCAGCGAGACTCGCAGGGCCACATTCGGGTTCATCGACCGGACCATCGAAAAGCGAGCCATGACTGTGCAGGGAGGTCATCCCGTTGCGATGCCGCCGGGACAGCCGGCGAGACTGCTTTTCCTCGATCCCGACAATCCGACGGGCGAGGTCCGAATAACGGCCGAGGACTTCACGCTCAAGCTGGTCTTCGGCGGGCCCGGGGTGGGGATCGAGCGTATACTCGAGGCACACCTGACCGGCACGTGCTCGATCGAATCGGCCTTCATCTACTCGCGATCCGCCACCTTCGAGGCGGTGCTCTGGAAGGGGGCGAGTTGGGACTATCCGAGCTTCAGCATCGAAGTGTTCGTGTATCCGCATGAGCTTGTCTACACTGCATCGGGTGCAATTCAGGACGGTGGCGCGGAACTGAGATGCACGGGTGGACACGGCGGTTGACGTCGTTGTAGAGCGATGAGCAAGCGACTGACCGTCGTACTCGCATTCGCCCTGCTCGTCGTCAGCAGCATGGCATCGTCGGCCACAATCGCCGATGTCAAGCTCGCGCAGGACGGCGAGCAGGTCACTCTCACGGGCAAGGCCGTGACCTATGCCTCTACCGACCTCCTCTACGTCGAGGAGGACGACCGGTCGTGCGGCATCAGGGTCGAGAAGACGGCGCACGGCCTGCGTGACGGCATACGCGCGGATATCTCGGGCTTCATGAGCACCGGCACGGACGGCGAGCGTTGCATCTTGGCCGCGCAAGCCTCACGCAACGGAACCTCTACTGTATCGGTCTGTCCTCTCCTGATGACAGGCTGCGCGCTCGGCGGCTCCGATTGGCACTGCACGGCCGGAAGCACCGCCGGGCAGAAGTGCGTGCGGGACGGCGTCGGGCTGAACAACATCGGGCTGCTCGCGCGCATCTCCGGCCGAATCACATATGCCGACCCCGCGGGCGCGTTCGCCTATATCGACGACGGCTCGGCTTCCTCGGACGGCAACACGCTCGGTCCGGAGGGCTCGGCGATCGGCGGAGTGCGAGTCCTTCTCTCAGGCTCGACCTCGCCCACGGTCGGGAGCAATGTCTCGCTGACCGGGGTATCGAGCACGGCGCGCGTCGGCGGACTAGTCGTGCGCGCGCTCAGGATGCCGCCATCCACCTACACCGGCGAAATGGTCTACGTGCCCGCGGGCGCCTTCCTCATGGGCAATACAGGGATCGGCAAAGACGTACCCGGATACGCGCACGAGAAGCCGCAGCATCAGGTCTACCTCTCCGCGTACTCGATCGGCAAGCACGAGGTCACCCGAGGCGAATACAAGCGGTTCATGCAAGCGGGTGGCTACACGGACGCCTGCCGATGGTGTTGGTCGGATGCAGGCTGGGCGTGGAAGGTCTCCGCGAACCGCACTCAGCCGCAGAACTGGGATGCCGTCCAGTACATCGGCGATCCGCCCGGTCCGTTCACTCAGACCGACAAGCACCCCGTCGGTGGGGTGAACTACTACGAGTCGGAAGCCTTCTGCAGATGGGCCGGCGGACATCTTCCCACCGAGGCGCAGTGGGAGAAGGCGGCCAGATGGGACGGCGCGCCCCGAGTCTATCCCTGGGGCAATACCTATGACGGCAGCAAGTGCAATGCCGGTGATGACGGTCTGTATCCCGGCTGCCAGACCGCACCAGTCGGCATGTATTCGGGCGCGAGTCCCTACGGCTGCCGGGACATGGCAGGGAACGTCTTCGAATGGGTGCAGGACTGGTATTCCGCCACTTACTACTCCCAAACTCCAACTGGCGGATGGATCGATCCGCAGGGACCGACGACCGGCGACTACCGCATCCTGCGCGGAGGCTGCTGGTACTCCGGTTACGATGATTGCCGTTGCGCCTACCGGGAATACTCCTATGCCGACCACGTCTGCTTCGGCTGGCTCAACGCCGGCTTCCGCATGGCCCGCTGATGCTGTTGGTTGGTTGTGGGAGGCGAACGCCCCACGTCATGCTGAACTTGGTTCAGCATCCATCTGAGCTTGGCCCAGCATCCATCTGAGCTTGGCCCAGCATCCAGCCCGGCGCGGTGGGGTAGACCCTGAAACAAGTTCAGGGTGACGTGGGCCGTTCGCCTCCCACAGCCAACCTGTATACAGGCTGGCAAGACTCCCATGCGCTCGGGTATAATGGGGCAACTCAAGCACTCCGGGGGTGGAATCGTGGCCAAGTTTCTTGTTCTGCTTGCTTGTCTGTTCTTCATGTGCGCGGTGCAGAATCTCGGCGCGAGTCAGATCACGACCGGAGGGAAGACGACCTGGCGCGTCTGCCTCCCTCCGAACGCCGGAACCGAGGAGCGGTTCGCCGCCGATGAGTTGAAGTGCTATGTGAAGGAGATGTCCGGCGCGCGCCTCTTCGACACGCGGAGTCCGAGCCGCCCGCATACCATCCGCGTCGGACTGCGAGCGAACCTCGATTCGTCCGATCTCCCCGAGCCGAAAAAGGGCTTCGATGGATACTCCATCTCGATTACCGAGCAGGCGATCACCATCGCCGGGGAGAATCCGCGCGGCGTCCTCTACGGTGTCTACGATCTCCTGGAGCGGCTCGGATGCCGGTGGTATCATCCCGCGATCGACCCGAAGGACCCCGAAGTCGTGCCGAAGAATCCCGACCTGACGCTTCCGACCGGCAAGTGGTCCGAATCCGCGCGGATCGAGGACCGCGTCTACTGGATCAGCGGCCTCGCGTTCCAGGTGATGCCGGAGACCGTTGCGCAGCTCGACTGGGCGGCGAAGAACCGGTACAACGGCCTGAGTTGGCAGTGCATCCCCGAGAAGATCGACGAGCACCTCGCCGAAATGGAGTCGAAGGGCATATTCGCGGGGATGAAGAAGCGCGGGCTGATGTTCCACGGCCCGGGCCACTCGTTCCCATATTTCCTGGCGACCGACAAGTACTTCGAGGTGCATCAGGAGTGGTTCGGGTTCCGCGACGGAAAGCGCCAACCGCACGGCGGATCGTGGCCGCTGACCAACTTCTGCATGAGCAACTCCGACGCATGCGATGAGTTCATCCGCAACACAGAGGTATTCGTCAAGAAGTACCCGCAGTTCCATTGGCTCGACCTCCTGCCGATCGACGGCGGATTCCCCTGCCAGTGCGAGGAATGCCTGAAGAGCACCCCGACCGACCTGCTCATCGGCCTCTACAACAAGCTTGCCGACCGGATGAAGACGGTCGCGCCCGAGGTCATCGTCGACTGCGTGCCCGGCTACGGCCAGGTGACCGATCCGCCGACGAAGGTCTTCCCGAACGCGAACCTTGCGGCGGTCTACGCCCACTGGGGCCGCAATCACGATCAGAGTTACGACGACCCGTATTACTCGCACAAGGCGAACCTGCTGACCTGGGCCTCCTACTTCAAGCGGTTCATGATCTGCTCTTACTACGCGGCCAACTCGCATCAGCCGTTCACCGGGCCGCCGTTCCTCCACGCGCTGGAGGGTGACACGAAGTTCATGGTCGAGCACGGCATGACCGGGGCGCTGGTGCTCGAATACCCGTTCGGCTTCTGGTGGAACAACTCGTTCAATGTGCGGATGGGCGGCCTTTACCCCTACTACTATCCCAATCGCGATCCACGATCCGAGCTGAAGGACTACGCCCTGCACTACTATGGTCCGAAGGCCGGGCCGCTGATGTCCGATTACCTGCTGATGATCGGGAGCAACGAGAACCTGGAGAAGACCTACCGCGCGAGTCGGGGCGAGGCGGACGACTGGGAGGTGAACTGGTTCAAGGATGCTCGAAAGATGCTCTCCCGCGCCGCGGAGTTGGCCGCCGACGATCCGACCTACTCCTATCGGATCTCCAAGCGCGCGTCCGGACTGGATATGCTGATCCACCTCGGAGCGTCCAGACAGAAGATCACCGACATCGAGAAAGCCGTCGCCGATGTCAAGGAGGGCAGGGCACAGAAGGCGGACGTCGAAAAGCAGATCGCGGAGGCCCGAACGCTGATCGCGGACCTGATCTCCCACGCCGAGAAGCTCGGATCGCTGAATGACGGTGTCATGGACCAGGACTGGATGAAGGGCTGGACGATCAACCGCACCTACACGGATCCGCTCGACCGTGACGAGAAACTGCTGCAATCAATGGACTGATTCTGTTCGCCTACCTGGCTCGTCGGCGGAGGATGCCTGCCATCCCCAGGATGCCCGAAGCCAACGCAAGCAGGCCTGAAGGCTCCGGAACGATCTCCATGATCCCGTAGGCCGGCATTGTCCCCTCGGGCTCGGTATGGGGCCAGTTGGCATTCCAGGTTGGGGCGTAGGGATGACCATCCACGTGAAGATAGGCATGAGTCCCGCCTTCGGGGAAGCTTGCGTAATGGTTAGTGTAGGTCACTGTTTCCCCACTAATCCATGACCAGGAGTTTCCGTTCAGGTAGTACCCAATGTTAGCGAGCACACCCCACTGGATCCCGTCGAGGCCTTCGCAGTACGTGTTCGCGAAAGTCGAGGCCAACCAGGTGTTCTCAGCCGCGTCATTGATCGTGACAAGGTGACCGCCTGCGAGAGCTGCTTCTGCCTCACTTGCGATCCAGCTCTGTCGGCATTGGGTCAGCGCATAGCTGTGACCGCCGTATGAGTGCCAGGTGTACTCGGCGCCGGCAGCCCCGGCTGCCAGCATGACGATAACAAGGGCAAACACGAAATTGCCCAGCGTTCGTGTCTTCATTGGTGGAACCCTCCTTCCTTACCGATGCATACCCTGGTAGCCAAGGAGCCAAACTTCTGCCCGGGTGAAGCGTGCGACTGAACCCTGATCTCTTCGTTGCTTTGACGCAGGACTTGTAGGGGGCCGGTGGCGAATGCATACGCGGCGACTGGCGTCCAAGGAGGGATCATGCGCGAGATCAGCAGGCGGGATATGCTTCAGACAATGGTGCTGGGAGGACTTGGTATGGCTCTGCGTACAGACTTGACGGCCGCTCCGAGTTCTTCGCGCGAGAAGAGTATGGGAAGGATCCTGACGAATCTCGGCGGGCAATCCATCCACATCAAGGCGCAGATCGTTCAGGAGATACTAGAGCGCGTGGGCTTCGGGCCGACCGGCATCATGTACTCTATGCAGAAGCTGGAGAAGAGTGACATACGCCCATTCCGGGCCTCTGATTTCCAGGGCAAGACCAGTCTCGATGCCAGCGTGGGGAACCTGAAGTTGGACGGTCCGCATGACTACCTGCACGGCGAGAACTCGATATTCCAGTCGGGGCAGTACCTGGCGTCACAGGTCTATAGATACAGGGCCACGAAGTCGCCCAAAGCGCTTGAGCAGGCCGCGCGGGCATTCAACTCGCTCGAACTGATCTACCGCATGGGTGAGCAGGACGGGAAGCCCGGATGGATGGGTAAGCCCTACGGATTCCGGCCTTCCGTTCAGACCAGCGGAGACCAGTACCTTGGCGCTACCTGGGGTCTCTTCATGTACCATGAGATCGCTCCGGCTGCCTACCGGAAGCGCATCGAGAAGATGATCATCGGATTCGCAGACTACTGGCGCAGCGTGGACTACATCATCAGCTACTTCGGATCGACATGGGATCAGAAGGGTGAGCCGGATTCCTACAACGCGATCTACGCTGCAATCAACGCAGTGGCGTACCATTTCTCAGAGTCGCCGGCCCATCTCCGGGAGTTCGAGAAGATAATGAGCCGGGGCACGTGGACCGAGCACACGCGGATCAGCGCACTCCGCGACCAGGCAAGGACGCAGTTGGAGAAGACCGGCAAGGCGGAGGTGATCCCGTACAGCGCCTGTTTTTCGCTGGCTAAGGACCTGCTCCGGCCGGGCGAGTTCCTCTGTTGGGAGACCACCATCCACAGCAAGTTCGTGATTGTGGCGATGGATATGATTGACCGCGTCATGCCCCAGATTCTCAAGGGCAAGACGAGTCAGATCGCGGAGATGTGGTGGCGCGAGTGGAAGTACGGCATGGGTGACGACTTCATGCCTTACTACTGGTTCGCAGTAAACGCGCTGACCGATGAGTGGCGACCACTGCCCTCGACCAAGTTGCTGCCGAAGGACAAATGGCTCTTCGGCGACCCATTTACCTCCTACATCTCGCAGGTGCGTTGGATGGATCCGCTGGCCCGGTTCATGGTCGTGTCAGCGATTGCCGCCAGATACGCGCCTGATATCAGGAAAGACGCCCGTGCCGTGGCCGTGAGCATGATGGAGCACCTCGACTGGCGGCGGCTGCACTGGCTCTATGACCCGGACGGCAGGCAGTTGATCCCCGAGACCAGCTACTACGGCGAATGCCTGAGCAGCGAGGTGCCCGCGTCGTTCCTGGCGGCGCACTGGCGCGGCAAATGCGACAAGCTTTGGTAGAGGAGTCCGACACATGACCAAACGAGAACGACTGATGACCGTATTGAGGGGGGGGAAGGCCGACCGGGTGCCCTTCACGCTCTACAACTGGATCACGCCCGACACCCCGACCGCGCGACGGCTCAGGGACGAGGGACTCACCATGATCGGGAGCTGCGGCCTGTTCGACTCCAAGTGTCCGGACGTGACCGTCGAGAGCGAGGAGCGTATCGTCAATGGCCAGCGCCGGGTGTATACTCAGATCAAGACGCCCGTCGGCGACCTGACCGAGGTCGCCGGCTTCGAGCCCGGGTACGGCAGCCGGTGGATCCTCGAGCACTTTATCAAGTCGCCCGACGATTACCGTGTGACGAAGCATGTCTACGATCACACGACCATCGAGCCCGCATGGAACGGATGGGTCGAAGCCGACCGCGCGATGGGCGAGGAAGGCATCGTGCTCGGCTCGATCGATCATATTCCGGCGCAGGGGCTGCTCATCAGCGCGATGGGGACGCCCACTTGGTGCGAGGGCGTGATGCTCCACGCCGCCGAGTTCGCCGAGTTGCACGAGTCGCTCGCACGCCTGTACAGACGTGAGGCAGATATCGCCGCCGAGAGCCCCGCCGAGGTGATCTGGTTCCCCGACAACATCACCGGCCTGATCATGTCTCCCTCGCTCTACGAGACCTACGCCATGCCGGTCTACGACTACGCGTGCCGTGCGATCCATCAGACCGGTAAGCTCTCATTCGCCCATTACGATGGGGCGAACAAGCCGCTCAAGGACCTGATCGCGGCGACCGACCTCGACATCATGGAGGCGTTCACTCCTCCGCCGATGGAGCAGATGACGGTCGCGGAGGCCCGAGCCGCCTGGCCGGACAAGGTGCTCAGCCTCAACTTCCCCGGCTGCGTTTTCCACGAGCCCGAGGAGGTGATCCGCCGCTGGACGACCGAGTACCTGGAGCAGGGAGGCGACGATGGGCGCTTCATCATCGGCTGCACCGAGAACTTCGACGAGCCCGACTTCGAGCACGCCTTCCCGATCATCGGCCAGTGCATCCGCGAGTGGCCCGTGTAACGAAACCGCATGCTTAGGTGTCTAACATACGGAGGAAGATATGTACACCTGGCTGCTCGTGATTGGCGGCAACGCCGTTGTGTGGATACTGCTCTTCATCGGATGGCGGTTCCAGCGCGCGCGGATGGAGGAGAAGCTCAAGGAGGACGTGAGTTCCACCGGCGAGTACCTCGTCCTCGGCCCACAGAACGGCTACTATGCCAAGCGGAAGGGCATCGCAACCATCAAGAGCATGGGGGTGATGGCTCTGACGAACAAGCGGCTGGTGTTCCGCGTGCTCTTCGGCAGGGGATTCGACATCCCGTTCGAGGATATCGCCGACCTCTCCGAAGCCAAGTGGTTCAGAGGGACGTATCAGAGTGGCCGGCCGTTCATGATCCTCAAGCAGCGCGACGGCTCAGAGATCGCCTTCCAGACGAGAGACCAGCAGAGGTGGAGTGAGGAACTCCAATCGAAGTTGAAGCCCGAGGCCTCGGGCGCTTAAAACCACAGCAACAACTGCGCGAAGTGTCCCTGCGGACACTGGAGACTCCAGTCCACGAAGGTGGACTTCGTGCCTTTGTAGCCGCGACTTCAGTCGCCTGGGGACCTGTGAGTGCCCTGCCTGATCTCCAGTGCCAGTTCGCGTGTGCTGGAGTAGGCATCGTGAAGGCACTCCTCCACCATCCACTCGGGCAGCTCGCCGATCATCTCTATGATCTCTATGCATGTGAGCCTACACATTGAGCATGGAGTCTTCTCGTAGACCAGCAGAAGAGGCCGCATGCCTTCCGAGACGGGGTTGTCCCTGTACACGTGCATGGCGCCCCCGCACATGCTATCCAGTCGGTCGGGGTCCGTCTCCTTCTCCAGCAGTTCGACTATCAGCTCACAGTCGCCCTGCTGATAGTTGCTTCGAAGCAATCCGATCGCTCGCTCTGACCATTTGGCGTCCCCCACGAGTCTATGGAAGAGAGCGCGCACATCCGCATGTCTGACCAACTCCAACGCGGTAAGTGCCCGGACCACGACCCACTCGTCGGGATGATCCACCAGGCGTATGAGCGGGTCGGGGTCGAGCGGGAACGGGCGTTTGTGGAACAGAAAAAGGTGCTTCTTGAGTCGCTCCGTCTCTTCGGCGGGGGCCAGGTCCGCTGCCGCTTTCCGGAACTCGTCCTCCGAGGCCCCACCCACCCAGCGGTAGGCAATCCCTCTAGACCTGGGGCTCCTCTTCACCTCCTCCCAGGTCATTATGGCGATTGATTCAGCATCTCGCCACACGAAGTCCTGCCTCATCTCCTCCCGACGCCCGACGATCTCCTCCGCCGTCCAGTAAGGAGAGTAGTTCGCCATGTGGTCTATGACAACGGCGACATTGGGGTACTCCGAGACAGCCTTCTGCAGAGCCACACGCACTTCTTCGACGCCCAGTTTCTTCTCAGCCTTTTCGATCAGTATCTCGTCTGAATTCAGAGTGACACAATCCTCTGGTGCCAGTGGACGCTTGTCATCTCGGCACATGAGTTTTGGGTCCCTGCCAATGAGATCCAGAAGGAAGATAAGTCCTCTTGTCCCGTCAAGGTCGAGCAGTGCCTCATCTGCATACAATGGTTCATCCATGTCATTCCGGCGGAGCTTCTCGTAGATTGCCTCCCGAGATTCCGCATCGCCAGTGCGGGCGAAGATCACCGCGAAGTCGAGAAGCTGCTCGGCATCCCACATGTCCGTCGTCTCGATCAGCGCGTGGAGGATCTCATGTCGGTAGAACTCCTCTTCACCGGACATCTTGATCAGCGGATAGAGGTACTCCGCACGGGTCTCCTCGCACTGCTGGTCGTAGGCGTGATTATGCAGGCACGAGTCGAGGATCAGGTCGCGATACTGCGACAGGTCCTGGCTCATGAGAAAGAGGATCGCTCGCCCCATTCCGGCATGGAGCATCCGTTCCAGTTCTTCAGTGTTCCTCGGGTCTTGTGGCTTCATCCGGTACAGTATAGGCTGCTGGTGGCCTGTTGGCAAACACCGCAGTCTTCACTTCTCAGCCCCTGTGACCTCGTCATGCCCGGTCGCATTGATCTGCGTGCGGTCGGCGCTCTCTCTCAGGTCCTTCGGGGGATCGGGCGGCTTCGGCGGGTCGTTCACCGGGTGCATGTAGAGGTGGAACCAGTGCTCCGTGTACATGCGGATGATGTCCCGGGGCAGGTTGTGCCCGAATCCATCGTAGATCACGAGCCTCAGACGCTCCGGGTCGTTTGCGTAATATGGTTTCGCCGCGTGCACGAACGACTGCGCGGTCTTCGGATCGACCACTATGTCGTCCCCGCCGCTGACCATCAGAACCGCGACCGGATACATCTTCGCCACATCCAGAATCGGATCCCACGTCTTGAGAAGCTCTTTGGTCTCAGGCCAGATGTCATCGGTCTTTCCGACCCAGAGCTTGTTCGTCTTCCATGATTCCAGCCACTCACCGTATGCGCCCGTGCTCACAAACGCCACGATCGCGGCCAGTCGCGGTTCGTGGCAGGCGACCGACAAGCCGGGGATGCCGGTAGACGAGCTGCCCATCCAGCCGATCTTCCGGGGATGGACGTCCCCGCGCCCGATCAGGTAGTCGATCACCCGTTTGGCGTCAGACGGCGCACGGGAGCCGCCGAGGACGTACCCGTGCGCGAAGCGCTCATCGAAGACGAGCCACTGGGGCCGTCGAGCAGGATCCGGGTCGGGCGGATAGGCGACACTGAACGTGGCCAGCATGTATCCCTCGTCCACCAGGCCGGCGCTCCAATCCGGGAGCGCCTTCGGGTCGAGCGAGCCGAGCATCAGGATCACCGGATGCTGCTTGACCGTGTCCGTCTTGTAGGAGATGTTGATCGTCGCCTCCGGTCCGCCTTCCTTGAGGGTGACCGTCTCATGTTTGAGTTCGCCTGCAGAGGCCAGACCCACCGCCAGAGATCCGAGCATCAACAATGCTGACATGTTCATCGTAGTCCTCCTGGTTGAGCAACATGACATACGTAGGGAACGGTCGCCGT
>Ga0315273_10002351_pt1 | contig 22307 bp, 16 predicted proteins | sample YL17G02_0_MG_FD_205753 | JGI IMG/M metagenome (GOLD analysis project Ga0315273, IMG submission 205753) | Sediment microbial communities from Yellowstone Lake, YNP, Wyoming, USA - YL17G02_0 | ecosystem: Environmental > Aquatic > Freshwater > Lake > Sediment | place: USA: Wyoming | collected...
CCAAAGACGACAGGTAAAGACTCCCTGGCGTTTCCATTCCAAAAAGTATTTATGGATAGAACTGGAACTGCCAAACTCCTTTTCGGGCAACACTTTCCATTGGTATCCGGTTCGCAGAACGAAAACAATGTCTGCAAACACTTTGCGTGGCTCCATGGGTTTGCCCCCCCGGGCCTCCTGGGAGATCACCGAGTACATCGAGGTATTCTACAATCGGCAAAGACGGCAAGCACGGCTGTGGTACCTATCCCCGGCTGTCTATGAGCGGCAATTTTATGCAATACAGGTTGCAGCATGAAGAATCTTTCGTGTCCACTATTGACATCAGGGGTCAGGTGTCCCTAAAATAAATTAATAACTCCGCATTGAATAAGACGCGGGCAGAGTCATGAAAAAACCAAAGTTTCCATATTTTTAAGTTGATGTTTAAAGAAGGTGTCAAAATGGAGTCAGAAATTAACGTTCGATTTCAACTCAATGGTCGTTCCATAGAAGATTTTGCTCCGAAGGGGATGACTCTGCTTGATTACATTAGGTCGAGGCAGAGGTTAACCGGAACGAAATGCGGGTGCGGGCAAGGCGAATGCGGCACTTGTACCGTCCTACTCAACGGTCAACCGGTTCGTTCCTGTACCATCCGTCTATCGAGCCCTAGGTTAGAAGGAGCGGTCGTCGAGACCATCGAAGGTATTTCAGGTCCAGGCGATCAGCTTCATCCCGTCCAGGCCGCATTTGTGGATGCGGGGGCCGTGCAGTGTGGTTTCTGTTCTCCTGGGCAAGTGATGACGGCAAGGGCGCTTTTGACTGAGAATCCGAATCCTTCTCGCGATGAGATCCGTACCTATCTGACCAGACATCGGAATCTTTGCCGGTGCACAGGTTATCAGAAGATCTTCGAGGCGATCGAAGATGCCGCCCGTCGAATGAAGGGGGAAAAGAGTCTTCTGGCCGATAAGCCTGACGATGCTTCCCTTCGCCGCTTGGAGGCTCGGGAACGGGTTACGGGGAAGACGAAATTTGCCGATGATATGGAGATGGAAAGAATGCTTTATGGGAAGGTTATGTTTGCAAACCGCCCCCACGCCCGCTTAGTTAGCCTAGACACCTCTCAAGCCCAGTCCATGGAAGGCGTCGTTGGCATCGTCACTGCAGATGATGTGAAGGGAACAAATCGCATCGGGAGAATGGAACGAGATCAACCCTGTGCTGTGCGAGAGGGGGAGGAGGCTCGTTTCATTGGCGATCCTGTGGCAGCGGTCTTTGCAGAGACCTTGGAGCAGGCCGAAACCGCTTTGGCCGTAATTAAATCCTCGTGGGAGGATCTGCCGGCCGTTTATACCCCGGAAGAGGCTGCGGCGCCAGGTCCTCCTTTAATTCACGAGCAGAAATTAAGCAATCTCTTCAGTCACAAACGCATCGAGCGGGGCGATGTGGAGAAAGCTTTATCCGAATGTGAAGTGGTTGTCAGAGGGGAGTTCATCACCCCAAGGATTGATCAGGGTTTCCTAGAGCCGGAGTCTGGCCTGGGCTATCCTGATGGCCAAAGAGGAGTGGTCATCCTTTATCCAACACAATGCGTTCATAGTGACCAAACCCAGCTTTGCGAGGGCTTGGCAATGCCTCCAGAGAAGCTTCGAATCATTCAATCCCCTACAGGGGGAGCCTTTGGTGGGAAGGGATCGATTGTTCTCCAACAGTTCTTAGCTCTTGGAGCTCTCAAAACGAATCGACCCGTAAAGATTACGCTAAGCCGGAAAGAGTCTTTAATGGCCCATGCAAAGAAGCACCCTGCTAAGATGAGATGTTCTTTAGGCGTGAACAGTCAGGGTATGTTTTGTGGTTTGGACGTTGAAGCTGTTCTTGATAAAGGCGCCTATGCCAACGTTGGCCTCCCGGTTGTTGAGAACGTCGTAGCTTTTATTGGAGGACCCTATTTTATACCTAACGTGCGAATCGACGCTAAGTCATGGTATACCAACAACATCCCTTCTGGTGCGATGCGTGGGTTCGGAGCCAATCAGGCCAATTTTGCGATCGAATGTCTTGTAGATATGGTCGCCAGGAAACTCGGAATCGACCCGTTTGAAATTCGATTGAGGAATGCCCTACGGCCTGGCCTCCCCACCGTAACAGATCATATCTTGGAGCCAGGAATTTCCGGCGTGCTGGAGGTTATTCTTGCCGCGCGAGAGGCCTATCAGAAAGCGGAACCGGTTCTTGCAGCGCCTGGAACAAAGATAGGGTTTGGGTTTGCCTGTGGAGTTAAAAATGTTGGTTTTGGTCATGCTTCACCAGAAAGTGCTGGAGCCATTGTTGAACTTGATTCAAATGGGAACTGTTCCCTGTGGATTACACACCATGAATATGGTCAAGGTGCCATCATCGGCCAAGCCAGATTGGCTTCCGAAGCCCTGGGTATTCCAATAGAACGAATATCCATCCACCCTCCGGACACAGCGGTGACCCCCTTTACCGGAGCTACGACAGCCTCTCGGCAGACTTTCATCACCGGCAATGCAGTAGTAGGGGCTTGTCGTTACCTGCTCTCCGATCTGTTCCAGAGGGCAGCAAGTCGCATGGGTGTACTCGATCCTGGGGCACTCTATCTCAAAGATCATACCATTCATGTACGAGGTTCAAAAAAGTATTTACCTCTTGAGGAATTAGGGAATAACTTCCGGTCCGAATTCCGGTATTTCCCACCGGAAACAGTCGACCTCATGGAGCCTGGCGAAAAGAGCCGATACGGCCAACCAGATTTCGAAAATCGGCGAACACACTGGGCATACTGCTATGGTGCCCAAATGGCCTGGGTACAGGTAAATGAGAAAACGGGTGATGTCAAAGTGTTAAAGGTTATTGCTTTGGGTGATGTAGGGCACATCTTAAACCGTAGGGCCATTGAGGCTCAACACGAAGGTGGGGTGGTCATGGGTGTGGGATATGCCCTATCTGAGGAGTTTTTAGTAGATCATGGATTGATGATCACCGATACGTTGGGGAAATGCGGTTTACCTATGGCTGATGTTTCCCCTGAGATTGTCACTTACACGGTTGAAGTCCCCCATCCCTGGGGTCCTTTTGGAGTGAAGGGCTTAGCTGAAGCGCCTTCACTTGCCACAGCTCCAGCCATTGTGAATGCCATTTATGATGCTTCAGGGATTCGGTTTTTTGAAATTCCTGTGAAAAAAGAGAGGATCCAAGAGGCCTTAGCACATAAAAATCAAATGGCTGAAAAGTGAATTAGAGACGGGATACACATATGAAAAAAAATTGGAGTATTTATGATCTATGGATCACTGTCATTGGTGTCTCTTTCTCTTTGTTTCAGATGGTGATATGTATCCGAGGACCATTTCCAGAGGCGATCCAGCGAAGCATCCACCTCAGCTTTGCCTTAGTCTTGGTTTTCTTAATTTACAATTTCAAAATGGAGAAGAAAAGGCAATTTTCTATATTCAATTCTTTTCTGGCCTTAATCTGCATCTTTTCCACTTTCTATATTGTCTATTTCTTTGATGATTTGGTCTTCCGACAGGCACGGATCAATACGATGGACATGCTTGTAGGGGCGATCATCATCCTCACCGTCATCGAGGCCACAAGGCGCGTTGTGGGGTTTCCCCTTGTGATCATGTCCATTGTTTTCTTAATTTATGCTTATTACGGAAAACTATTTCCTGGGGTACTTAATCATTCCGGGTTCTCTATTAAGGGCATCATCGATCGTGTGGTCATGGATATCGTGAATCCCGTTGGGATTTTTGGAGTTACATTAGGCGTTTCAACGAACTTCGTCTTTATGTATATTTTATTCGGTAGTTTTTTCTTGGGGACAGGTGGGACAGATTTCATCATGGAGTTTTCTAAGATTTTCATTGGAAAGCTTCAAGGAGGGGCAGCCAAACTGGCAGTGGTATCAAGCGGGATCTTTGGGATGTTTTCCGGAAGCGCTTCAGCCAATGTGACGGTAACAGGTTCTGTAACCATTCCTCTTATGAAACGGACAGGCTTCAAACCCACTTTTGCAGCCGCGGTTGAAGCCACCGCTTCGAGCGGAGGGATGATCATGCCGCCGGTCATGGGGGCAGCCGGTTTTATCATTGCAGAGACATTGGGGGTACCCTATGTCGAAGTCATGAAAGCGGCCTTTCTTCCGGCAACTGTTTATTTCATCTCCTGTTACTTTGGAGTCGATTTTTATGCTAAACGATATAACCTTCCGAAGATTCCCCCTGAAGAGATTCCTTCTTTAAAAGATGTCCTTCGGAAGAGAGGATTCCATGCTATTCCTATCCTGGTTCTTATTTATCTTCTTGTCGTCTCGAGAGTTTCACCAGGTTTGGCAGCATTTTGGGCGACGATCAGTATGATCGTCTTGAATCTCTTATCCAAGGAGAGACTTGGTATCTCAGGAATAATAAGATGCTTAAAGGATGGGGCCGAAACTTCCCTCATCGTTGTCACCACACTTGCGATTGTTGGAATTCCGATGTGCCTCATTATGACCACAGGATTGGGTATGAAATTCGGTGAGCTTCTGGTCACTGCTGGAGGTGGAAACCTCCTATTAATACTCATTTTTGCCATGATCGCTTCTCTCATCTTGGGGACCGGTGTAGAAGCGGTTAGTGCCTATATTATCGTAAGTGTTTTGCTGATCCCAACATTAATCGGCACAGGGATCAAGCCAATGGCAAGTCACCTCTTCTCGTTCTATTTTGGTGTCCTTTCGAATGTGACACCCCCCGTCGCCATCGCAAGTTATGTAGCAGCGGGTTTGGCTGGCTGCAATGCCTTTAGCGCAGCCTTGATCGGTTTTCGGCTATCCTTAGCAGGGTTTTTGATCCCTTATATGTTGGTCTATCGACCTGCACTCATGATGGTGGGTTCCGTTTTTGAAGTCTTGTATGCATTCTTCATTCTCGTCCTCGGTGTCTATGCCTTACAAGCAGCATTCATCGGTTATCTCTTTAGTAATTTAAGCATGACCTTACGTGGGCTCCTTTTAATCACCTCTGTCTTTTTAATCTTCCCAAATGTCACAACCGATATTATTGGTCTTATATTAATTGGTTTGATCATTTTGCATCAATACTATTTCTATAAGCGGCGGAGCCCTATGAAGCCCAGCATGGAAACAACTGGGAAGAATAAGATGTTGTAGAGATTTGAGGTGGAGAGCCATTCGGAGGAAAGGAGGCGGAATGGGGAAGAAGTAGCTTTGATTCATTGTTATTAATTTATTCTAAAAATTAAAAAGGAGGTAGGGTTATGAAAGTACAAAAGAGAATGTCATTTTTGATCGGAATTTTGGTTTTTATTTTAGTGATGTGGGTAAGCACTGGGATGAGTCAAACAAAAACCCCGGTTAGGATCGGCACTTGGGGAACTGAAGATGCTTCTTTCTTCTTGGCAGGAGCCATTTCCCGAATTCTCAACAGGGATGTTCCAAAAGTCAATTCCGTCGTGGTTCCTTCAGGAACTGCCCGCAACTTTATGGGATTTGAAAACAGAGAGATGGAATTGGGATGGATTCAGACTGAGGCACTTTATAACGCACCATTAGGAGAGGGGGGGCCTCCTTTTAAAAAGGGAGAGATTTTCAAGAAGGGAAGGGTAGTCCTCTACCTTTCACCTGCCCTTCAGCATTTTGTCGTTCTTGATGGTTCAAAGATTAAGAAGGTTACCGATCTTAAAAATGTGACAGGAGCAGTGATGTCCCCAGCTTCCCTTATGCCTGCATTGATTCCACTTCGATACCATGGAATTAAAGATGATGAGCTAAAAATTAGATATATGTTGTATGGTGCTCAGGTTGATGCACTCAAAGATGGGGCTTTGGATGTGGCGTTTATTTCGACTTTAGTCCCCAGCCCGGCCATTATGCAGCTTTCCAAAGAGAAAAAGATTCGGATGCTTCATTTCGAAAAGGAAAAGATCGCGAAGGCTGTTAAAGAGAATCCTCAATATGTAATGGGGATTGTACCAATAGATATTTATGCGAAAGGAGTTCCGGAGACCGATTATGTCTCCATGGGACAGCAGATCATTTTTGGGACCAGTTCAGATCTTCCTGAGGATTTGATTTATGAGATCACAAAAGCCATCTGCACCCATGTTGATGAGATCATGGCAACCCATGTGGAAGGAAAGAGTTTCGCTGTTGAGAATACAGCCTACTGGATTAAGAATATTGAACACCCATACCCGTTCCATCCCGGGGCCAAAAAGTACTTAAAAGAGAAGGGGGTTAAGTTTGTTGAATAGGTTGGTATTAAGGTCATCTTTCATTTTCAAAGCACATGAATCTGTTTTATTTTTAGTAAGAAGGACGATGGAGGTGGGAAGTGTGTGTTCCATTGACCAACCACCTCCTTCATGTTTGGATGGGGATCAAAAGAGGAGCATTTCATGGCGGAAATGAGTGAAGAGAAGAAAACGGCTTTAAACTGGATAGAAAAGAACGGGCAGAAGATCATTGGTTTAAGTGATAAAATATGGGAATACGCTGAACCTGCATTGAGGGAGTTTAGATCGGCCAAATTGCTCTGCAATTTTTTAAGGAAAAACGGTTTTCAAGTCAATGAAGGAGTAGCTGGAATGCCTACAGCCTTTGTTGGGCAATATGGTTCGGGTAAGCCGGTTATTGGATTTTATGCTGAATACGATGCAACCCCTGGAAATTCACAGAAACCTGTTCCTTACAGAGAGCCTGTGATTCCACACGGCCCAGGGTTTGAGGATGCTCATAACATGCTGGGTGCAGCAAGTATAGGTGCAGCCGTAGCTGCCAAGGAAGTTATGAGAAAATACAACCTGCAAGGGACATTGAAATTATTTGGAACACCTGCTGAAAAACTTTTGCTCGGGAAATGTTATTTTGCAAAAGATGGATATTATGATGATCTAGATGCTCTTTTAGGATGGCATCCTTGGAATTTAAACACCGTAAGATGGGAAAATGGTCCTGGTCCACATCGATTTGTTGTTACCAAATTTTATGGTGTTCAGGTATATAGTGCACGGCCGTGGGCAGGGAAAAATGCTTTTGACGCTACAATTCTAATGATCAACAATATTAACTATATGAAAGGGCATGTACTCCCCCACGATGAATATCCAGTTATCAATGAAGTAATAACTGTGGGAGGACAATCTCTTACCTGTACATCAGAATATTGTGAAATTTTAATTGGGGTCCGAGCAAAGACAAGAAGGGGTATAGATGCCATTTTAGAATTGCTGAACCATTCTGCAAAAGCGGCCTCCATCATGACTGGCTGCAACTATGAACAACGTGTGATGAGCGGTACACGAACCATGTTGCCAAATTTATCATTAGCTCGGCTTGTTTATCAAAATCTTTTGATAGTTGGTCCTCCAACGTTTACGCAAGAAGAGAAAGAATTTTGTAAGCAGATTCAAAAGAATATTGGAATACAACCTTTAAAAGAACCCTTAGACGAAACATTGACACCTCCGGAAGAAGAAGCAGCGGAGTTCTTTGGAGGGTCTGATGACTACAATGAATTCACATGGCATGCTCCATCCGCATGGTTACATGTGGTGTTGACTTTCAGAACAGGTGACAAATTAAACTATCTTACTGTACCAAGTTGGTCTCGATCCGCATTGAGAAAGATGGGTGTCACCCATAAAGGAGGTATTGTAGCTTCAAAAACATTAGCGATCAGTGCAATAGAATTGTTTACTTCACCTACAGAGCTTGAGAAAGCAAAAGCTGAATTTAAAGAAAGAACAAAAAACGGTAAAGAGGAGCCGGTCGTTTCGAAAGATGCAAAGCCTCCTATCGATTTGGCTCTACCCGAATTTAATGGGGAAGAAACTATTATTAGGTATCCAACGTCAGGAAAAAGTTCCATATATGAAAGCCATTAAATCTATACGCCTTTAGCCTATAAAAGATTTATCGAAATGGAAAAGGTATTTAAAAAGCTGGTGACTTTTTCATGGGGAAAATTGATCTAATTCCTGGTATCATTTGGATGATATTGGGCATTGCTGTTGCCATTAGCTCTTACAGATTAAGACTGGGGAATCTGACAAACCCAGGACCTGGTATGATGCCCTTTCTTTTGGGTATTGCCTTATCACTCTGCTCTCTCCCTGTCTTAATTCGTTCCATTTCCAGTTTCGTAAGACAAACAAGGTCAGTGTATGAGCCCATTTGGTCAGAAGTGGAGTTCAAAAAGGTTCTCATCGTTCTGGGTTCACTAATAGGTTATTCGTTGGCTCTTGAGAAAGTTGGATTTGTTATCACAACTATTTTACTTCTTTTAATTCTATTTAAGGCAGTTGATTCTCAAAAATGGCCTTCGGTTTTAATTGCATCCTTTATAACCGTGATCTTTACTTATTTTTTGTTTGTTGTCTTTCTTAAACTTGAAGTGCCATCGGGCTTCTTGGGAGGATTGGGTAGTGTTGGAATTATTTTCTAATCTTGCATATGGGTTTCAAGTCGTCTTACAACCCATTAATTTTTTATACTGTTTTTTAGGAGTGTTCATCGGGACACTCATTGGTGTTCTTCCAGGGATTGGTCCTGTAGGGGCAATGTCCATTCTACTTCCCTCGACATTTGGTGTCTCCCCAGCCGCTGGGATCATTATGTTGGCAGGTATTTACTATGGAGCGATGTATGGAGGATCGACGACATCGATCCTTGTTAATATTCCAGGGGAAGCAGCCTCTGTGGTCACTTGCTTAGATGGATATCAGATGGCGCGGCAGGGAAGAGCTGGGCCCGCCCTTGGAATTTCAGCAATAGGTTCTTTTATTGGTGGTACTTTCAGCATTATTGCACTCATGTTTCTTGTCTACCCTTTGGCCGATGTTGCGGTTGCATTTGGGCCACCAGAGTATTTTGCTTTAATGTGCTTAGGGTTAACTGTTGTCGCCTATTTGGCAAAAGGGTCTCTTATGAAAGCGGTCATTATGGCTGTTGTTGGTCTTATCCTCGGCTGTGTGGGTACAGATATGATTTCAGGCAAACTCCGTTTTGTATTTGGCATATCAAAACTTTCGGACGGAATTAACCTTGTTCCTCTTGCTATGGGACTCTTTGGCATTGCTGAAGTGCTTACAAATATTGAAAGACCTTTTAAGAGAATTATATACGAAACGAAGATTAGACAAATATTCCCTAATCGTGAGGACTGGAAGAGATCTATGGGTCCTATCATTCGAGGTTCACTTATTGGCTATTTCCTTGGAATCCTGCCAGGGGGTGGATCGATCCTATCTTCTTTTGTATCTTATTCAGCCGAGAAGAGAATTTCGAAACACCCCGAAGAATTTGGTAAGGGTGCCATCGAAGGAGTGGCTGGGCCTGAAACGGCAAATAATGCTGCGACTGGAGGTGCTTTCGTACCTCTTCTTGCTCTTGGGATTCCGCCCAACGCCGTGATGGCTCTTCTTTTAGGAGCCTTTTTGATCCATGGTATCGTTCCAGGGCCAATGCTTATTAAACAACACCCAGATGTTTTTTGGGGAGTCATTGCGAGCATGTACTTAGGAAATGTGATGCTGCTTCTCATGAACCTTCCCTTGATTGGGATGTGGGTTAAGTTGCTTAAGGTTCCATATCATATCCTCTTCCCTTTAATTATTTTGTTCACCTTAATTGGTTCCTATAGCATTAATAATAGCATTTTTGATATTTTGATTATGATTTTTTTTGGAGTCGTTGGATATGTGTTACGGAAATTTCAATATGAAGAAGCTCCCCTTCTTCTGGCCTTCATCCTCGGCCCCATGCTTGAACAGGCATTTCGGCAGTCCTTGATCATGTCTAACGGTCACCTATCCATTTTCTTTCTAAGGCCAATTTCCCTTGGAGCCCTTGCATTGTCTATTTCCCTTTTCGTATCAACAGGGATCAATGTTTTTCGAAAAGCAAGAGAAAAGATGACACAGGGATACTCGTAATGATTCAATCTAATAGAAAGGAGAAAAATGATGAGTAAAATGATGAGTAAGAGGTTGTTATGTTTCGTTGTCATGATTGGGTGTTTGGTATATTTTGTATTTCCAAATGTGGGCTTAACAAAGGAGAAAGAGTTTCCAAGTAAGCCAATAGAATTGGTTTGTCCTTATGGAGCAGGCGGATCGACTTCCATGGGAGCAAGAATTATTGCTGGAACCTTATCGGAATTATTGAAAGGGTCAGTCATCGTAAATATTAAAGCAGGGGCTGGAGGAGCGATCGGAGCGGCCTATGTAGCTAAATCAAAACCCGATGGTTACACCTTATTTGTATTTAATTCTGGTAGTAACGGGATTATTCCCGTAGTACGGTCGGTGGAATATAAAAATTCGGATTTTGAGGTATTTGGCCAATATGCTGCTAATTTAATGGCAATGGTGGTGAAAATGGATGCTCCTTGGAAGTCTGTTGAAGAATTAGTGGCCTATGCTAAGAAAAATCCAGACGCGTTGAAATATGCCACCAATGGGATTGGGACATCAAGCCATTTAGGGATGGAGATTTTTAAGAGTGTAGCAGGGGGACTAAAAATCCCTCATATCCCTTTTAAATCCGGCCCAGAATTTGTTACAGCTTTACTTGGGGGGCATGCTCATATGGGCCTCTTCTTTGTGGTGGACATCAAAGGACCTATTGAAGCTAGTAAGCTTCGTATTTTAGCTGCTGCAACTGAAAAGCGTTTAGAAGAATATCCTGATATCCCGACTTTTGCGGAAATTGGATATCCCGAGGTAAAAATGACAGGCTGGTATGGAATTGCTGCACCCAAGGGAGTGCCAAAAGAAATTTCAGACAAGCTGAAAGATGCTTTATACAAAACCTTTCAACACCCTGAAGTCAAAAAGATGTTAGCCCTTCTTGGATTCGTCCCCGTTTTTCGAGATACAGAGCAATTTAAAATATTTGTAAACGAAGAAGAGATGAAATTTCAAAAAATAGCCAAAGAGGCTAACATTAAGATAGATTAGGAACAACTCCGTTCCATATAAGAAGTTAAGCTCTTTGTTAACCTTAAGATTGCATTGAATCGGCAATTGGGTGTGCTTGCCAACCTTTACCAAGCGGTTCTTTTGTATGTTTTATGGGTAACGTACCATGTCACTTGAAGTGACTTTTGCAAAATGTCTGGAACCAGAGTAGCTAAACGTTTAAAGGTTCCGCTGTAAGGTTTTTCCGGCACACCTAACAGCCTTTTTCAGCGCTTTTTATACAGCCTTAAGGTTAAGTAAAAGCTGGATCCATAGACAAGGGTGGAGCAATGGACTTAGCCTTAGCTGGAATTAAAAATATTTATGGTGAGTTCCAAGTATCCATCTTTGGAGGTGAATGATTATGTATGAGATTGTGACGGTGGATGTATTGGTAGTGGGCGGTGGGGGAGCTGCGAGTCGGGCGGCCATTGAGGCCAGTAAGATTGCCCAAACAGCCATTGCGGTGGATGGTGTGTACGGAAGGGCTGGAACGACCACAACCGGCATGGGCGGGATGAACGTAGCGTTAGGAAATTTTGATTCTCGAGACAACTGGAAAGTCCATTATGAGGATACGATTAAGGGAGGACAATATCTTAACAACCAAGAGTTGGTAGAAGTATTTGCAAAGGAAGGTATCGATCGAATCTATGATTTAGAAGAGTATGGGATGCTCTTTTATAGAATGGAAAATGGACGAATTGCCCAGCGGAGGGAATCAGGTTCCACATACAATCGTACCTGTATGACCGGTGATCGAACAGGTCATGAATTGCAGAGAACCTTGACCAAGGAAGTACAGCGTCGGGGAATTCAGGTTTTTGAGGAAACTGTCATAGCTGAACTCTTAGTGAATGATGGGAGAATCGCCGGTGCGATTGGACTTAACTTTCGTACAGGTCAGTTTCTCTTATTCCGTGCCAATGCAATTATTATGGCCACCGGAGGATGTGCAAGACTGTATGAAATTTGTAGCAATGCCCATGAGTCAACGGGTGACGGTTTTGGTATAATATTGAATGCAGGAGCGACACTCATTGATATGGAGATGGTTCAATTTCATCCGACCGGAATGGTCTATCCTGAAAGCGCTAAAGGAATACTCGTATCGGAAGCGGTCCGCGGGGACGGAGGACAGTTGATCAACACCCAGGGGGAACGATTCATGTCCCGGTATGCTCCGGAATGGATGGAACTTGCCACTCGTGACGTCGTTTCCCGTTCCATCTGGCGAGAAGTGAAAGAAGGCCGTGGGACGGAGCACGGGGGTGTTTATCTGAACATCTCCCATGTGCCCCCAGAACAGATCGAGGAGCGTTTGCCATCGATGTTAAAGCAGCTCCTTCGTTCAGGGATAGACATCCGGAAGGAGCCGATGGAGGTCCTTCCGACGCCTCATTTTAGTTGTGGCGGCATCAAGATCAATACGGAAAGTGAATCGACCCTTCCGGGCCTCTATGCGGGAGGGGAGGCGGGGGGAGGAATTCACGGCGCAAACCGTCTTGGAGCCAATTCCTTTTCCGATCTGCAGGTTTTTGGGACCCGTGCCGGTCGGAATGCGGGCCAGTATGCATTGAAACATATGAGCAAACCTGATTTTGAAGGTTTGGAGCAAAGAATAAAGGCCTTAACCGAGCCTTTGAACCGGAACGAAGGCGTGAGTCCCATCTCCATCCGGAAAAGAATTCAAAAGGCCATGTACCAGAACGTAGGCATCCTCCGGAATGAGAAGGGGCTAAGAGAGTCAATAGACCTCTTCGATCGGATCCGGGAGAAAGAACTGCCTTTGATGAAAGTGGCTCCCTGCCGAATCTCCAATTACGAATGGGTGGAATCCATTAAGGTGCGAAATATGCTTGAAACGGCATCGGTCATCGCACAGTGCGCCCTTTACAGGCAGGAAAGTCGCGGTGTCCATTACCGGGAGGATTTCCCGAAGAAGGATAAGAAGTGGATGGTCAATGTCAACGCGAGGAAGGAGAATGGAGGCATCAATATCTTTAAGTCTCCTGTAGTCATCAATAAAATCTATCCCATGGATCCACAGGAAAATTGAATGAGGAGGTCTCAAGGAATGGAGCAAGAGCGTGTAAGAATTCAAGTCTATCGATTTGATCCGAACGGAGGCGAAAATCCTCATTATGATGAGTACGATATCCCTTTTTCAAAAGGACTGACTGTGTTGGACGGGTTGATCTATGTATATGAGAACGTCGATTCATCGTTATCCTTTCGATGGTCCTGTAAGAATGTCCAATGCGGTGCCTGTGGAATGCTGGTGAACGGAAAAGCCGTTTTAGCCTGTGAACGTCAATTGGCACCGGGAGAAAGAGTGAAGGTAGATCCTTTTCCTCTTCCTGTGATCAAGGACGTGGTCAGCGACTTCTCTACGATCGAGGATAAGAAGGTGCGAACCTTTTCGGAATTGAAGCCCGCGGGAAGACCCGAGAGACTGTCTTCTGAAGAGGTGAGTCCTCTGATTCCTTTGCACAAGTGTCTGGATTGTCATATCTGTGATGTAGTCTGCCCCATCAACAAAGGAAAAGAGAGGATCGAAACCGGGAGTTTTCTCCCATCCGATTTGGTTCAATTGGCCTCCATCGTCTTTAACAAAAGAGAAGGGGAGGATCGGATGGGATTGGCCTTTTCAAAAAAACTCTATCACTGTCTCACTTGCGGGGATTGTGTGGAGGCCTGCCCCGTCGACATCGATATTGTTAACGACGCTATCGAAAAACTCCGTCAGAATTTTATGAAAAAGGACGGAGATTCCTACCGGAAACTTTTTGATCCAAAAGATTGGGTCGAGCGATGGATCGAACTGAAAGGAACGCCCTTTTTGGAAGGGGCCAAGACGGAATACCGGGTCTCCGGCGCCAAAGCGGAAGTGGGACTTTTCTTGGGGTGCATGCTGAACCGCCGTCAGCAGGAGTTGGTCTCATCCATGATTCGGGCCTTGAACAGGGCTGAACTCGATGTGGTTATTCCAAAAGATCAAAAATGCTGCGGTTATCCCCTGATGCGAATGGGAATGATCGAGGAGACGGGAGATCTTCTTCGCAATAATATCTCAATTTTTGAAGAAACGGGAGTGACGCGGGTCGTTACGGCATGCCCGGACTGCAGTTTTGCTTTCCAAGAAGATTATGTACGACTGTTCGGGGATGGAAATGGAAAACCCCGGTTCGAAGTGCTGGATATCCTGCAAGTGCTTCCAGAGCCTTTCATCAAGACACCCCAGAAGGTTTCCTGCCATAACCCTTGTTATCTGACCAAGAGGGGGATTCGACTGTCTGACGAGCTTGCAAAAAGAGGTGTTGAAGTTTCGGAAGTGATCGAGACGTGCTGTGGCGCCGGCGGGGGTGTCTACTTTACGAATCCACAAGTCGCTCAGGACGTTGGCCAACGAGCAGTCCGCACCGTTCAATCCGACATGATTGTTACCGGTTGCCCATTTTGCAAGGAACAGTTTGAGAATGTGAGCGGAAAAGACAAGAGGATTCTTCATTATCTTGAAATTCTTAAATTCTAATACGAGGAAAGGTCATGCGCGTATCTTTGGAAGTTGATTTTGCGGGGGTCCGCTTTAAGAATCCTTTCATGCTGTCTTCGGCTCCGCCGACCGGTTCCGGGGAGATGATCGAAAGGGCATTTGAAGAGGGATGGGGAGGGGCCATCGTCAAGACACTGGCATATGATATTCGGCAGACACAGAATGTCCAGCCCCGAATTCACTCCGTCCATCAAGATGGGAGGATCATCGGATTTTCGAATATAGAATTGGGAAGTCCCAAACCTATTGAGGTTTGGCTGAAAGATATGGGTAGGATCAAGAAGCGCTACCCCGGCCATGTCCTCTTCGCGAGCCTTCTGCATACGGAAGGTCTCGTGGAAAGCCAATGGGTGGATACAGCGCGCCGATGTGAGGAAGCGGGTGTGGATGGACTCGAGCTAAATTTCTCCTGTTCGCACGGAATGGCCGAAAGCGGAGGAGGAGCATCCATCGCCTCGAATGTCGATCTCATTAAGAAAGTGCTCGGATGGGTGAAGGGGGCGGTCAGGATTCCGGTCATGGTCAAACTTCCGGCAATGGTCGAGAACCTTCCTTACAAGGCAATGGCGGCAAAAGAGAGCGGTGCCGATGCCATTTCGGCCATCAATACGCTCAACAGTCTCTCCGGGGTCGATATTTACCGTTTTATTCCGCACCCCCAGGTAGACGATAAGAGCGCCTACAGCGGTTTATCCGGTCCGGCCATCAAGCCTGTCGGGCTACGCTGTGTTGCCCAGATTGCCAGCTCTGCGGACATCCCGATCTCAGGGATAGGCGGAATTGTCAATTGGGAAGATGCTGTCGAGTACATGCTCGTTGGTGCTTCCACGGTTCAAATTTGCTCCGCCGTGATGCAGTACGGTTACCGAATCATCAAGGACCTTGAGACCGGTTTGAGACATTACATGGAAAAGATGGGATTCGAAAGGGTAAGGGACTTTGTGGGATTGGCCCTTCCTCACATAAAGAAGCACAATGAACTTAGCCGGGAATATCGATTGCTCAGCCAGGTAAATGAAGAGAGATGCATTGGTTGTGGATTATGCAGTGCGGCGTGCGGAGATTCCGGCTATCAAGCCATTAAGATGTCTGAGAAAAGAAGACCCCTCATTGACGAAGAGAAGTGCGATGGGTGCGGTCTTTGCACTCAAATCTGCCCGGTTCTGAACTGCCTCACGATGAAGAGGAGAATCTGAGATGATCAAAACAGGAGTAGCGATAGCTTCTGATGAAGAACTTCAATGGGTTCTTGCGGAAGCCAGCCGGTGCCTCTTCTGTGTGGATGCGCCATGTATCGGTGGATGTCCAGTTCACATCGATATTCCACAATTCATTCGGCTGATTCGATGGAAAGACTTCAAAGGAGCTAAGGAGACGATAAAAATCGCAAATTTTATGGGAAGCATTTGCGGCTATCTTTGCCCTGCAGGGGAGTTGTGTCAAAAGGATTGTGTTCTCTCCAAGACTGGATCTCCCATCTCCATTGCTGCCCTTCAGAGATTTGCGTGTGATCGTGCAGATTACGGTTCGGAGATCAAAACGGCAGCAGGAACGAAGAAGAGGGTCGCCGTGGTCGGCGGAGGACCCGCCGGTCTAAGTTGCGCTCTCGAATTAAGGGGCTTTGGACATGAGGTGGACCTTTTTGAGAAAGAGAAGTTTCTTGCCGGAACGGTCGCACAAGAGATCCCGGAGTTTAAAATACCTCAACATATTCTGAAGAAAGAAATTGGCGAGTTGGATTTAAATCAAATCCGGATTCATCTCGGCATTGAGGTGGATAGGAATCTTCTAGAGCGTGAAATTAGCAAGCAATACGATGCCATTTTCCTCGGAGTAGGCTTAAGCAGGTCGAAGCCTACTGATTTGAATCGAAAGAATCTTAAGAATGTCTTTGATGCGTCGCAATTCTTAAATTCGATTAAGAACGGTGCCATCAATCAGTTGAAAGGGATTTGCATCACAATAGGAGGGGGCGATACGGCTGTAGACTGCGCAAGAATGGCGCTACGTTTGGGAGCCCAGCGGTCGATTCTTGCGTATCGTCGATCTCAGAAGGAGATGCCGGCGGCGAAAGCAGAGGTGAGGCAGGCTTTGGAGGAAGGGGTTGAAATTTTGTGGCAGGTCACACCGTTCCGATTAGCGGGTCAGAAGAAGGTTGAGGCGATCGAATTCGCAAGAACCAAATTGGTGTCCTCCGCTCAAAGCGGAAGAAAGAGATTCAAAGAGGTCGCCGGGGCAAAGTTGAAGCTCCCAGTGAACGTCGTGGTTTTTGCCCTTGGAAAAGATCGTGATGACGGACTGGGTCATTTCTTAGGTGACCGAACGAAAACGATCGATCTCAAGACACTGCAAGTCGGGAAGACCAAATACTTTGTCGGAGGGGATTTTTTTAACGGGGGAGAGACCGTCGTTGAAGCCATTGCAGATGGTCAGAGGGCCGCACGATCGATCGATCATTACATAAGGTCAGGTTGACCTTCTTTGCCATTCCGATCATCCCGGGATAATATCATTTTAATAAGATCACTTCTGAGGAGGTTTTGATGAAGACGCAAATGAAGGGGAAGGATTTCATCAGTTTGATGGACTACACCGGAGAGGAGTTAGAGACGATTTTGGAAACGGGTTTCGATTTCAAGAAGATGTTAGCAAGAGGGCAGGCCCACGAATTTTTGAAAGGCAAAAGCTTAGGAATGATCTTTACAAAGCCCTCGACGAGAACAAGAGTTTCTTTTGAGACGGCGATGACTCAGTTGGGGGGGCATGCGCAATACTACACTCCTGATACGATGCAGATTGCGCATAAGGAGACCTGGGAGGATACAGGACGAATCCTATCCCGATATTTGAACGGGATCATGATGAGGGTTTACGATCTTGAGCGTTATGGCCAGGCCCGGGAAATTATCGATATAATCGCAAGGAATGCGAATATTCCTGTGATCAGCGGATTGGATGATAAGGAACACCCCTGTCAGGCAATGGGTGACATTTTGACCTTTATTGAAAAATTCGGTCCTGAATGGAAAAAGAGAAAGATCGTGATGGCATGGGCGTATTCAAGCCGAGTGAAATCCCCCGGGGTTCCTCAGGCGATGGTTGCTGCTGGAAGCCTGCTCGGAATGGATCTGACGTTGGCTTACCCAAAGAAGTATGAGTTGGATGAAGCCTATATGGCTTTTGCTGAAAAAGCATATGAGCGATCCGGGGGTAAATTGGAGATCAAACATGACATTTACGAGGCATGCAAAGGAGCCGATGTCATATACGCAAAAAGCTGGGGAAGCCTTACGCTCACGAAGACGGAGGATCAGAAATACAGGGAGCAATTCAAGAAAGATTGGTGCATCAACCCGTCCCATTTTAAGGTGGCGAATAAAGTTTCGTACTTCATGCATCCCTTACCCGCGGATCGAGGGGAGGAGGTCACCGATGATGTGATAGACGGGCCGATGTCGATCGTCTATGACCAGGGAGAGAATAGGCTACATATCCAAAAAGCGATTTTGTCACTACTACTGTAAGCCAAGGGAAAACTTGTAGCCCTTTTCTGAAGGGGGTTGAAAATGTCCATTCATATGAAAGGAAAGTCTCTGGCGAGTCTTGATCATCTCACCCGGGAGGAGATTGAGCAGATTCTAAAGACATCGGAGTTATTGAAACTTTAACTTATCTGGTTGGAAGGGGAGAGACCATTGCCGATACAGCCCAGACCCTATCCCGGTATGTGAACGGAATCATGGCAAGGGTTTTTGCTCATTAGACCATTCGCGACCTGATCAAGTATTCGAAAGTGCCTGTCATCAACGGACTTTCAGATTTCACTCATCCCTGTCAGGGACTGGCAGATATTTTTACCATCTATGAGAAGAAAGGGCGGCTCGAAGGATTGAGGCTGGCCTACGTGGGAGATGGAAATCGAAAGCCCCGATTTGAAGTTTTGGATTTGGTAAGTCTTCTTCCCGTTCACTTATCAAATAAATTACAAAAAATTGCATGTCACAACCCATGTTATCTTTCAAAACAGGGTATTCGATTGTCGGACGAACTTACAAGAAGAGGATTCCAAATTGAAGAAGTGATTAATGACTGTTGCGGAGCCGTCGGAGGGGTATATTTTACGGAACCTGACCTAGCACGCGAGATCAGCAAAAAAACTGTAAAGAAGATTGGCTCTGACCTTCTCGTGACAGGGCGCCCATTTTGTAAAGATCAGTTTGAGAAAGTCATAGATCAAAATAAGAAAATTATCCATTACATCGATCTCTTTTTATGATAACAGGAGATATAAAAATAGCATGCTTCAAGGTATGGTTTGGCAAGTCTCGGTATATTTGGATTCAGGAAAAAATCTATTGTTTCTGAATAAAATAAGGGATGAGAAGTGTTCTTAGATAGAAAGACAAAGTGGAAAGAAGAAGCTGAGGTGATCGTTGTGGGATATGGTGGGGCTGGGGCAGTAACCGCAATCACTGCTCACGATGCTGGGGCAAAAGTACTGATCATAGAAAAACAGCCAAGTGATACCCCAACACAGGTAAGACACACGCCAAACACACGCATGTCCGCAGGAGCATGGTTTTCTCCAGCAGAGGTGGGGAAGACCATACTTTACCTCGAGGGTATGGTGAAGATATCGAATGAGACATTGGATAGGGAGAGGAAAGAGTTGATCAAAACTTTCTCCCAATACCTTACGGATAATACCGAATGGATGAAAGGAATAGGGGTCGAACTGGGAAAGAGGGATAGTTTAAACCCGTCCCTTGTTACATTGATGGTCCCGGAGGGGGGGATGGTCCAGCATTGTGATTATCCCAAGCTACCTGGCTCTGATTGTTCCTATCTTGCTTTCGCAAAAGCGGATGGGGAATACCGATACGGGGCAGCCCTTTTCAAGAGTCTGTCAAAGGCGGTTCAGAAGAGAGGGATCCAGGTCATGTGGGGGACTCAAGCCATCAATTTGTTGACTCACAAGGGAGAGATAGTTGGAGTCAATGTGAGAAGCAATGGCAAGGAGTTTACCCTGAGGGCAAGCCGGGGGGTTGTGTTGACCTCCGGAGGTTTTGAGTTCAACCCTTGGATGAAAGAGAACTATCTAAGGATAACCCCAGCTCATTTTTATGGGAATCCAGATAATACAGGCGATGGCATCAATATGGCTTTGGAGGTCGGTGCAGCTTTATGGCATATGAACAATGCGTCATGGCGTGTGGTCATGAATTTTCCAGATTTTCCCATAGCCTTCAGTATCCAGCATCATACAGCCTGCATATTGGTTGACCGAAGAGGTCAGAGGTTTGCCAACGAAAGGTTTAAACAGAATGCTTTCGGCTACGAATTGGCGAACTACGATACCTATGCCATGTGCTATCCTAAGGTGCCCTGCTATTGGATTTTTGATGAGAAGAGGAGAACGGCAGCTCCGCTGGCCAGCCCTTATGGCCCGTGCAATCCACCGGGAGGTATTGGAGGAGATCACTATTACATTTGGAGTGAAGACAACCAAAAGGAGATCGACCGCGGCTGGATTATCAAAGGCCGCACAATTGAAGAATTGGCTCAGAAAACCTCCACAGATCCCGACAATGGGGGAATGATGAGCGGTGATTTGTTGCGGGCATCGATTGAGCGTTATAACGATCATTGTATGAAAGGAGAGGATCCTGATTTCCAAAAACCTAAAGAATGTTTGAAACCGATAGAGGGTCCTCCTTATTATGCTGTTAAGCTTTGGCCCGGGGGACCGAACACGCAGGGAGGACCAAGGCGGAACCTAAAGGGACAGGTTCTTCGGCCGAATGGCAGCCCTATACCGAGGTTATACTCCGCTGGGGAGCTGGGTTCGGTTTGGGGAATGTTGTACCAAGGAGGAGGGAATATCGCTGAATGTATTGCCTTCGGACGGATTTCCGGTCTGAATGCTGCTGCTGAGAAAAGGAGAAAGTAAGTGATGCAAATCCGATTCTGATTTGGTCCATTGTGTTTTTATATTGAGAGAGATCGACCTTGGCCTTACGAAAAAACAGAAAGATCCTGTTCAGATTGTATGGATGAGAAGGAGAATCAGTGACTACAATCATTGAAGGGTTAACCACTTTTGTTATAGAGACATGCTACGAAACTATTCCCGAAGAAGGAAAACATAGGGCAAAGCAATGTATCCTTGATACGATAGGGGTGACCTTAGCCGGATCTAACGATCCAATCCATAAACCTGTCATGGAATATCTGAGAGAAGTGGGAGGCAATAAGCAATCTACCGTGATCGGCTTCGGTACAAAAACCTCAGCCCCTCACGCCGCCTTTGCAAATGGTGTTTTTGGACATGTCTTAGACTATGATGACTACACATTTTCTTTCATAGGGCATCCCACCGTTGTTGTCGCTCCGGTCATTCTCTCTATTGGAGAGGTGTTGAATTCGAATGGAAAAGACCTCCTTACAGCCTTTCTGCTTGGAACCGAGGTCCAGTGGAAAATTGGAGAAGCCCTGGTCGGGTCCGGGAACCACTACAACAAAGGGTGGCATTCGACAGGTACGGTAGGAACATTGGGTGCGGTGGCTGCAGCAGGGAAGCTTCTTCGACTCGATTCAGAGAAGATGGCGAATGCCTTTTCAATTGCGGCATCCGAGATTTCAGGCATTCGAGAACAGTTTGGGACCATGGCAAAGCCTTTTCATGCCGGGAGAGCGGCTGAAAACGGTGTTGTTGCTGCATTGTTGGCAAGAGGAGGGTTCACAGGAGCCAAGACAGCATTCGAAGGGGAAACAGGAATATTTCGCTTGATTGCAGATGATTACGATCTAAGCAAGATAGACAGGCTCGGTGACCCCTGGGGGCTATTAGATCCTGATTCCCAAAAGGGTATCATTTTTAAGCTTTATCCCTGTTGCGGTTCAGGAGATGGGGCGATCGACGGAATCTTTTCTATGATCGAAGAGCATGGCATCAAAACAGAAGAAGTGGAATCCATCGAGTGTTTCGCAAACGAACATAAGGTAAGGAATTTGAAACACCATAACCCTCAGACGGGCATGGAGGCCAAATTCAGTCTTGAGTATTGGCTGACCATCGCCCTGCTGGAAGGAAAAGTTGGGATCGACCAATTCGTTGACGAGAAGGTCAACGATCCCAGGGTCCAAGAATTTATGAAGAAAATCGTATTCTCGGTTTCTCCTGGAATGCCGCGGCCTCCGGTGAAAATAAAAATAAATATGAGGAATGGAAATTCGTACACAAAAACCTACTGGCCGCCGAAGGCCTCTCCAGAGAATCCGGCCTCAGATGAGGAACTGATTGCAAAGTATCGAAATTGTGCAGAGTGGTCAGGGCTCACTCGAGAAGAAACTGAAAAATCGGTCGAATTCATCATGGGGATCGAAAGACTGAAAGACATCAACGGATTAATGAAGCTGATGCGCGGCAGGAATGCACAATAACAAGAGGTGAAAAAAATCACGAATATGGGCATGACGATTACTGAAAAAATTCTGGCCCAGGCTTCAGGGCAAAAAGTGGTCCGGCCGGGTGAAATTGTGGAGGCCGAAATTGGCGTGGCCATGACTACAGACATTTCGGGGACAGCCACACTACTGACCTTTAGAGAGTTAGGTATCCCTGTCTGGGATAAGGAAAAGGTGGTGATGATTGTTGATCACTGCGCTCCGCCGAGCAACCTTTTGCACGCCGGTTTCGTGGCTGAGAATATAAAATTTGCTGAAGACTTCGGTATCCCTCATTTTCACAACATGCAGGGGGTGTGTCATCAAA
>Ga0315273_10002352_pt1 | contig 22301 bp, 22 predicted proteins | sample YL17G02_0_MG_FD_205753 | JGI IMG/M metagenome (GOLD analysis project Ga0315273, IMG submission 205753) | Sediment microbial communities from Yellowstone Lake, YNP, Wyoming, USA - YL17G02_0 | ecosystem: Environmental > Aquatic > Freshwater > Lake > Sediment | place: USA: Wyoming | collected...
ACACCATCAGCTCGGCCGTGACCCGGGCCTCGAGGCGGGTGCCGGTCTCCACGAAATTGCGCAGGCCCTGGTTGCGCTCGAGCACGATCAGCCCGCCCTGGCGGCGCGCCGCCAGCTCCTCGGCGGCGCGCACCACTTCGCCGATGGTGCCGTACTCGTTGACCCGGAAGAGCGAGCGGAAATAGCGCGTGCGGCCGAACTCCGAGAGCACGTGGCGCAGCTCGGGCTGGAAGAGGATGACGAAGGTGATGAGCCACACGGTGCGCAGCGAAGTCGCCAGGTAGTCCACCGTCGCCAGGTGGAACCAGCGGGCGAGCAGCGACGCCACCACGAGCACGATCAGGCCGACGAACATCTGCGCGGCGCGCGTGCCCCGCACCAGGATGAGCAGCCGGTAGAAGAGGATCGTCACCAGCAGGACGTCGAGGACGTCGAGGATCCAGTTTTTGTGCATGAACGAGAACGGCACGCTGCCTCCGGCGCGCGACCACCAGGCAGACTCGATCTACGGGGGCGTGGACCAGGGATTCAAGACCGCGGGCGGTCCGCGCCATCCTAGCATCCGCGTGCCGCCGCCCGCCACCTTCGCCGCCCGCCAGGGGTGAAAAAAGTCGCCGCTAGAGCACCGCCTCCACCACGCGCAGCGCCCGCACCGTGGCCCGCACGTCGTGCGTGCGCACCAGGCGGGCGCCGCGCATCACCGCGGCCACGGCGGCGGCGAGGCCGGCTTCGACCCGTTGATCCACCGGTAGGCCGAGCAGCTGGCCGAAGAGGCTCTTGCGCGACACCCCGACGAGCACCGGGTAGCCGCGGGCGGCCAGGGCGTCGATGCCGCGCAGCAGGGCGAGGTTGTGCTCCAGGGTCTTGCCGAAGCCGATCCCCGGGTCGAGCGCCAGGCACTCGTGGGGGAGGCCCGCGGCCTGGGCCCGCACCGCCGCGTAGCCCAGGAAATCGCCCACTTCGTCCACCACGTCGCCGTAGCGGGGGGCTTCCTGCATGGTGCGGGGGTCGCCCCGCATGTGCATGACGAAGAGCGAGGCCCCGAGGCGCGCCGCCAGCTGGGCCATGGCCGGGAGCCCGTCGGTGCCCAGCTCGCGCAGCCCGCCGACGTCGTTGACCACCCGTGCCCCCAGTTCGAGCGCGACGCGCGCCACCTCGGGCTTGGCGGTATCTATGGACACCGGGACGGGGCAGCGCGGGCAGAGCCGCTCGAGCACGGGGCGGACGCGGGCGATCTCCTCCTCGGCGGCCACCGGCGCGGCCCCCGGGCGCGTGCTCTCGCCGCCCACGTCGAGCAGGTCGGCGCCCTCCTCGACCAAGGCCAGGGCGTGGGCGAGGGCGGCATCCGGGTCGAGCCAGCGGCCGCCGTCGGAGAACGAGTCGGGGGTGACGTTGACGACTCCGACCACCAGGGCGCGGCGCGTCAGGTCGTAGTCGGCACTGCCGGCCCGGAAGCGGAAGGCCGCCGGCGGGAGGGCGGCGATGGACGCCGGCAAGGGGGCCGGGGTCTCGGTGGGGTCCATGGCGCTCAGGCGGTCGGCGCGGGCCGGCCGGGATCCGCCCGGTGGCGCGCCAGGAGTCGTGCGGATAGCAGGGTCGCGGCTCCCAGGACCAGCGTCGCCAGGGCGATGCGGTCCAGTCCCTCGCGGGCGATGACCTGGCGGCCGGCATCCGTCCAGATCCGGAGGTAGACGACGGCTGCGAAGAGCAAGCTCAGGCCGGCGACGGCGTAGAGGCCGCGCGCGGCCGCCTGGCGGGGGCCGCCGCCGGCTCCGACCAGGGGCACGACGAGGAGGCCCGCCCAGGCCATCGGCGAACCGAGCCCACGCTCGAGCGAGAAGGCGGCGTTCACGAGCAGCGTGAGGAACAGCGAGGGCAGGAGGAAGAGCGCCGCCACCCACCAGGTCCTGCGCACGGCGAGCTCCGCGGTGGCGCGGCTCAGGCCGGGCCGGCCGTCCCGCCGCCGGCCGTTCCGCCGGTCGCCGGCGTGGGCACCATCCCGCCCGGGGCGGCCGCGGCCCGCGCCGTGGCGCCGTCCGGGGCCGGCTCCGCCGCGGCCTTGTCCTTCTCCGCGTCGGTCAGGCGGCCCACCGGCGGCAGCGTCTCGCCGCGCAGCAGCCGGCCCAACTCGTCGCCGTCCAGGGCCTCGCGCTCGAGCAGCGCGGCGGCGAGCAGCTCGAGCTTGTCGCGGTTCTCGGAGAGCAGGCCGAGCGCGCGGTCGTAGGCGCCCTCGACCAGGCTGCGGATCTCCTTGTCGATGAGCTGGGCGGTCGACTCGCTGTAGTCCTTGTGGGTGGCGATCTCGCGCCCCAGGAAGACCGTCTCCTCGGCCTTGCCGAAGGTGAGCGGTCCGAGCATCTCGCTCATGCCCCACTCGCAGACCATCTTGCGGGCCAGGTTGGTGGCTTGCTCGATGTCCGAGGCGGCGCCCGTGGTCAACTCGTTGAAGATGAGCTTGTCGGCGGCGCGGCCGCCGAGCATGCCGACCAAGCGGCGCTCGCACTCCGCGCGCGACAGCGCGTAACGCTCCTCGGAGGGCAGGCTGGCGGTGAGGCCGAGGGCCCGGCCGCGCGGCACGATGGTGACCTTGTGCACGGGGTCGGAGCCCGGCTGCAGCCAGGAGACGAGCGCGTGGCCGCCCTCGTGGTAGGCGGTGCGCTTCTTCTGCTCCTCGGAGAGGACCAGGCTGCGGCGCTCGGTGCCCAGCATGACCTTGTCCTTGGCGTCCTCGAAGTCCTGCATGGTGACCTTGTTGCGGTTGCGGCGGGCGCCGAGCAGCGCGGCTTCGTTCACCAGGTTCGCCAGGTCGGCGCCGGCCATGCCGGGCGTGCCGCGGGCGATGATCTCGAGGTTGACGTCCGCGGCGAGCGGGATCTTGCGCGTGTGCACGCGCAGGATGCCCTCGCGCCCCTTGAGGTCCGGCCAGTCCACGACGATGTGGCGGTCGAAGCGGCCGGGGCGCAAGAGCGCCGGGTCGAGCACGTCGGGGCGGTTGGTGGCGGCGATGAGGATGACGCCCTCGTTGGAGTCGAAACCGTCCATCTCGACCAGCAGCTGGTTGAGCGTCTGCTCGCGCTCGTCGTGGCCGCCGCCGAGGCCGGCGCCGCGGTGGCGGCCGACGGCGTCGATCTCGTCGATGAACAGGATGCACGGGGCGTGGCGCTTGCCCTGGTCGAACAGGTCGCGGACGCGGGAAGCCCCCACACCCACGAACATCTCGACGAAATCCGACCCCGACATCGAGAAGAACGGCACGCCGGCCTCGCCGGCCACCGCCTTGGCGAGCAGCGTCTTGCCGGTGCCGGGCGGGCCGAGCAGCAGGGCGCCCTTGGGGATGCGGCCGCCGAGGCGCACGAACTTCTGCGGATCCTGGAGGAACTCGATGATCTCCTGCAGCTCCTGCTTGGCCTCCTCGCAGCCCGCGACGTCCTTGAACGTCACCTTGGGGCTGGTCTCGATCTGCACCTTGGCGCGCGACTTGCCGAACTTGAGCGCCGCGCTGCCGCCCGACTGCATCTGGCGGAAGATGAACAGCCACAGCGCCACGATCACCACCAGCGGCAGCACCCAGGTGCCGAACACCGCCCACCAGTTGGTGGCCGCGGGCTTGGAGACGATCTCGACGGTCGAGTCGGCGGCCCACACCTTCTCGGGCAGGTTCTCGCCCTGGCCGACGATGAAGGTGCGGAAGCGCGTGAAGGGCACGTCGCGCCCGGCGACGCTCAGCGTGGAGCCCTTCTTCAGCTCGCCGCTGACCTGGCCCTCGCTGATGGTGAGCGTCTTGATGTTGCCGCGCCGGATCTCGTCTATGAAGCGGGTGTAGGAGACGTCCACCGGCGTGGTGCGCTGCGTGAAGTACATCTGCGCGCCGATCACCGCCACGAGCAGGATGAAGAGCCACAGGGCCAGCGTGCGCATCGGCTTCTGCGCCGGGCCGATGGGGATCTGCGGGCCGCGGCGCCCGCCGCGCGGGTCGGGGAGGCGCAAGCGCGCGCGCTGGCGGCCGCTCTCCTCCTCGGCCTCCTTCTGCGGCCCGCGGGATTCGCGGCCCGGCGCGCCGTCGTTGCCGTCGTCGCCCTTGCCGCCCGGGGCGTCCGGGCCGCCGGGGCCGGACTTGCCGCCGGCCTCGCCGCCGCCCGGCGGATCGCCGGCGGCGCGGGCCCACGGCGCGGCCGCGGCGCCGCTCCGGGCAGGGGCGCGGACGCCGAGCAGAACGAGCAGGGAGTTCCAGAAGGTCACAGCCGAAGCACGCAGCACGCGATCACTCCCCGGGGCCGGACCCGGGCGACTCCGGCTCCACGACCCCGACATACGGCAACTGGCGGTAGGTCTCGGCAGCGTCCATGCCGTACCCGATGATGAACTCCTCGCCGATATGGAAGCCGGCGTAGTCCACCGGCACCGGCACCTTGCGGCAGGGGGCCTTGTCGAGCAGGGCGCACACCTTGATGCTCTTCGGCTGGCGCTCCTGCAGCAGGTCGATGAGGAAGCGCAGCGAGTAGCCGGTGTCGACCACGCCCTCGACGAGGATCACGTCGCGGCCGTGCACGTCGTCGCGCAGGTCGTGCACCAGGCGCACCTTGCCGCTGGAGGTCTGCTCCATGCCGTAGGAGGTCAGGCCGATGAAGTCGATCTCGAGGTCGATGTCCATGGTGCGGATGAGGTCGGAGAGGAACACGGAGCCGCCCTTGAGCACGGCGATGAGGACGGGCCGCCGCCCGGCGTAGTCCCGGCACAGTTGGGCGCCCAGTTCCTGCACGCGCTTGGCGATGGCCGGCTCGTCGATCAACACGCGGATCCGGGAGCCGGAACGGGTCTTGGCGGTCATCGCAACCTCGCTCACGCGTCTGCCTTTCCGGCCGCCGGCCGCACGCCGGTCCGCGACCCCGCCCGCGGCTCCGGCCGCCCCAAGAAAAGCAGCCCGCGCTCCAGGCGGGCTCGCCGGTCGAGGGGCAGATGGACGGCGGCGCCGCCGATCCCTCTATGAAGCAGCGTTTCGACGGCCTGCAAGTGCTTGCGGGTGAGGCCCTGCGTCCGCGGGGCCACGGTCTCCCACGCCTGCCTGATGACGATCTCTCGGATGGCGGGATGGTACCGGAGCAGGGTGGCCCGGACAAGGCGAATCCCCCCCGGCGCCGGCCCGGCGGAGGCCTTGGCCAGCGCCCGGCGGGCCTGCCGCTCGGTGAGCGAAGCGAGCGCCCCGAGCCGCGCCGCCGCGCCCGCCAGGGCCTCGCCGGCGCGGGGGTTGAGGCGGGTCAGCTCGGGCAGCACGCGGTGGCGGATGCGATTGCGCGACCAGCGCAGGTCGGCGTTGGTCGGGTCGCGCCGGGCGCGCAGGCGGCGGTCGCGGAGGAACTCGACCACCTGGGCGCGGGACACGGCGAGCAGCGGGCGGATCCACGGGCCGCGGCGCGGCCGCATGCCCGCGAGGCCGCGCAGCCCCGTGCCGCGCACCAGGCGCAGCAGCAGGGTCTCGGCCTGGTCGTCGGCGGTGTGGCCGAGGGCGATGGCGTCGGCGCCGTGCGCCCGCGCCACGCGGCGCAGGAACTCACGACGCAGCCGGCGCAGTCCGGCCTCGCCGGAGAGGCCCCGGCCGCCGAGGGCCGATCGGTCGCGCAGGCGCTCGGTCACGCACGGCAGGGCGAGAGCGGCGGCGCGGCGCGCGACGGAGCGCGCGTCGGCGGCCGACCCGGCGCGCCCGCCGTGATCCAGGTGCGCGACCACGAGGTGCAGGCGCAACCGGCGCGCCAGCTCCGCCAGGCCGGCGAGCAGGGCGAGCGAGTCCGGGCCCCCGGAGCAGGCGACGACGAGCGTGGCCCCGGGCGCCACGCGGCACGGCCCGAGGAGCGCGCGGCGCAGCTCGTGGTACAGCGCCAGGGGGCGCGGCTTGGCGCGGTGCGTGCCGCGCCTAACCCCGGGCCGTCGCCTGGGCGTCTTCACGATGCAGCGGGCGGGGGGTGGTGGCGGTGCAGGGACTCGAACCCCGGACACGAAGATTATGATTCTCCTGCTCTACCAACTGAGCTACACCGCCACTCGAAGAGGACAGGACGCGGGCGAGAGAGCCCCGCCGGGCGCGTTCCCAGGAGACTAGGCCGCGCCCCGGAGCGCGTCAAGCCGGGTTCCTTGACAGGAAGCCCTCTGAAACATAGAGTGCGGGCTCTACTACCGGGCGCCGGGCGTCACCCACCGGGACCATCAAGGAGACCCGAATTGACTCCGCTTCGTTGGACTCCGGCTCTGCTGGCGGCGGGGCTCGCGATCCTTCCCTCCACGGCGTCGGCCGAGTACGCGCCGGGCAAAGGATCACTGGGCGGAACCCTCGGAATGCCGTTCCTCTTCGCCACGCAGGAGCTGCGCGCCGGGCAGCACCCGCGCATCATGGGGAAGGCCCATTTCCAGTACGTCTTCACGCCGGCGTTGCGCCTGTCGCTGCGCGCCGGGTTCGGCTGGTTCGCCTACTCCGGCGCCGAGCTGGCGCCGTACCCGTTCCCCTCGGACAACGTGACGCAGTCCGCCGCCGTCTTCGACTCGACGCGCGTCGACCAGCTGACCACCGTCATGCCGTTCTCCGCCGCGCTGGTGTACACCGGCAACCTCGGCGGCTCGGGCAGCTGGAAGTGGTTCGGCGGCGCCGGGCTCGGGGTGTATCGGCTCAACATCATGAACGACCGCCGCACGGTCAAGGACCCGGAGACGCTGGAGCCGCTCAGCAGCATCTCTCCCGGGATCAACGGCGAGCTGGGGGTCGAGTACTTCCTGCCGAGCAGCAAGAGCGTGTCCTTCGAGGGGCTGGCCACGATGCACTACCTGCTCGAAACCAACGGCGACAAGTACCCCTCCGGCTACTCGGGCCGGCACGGATTCGCCGATCTCAGCTTCGGGGTGAACGTCTACTTCAGCACCGGCGCGGGCAACGTGACCCCGGCGGCCGCGCCCGCCGAGCCGAAGACGCAAGAGGAGCCGGCGGCCGAGACTCCGGAGGCCGCGCCCGTGGCGCCACCCCCGACGCCGTCGCCCCCGACGCCGTCGCCGTACCCGAACCCCTAGCGCAGGGGAGGACAGGCGTGACGGGCCCGACCGAACTGGGGGAGATCTTGCAGAGGTTCGAGGGATCCATGGCGCGCGTCGGGCCCGAGGCGCTCACCTTCGACGACGTTCTGCTGGTGCCCGGACGCGCGGAAGCGCATCCCGCCGAGACCGACGTCCGCTCGCTGTTCAGCCGCCACATCCCGATCAACGTCCCCCTCGTTTCGGCCGCCATGGACACGGTGACCGAGGCGGATCTGGCCATCGCGCTGGCGCGCGAGGGCGGCATCGGCGTGGTCCACAAGAACCTGTCGATCGCCGACCAGGCCGGACAGGTGGACCGCGTGAAGCGCAGCGAGTCGGGCATGATCGCCGATCCCATCACGCTCGAGCCCGAAGCCCCGGTGCACCGCGCCCTGGAGTTGATGCAGCGCTTCTCCATCTCCGGCGTGCCGATCACCAAGCGCGGCCGGCTGGTCGGCATCCTCACCAACCGCGACCTGCGCTTCGAGAGCGACTACGAGCGCCCGGTGAGCGAGGTGATGACCTCCACCGGGCTGATCACCGTGCCGGTCGGCACGACGCTCGAAGAGGCACGCTCGATCCTGCACCAGCACCGCATCGAGAAGCTGCCGGTGGTGGACCGCGATTTCAACCTGCGCGGCCTGATCACGGTCAAGGACATCCAGAAACGGACCCAGCACCCCAACGCCTGCAAGGACCAGCTCGGGCGCCTGCGCGTGGCGGCGGCGGTGGGCGCGGGCGGCGACTTCCTGGAGCGCGCCGCCGAGCTGGTGCGCGTCGGCGTGGACGCCGTGGTCGTGGACTCGGCGCACGGGCACTCGCGGGGCGTCGTCGAGGCGGTCGAGAAGCTGCGCGAGCTGCTCAAGGACCGCGACCTGGTGGCCGGCAACGTCGGCACGCGCGAGGGCGCGGCCGACCTGGCGGCCCTCGGGGTGGACGCGGTCAAGGTGGGGATGGGACCGGGCGCCACCTGCACGACGCGCGTGGTGAGCGGCTGCGGCATGCCGCAGATCACCGCCATCTTCGAGGCGGTGGCGGCGTGCGCGCCCCGGGGCGTGCCGGTGATCGCCGACGGCGGCATCAAGCACTCCGGCGACGTCGCCAAGGCGCTGGCCGCGGGGGCGCACTCGGTGATGATCGGCGGGTTGTTCGCGGGCACGGCCGAGTCGCCGGGCGAGCAGATCCTGCTCGAGGGGCGGACCTACAAGGTGTACCGCGGCATGGGTTCGCTCTCCGCCATGCAGCGCGGCAGCGCCGACCGCTACTTCCAGGCCAGCGGCACCGAGCTGCGCAAGCTGGTGGCCGAGGGCGTCGAGGGGCGGGTGCCGTTCAAGGGGCCGCTCGCCGACTCGATCTTCCAGATCATCGGCGGGCTGCGCTCGGGGATGGGCTACACCGGTGTGCGCACCATCGACGAGCTGCGCACCCGCACGCGCTTCCTGCGCGTCACCATGGCCGGGCTCAAGGAGAGCCACCCGCACGACATCACGATCACGCGCGAAGCGCCCAATTACGGGATCCGGTAGGAGGGCGCGCGGCGGCGGCGCCGCCGCCGACCGCGAAACTGCGAGGCCCGGGCGGTGGGAGCTGCCCGGGCCTCATCGTGTCCGGCGCCCGGGAGCGCGCCGGCGCCGCGCTGTCCGCTAGCGATCTGGCTCCGAGTCCGGCGGGCGTGGCTCGGCCAGCTTGGTCGGCGAGGGGCGCGGGCTCTTGTCCGGCTCACGCGCCGGGGCCTTGCTCGCCTGGGTCGGGACCGCTGCGGGCGGGGCTGCGGGAGACTCGGCCGGCGCCTCCGTGCCGCGCCGCGGCAGCTCGAAGCGGAAGCCCGGCGACAGGGTGCGGATCTCCCCGACCAGCCGCTGCATGTCCTCCTCGAGCTCGGCGCTGGGTGCGGCGCGCCACGCCGAGTACAGCTCGAGCAGCTGGTCCTGCTTCTCCCGGATCGCCGCCTGCTTCGAGGCCTCGTTCACCGTGCGCTCGAGGTAGTAGACCTCGCCCTCGGCCAGCCGGCGCCCGAGATCGAGCTGCTCGCCGCGCATGTGCGAGAGGATCTTGAGGTACTTCTCGAAACCCACCGACAGCTTCTCGAGCACCTCGGAGATGCCCGCGTTGCGGCGGTGGATCTGCTGCGAGTAGGAGTAGGCGAAGTGGTAGTAGCTCTTGCCGCGGCCGACGTAGGCCTCCTCGGCCGGCTTCACCTTCTCCGCCTGGCCCGCGGTCACGGGCTGGTCGAAGATGCCGATGGAGACGAGCAGGAAGTCGGAGTTCGTCTTGTAGATGGCGTACTTGAGGCGCGCGTCGGTCGCCGTCTGCAGGCGGCGGAAGACGTCGGCGTCGTACTTGGACAGGTACTTCCTCGACTGCTCCACGTAGTCGGGGTTGAGGAACGAGTGGAGCAGGTGCGCCAGGTAGACGTTGACGTCCTCGTCGTAGAAGTCCTGGTTGGAGACCAGGCCCGCCTCCATCCGGGAGTAAAGGAGGCAGTTGATCATGAAGTGGTACGTGGGCTCGAGCCCTCGTCCCGACTCTTTGATCTCCGCGCAGAAGCGGGGGTCCATGGCCAACCTCCTCGTTCGGAACCTCAGCGGTCAGCGGGTCCACGTCGATTCCGCTGCGGAAGGACAGCATCATTCGTGCCACGGAATCCCTAGTCGCATGCGGGGATTGAGTTTGAGCTATCCGCTTGGGGCAGCGGCGCGTAAGCCGCATGGAGGGCTGGCATTCGCGAGGCAGGCGGCGCTCCGGGTCGGGTGAGAACTCCCAGCGCGGGTGAGAATCGCCCGCGCGCGATGTGTGCGGGTTGTAAAGGATCTAGAGGCCCGGTAGCCAATTTTCACACCCCGATGGAGGCGCGCGACAGTCGGGGGCACGGTCCCGGTGCGCACCGGCCGTCGGCGCCACGGTCCCGGTGCGCGCCGGCCGTCGGCGCCACGGTCCCGGTGCGCGCGACCGTGCAATTCGCGCTGGCCCCCGATTCCCCATTGCGCGAGTATTGTTTGCCTGGGCAAGCCGTGGCATGTTGCCGCAGAGAGAGCGCCCCGCCCGTGCACGGTGCGAGCGGCGCCCGCAACCTGCTCGACGCCGGAGAGCCATAGGGGCTGCCACCGCGATGACCGAACCCGCGTCCCACGAAGCCCATTCCTCGGCTCCCGTTCCGCCGCCGCGCCGGGGCTTCCTCCTGCGCCTGATCGCCACGGCCGCCGCCCCCGCCGCCCTGCTCGGCCTGGCGGGCGCCTGGCTCGCCCGATCCCTGGTGACCCGCGCCGGCGAGCCGCTGCCGGTGGGCTATTTTCTCCCCGCCTTCCTCCCTACCGCGGCCCTGGCCGCCGCCCTGGGCGTGCTGCTGGCGTACGCCGTGGATTTCCTGCTGCGCGGGCAACTCGCCCTGCTGGCACGCGCCCTGCGCACCGGGCGGGGCGGCGACGTGCGCGGCCTGGCGGCCGGGCGGGGCTGGGGTGGCCTGACCGACCTGGCGAGGGAGGTTCAGGCGGCCGCCTCGCGGGCCGACGAGCGGGACCGGGAGGACGTCGAACTCAAGTCGTTGCAAGCTTCTGCCGATGACGTTCTTGAGAAAGTGCGCGAGTGGGCGGAGACCGAGGTGCCGCCGGATTGGGTGCCCGAGGGGCCGCTGGCCGGGCTGGTCGCGGAACTCCGACTGCTCGCGGACCATCTCGAAGACCGCGCGCGCGAGGCCCGCGAGGTGGGCGAGCTGGCGCGCGAGTCGCTCGGTGAGGCCTGCGAGGGCATCCTGCGCGCCGGCCGCGAAGGGGAGCGGGGCGGGCGGGAGATCGCCACGCTGCTGACCGCGCTGGGCGAGGTGCGCCGGCTCAGCGGCGATTTGCTCGACGGCGTGCGGGCGTGGCGCGAGGAGAGCGTGGCCGCGGCGCAGGCGGCGGCGGTGGCGAACGCGGCGGCGGCGCAGGCGGCGGCGGTGCCGCCGGCCCCGGTCGCATCGCCTGCCGCGGAGGAGCCCGCCGCTTACACTCAGCGCTGGGCCGCGGCCGAGTCGCAGCTCTCGGCCGTGGCCGAGCAGCTCCGGCTCGTCGAGCGGCGGGCCCTGCGGGCCGCGCTCGAGACGGCGGCGGCGGGACTGAGCGCCGACCGCGGCGAAGTCGCGGGGGAGCAATGGTGGGCGCTCGTCGCCGAGCAGAAGCGGACGATGGCCGAGGCCTCGCGCTCGCGCGAGGCGGTGGCGGTCCTCGAACGCGAGATCGGCGAGGCGCTCGAGCGGGACCGCACCGCGCGGGCCGCTGCGGCAGCGCGGGCGGAAGCCGCGCGGGCGGAGGCGGGAGCGCGGCAGCGGGCGGTAGCCGAGACGCTGGCGGCCACGGTTGCCCTGCCGGCGCAAGAGCCGCTGCCGGAGCGGCTGCTCGCGCTGGCCGACCGTCTGCACCAGTGGACGCGCGACGCCATCGCACGCGGCGAGCGGCTCACCGCGCTCTCCGAGCGCACCGCGGCGCAGGTGGATGCGGCGCTGGCGGCGGCGCGCTCGAGCGCCGAGGAACTGGGCGGGCTGGCGGCGCGCTTCGAGTTCCGGCCGGAGCCGCCGCCGGTCCCGCGCGAAGACCCGGCGACGGCGGCGGAACCGGCGGCGACGGCGGCAGTGGCCGAGGGCGCCGACGACGCGGCGCAAGAGCCGACGCGGGCAGCCTGGCCGGCCGGATCGCGGCCGCTGCGGCTGCTCACCCGGGACGACGTCCTCCCGGAAGAGGAGAGCGGCGAACGGTAGTCGCAGCATCACAGCGGGCGCGGACCGGCACGGACGCGTGGCGCGCTTCGGGAGACGGACTTGATCCCATCCGACCTCTGGGAAGAAGAGCTGACGGCGGCGGCCGCCTCGACCGGCGTGCCGCGCGACCAGCTCGCGGCGGCCATGCGCTCTGACCAGGAGCCCGCCGGGCGGCCGCCCATACCCGCGCCCGATCCGCACGAGAGCGACGGCCGGCTGGCCGATAGCGCCGGCCGCCTGCTCGTCTCGGCCGCCGACGCCCTCAACCGCTCGCTCACCGGCGACGCGCTGGCCAACGCCTTCGGCGTGCTGGTGCTGGTCGCCGAGCTGTTCGACGTACCCCGGCTGCGCCAGTGGATCTCGCGGCTGTCGGTGGTGGACGACCGCGGCAAGCGGGCCCGCGGGGCGGCGCGCATCGTGCTCGCGGCCGTGGAGAGCATCCGCGCGGCGAGGGACGTCGAAGCGCTGCGCGCCTTCGAGTGGGAGTGGCCGGAGATCATGATCGAGGCGCCGCCGACGCGCGCCGCGCCCGTGCCGACGCCCGCGCCGTTCGCCGCCCTGCCGGCGCCCATCGCCGCCGTATCCGAGCCGGCGAGGCCCGCGCCCGCTGCCGCGACCCTGGTCGAGCCCGCTGCCGCGACCCTGGTCGAGCCTGAGCCGGCCAGCGAAACCGCCCCCGCGCCGGCGCCCGTGCCGTCGCCGCCCGTCGCCGCCGCTCCGCGCCCCCCGGCGCGCCCGCGCGGCCTGATCGTCGACCGCTCCGGCATCGCCGCCGGCTTCCTGGCGCGGCTGTTGGTCCAGCGCGGCATCGAGGTGACGGTGACCAGCGATCCGGCGGCCGCCGCCCGATCGCAGGCCGAGAGCGGCTTCGACTTCGTGTTCCTCGATGAAGAACTGCCCGGGGGCGCGGCGCGCGCGCTGATCGCGGCCCACCCCGAGTGGAAGGACCGCGCGGTGCTCGTCGGCATGGATGCCGGCCGGCGCCGGGAAGCGGAGCTGGCCGGCGTGCCGTTCGTGCTCAAGCCGCCGTCCGACGACGAGGTCACGCACGCGCTGGCCAGCCTCGTGGCCCGGCGCACCCCGATGGGTCCCGCCCCGATGGCGAAGGGAGACGCCCGATGAGCGCAGCGCCCGGCCCCCGCGCGAGCGGCACCGGCTACACCGTGCTCGTGGTGGACGACGATCCGCGCATCGTCGAGTTGCTGCACATCGCCCTGGGCGCCCACGGCTTCCGGGTGATCTCGGCCTCCAACGGCGAGGACGCGCTGCGCCAGGCGTTCGACGAGCAGCCCGACCTGGTGATCCTCGACGTGCGCCTGCCGCGGCGCAGCGGTTACGAGGTGTGCGAGACCATCCGGCGCGAGCCGCAGCTGGCGCACCTGCCGGTGATCATGGTGTCGGCGCTGACCGAGACCGAGGCGCGGCTGCAGGGCCTGGCGCGCGGCGCCGACGACTACCTGCCGAAGCCGTTCTCGCCCAAGGAGCTGATCGCCAAGGTGAAGCGCGCACTGGCCCGCGCCGAGGAGGTCAAGGCCCTCGAGCGCCGCGGCCGCGAGCTGGCCGGCGAGGTGGAGCGCTCGCGCGAGGAGACGCGGCGCGCCCAGGACGAGCTGCGCCGCGAGAAGCTCGTCCAGGAAGCGTACAGCCGGCTGTCGCAGGACCTGGCGCGGCTGCACCGGCCGGAGGAGGTGTCCTCGTCCTTCCTGTTCGCGCTCATGACGCACCTCGGCGTGCAGGGCGCGGCCATGCTGCTGCCCGACGAGCGCGACGAGACGACCCTGGCGCCGCGCCTGGCGCGCGGGCTGACTGCGGAGCGCGAAGCCCTGCTGCGCGTGCCGGCCGACGGCGAGCTGGCGCGCCTGCTGGTGGCGCTGGGCCGCCCGGTGCGCCGCGAGGAGCTGGAGCGCTTCCCGGTGCTGCGCGACGAGCTGGACCCGCTGGTCGCCGCCGGCGCCGCGTTGCTCGTGCCGCTGGGCGCGCGCGGACGGCTGGTGGGCCTGGCGGTGCTGGTGGAGAAGGCGGCCGGCGGCGGCTTCACCGGCGTGGATCTCGAGCTGGCGGCCAGCCTCTCGATGGCGGCCGCGCTGGCCGTCGAGCAGAGCGGGCTCGTGCGCCACGCCGAGGAGACGTATCTGCACGCCGTGCGCGCCTACGGAGATGCGCTCGAGACGAAGCGCCCCGGCGCCTTGCGGCGCGCCGAGGACATGGCCGGCGTGGCCGAAGCGCTGGCGCGCGAGCTGGGCTTCGAGGGCGCGAGCGCCCTGTCGTTGCGGTTGGCGGCGCTGGCGGCCGGATTGAACGGCGGCAGCGGCGGCGCGCAACCCGAGCGTGGGGCGCTGCCGGTGTGGGGCGCGTTGCGCGAGGCGCCCGAGCTGGGCGGCGAGATCCTGTCGGTGGCGAAGGCTTTCGTGGACCTGGCCGCGCAGCTCGACCCGGCCACGCCGGCTCGGCAGGCGGTGGCGCGGCTCTCCGGCGACCGGCACGTGCTCGGCGCGCTCGAGGACCTGCTGGCGCGCGGCAAGCTGGCGCTGCCGGGGGCGTCGGCGGGCGCGCAGACGGCGGGCAGCTAGAGGCGAAGGCGGGCGTTCGCCCGCTCCAAAACGCAAGCCCGGGGCGCGCGGCGTCCCGGGTTTCTTCGTTCCGGGCTGTCAAATCGGGCTCGGGATATGTCCTGGCGCATTGACCCGTCCGGCGCGCGGGCCTAGCGTGAAGTCGTGGTTCGCCGCTCCGCGTGCTCGCCCGGGCACGCGGCTTCGTCTCTCCCGCCTGGCCGGAGACGCCCGCCATGAGGTTCCGCCGCACGCTGCGCCTCCTCGTCGTGCCCGCCCTGGCGCTCGCGCTGGCGTGCGACGACAAGGGCACCGACCCCGATCCCCCGGTGGTGCCGACGCAGCCGGAGGACGCGATCACCCGCCTCATCTGGGCCTACGAGAACCAGCGGGCGACGGAGTACGAGGCGCTCTTCACCGGCGACTTCGTCTTCGAGTTCTCGAACTCCGCCGATCCCACGCTGGCGAACCAGTGGTCCACCGGCTGGTTCAAGAGCGACGAGGTGCTCGCGGCGCGCCATCTGTTCCAGGGCGGCGTCAACCTGGACGGCAAGTACCTGCCGCCGGCGAGCAGCATCGACCTCATCTTCACCAAGACGGTCCCGGTGGCGGACACGGAGGGGCGCGACTCGACCCGCTACCGGGTCCTCTCCACGCCGGTGGACGCGGTCGTCGTCGCGCTGCCCGACTCGACCGGCGCGGAGCCGACGCGCTACATCGTCATGAACAACTCGCACCGTTTCTATCTCGTGCGCGGCGACGCCGCCAACGGGCTGACGCCGAGCCAGCCGGCCGACAGCGTGCACTGGTACATCTGGGCGTGGCGGGACGAGACGGTCGGCCTGCGCGCGCCGGCGGGGCGCGGCGCGGACGCCGCGGCCGTGCCCACGCCGACGGTGCCGACGACCTGGGGCAAAGTGAAAGGGGTCTACCGATGAGCCGCAACCGGATCGCGGCACTCGTCCTCGCCGCCGCGCTCGCGCTCGGCGCCGGCTGCGGCACCGAGCCGGACCCGAAGCCGCAACCGCCGGCCGGCCTGCAGCCGCCGAACGACACGCCGAAGAACACCATCCTGAGGTTCATCGCCGCCTACGAGGGGAAGAAGACCGCCGAATGCCAGGCGCTCTTCACCGGCGACTTCGTCTTCGAGTTCTCCAACTCGGCGGATCCGGGCCTGGCCAACAGGTGGTCGGCCGGCTGGTTCGCTGCGGACGAGTCGGTGTACGTGAAGAACCTGTTCCTGGGCGGGACCACTCTGGATGGCGCGTATCAGGAGGCGGCCGGCCGCATCGACCTGATCTTCACCAAGACAGAGCCGGTGGCCGACACCGACAGCGGAGACCCGACGAGGTTCCAGGTGCTGTCCACGCCGGTGGACGGGGTCTTCGTCGTGCCACCGAAGCCGCCGGCGACCGACTCGACCTACTACATCATCACCAACAACTCCCACCGCTTCTTCCTGGTGCGCGGCGACGCTGCGGCGGGGCTGAAGTCGACGCAACCGACCGACAGCACGCACTGGTACGTCTGGAAGTGGGCCGACGAGACGGTGGGGGCCCCCGCCGCGCCGGCCGCGTTCGAGCGCGCGACCGTGCCTGCGTCGTGGGGCAAGGTGAAGGGGCTCTACCGATGATCTCCCGCCGCTTCGCCGGCGTGCTCCTCGCCGCCGCGCTCGCGCTCGGCGCCGGCTGCGGCACCGAGCCGGATCCAAAGCCGCCGGGACCGCAGCCGACGGTGGAGACGCCGGAGAGCACCATCGTCCACCTGATCGCCGCCTACGAGCGGAAGCAGCTCGCGCCGTACCGGGCGCTCTTCACCGGCGACTTCCGCTTCGAGTTCTCGAACAACGCCGACCCGACGCTCGCCGCGCAGTGGCCGGGCGGCTGGCCCGCGGCCGACGAGTCGCTCGCGGCCAAGCACCTCTTCGAGGGCGGGACGAATCTGGGAGGCGCGTACTGGCCGGGGGCGAGCTTCATCGATCTGACCCTCACCAGAACAGCGCCGGTGGACGACACCGAGGGGCGGGATCCGGCACTCTACAAGATGCTGTCCACGGCGGTCGACCTCGTCGTCGAGGTGCCGCCGACGCCGCCTTACACCGACCCCACCCTGTTCGTGATCAGCAACAACGCCCATCGCTTCTATCTCGTGCGGGGCGACGCCGCGGTCGGGCTCATGGCCGGCCAGCCGGCCGACACCACGCGCTGGTACATCTGGCTGTGGAAGGACGTCACGTCGGGGCCGGCCGGCGCTCCGGCCGGAATCGGGGAGGCGACAATCCCCCAGTCCTGGGGCAAGGTGAAGGGGCTCTACCGATGAACCGCCATCGCGTCGCCGCACTCGCCCTCGCCGCCGCTCTCGCGCTCGGCGCCGGCTGTGGCACCGAGCCGGACCCCAAGCCGCCCGCCGGCCTGCAGCCGCCCAACGACACGCCGCAGAACACGATCCTGCGCTTCATCGCGGCCTACGAGGGGAGGAAGACGGCGGAGTACCAGGCGCTGTTCACGGGGGATTTCACCTTCGAGTTCTCCAATTCAGCCGATCCGACGCTGGCCAACCGGTGGGCCATGGGCTGGTTCGCGGCGGACGAGTCGGTCTCGGCGAAGAACCTCTTTCAAGGCGGGACGAACCTAGACGGGCAGTACCAGCAGGGCGCCAGCAGCATCGACCTGATCTTCTCCAAAACGCAGCCGGTCGAAGACCCCGACAGCGGCGACCCGACGAAGTTCCAGGTGTTATCCACGCCGGTCGATGGTGTCATCCTCGTGTCGCCCACGCCGCCGGCGACGGACCCCACCCAGTACATCGTGGCCAACAACTCCCACCGCTTCTTCCTGGTGCGCGGCGACGCGGCGGCGGGGCTGAAGGCGACGCAGCCGGCCGACAGCACGCGCTGGTACATCTGGAAGTGGGCCGACGAGACGGTGGGGGCCCCCGCCGCGCCGGCCGCCTTCGGGAGCGCGGCCAGGCCCGCGACGTGGGGCAAGGTGAAGGGGCTCTACCGGTGATCTCGCGTCGCTTCGCCGGCGTGCTCCTCGCCGCCGCGCTCGCGCTCGGCGCCGGCTGCGGCACCGAGCCGGACCGCAAGCCGCAGCCGCCCACGCTGCAGCCGGCCAACGACACGCCGCAGAACGCCATGCTCCGGCTGGTGGCCGCCTATGAGCAGAAGAAACTGGCGGAGTACCGGGGGCTGTTCACCGGCGACTTCCGGTTCGAGTTCTCGAGGGCCGACCCGACGTTGGTCAGCCGGTGGCCGGGTGGCTGGTCCGCCGCGGACGAATCGATCGCGGCGCGGAATCTCTTCCAAGGCGGGAGGAACCGGTACGGAGACTCCCTGGACGCCGCCATCCGCATCGACCTGACCCTCGCCAGCACGGCCCCCGCCGGCGATCAGGAAGGGAGAGACACGACTCTCTACAAGGAGCTCGTGACGCCGGTGGGCCTCCGCGTCATCGTACCGTTGCCGCCGCCGTCGACCAATCCACTGATGTACTACGTCGAGGCCGATTACCATCGTCTCTTCCTGGTCCGCGGCGACGCCGCGGTCGGGCTCGCGTCCGACCAACCGGCCGACAGCGCGCACTGGTACGTCTGGAGGTGGAAGGACGAGTGTTTCTCGCTTCCCGGCCCGGCGATGCCCGCGGAGGTGCCGTCCCCCGTCACCTGGGGGACGGTGAAGGGAACCTACCGATGAGACCTCATCGCTTCGCCGCCGTGCTCCTCGCCGCCGCTCTCGCGCTCGGCGCCGGCTGCGGCACCGGGCCGGACCCGAAGCCGCAGCCGCCGGCCGGCCTGCAGCCGCCCAACGACTCGCCGAAGAACACCATCCTGAGGTTCATCGCCGCCTACGAGGCGAAGAAGACCGTCGAGTGCCAGGCGCTGTTCACGGGGGACTTCACCTTCGAGTTCTCCAACTCGGCGGATCCGGCGCTCGCCAACGAGTGGGCGGCGGGCTGGTTCGCGTCCGACGAGTCGGTGTACGTGAAGAACCTCTTCCTGGGCGGGGCGAATCAGGACGGCGTGTATCAGGAGCCGGCCAGCAGCATCGACCTGATCTTCGGCGCGACCGAGCCGGTCGCCGACACCGACAGCGGGGACCCGGCGAAGTTCCAAGTACTGTCCACGCCGGTTGACGCGATCTTCGTCGTTCCGCCGACGCCGCCGGCGACGGACCCCACCCAGTACATCGTGACCAACAACTCCCACCGCTTCTTCCTGGTGCGCGGCGATGCTGCCGCGGGCTTGAAAGCCACCCAGCCGGCCGACAGCACCCTCTGGTACATCTGGAAGTGGGCCGACGAGACGACAGGCGTGGGAGGTGCGCCGACGGCTGTCCAAGGGGGGGTCGCGCCCTCGACCTGGGGCGGGCTGAAGGCGACCTACAGATGAGGAGTTGGACGCCATGAGATCGCGTCGAATCGCGGTGTTCCTGCTCGCCGCCGCGCTCGCCCTCAGCACGGCCTGCGGCACCGAGCCGGACCGCACGCCGCAGCCGCCGCCGGCGCAGTTGCCGCTCAACGACACCCCCCAGAACGCCGTCCTGCGCTTCATCGCCGCCTTCGAGCAGAAGAAGGGGCCCGAGTTCGCCGCGCTCTTCACCGGCGACTTCACCTTCGAGTTCTCCAACGCGACCGATCCGGAGCTGGCCAACCGGTGGTCCACCGGCTGGTTCGCGATCGACGAATCGCTGGCGGCGGCCCATCTATTCGGCGGCGGCCTGACCCAGCAGGGCAAGACGATGCCGCCGGCCGCGTCCGTCGATCTGACCTTCTCGCGCACCGAGCCGCTGGACGACACCGAGGGCCGGGACCCGGCGAAGTACAAGGTGCTGCCGACGACGGTGGACGCGGTCGTCGTCTTCGTGCCGCAGGGTTCTTACCTCGAACCGACGACCTGGGTCGTCACCAACAACGCCCACCGCTTCTACCTGGTGCGCGGCGACGCGGCGGTCGAGCTCGGGCCCGGGCAGCCGGCCGACTCGACGCGCTGGTACATCTGGCGATGGATCGACGAGACGGTGATGGACTCCACCGCGCCCGGCGGGGCGCCGGCGCCGGACCCCGCGCAGCCGACCCCGACGCGGCGCACGACCTGGGGCAGCATCAAAGGCCTCTACCGCTGAAACGCCGCGGGGCGCCCCGGCGCCACCGCGCGCCGCCGCGCCCCGCCCGCCCGAATCGTTCAGCTACCGCTACTTCGTCGTGTCCGCCGGCCCGCCAGGGAAGCGCACCGCCGGCGGCGTCTCGGCGCCCTTCACCGCCTCGAAGAGCTGCCGCGGCTGGAAGCCCATGAGCCCGGCGATGAACACCGTGGGGAAGGTCTTCACCTTGACGTTGTACTCGGTGATCGTCTCGTTGTAGCGCATGCGCTCGGTGGCGATGCGGTTCTCGGTGCCGGCCAGCTCGTCCTGCAGGCGCAGGAAGTTCTCGCTCGACTTGAGCTGCGGGTAGTTCTCCACCACCACCAACAGCCGCCCGAGCGCGCCGTCCATGGTGCGCGAGGCCTCCATGGTCTCGGCGGGCGTGCGCGCTCCGGCCATCTGCGCGCGGGCGTCGGCGATCATCTTGAAGACCGTCTGCTCCTGCGCCGCGATGCCCTTGACCGTCTCGACCAGGTTGGGGATGAGGTCGTTGCGCCGCTGGAGCTGGTTCTCCACCTGGCCCCAGCTCTTGTCCACCTCGGCGTTCAGGCGCACGAGGTTGTTGTAGCTGCCGGCGATCGCGCCCACCAGGAAGAGCACGACCACCAGCACGATGCCGAGCACCAAGAGCAGACCGGCTTTCATCTTTTCCTCCTCCTCCGTGGGAACGCCGCGCCGCACGTCGCGGCGCGCACAACGATATCAGAAACCCGAACTGGCGCCGCCGCCGCCGCCGCCACCACCGCCGAAACCGCCGAACCCGCCCCCGCTCCCGAAGCCGCCGCCCATGCCGCCCCAGTAGGCGCCGCGCCGGCGTCCATACGGGCTGGCCGGCCCGCCGCCCTGCGAGAGCAGGATCACGGCAATCACGACGATCAGCATCACCACCGCGATCGGCAGACCGCGCTTGCGCCGGCCGGGTTGCTGCTCCCACTCGCCGCGGCCCCGCGGGCTGTCGCTCAGGGTCGCCAGCGTCACGCCACGGTCGGCGGCGATGATCGCCGCCAGCGCCTCGACGCCCCCGGCCACGCCGGCGTTCCAGTCGTCGGCGCGCAGGCTCGGCACCACCGCGCCGCGCAGGATGCCGCCGACGCGCCCGTCGGGCAACAGCCCCTCCAGCCCGTAGCCGACCTCGATGCGCACCCGGCGCTCGTCGCGCGCCAGCACGAAGAGCACGCCGTCGTCCTTGCCCTTCTGGCCCACACCCCAGCGCTCGAAGAGGCGCACCGCGTAGGTCTCGACGTCGAGCGGAGCGATCGAAGGCACCAGCGCCACGCCGACCTCGGCGCCGGTCTTCTCCGCCAGCTCCGTGCAGACGGCTTCGAGATGCCCGCGCGTGGCCGGCGTCAAGAGCCCGGCCTCGTCCACCACGCGCGCGCTGGGCGCGGGGAAGGCGGGCTGGGCGGGAGCCGCGGCCGCCCGGCCGGCGGCGAAGACCAGCAGGACGGCGGCCAGCCACAGCGGCGCGCCGGCGGCCCGGCGCACGGGGCGTCTCACTTCTCTTCGCAGCTCAGCGAATCGACGCGGCGCAGCAGGGTCTCGGTCGCGTCGAGGACGTCGAGGAAGAGCGTCTCCATGGACGCCGGCGGCGTCTTCTCGCCGCGCAGCCGCCACGCCTCGAGCCAGGCGCGGGCCTCCACGCCCACCCAGCGCGCGGCAAAGGAGATGGCCGCCTCGGCGCTCATGGGCACGGGCGCCCGGTCGAGACAAGCGATGCCGCGCCCGCACGCCGCCAGGGCGCCGGCCGCCTGGCCGAGGGCTCGGGCCGCCGCCGCCGGCTCGTCGCGGTCCATGAGGAACGAGCGGCGCAGGCGCATGACGGCCAGGCGCAGCTCCCGCTCGACGTGCACGCGCAGCGCCTGCGGCGGCACCGACAGCGACTCGAGCACGTCCACGCCGGCCAGCAGCTTGCCGCGCGAGCGCACGTCGGAGATCTCGAGGGCGAACGCATCGAGCATCCGCGGCATCTGATCGGCAGCGATCAACACCGGGTTGACCCGCGCCCCGGCGATGGTGTCGCCGGGCCAGGCGGCCGCCAGGGCGCGCAGCGCCGAGGCCGGCATGGCGCGCGTCACCAGCAGCAGGTTCACGTCGGAGCGCTCGGGCCGGAACCCGGGCTCGACGGCGCTGCCGTATAGATAGAGGGAGACGAAGCTGCCGGAGAGGGTCTCGATCAGCGGCTTGGCCCAGTTGCGGGCCGCGTCTCCCAGGATGGAGACGCCCAGCGACGTCGGGGCGGGGGACGGCTTCGGGTCTGCCATGGGGGACCTCACGGGCTCGGGGCGCGGCCGGCCGCACCCGGCGGGCGCGACGCGCGGCTCAGGCTCACGGGGCAGCATCGTGAGGCAGCCCCCGGCCGGGCGCAAGGAGGTGCCCGGCGCGGCGTGCTCCGGCGCGGCCCGCCTCGGCCCCTTGACCAAACGGCCCTCGGCCCGTAGGCTGCCGCCCCGAGTAGCACCGGCGGGTCCTGGCCCGCCAACTTCCATCCCGAACCTGCGGATTCATCCTGCGGTCGATCCCGTGGCCAAAGTCCAGAGCGAGTGGGCCTATAACTGGCGCACGCTTGGCCTGGGGCTCACCCTGCTCACCCTCCTGGTGGCAGGGCCGGTCGTCGGGTTCTTCATCGGCGACTGGCTGGACCGCACGCTGGGTACGAGTTGGCTGACCTGGGTCTGTCTACTCATCGGTTTCGCCGCGGCTGGGCGCCAGATCTACCTCATCGCGCGCCGCATCCAGCGGGAAATGGATCAGCCGCCGCCGGATTCGAAGGCCTGAAGACTCGACTCGACCTCCAAGCGGGCGCGGCGTCCGGCCGCGCCCGGGAACGGGT
>Ga0315273_10002353_pt1 | contig 22301 bp, 16 predicted proteins | sample YL17G02_0_MG_FD_205753 | JGI IMG/M metagenome (GOLD analysis project Ga0315273, IMG submission 205753) | Sediment microbial communities from Yellowstone Lake, YNP, Wyoming, USA - YL17G02_0 | ecosystem: Environmental > Aquatic > Freshwater > Lake > Sediment | place: USA: Wyoming | collected...
ACGGATCACCGTTGAGTCTCATCCACTTTGGCATAATGGTTTTAACGCCCACGTCCTGCACACCCGCGAGACGCTGGTCATCAACGAGAACATGGCACAGGCAATGGATAAGTTTGGCAGTTTAACCCTGCCTGGCACAGAGATGGAAAAATCAGGGGTCTATGTGCCACTGGTGGCGGGCGACCAGGCGCGCGGATTGATCTCACTGATTAACATGGAGCGCGAACACGCCTTCAGCGACTCGGATGTGCGCCTCCTGCAAACGCTGGCCAACAGCATGAGTGTGGCGCTCGAAAATGCGCGTCTCTTTGATGAGACCCAGCGGCTGCTCAAGGAAACCGAACAACGCAATGCCGAGCTGGCGGTCATTAACACCGTGCAAGCCTCCCTTGCCTCAGAACTCAACATGCAAGGCATCTATGATGCGGTGGGCGATAAGATCCGGACGATCTTCAACCAGGCAGATGTGAGCATCCGCATCTATCACCCTCAGACGGGTTTGATACACTTCCCGTATAATTTTGACGATGGGGAACGGGTTGCCGTTGAGTCTCATCCCCTTCGGGATAAGGGATTTAATGCCCACGTCCTGAGCACCCGTGAGACCCTGGTCATCAATGAAAATATGGCGCAAGTAATGGAAAAGTACGGCAGTACCATCCTACCTGCCACTTCAATAAGCAATAGCGCCCCGCACATTGAAGGGGAGCAAGGATCAGCAGTCTACGTGCCGTTGGTAACCGGTGACCAGGCACGCGGGCTGATCGTTATTAGCTGTAAACCCGAGCATGCCTATAGCGACCCGGACGTGCGCCTTCTGCAAACGCTAGCCTCGTCCATGAGTGTCGCACTTGAAAACGCGCGCCTGTTTGCAGAAACCAGACGCCTGCTGGAGGAAACCGACCAGCGTGCGAAAGAACTGGCAGTGATCAATGCCGTCCAGCAAGGACTGGCTGCGCAATTGGACATGCAAGCCATCTATGACCTGGTGGGTGAAAAGATCGGAGAGATCTTTTCAGCCGATGTGGTCGGCATTTCTCATTATGATCGATCTCAAAACCTGCTGCGGATCCCATACATGTTGGACCACGGTGAGCGTTATGTTAATGAAGTCAAGCCGCCCTCCGATTATCAGCAGCAAATGCTGCAATTGCGCCAGCCACTGCTGTTCCACACATTCGAAGAAATGGAGCAACATCTCGGCAAATTCGGCACTCGCATGGAAAAAGAAAATGTTGGCGGACCTACGGAGGACAACTCTTCCATATTTGTCCCGCTGATGATCGGATCCGAAATAACAGGCGGTATTTCCATTGGCAAGCTGCAGGAGTATGCATTCGACGAATCTGATGTTCGCCTGTTGACGACGCTTGCCGCTTCTATGAACGTCGCCCTTGAAAATGCGCGCCTGTTCGGTGAGACTCAGCGCCTGCTCAAGGAGACCGAGCAGCGCGCCACCGAGCTGGCAATCATCAATAGCGTGCAGGAGGCATTGGCATCTAAGCTGGATATGCAAGCCATCTTTGACCTGATCGGTGACAAGATCCAGAGCATGTTCAGTGCGCCAATCGTGACCATCAGTACATTTGATCATGAAAAGCAAGTCACGCGTTTGGATTACGCTTTTGAAAATGGTGTGCATGTATCTGACAGCGAGTTGCTTCCCTATAATCTGATGACGAAGCATCTCATCGCCACCCGCCAACCAGTGGTGATCAATGAGAACAGCCTAGAGGCGTCAGATCGGTATGGATTATCGATAATTAATGGAACACAGGAACCAAAGTCTTTGATCTATGTTCCCTTTGGGACGGGTGAGCAAGTTAATGGTAGCTTCAGCCTGCAAAACTTTGAGCGCGAAAACGCCTTCTCAGAATCTGATGTGCGGTTATTACAAACGCTGGCAGGCAGTATGGGTATCGCGATCGAGAATGCACGCCTATTCGGTGAGACCCAGCGCCTGCTCAAGGAGACCGAGCAGCGCAACGCCGAGCTGGCCATCATCAACAGTGTACAAGCCGCCCTCGCAGCTGAACTTAACATTCAGGGCATCTACGACGCGGTCGGCGACAAGATCCGCGAGATTTTTGATGCCAACACAGTCGTGCTTGTTACATTCGATCACGAAAAAGGATTGATGCACCGCCGCTATGTCATCGAGAAGGGCGAGCGCTTTTACGTTGAACCGGGACCTGTGCCTAAAATCTGGGCAGAATTTGTTCGACAAGGACGATTGGTGTTGGTCAACAACAACGCTGCCGCGGTCTTGCACCAGATAGACCCGGAATTCAAAGCGCCTGTGGGCGAACTCCCCAAATGCTATTTGACTGTTCCATTGATGATGAAAGGCGAAATGCGCGGCGCCATCAGCCTGCAAAATGTTGACCGCGAGAATGCGTTTACAGATTCGGACGTCCGTCTACTCGAAACACTCGCGAACTCGATGAGCGTCGCTCTCGAAAACGCGCGTCTCTTCTCTGAGACCCAACGCCTGCTCAAGGAGACCGAACAGCGCGCGAAAGAACTCGCGGTCATCAACAGCATCCAGCAAGGGCTTGGCGCGCAGTTGGACATGCAAGCCATCTACGATCTGGTGGGCGACAAGATTCGCGATATTTTCGACGCGCAGGTGGTTTCGATCGGCACGGGTGAAGTATCGACTGGCATTGCTTACACCAACTATCTCATCGAGAAGGGTCAACGCATCCATCCGGAACCAGGACCGTTTAGCAGCATCACCAAACATTTGATCCAGACACGCAAGCCTTTATTGCTCAACAATCCAGGACAGTTTGAAGAATTCGGAGGGAAGATTGTGCCAGGAACTGAACCCTCCCAGTCTGGTCTATTTGTCCCGCTCATCATCGGTGAAGAGTTAAAGGGCATTATCTCGCTGCAAAACGTGGACCGCGAAAATGCGTTCACCGAATCGGACATGCACCTGCTGACGACTCTCGCCTCGTCTATGAGCGTTGCCCTCGAAAACGCGCGTCTCTTCAATGAAACCCAGCGTCTGCTCAAGGAGACCGAGCAGCACGCCGCCGAACTGGCGACGGTCAACACCCTCAGCCAGGCCCTAGCCTCTGCCACCGAGCTTAATGCACTGATCGAATTGACCGGTGAGCAGATGCGAAAGACATTCAAAGCGGATATCGTCTACGTAGCTCTGCTCGACATGCAGGCCAGGATGATCCACTTCCCATACGCATATGGTGAACAATTAGCATCTTTACCGCTGGGCGAAGGGTTAACCAGCAGGATCATCCGGACCGGAGAACCACTTCTAATCAATAAGAACATGGATGCCCAGCGCGCCTCCCTGGGGGTCACATTGTCCGGAAAGGAAGCCCTTTCCTACCTGGGTGTGCCCATTATCGCCAGCAAACAGGCCATCGGCGTGATCAGTGTACAGAGCGTTGCGCAGGAAGGCCAGTTCGATGAGGACGACATGCGCCTGCTGACCACCCTGGCCTCCAACGTGGGAGTGGCGATCGATAAAGCGCGCCTCTACGCTGAAATCCAGCGGCGTGCCCGTGAGGCGGCCGCAATTGCGGAAGTTGGCCGCGAGATCTCTGCCACCCTCGAGCTGTCCATCGTCCTGGAACGCATCGCTGCCCGCGCCAACGACCTGTTGAAAGGCGACTCCAGCGCAGTCTATCTGCCGGATGACGAGGGTAAGGACTTACGCGCGATTGCAGCCGTGGGGGCGAACGCCAGCCAGATCCTGCAGGACACAGTAATACTGGGCGAGGGGATCATCGGCGATATCGCCCAGCGGGGAGTGGCCGAACTGCTGGGAGATGCCTCCCGGGACCCGCGCGCCCGGCAGATCCCCGGCACACCCCTCCCCGAAGTTGCCGAGCGGATGATGCTGGCGCCCCTGCTGGCTGGCGAACAGGTGACCGGCATGATGGCAGTCTGGCGCGAGGGAGGCGAAGAGTTCACCCAGTCGGAGCTCGAATTCCTGACCGGCCTTTCCCGGCAGGCGGCCATTGCCATCCAGAACGCCCGCCTGTTCACTGAAAGCCAGAACGCACGCCAGGAAGCCGTGTCAGCCAATACCTCCAAGAGCGCCTTCCTGGCAATGATGAGTCACGAGATCCGTACACCCATGAACGCGGTCATCGGCATGAGCGGCATCCTGCTGGATACCGAACTCACCAGCGAGCAGCGCGAGTTTGCCGAGATCATCCGCAACAGCGGAGACGCCCTGCTGGGCATCATCAATGACATCCTGGACTTCTCCAAGATCGAAGCCGGGAAAATGGACCTCGAGAACCAGCCCTTTGATCTGCGCGAAGTGGTGGAAAGCGCCCTCGACCTGATCGCCCCCAAGGCGGTCGAAAAAGGTCTGGATATTGCCTATATCCTCGAAAATGACGTCCCGCCAGCCATCCTGGGGGACGTTACCCGCCTGCGCCAGGTGCTGATCAACCTGCTTGGCAATGCAGTCAAGTTCACCGAGAAGGGCGAGGTAGTTGTAAACGTTTCCCGTGCCAATAAGAAACTTACCGGAAAACGTGATAAAGTATTATTGGAATTTTCTGTCCGCGATACCGGCCTCGGCATCCCTCCTGACCGCATGGGGCGCCTGTTCCAATCTTTCAGCCAGGCCGATTCGTCCACCTCGCGCAAGTACGGCGGCACCGGCCTCGGGTTGGCCATTAGCAAACTACTGACAGGCATGATGGGCGGCAAGCTTTGGGCTGAAAGCACAGGCGTTTCTGGAGAGGGGTCGGTGTTCCACTTCACCATCCAGACCGAGGCGGTTGAGATGCCCGAACGAAGCCGCCGGGATGTGCATGGCATCCAGCCAATCTTGAATGGAAAAAGCGTCTTGATCGTGGACGACAATGCCACCAACCGCCGCATCCTGACCCTGCAACTGCACAACTGGGGCCTGCAGACGCGCGACAGCGAATCTCCCAGGGAAGCTTTACAATGGATCAAGCGCGGCGACCCATTCGACCTGGCCATCCTCGACATGCACATGCCCGGCATGGATGGCCTGACCCTGGCCGGCAAGGTCAGAAAACTGCGGGATGCGGAAGCCCTGCCGTTGGTGCTGTTCACTTCCCTTGGCCGGCGCGAGGCGGAAGCCAGCTTCGACCTCTTCGCAGCCTACCTCAGCAAGCCGATCAAACCCTCCCAGCTGTTCGATACGCTGGCCGGGATCTTCGCAGACCAGCCAGCGGAGGAGAAACGGACCGCACCGGCCAAAGTCCAAATGGACCCGGGGATGGCCAAGCGCCACCCGCTGCGCATCCTGCTGGCGGAAGACATCCTTGTAAACCAGAAACTGGCCCTGCGCCTTCTGGAGCAGATGGGCTACCGGGCCGACGTTGCCTCCAACGGTATCGAAGCGGTACAATCGGTGGAGCGCCAGACCTATGATGTTGTCCTGATGGACGTGCAAATGCCAGAGATGGATGGCCTGGAGGCTTCCCGGCGCATCTGCGCCCGCTGGCCGCTCGGCCAGCGCCCGACCATCATCGCCATGACCGCCAATGCCATGCAGGGCGACCGCGAAGTGTGCCTGGAAGCCGGCATGGATGACTACGTCAGCAAACCCATCCGCACCGATGAACTGATCAAAGCCCTGATGAATGTGATTCCAATCCAACAAAGGTAGAACATGAAGCCACTATCCGTGATCGATATGCCCACTTTTGAAGCCCTCAAGGAAGCCATGGGCGCAGGTTTTATCAACGAACTGGTCCAGGCTTATTTTGAAGAGACCCCGCAACTGCTGTCAAAACTTCAGCAGGCACTCACAAAACAGGATTGCGAAGCATTCCGGCAGGCAGCCCATTCCATCAAATCCACCAGCAACAGCTTCGGTGCCCTGGAATTCGGTGAGCTGGCGAAGGAACTGGAGATGTTGGGCAGGGAAGCCCGGCTGGAGGGTGCCTCCGGGAAAGTCAAATGGCTTGTGGATGGTTACAAGCCGGTAAAGCAGGCGCTTGAGGAGCTGAGTCATGGCTAACAAAAGCCCGGGCCGCCTGCTGGTGGTGGATGACAACAAGGTGAACCGCCTGCTGCTCGGGCGCAGCCTGGAACAACAGGGTCATACGGTTGAGATGGTCGAGAACGGGCGCCAGGCTTTGGAAATGATGCACACCAAACCCTTCGACCTGGTGTTGTTGGATATAGAAATGCCCGAGATGGATGGCTACCAGGTGCTGGATAAAGTCTCTGTTGACCTGCGACTGCGGGATATTCCAATTATCATCACCTCCGCCCTGGAGGAACTGAGCAGTGTGGTAAAGTGCATTGAAATGGGTGCCGAGGATTACCTGACCAAACCGGTCAACCCGGTGCTGCTCAAAGCCCGTATCGGCGCCAGCCTGGAGAAGAAACGTCTGCGCGACCAGCAGCGTGAACTGATCAGGAAGTTTGCCACCTCCGAAGTGGCCACCGACCTTGAAACCTCGGGCTTTTCCCTGGGTGGCAAATTTGTTGAAGCCACCGTCATGTTTTCCGATATCCGTTCTTTTACCACGATCGTTGAATCCCAGACCCCTGCAGAGACCATCGAACTGCTGAACACCTATTACACCCTGATGTTCGAAGCCATCAGCGACCAGGGCGGGGTGGTCAACCAGATGGTCGGCGACGGGTTGATGGCAATATTCGGAGCTCCCCTGCCCCAGGCTGACCATTGCGAACGGGCCGTGAAGGCCTCCCTGGATATGATCGAGATGATCCAGCTCCTGAATGTGGACCGGCTGGCGCAGGGCAAGGCGGAGATCCGCATCGGGATCGGGATCGCCTCAGGGCAGGTAATCGCCGGGTATACCGGCACCATGCGCCGGGCCACCTATACCTGCGTGGGCGACACGGTCAACCTGGCGGCCCGGATGGAATCGCATACAAAGGTGGTCGGCAAACCCATCCTGATCGACGGCGCCACCCGGAACGCCCTATCCAGCGCTATTAATGTCGGGGAGGAAGGACCTTTTCAACTCAAGGGGAAGACCGTGGAAGTTCAAGTTTTCTCTGTGCCCGTAAGCCAGAAGAATTAAGATGCAACTGCGTAACCTTTCGACCATCCCCCCTTTCGCATCGCTTCCAGCAAAGGAGATCAGCCATTTGGAAGCCACCCTGTCTGCCTCAGGATTCCCGGGCGGCAAGGTACTTTTCCAAGAGGGACACTCGGACGATAAATTCTACATCCTGCTGGAAGGCCAGGTGGAAGTGGTCAAATCTCTTGGCAGACCGGAAGAACGCATTCTCGGTATGCGCGAAGCTGGGAGCCTACTGGGCGAGATGAGCCTGTTCTCACAGGATGGCTGTCATACAGCCAGCCTGCGCTCACTGACGGCATTGCGGCTGCTGAAGGTGACCCGTACTGAACTGGATGGTCTGCTACACCGCCAACCTCAGCTGGCCTATGAGATCATCCGGCTGCTCAGCAAACGACTGGAAGAATCCGAAAATATCACCATCCTGGACCTAAAGGATAAGAATCAACGTTTGAGCGAGGCCTTCGAGGAACTAAAAAACGCCCAGGAACAGATCATTGAGAAAGAAAAGCTCGAGAAGGAGCTTGAGATCTCAAGGCAGATCCAGCAAAGCATTCTACCCGAGACTTTACCAACCATCCCGGGATACGAGTTCGGCGCCCTGATGATCCCGGCGCGCGCCGTGGGCGGTGACTTCTATACCTTCTTCAAATTGCCCAAAAATCGGTTGGGGATCGTGGTGGGGGATGTCTCTGATAAGGGAGTGCCAGCCGCCCTGTTCATGGCCCTCACCTATAGCCTGATACGCGCTGAAGCCGTCCGCACCGACTCACCCGTCCAGGCTTTCAAGAAGGTGAACGAGCACTTGTTACAAATGAATTCCTTAAGCATGTACGTCACGCTGGTGTATGGTATCCTGGATTTCAGCAATGGGGATTTCCACTATGCGCGTGCCGGTCACCCCTCCCCTTATCTCACGAATGGGGAAGGCCGGCTGGAGGAAGTGCCGGTCGCATTCTCACAGGCACTCGGCTTGTTTGACAATCCACCCATCGACGAGCTAACCATCCATTTGCCCCCTGGTGGGACGCTCCTGCTCTACAGTGATGGAGTCACTGAAACCATGGATACCCAGGGCACCGAATTTGGGCTTGATTCGCTAAACCGGACCATGACGGCTACCCACTCACACCCGGCCCAGGAGGTCTGCGAACAATTGTGGCAGGAAGTAAAGGTGCTTGGAGGGGACCTGCCCCAACAGGATGATTTCACGACCGTGGTGGTAAAGAGATCGAGGCAAGAATAGCCATGCGATCTCCTGGTGATCCGGTATCAGAAGCAAGGCAATTTCTGGGGAAGATCCCCCTTTTTGCAGACTTGAGCGAAGCCTCCTGCCTTGCCCTGGCCCAAGCCGGTAAATTCGTGCAGGTTGAAAAAGAACAATTTATCTTTCTCCAATCCGACCCATCCGAGAAAGCTTATCTCGTTCGCTCGGGGCTCATTTCCATCATTCTGGAGAGCCTTGACGGCCGGAAATTGGTGATCAATGAGATGCGTTCGGGAGATTTTTTCGGTGAAGTGGGGGTGCTGACCAAACAGCCTCGTTCGTCCAGCGCCATTGCCCGGATAGACAGTGTCCTGCTGGTTCTTCCCCGACAGGCATTCCTGGGTATTCTGGAGTCCGAACCCGCCCTGGTACGCCGGTTATTAGAGATGATCGCCATCCGCCTGCGCGAGAGCAGTGAACGTGAAAGTGCGCTGGCGTTCCTGGACGCCCAGGGTCGCCTGGTGCGTCTCCTGCTTCAATTGGGGCAACAGGAGCTGGAGAAAGGCTATATCACGATTTCACAAGAGGAACTGGCGGAGCGCACCGGCCAGACACGTCAGACGGTTGCAAAAGCCCTGGGCCGCTGGCGGCGAGCAGGTTGGTTGATCACCGGCCGGGGTCGTATCATGTTGCTGAAACATGCTGCCCTTTCCAATCTGGAACAGGAATGGTCAAATTGAAGGCCGGAACAACCAGCTAATAATAAACAAGAGCAACCAGTTCGCGTGTCTTCGAAGAGACAAGGGGGGCAGCCGGTCCCTCCAAATTTTTGTTCGGGATCAGTTCTGCCGGAGAAAGCCGATGAAATTCTGATGGCTTTATGTCGCCAAGGTGACAGACAGCCGGGCCGATAAGTGGTATCTTATAGTCAGAAATAAGTAATCCACCAATTCAAGAAAAGGAGAAATTACCATGGACAAACAAGATCAGGCTTTCAACCGGTTACTCAAGAAACTGTCTGCACTGCGCGCCACACTCAAAGGCGACGAACGCAATCTGCTGGATGGGTTGATCACCGCTCCCGATGAGGCCAGAGCCCACACAATGAAGGTGACTCCCATCAGCCCGGCCAAGACGGCCGCCCGCACCAGCTCTGCCAATGAGGCTGCTGCCCACGCCATGAATGTGAATGGAGCCGCCAGGCCGGCCAAGACGGCTGCCCGCACCAGCTCTGCCAATGAGGCTGCTGCCCACGCCATGAATGTGAATGCAGCCGCCAGGCCGGCCAAGACCGCTGCCCGAACCTCGGCTATTGATGAAGCTAGGGTACATGCGATGAGCGTCCGAATCATTTACGACCCATCCAAGGATGAGTATTCGCGGGTTCAGTAATACCTCATATCAGAAAGATCAAGTCGAGTGGATTTTTCACAACAGAAATGCTGTGAAAAATCCACTTTACCCATACCACGTGGAGCGCAGGCGCCGATGACCACTCGTACAGGTTCACGGGAAACAAAAATTGCAGGGCAGCTAAAACGATTACTGGAAGCCATTGAGACCACCGGGCATGCCGTCCTGCCACAATCGAATGATGAACTGTTGAAATCTATTGTTGAAGCCGCGGCGCGAATTTTCGGCGCCGCGGCTGCTTCGATCCTATTAGTGAACGAGCAGGAACAACTACTGGAATTCAAAGTGGCCTACGGGACCTCCAACCGCGACCTGGTGGGATTGAAATTCCCGCTGGATAAGGGGATCGCGGGTTATGTAGTGATGACCGGCCAGCCGCTAGCCATTTCGAATGTCCGCCAGGATGCACGTTTCAACCAGGATTTTGCACAGAGCACAGGTTACGTACCCAGTTCGATCCTGGCAATGCCCTTGCGATCCGGGGAGCGCGTCATCGGCGTCATGGAAGTACTTGATAAGATCAACGCAACATCCTTTGGGATGCAGGATATGGAGTTATTGGGTATGTTCGCCCACCAGGCGGCCATAGCCATCGACCAGTCCCAACGGATGGGCCAGATCAAAGAGACCCTTGTATCGGGCTTGAAAAGATTGCTCAGGGCTGAACCCACTCAGGCACCGGCCGAGCTCATTTCAGTGTTGGATTCAGCGGGTGACATGAAGGCCGATGCAGATCTGCTGTCGCTGGCCGATCTGTTCAACGAGATCAGCGGGCTTGGCGAAGCGGAACGCAAAGCCTGTTTGCAGGTCCTCATTATATTTGCCGAATATCAGCGTTCATTGCGAAGGACCCGGCATGGCAGATGAGCACTCACGCCCGGCCTGGTCCGAACAGTTTGATGATAAAGCCATCCAGCAATTATTTCACACGGGTCCCATTGCCGAACTGACCCCGGAATGGGCCTTCGGGGGCAGTACCGGTATGGGCATACGGGTAGCCGTAGTGGACAGCGGTATCGAGTTTGATCACCCTGCGCTGGACGACTGTGTGCGCGGCGGAGTCGTGGTTGAATTCGACCCGGATGCCGAAAACCTTATCCGCTACGAACAGGATGATCCACCGGGCGACCTGGCCGGGCATGGCACCGCCTGTGCCGGTATCATTCATTCGATCGCCCCGCAGGCCGAACTTTACAGTGTGCGCGTCCTGGGAAGCAATATGGGTGGACGAGCCATCCAATTCGCAGGCGGATTGGATTGGACCATCGAACACGACATCCAGGTGGTCAACCTGAGTATGAGCACCTCAAAGGAGGAATACTTCGGGCTGTTCCACGACCTGGTTGACCAGGCCTACTTTAAGAACATGAATGTTGTGTCGGCTGTGAACAACTATCCCGAGCCAAGCTACCCGTCCCTATATTCGTCGGTAATCTCGGTAGCCGCGCATGACGGCCAGGATCCGTTCACCTATTATTACAACCCCTTTCCGCCGGTCGAATTCGGTGCCCGTGGCATTGATGTTGAGGTGGCCTGGAATAACAAACAGTACGTTATCAGCACCGGCAACAGTTTTGCCGCGCCCCATATCACCGGGATCGTTGCCTTGATCCGCGCCAAGCATCCGGACCTGACTCCCTTCCAGATCAAGACCGTCCTAATGGCTTGCGCCTCAAATATGCAGCATAAGCGAAGAAAGGTCTCCTCCAGATAACCTAGTGCGATTCCCCCAAATTTGCCGGGAAAAACCTGTTCCAAATATCCACATCAAAATCACTTTAAAGGAAAATCCATCACTATGGGATCACAAGAGACCACTTCACGCTGGAGTCTGAAGGATCTGCTCCCCACCCCGGTTGATCGGGCAGTAGAGGAGCATTTATTGAAACTGGAACAGACCGTTTCGGAATTGGAAGAGATGCGTGAGAGCTTGATCCCGGAGATCTCCGGAGAAGCGTTTGTCAAAGCTCTCAAACTGATCGAGTCGGTAAGCACTTTGACGAGACGGCTGCAAGCTTATTCCTACCTGTGGCTCTCGGAAGATACCCAGAATGAAGCCGCACTGAACCTGCGTGATCGCCTGGACCAATCCCTGGTAAATCTCGGTAACCGTATTTTGTTCTTCGAGATATGGTTCAAGGACCTGCCGGATGCGGCAGCGGAAAAGCTTATTCTGGAGAGTGGTGACCTGAAATACTTCCTCGAATCCATCCGCCGCTTTAAACCGCACACATTAAGCGAGAGGGAGGAGAAACTTCTTGCCCTTAAGGATCCCAACGGGATCGATGCGCTCGTCAGCTTATACGAGATGATTACGAACCGCTTCACCTTTTCGTTGGATGTGGAAAACGAAAAAAAGAGCCTGACCCGCGACCAACTGACCAGCTATTACTTTAACCCATCGGCCGAAATCCGCGCCGCGGCATACCGGGAACTCTACCGGGTCTATGGCGAGAACTCCTCCGTCCTGGCCCAGATCTACAGCCATCGGGTGCGGGACTGGCATGCAGAAGGGGTGGGACTACGCGGTTATTCATCCCCGATCTCAGCCCGTAATCTGGGGAACGACCTGCCAGATGAGGTGGTGCAGACCCTGCTCTCCGTTTGCCGCAAGAATGCCGGCCTTTTCCAGCGCTATTTCCGCCTAAAAGCCAGTAGGCTGGGCCTCGACAAACTGCGTCGTTACGATGTCTACGCCCCGCTTACCAATTCGGACAAGAAGTATGATTTCACACAGGCCAAGAAAATGGTGCTGGACACTTTCCAGGAATTCTCTCCACAGGTGGCCAGCCTGGCCAGGCAGGTGTTTGACCAGCAGCATCTTGATTCGGAGACCCGGCATGGAAAACGCGGCGGTGGCTTCTGCTATGCCGCCCAGCCGGGAGTCACTCCCTGGGTGCTGGTCAATTTCAACGGCCGACCTGGCGACATTGCCACCCTGGCGCACGAGCTGGGGCATGCTGTGCATTCCATGCTGGCTGGAAAGCATTCGGTATTATCTTTCCACGCCTCGCAACCCCTAGCGGAGACTGCCTCGGTGTTTGCCGAGATGCAACTGACCGAGCGCCTGCTGCACGAAGAACAGGATCCCGCCGTCCGGCGCGACCTGCTGGTGCGGGCAATAGACGACGCCTATGTTACCGTGATCCGGCAGGCATATTTCACTCTATTCGAACAGGATGCCCACCGAATGCTGGTAGAGGGGAAATCGTTCGATGAACTCGCTGAGCACTACCTTTCCAATCTGCGCGAACAATTCGGGCAGGCCGTGGAATTGACCGACGAATTCAAATGGGAATGGATCACCATACCGCATATTTATGACGCTCCTTTTTATACCTATTCCTATAGTTTTGGGCAACTGTTGGTCCTGGCGCTGTACCAGCAGTACCGCCGTGAACATGCCACGTTCATCCCAAGGTACCTGAAGATCCTAACCTACGGTGGTTCGGAAACGCCGATCAAGATCCTTCAGGAAGCGGGGCTGGATATCACTTCGGCCACCTTCTGGCAGGACGGTTTTGATGTGCTCGACAATATGATCACCGACCTCATAAATATTTCATAAAAGGAGAATCCCCATGAGTATTGCCGCCGCACCCGCACCCCATTTGTCGCCTTTTGCGGTCTTCCGCAACGGGAATTTCAGCAAGATGTGGACCGGCCAGCTCATATCGACGATGGGATCGGCGTTGACCTCCCTGGCGGCCTCCATCTACGTCTTCCGCCTGACCAATTCGGCCATGAGTGTTGGCCTTATGTTGATGGCCACCGCCGCCCCAAGCCTGCTGGTGGGGTTATTCGCCGGCGTTCTGGTGGATCGCTTTGATCGCAAACGCATCATGATCGCTGCCGATCTACTGCGCGCCGTTCTGGTGTTTCTGATCCCTTTCCTGGTCCCGCTAAGCGTCATCTGGCTCTATGTGATGGTGATGTTGACCAGCGCTATCGGGCAATTCTTTGACCCGGCTCATGAGAGCGTACTGCCGGAAGTGGCTTCAGAGGAGGAATTGGCAGCGGCTAACTCTCTCTTGGCGATCAGTTCGTTCGGGTCCACCGCCATTGGCTTTGCCGCTTCAGGCCTGATCGCCTCCGCGGCCGATATAAGCTGGGCGTTCTACCTGGATGCAGTCTCATTCCTTATCTCGGGTGTTTGCATCTTCCTGATCCGGATCAAACCCATCCAGGCGGAAGGGAAAACCAATACGGCCTTGGTGATAAAAAACATGAAACTTGGCCTGCGCCAGCTTTTCAATACTCCCATCCTGCGCTCCATGTTCACAGCCTCTATCCCGACCCTGATAGCTTTCGGCCTGTCGAATGTCTTACTGCTGCCTTTCGCTTTGCGAGCTCTCAAGGCTACCGAGTTCGAATACGGCCTGCAGGAGGGTCTGACCTCTCTAGGCTTTGTGGTAGGCAGCCTGCTGATGGCCGGTATCTTCGACCGGATGCGAGAAGGCTTCTGGATAGCGGCCAGTTATATTGGCATGGCCATTGCCAGTATTTTCTATTCTTTCACACATTCCATTCCACTCGCTATTGTCATTGTGGCGATATCCGGTTTCTTCAACGCTCCTTCTTCGATCGGACGCCGCCTGATTGTCCAGCGCAATACGCCCCGTGAAATGCGCGGGCGGGTTAACAGCGTCTTCTTTGTTTCACGGGATGTCCTGTTTCTGATTGGCATGGCCGCTGCCGGCCTGGCCGATTACATTGACGTGCGGCTGATGTACTTTAGCAGCGCTCTCCTACTGCTGGGAGGCGGGATCCTCGTCATGGTCCTGCCTGGCTTGCGCCAAAACCGGGAAGAATGGAGGCGGGCGCTCAGCCTGCTGAAAGCCGCACCCGCCCGAATGGGGTCGACCCCCGGACGTATGGCTCTGCCTGCAGATATGGATTTGCTGGCGGGATTGCTCCCCTCTTTACTATCTCTTTCAGCCAGGGAACGTGACATTTTCATTTCTCAAGCGCATGTAGTGGAGGTGCCTGCAGGTACGAATATTCTGCGGCACGGGGAGGCTGGAGAGGCCACATACTTCGTCCTTTCCGGGAAAGCCGTGGCCGGGATCAGCGCGGGAGAAGGAAATTACCGCTCCCTTTCCAGTATGACCCCCGGCGATTTCTTCGGCGAGATCGCCGCCCTCACCGGCGCATCCCGCACTGCAGATGTAGTGGCGACAGAAAACACAAGCCTGCTGCAAGTACCGGCACAGGTACTGCGCGATCTTATGAGCAACCCGACCCTCAGCAGCCTACTTCTGACAAAGATGACCGAGCGTCTCAGTCGCACAACCATCAACGAACTGCCACGCTTTGCCGGTGTTGACCAGCGGGATGCGCGTGACCTCCGTACTGCGCATGTGGAAGAATAGGGTGGGTTTGCAACCTGCAGAATACCAATCCCACCCGGATCGCTGGGAATAAGTACACAATGATGAAATTGATACTCCCGGTGGCTGCGGGAATCGCAAGTTGGCTTACTTATCGCCATAAAAGCCACAGGCCCGCTGCCACCGCCAGGCCCAACAACACGCCGCCCAGCGCTTCCAGAGGCGTATGTCCGATTACTTCACGCAATTGCTGTTCATTGATCGGATGGCCTTTTAACAATTCCTCCACCAGAACATTGATCTTCTGGGCTTGCATCCCGGCCTGACGTCGGACACCCGTGGCATCATAGACAACCACCATCGCCAGGGCTACCGCCACTGCAAAAAGCGGGTTACTAAAGCCGTAATGCAACCCCACCCCCAAGGCTGTTGAAGTAACCAGGCAGGAATGCGAACTGGGCATGCCACCGGCTGCGAAAAATAAAGCCCAGTTCCAGCGGCGTTCCCGGGACCAATCCAATGGGATTTTCAACACCTGAGCTAAAAACCACCCCGCCATTCCAGTCAATAAGACGTGGTTTTGAAGAATAGTGCTTAGGCTCATTGGCTTTCCTCGAAATCGACCAGGGATTCGTCCACCAGCGCCTGTACTTTTAGCTCGGCCTTGTCCAGCAGTTCGGCGCAGCGTTTGGTCAAAGCCTGGCCGCGCTCGAAGAGTGTCATTGACTCTTCCAGCGGTCGTTCCCCGGATTCGAGTGCCGCCACGATCGTTTCGAGGTCGGCGAAGGCCTCTTCATACGTCAATACATCAATTGGTTTGGGTTCATTTTTTGCCATGATCACCTACCCATCGCCCGAAACATGGGCATCGAATTCACCATCCCGCAGGCGGATACGCAGCGCATCTCCATCCTGAACCTGGGACTTGCTGGCGACAACGCGCTTGTTTTTCGTAACCACCGCGTACCCGCGTTGCAGCACAGCCAGTGGACTGAGAGCCGTCAGACGGTTTTGAAATCCCTTCAGCTGCGCCGCAGCAAGTTCGAGACGGTGAGCCTGCATGGCATTTCCCCGGCGGCTCAATTCATCCACGCGCTGGCGCTCTGTCTGCACACGGCGTAAGGGCGAGTAAAAACGCAGACCGCTTTGGAAGCCCTCCAAAAGATTATGCTGACGCTCAAAGAGGGCGCCCATGCTTCCTGCAAGGATTTGCTCAATCTCATTCAGTGTCTGTCGTAGGTCAAGCACCGTAATGGATGTCGCCAACTCGGCCGCCGCGCTGGGAGTGGGGGCACGCAAGTCGGCGGCGAAATCGGCGAGGGTGAAGTCCGTTTCATGGCCGACGCCAGTGATGACCGGAGCCTGCGACTCGGTCACGGCGTGCACCAGGCGTTCGTCGTTGAAAGCCCATAGGTCTTCGATGGAGCCGCCGCCGCGCGCGAGCAGGATGACATCAGGCGCGGTCACCCGGTTCAGGTTCCGCAGCGCCGCTACCAGGGCAAGAGGAGCCTCTGCTCCCTGCACCGGCGTGGGAGCCAGAGTCACTTCCGCCAGCGGCATCCGCCGTCTCAAAGTATTGAGCATATCCTGCAAGGCTGCGCCGGTCTGCGAGGTGACAATCCCGATACGTCGCGGTGAGGCTGGGATGGGACGTTTGCGGGCCATGTCGAAGAGACCCTCAGCCTCCAGCACAGCTTTGAGACGCAGGAATTCTTGGTAGAGCGCTCCCTCTCCCAGCGGACGGAGGCTATCAGCGTAAAGTTGGTATTGCCCGGAGACTTCGTAGATGCCGAGGCTGCCATGTGCTTCAATCGCCATTCCGTCCTGCGGCGCGAAGCGCAGGTGGGCGGCTTCGGTCTTCCACAATACACATCGCAGGGCAGCACCCGAGTCTTTCAGAGTGAAATAAATATGACCGGAAGAGGGCTTCGATAGGTTGGAGATTTCCCCCTGGACCCAGATACCCTGTAGATCCGGGTCGGCTTCCAGTAACTGGCGCAGATGACGCGTCAGTTCTGTGACGGTCCAGCGAGGGGATGCGTCAAAGAGCGCCAACTGTTCCATACATGGAGAATACTATTGTTCGGAAAGACTGTCAACCATCCAAAAGTTGGCGTTGCCTTACAACTGACCAACAAGCGGAAATTACCCTGCCAATGGCATATTTTTTTGCTACAATGAGGATAACTATGAAACGGCTTTGGGCACCCTGGCGCATGAAATTCGTTGAAACGAAAACCGCCGGCTGCATATTCTGTGATTTACAAAAAGAGACCGATGGTCCCGAAAACCTGGTCATTTTCCGCGGGGACCGCTGTTATATCATTCTGAATCGCTTCCCTTATACCAGCGGTCATTTGATGGTAGTGGTCAACGAACACCTGAATTCGCTCGAAGACCTGGACCCGAAAACACGCGCCGAATTGATGGAACTGGCAACCCGGGGAATGGGCTTGCTTCGCGGCGTATACCATCCGGAGGCCTTCAACGTCGGCGCAAATATCGGCGAAGCCGCCGGAGCGGGAGTTGCCGGTCATGTCCATCTGCATGTAGTGCCTCGTTGGACTGGCGATGCCAATTTCATGCTGACGCTGGCCGAAACAAAAGTGATGCCCGAGGCGCTGGAAAATACATATGCTCGCCTGCGTGCCGCCTGGGGTCATGGTTGATTTTACAGGATACTGCGTAAAATTGTGATCTTGAATTGATAAAGATCCTTCATTTTGACCTTCAGTGTTCAAATATTTACGCAAGATGCACTAGTATTTGGTATTGGTTCAAATTTAAAGGAGATTCTATGAACAAGAAAATCATCATTCTAAGCATTCTGATCGTACTAACCATATTCTTCTCTGCCTGCAGCGGTCAAAGCAGCGTGAACCTCTACCCCACTTTCAATGACCTCCAGAATGAGGTGGATGCCTCCGCCCTGACCAGCGATGAAGCACTGGGCGGGGCAGAAAGCGTTCCCGAAACTTTCACACCAACACTTGCAGCAACGATCGCTCCATCCCCCACGACACAGCCGGTCGGCGAAACCGGTGACTACGGTCCGCAAATTGGTGACTTCCCGCCAGGCATCAACCCGCTGACCGGACTGCCTGTCACCGACCCCTCCTTGCTGGATCTGCCCGCCGTCCTGCTCTCTGTACCGCTCTTCCCGGCATCGGGACGGCCTCAGGCAGGCATCTCGTTTTCCCCCTTGGTATATGAGATCTATATCGGCGAAGGCATGACACGCCTGCTGGTCAGTTTCTACGGTGAAGAGCCGCAGGTGGAACCACGTCTTGGCGGCTCCTGCGGCATTCGCACCGAACCGTTCACAACCACCGATGCTGCCCTGGGCAACCGCGCCTGGTCTGATGAGAACGGCAACGGAGTCCAGGATCCAGACGAACCTGGCATCGGCGGGATATGCGTCACGCTGTTCGACAGCGCCGGGAATGCCTTGCAGACCACCTCCACTGATTCGAACGGGTACTATGGCTTCAATATTGATCCCGCACAGACCTATCGCATCGGTTTCGAGCATCCATCCAACCTGGATTTCACCACACCGGATGTAGATGTTGATAATACGGATAGTGACGCCGATCCGCTCACCGGGCTGACTCTGTCAATCGTTTTCACGGCGACAGATATGAACTGGGATGCCGGTTATATTCGGAGCGAACTGCACGGCGAACCCACCCCCACCATTGAGCCGGGTTTACCCACCTCCATCCCCGATGAAGGCATCACCGAACTGCCACCGCCTGAAGTTGGACCTATCCGCTCCATGCGCCTGCCATATGGAACCATTGGCAAATTTTTCCAGGGCGGCTGTATCGTTTCTGCCAGCGGCGACCCGTCTGTTCTGGCGAAGGTGCGCGGTTGTCACTATGCCTACGGAGATGACTCAAGCGTCAATGGTACGCTGCTCGACATCACCGACCTGCGCGAATTGGCTGAACAGAATAAGAACCCCAATTACCCGGTCAACTATTCCGGTAATATTTTCAGTCTCACGCCTCCTGCAAGTGGCCACCCGGCCTCCCAGGTGAACGTTTTCTGGAACTACGCCAACCAGTCCCAATTCCGCTACGATTCACTTTCCGGGGCGTACCAGCGCTTCTCCAACCACCCCGATCACATGGATGAATTCACTACTCAGACCGACCGCCTAACCGGGCAGACCCTGCTTTACGATAACGTTATCGTCATGTACGTGGAACACATCGCCTATGCCGAGACTAAAATGGACATTAACCTTGCCATTGGCAATATGGGTGGCGCTACTTTGTTTCGGGATGGGCAGATCTTCCATATTTACTGGAACACAGTTGCCCAGGCATACGAGCAAGAGACGCAGCGCCTGCGGCCCATCCGCTTTACAGATGCCAGCGGCAACCTGATCCCGCTGAAACCCGGTCACACATGGGTGCACGTCTTCACCACCGCCTCGGTTGTCTATGAAAAGAGCCCCAGCTCATCCATCTGGACCGCAGAGTTCCACGCTCCGATACCTGGAATCACGCCTTAATTCCCCGACAATTCTCTCCCTCGCCAGAGAACTCTGACGAGGGAGAGGTGTTTTACTAGGTACTGCAAAAATATTGAACCCAAATCGCGGTTTATTCTTTTCTTTTCACGCCGCTGTCCAAGGGGTCCGGCTGATTTTCCATTATCCTTGGACAAATTTCTGGACAGATGTAAACCATCCATGATCGTTCATATTCCCACTATCTGTAAGCAAGATGGTCAAGTCATTATCGCAGCCCGGTTCGAACTGCGTTCCCCACTGGCATACTTGCCAAAAGATCTATGGTACCGGTTCCCTGAACAATACGAGCCAATTCTATCCCCAAGAGCAGACTGCTTTGCAGCCACTGCCTTACTGGTCGCGATGTACACAGGTGAAGAACTCACAATCCGCGGCACCATCTCGCCCAAGCTGGCATACGGCTTACTTGAATATCGCAACATCTTTCATACCTGGCTACCAAAACTTTTCCAGTTGATCGATATTCGATATGAAAATGTCGAAAACAACCCTCTGAGCCGGAGTGCCGGGGCTGTTGCCACAGCCTTCAGCGGTGGAGTCGACTCGTTCTTCACGCTGTGGTCGCACCTGCCGGAAAACCAGGCAATTCCGGATGCCCGGATCACCCACGGTTTATTCATCCATGGATATGACTTGCGTCTGGACGAGGAAACCACATACCAGGCGATCGCAAATAAATATTCAATGCTTTTTCGTGATCTTGGCCTTGACCTGATATTAGCATCCACGAATGCTTATCAGTTTGCAGAATTTCGCATCGACTGGTCATTATTCTTTGGACCTCCTTTGATCGGCGCAGCCATGCTGTTGAGTCCTTATCTTCGGCGATTCTATGTTCCCTCGGGTTTGTCGTATAATGAACTCGCTCCACAAGGCAGTACAGCCCTGACAGACCATCTATTGTCAACGGAAAGTCTGGAGGTTGTCCACCATGGTGCCTCAACCAACCGATTCGACAAGGTTTCCACACTCACAAGCTGGCCAATTACCTATCATTACTTGCGGGTATGCGCGAATAAGCATCAACCTAATGGGCTTAAAAATTGTTCGGCGTGCCACAAGTGCTACCGCACAATGGCCGCATTATCTGTCCTGAATGCCCTGCCGATGTACAGTACATTTGCAGCAAAGCTTACCCTGGGAGATTATTTTCGGTGGGGATTTCAAACCCATATGAATCTTGGTTTAGCCAGGGAGATACGCAATAGAGCCTGGAAGTGCGGCAAAAAGGGCATATCCATTGGCACTTGGATCGCTATTTCAATCCACATCGCAATTAAAACTGTGGTCAAAATAGTTAAATTACTGCTTCCGGGCGAAACCCTGTATCGGATCAAGCGTTCTCTTTTCAAACCGGAATCCAATGAGCTGAGAGTAAAAGAATGATCATTCACCAACCCGAGCTCATCACTAAAGATGGCCATACAATTTTATGGACCAGGATGGAGTTAACAAAAGGGAAGGAGTATTTCCCAAAGTTCATATGGTATCGTGTCCCTACACAGTACGGAAATTCATTCACCACCCAAAGCGACACGTTCTTGATCTCAGGATTGTTGGCAGGTATGTATTTTGGGGAAAATATCGAGATTAAAGGAATTGTGTCGCCAAAATTGGCATATCACCTGGAAGAATATAAATTCCTTCTCAGTTTTCGATTTCCGAATAATTTTCACCAGATCGAGATCAAATACAACCAACTTGAGCCTTTGGATATTTCCCCCAAGGGTGTCGGCACAACCTTATCCGGTGGCGTGGATTCATTATTTACGCTTTGGAAGCATCTTCCCCAAAACCAGCCCGATCCGGAATATCAAATAACCCATGGCGTATTCATCAATGGATTTGATATTTTGCCCACCGAAGATCAACACTTCAAATTCCTTTATGAAAAATATCGACTGGCGGCAGCCAAAATCAAGATCGAATTGATCCCGCTAGAAACAAATGTCGTCAGTATCACCCACCTGCGCCTGCCATTGCCCTCTATCGATGGTCCGACTATCGTCGCTGCAGAAATTGCCCTTTCTGGGTTGTTTCGCCGATTCTTCATTCCAAGTTCCTATGATTATCACATTTTGAAGAAGAAAAACCATATCGCTGATCCCCTTTTGGATCAATTGTTGTCTACTGACACAATGGACATCATTCACTTCGGTTCGACCCATCACCGGGTTGAAAAGGTTCGTGAAATTGCAGACTGGGAGATCGCTCAAAAGCTCTTGTGGGTTTGTGAGGCCCACAAATTTGAAGAGGACACCTGGAACTGCTCGCGCTGCGAAAAATGCCTACGCACCATGATCCCGATCTATGCCCTGGGTAAAATGGATAAGTTCAAGACCTTCGAGAAGCCTTTCACCAAAAACCGGGATGGCTTGTGGTGGGCCAGAAAATATTCCCCGCAGCGAGGGTTTGCATGGGAAGTATTCCCATTCGTAAAAAAGCACAAGCCTGACTGGCTCCCATGGCTAAGAACAGCAGCAGCGCTCGGCACCATCCGATACTGGCTTTTTATCAGACTGCTGCCCGAATTTATCAAGAAATGGCTGCATCGGTTCGGATATTTCGTTGAACGCAATGAAGCACCTGGCTCATACGAGATCCCGGAAATAACCCAACTCATTCAATCCAACCATGATCATACATCAGCCTGAGCTGCTCAAGCGAGACGACCACACCATCGTCTATTCAAAGATCGAACTGCTCAAACCCAGGGAAAACTTCCCGGACTATCTCTGGTACCGGATCCCTGATCGCTTCGCAGATCACATTTCCCTGCAAAG
>Ga0315273_10002354_pt1 | contig 22291 bp, 13 predicted proteins | sample YL17G02_0_MG_FD_205753 | JGI IMG/M metagenome (GOLD analysis project Ga0315273, IMG submission 205753) | Sediment microbial communities from Yellowstone Lake, YNP, Wyoming, USA - YL17G02_0 | ecosystem: Environmental > Aquatic > Freshwater > Lake > Sediment | place: USA: Wyoming | collected...
GCCGGGCCGCAGCGTCAACGCGGTGTCGTACTGGAGCGGGCGGCTGCCGAGCTGGCCGGCCTTGTCGGGCGGCAGCGTGGCCCGGATGGTGTCGCGCACCGAGCCGGCCATCTTGCCACCGCCGTCGCGCACCTGGCCCACGAAATCCAGCTCCGCCGACTCGTTGGCGCCCTTCTTCGTCAAGCCCACCTGCGCGCCCAGCAGCTTTAGCGCGATGGGGACGAAGTAGCGGTCGCGCGACAGGCGGAAGTAGTTGATCTCGACGGCCAGCGACAGGTCGGTCAGCGGGTCGCCCAGCAGCAGCGCCTCTTCAAGCTGCCGCTCCTTGTCCGCGGAGGTGAACTGGCGGAAGTCCTTGGGGGCGAAGTAGCCGCTGCGGTAGTCGAGCCTGGCCGCGGGCTGCAAGGCCAGGCGCACGCGGATGCGGCGGAATCGCCCGTCCTGCGCCGGGTTCGTGCCGTAGTAGCCGAGCACGTAATAGCTGGAGATGTGCTGCTGGGCCTGCCGGATGCCGAGCGTCAGGTCGTTGTTGTCGAGCAGCGCCTTGCCGCCGGTGTCGGCGGCCAGGGTATGCAGCGTCTCCTGCTGGTCGTTGAAGCGGGCTTGCAACTGGCGCTGCATAGCGCCCGAGTAGACGCCGGCGCCGCGCGGCGAGCCGCGCGCGGCGTCGCCAGCCGGCGCGGTGGCCATCAGGCCGCGGGCATCGATGGGGTAGAAGGCCACGTTGCCGCGCACCGCGGCGTTGACGGTGGCCCGCAATTGCGATTGGTTTTCGACGCCGGTCTTGCCCACCCCGCTCGAGAAGTACACCAGCGCCTTCTTCTGCGGCAGCGCCGCCAGCAGCTTCACTGCCGATTCCAGCGCGCTGAGCTTGCGGTCAGTGTTGAAGATGTTGAACTCGGTCTCGTCGGCGGTGAAGGCCGAGCCGGTGTCTTCGGCGATCTCGTCTTCCTCGCCGGCGGCGGCCTCGGCGGCCAGCTCGGCGCCTTCGCCTACACGCAGGCCGCGGATGGCCTCGAGCAGCCGCGCGCGGTCGTCGGTGAACTCCTGAACGATCTGGAAGCGGGTGGAGAAGCTCATGACGGCGATCAGGTCGGCCGGCGTGGTCTGCTCGGTCAGGAACTTGATGGCCGCCCGGATGGCCCGCACCTGGTCGGCCACCGGCATGGCCGACAGATCGAAATAGAGCACCAGGAGCCGCCGGTCCTTGTAGCGCACCGGCGAGGGAGCGGCCGGCGCTGCCTGCGGAGCTTGTGGCTCAGTGGCAGACGGCCTGGCCAGCGCTTGCGGCGGCGCGTCCAGCCGCTCGTACTCGAAGAAGGCGATCTTTTGCGGCTGGCCGTCTTCGAACACCTCGAAATCCGTGGCCTTCAGGTTTTGAATGGGGCGCCCGGCGCGGTCCCGCGCATCGACGTTGACCAGCACCAGGTTCGCAGTCGCCTGGAATTTGACTGCCGGCGGCTGTTGCTGCTGTCCCGCCGCCAGTACTGCCGCTAATACACCACCAAGACACAAAGACACCAAGCCCGCCGCCTTGGTGCCTTGGTGTCTTGGTGGTGAGTGTTTCCGCATTAAAACCTGAATCGCGCCACCGCGTTCACTGTGCGCATGGGCGCCGCGCCGGTCGCCAGGCCATAGTTGATGGCATTCACCGTCGTGGCCAGCCGCGTGATGCTGGCGTGGTTGGTCACGTTCGTTCCCGCCAGGCGAAGCTCGAAGGTGCGGGTCCGGTCGTTGAGGCGGAACGCCCGCCCGAACGAAGCGTTCAGCGCAAGCATTCCCAGCCCCGGAATGGTGTTTCGCCCGGCATCGCCGTATCGCCCGGCGGGAGGCAGGGTGAAGGCAGCGGGGTTGAAGTAGCTTCCGCCGGCGTGGACGGAAAGGCCGGTGGCGTCGGCCCGGGCGCCGCCCACCACCCCAGTGCCCTGCACGTCGGAGCGGTTGCCAAGTATGGTGGCGGTGAAGGGCGTGCCTGACTTGACGGTAACGCCGCCGCTCAGCGTCCAGTCCTTCAGCAGCCGCGCTGCCCAGCCGCCGGCCGCCAAGCGCGACTTGGGCTGGCCGGCCGGCGAGGTCAGCACGTAGAACAGGTCCAGCGTGTGCCGGCGGTCAAAGCTGGACAGGCCGCGCTCGGCCGCCAGGTTCGCGTCGTCCTGCGCCACCACCGGGACGCCGCCGCCGAACGTCGATACGTTGTCGATGGATTTCGAATAGGTGTACAGGGCATTGAGTGATACGCCCTTGCTGAACCGCCGTGTCAGCCGCAGTTGTCCGGCGTGGTAGATGGAGTTCCCGTCAGAGCCGTCGAAGAGGAAGCCCACCGCGTTGGGGATGCGCCGCCGCAGCTCCGCCGTCAGCGGGGAGCCAGCGGGCGCGCGGTTGGGCATGCGCTGGATGTCGAGCCGCGTTCCTTTTGTCCCCAGGTAGCCCAGCTCCAGCGCCAGCGAGCCGGGGAATTCCTGCTGCAGCGAAGCGTTCCAGGTCTGCGCGTAGCCCACGCGGTAGCCGCGGTCCACGGCAAAGGTGTTGGCGATGTACTCGCCGGTTGCCGCCGGCTGCGGCGTGGCGAAGGCATTGTCCAAAGTCAGCAGGCGGCCGAGCGTCGTATTGCGCACCACGGCGTGGGCGAAGGGCGGCTGCTGGGCCAGGCGCCCGGCGGCCTGGGCGTACACGCCGGTATTGAAGTACACGCCGTAGCCGGCGCGCAGCCGCAGTGACCGCTTCGGGAACGGCTTCCAGGCCAGGCCCGCGCGCGGCGCCAGGTTGTTGCGGTCCGGATCCACCAGGCCGCGCGGAAATTCCCCGCTGTATGGCCCGCGGCCGCCCGGCGTGACCACGGCGGCGCCGGTGAACCACGGCGCGATGTCGAGGTTCGCCATGCGCCCGTACTTCTCCCGCACCGGCGAAAGGAATTCGTACCGCAGCCCGACGTTCAGCGTGAGGTTCGAGCGCAGGCGCCAATCGTCCTGGGCGAACAGGTTGTAGACGGCCGTGCGGTAGTAGGTGTCGGCGCTGCCGTAGCGCACCGAGCTGGTCTGGGGAAAGCCAAGCAGGAAGTCGGCCAGGTCCAACCCGGTGCCGTTCAGGGGCAACCCCTGGGCATCGAAGTCGCTGGTGAGCAGGCCGCTGAAGCTGAGGTTGCCCCGGCCGTTCTGGTTGTTGAGCGAGTTGACCAAGGCGCGGCGATAGTCGCCGCCCACGGTCGTGGTGTGCTTCGCTTTCATGCGCGAGAAGGCTTCCGTGACTCCCGTGTTCTGGTCCACGCGCCGCGCGGCGCTGGCGTCCGTCAGCCCGCTGAAGTTGGTGAAGGAAAGGTTCGGCGGGCCGTAGTCCAGCGGGTTGCTCGAGGTTCCCGCAATTCCCAGCGCGCCGGCCACGTTGGGCCCGGAAGCGAAGTATGGGACCACGTGGTTGCTGTTCCGCGAGAAACTCCACTTCAGGGTATTGATCGGCCCGCGCTTCAGCGTGTGCTGCCAGGTGATGTCGCCGGAATAACCCAATCCCTCGTTGCCGTCGCGAAACCCGTAAAGCTGCACGGTCTGCGAGCTCCGGTTTTGCAGGTTGAAGGTGGAGAACACGCGGTTGCGCTTGTCGAAGTTCCGCGCCAGGCGCAGGCCGACATTGTCGTTGTCGGCGGGTACGGAGGTGAGGAATTCGTAGTTCTGCGCCCTGCCGGGCTGGTTCGGCAGGGGGATGAACGGCAGCAACCCCGCCGCAATGGGGTGCATCCTGGCCTTCGGGATGCGGTTGGCAGGGAAGGGCGCGCGCGTGAGGGGGTCGTAGACCACGAGGGGGCCGCGCACCTGCGACTGGGAAAAATCACCCGCCCGCTCGGCCTCGACCGGCAGGGTTCCGACCGCGCCAAAGGGATTGCGGCCGCGGTTGGCAATGTAGCTGATGAAGAAGAACGTCTGGTCGCTCTTGACGATCTTCGGGATGTGCAGCGGCCCGCCCGCAACTACTCCGTAGTAGCTTTGGGCATACGAGGGCCTGGCCAGCGGCTGTCCGCTGAAGGAATACGGCCGGGCGTCCAGCGCCGAATTCCGGAGCGCGAAGAACGCGCCGGCCTGCACGGAGGTCGGAAGGCCGGCGCGGTTGCCGATGGCCTGTGCCGGGGCGGCGGGGCGTGCCTGGCCCGCCGGCGCTTTGCCCGCCGCCTTCCCGGCCGGTGCCTTGCGCGCCGGCTGGCTCGCCCGGCCGAAGGTGTCCTCCTGCTGCGCCGCAGCAAGCCCGCGGCTCAAGCTGCCGCTTAGCAGGAAAGCCTCGTTGGCGTTCTGGCTCAATTCGCCGGCCGGCGCAGGAGCGGGCGGGGACGTCAGCGGAGGCGTCGCTTCGGCCTCCGCCGTCTGGCTCACATCCAGGCGCTGGAAGCCGCCCGCTGGCGACTTGGCGGCAGCGGCCGCCAGCAGCGCGGCCAGCGCCGGCGTGTGCGCCACTTTCAGGTTCCATTCCACCGGGGCGGTTTCGGTGGCGGGGTTCAGCTCGCGCCGCGCTCGCTCGAAGCCGAAGATTTGCACTTCCAGCGTCCAGGCGCCGGGCGCAAGGTCCTTGAAGTGATACTGGCCGTTCTGATCGGTGCTGGCGGTCAACTGCTGAGCGCCTTGCCGGGCCGTCACCACGGCGCCGGGGATGGGCAATCCCTTGGCCTTGACGACACCGCGGTGCTCAGCCGCCGACAGCCACGCGGCAGCAAGGACCAGCCAGAAGATGAGGCGTTTCAGCACACCTGTTCCGTGTCATCCTTTTTAACTCAGTGTACAGGTGTTTTGTTTCAGGAAATTGTTTTACCGCCGGCCCCGCGCGGCGGGACCGGCGGCACGGCGGCTCAGTCGCCCGTCAGATGCCAAACCCGCACCGGGCGCCCGCGGGCGCGCAAAACGGGCGCGACCATTCGCTGCAACTGCACCACGATACGCACTTTCTCCGGGAAAGGCAGTGCGGCCAGCTTGTGACGGCGCTCCTGCTTAGCGGCGATGAGCCGCGCGATTTCCGGCCTCAGGTTGTCCACTGCTTCCATCTGGCCTCACCAGGCGTCGGCATAGCGGTAGCCGTAGGGGTCGGCGGCGGCTTCCAGCGCCCCGCTCTCCGGGTTCACGCGGATCAATACCGGCGCGGCCCCGCTGCGCCAGCGCGACCGCACCGTCACCTTGTGCCCGCGCGCCTCGAGCTGTTTCACCACCGCCGGGTCGAAGCGCTCGTCCACGTACAACACCAGCGGGATATACGCGTGGTTGTCGAAGCTCGATACCAGTTGGCGGGTTTCCATGCGCGGCGCTTCAATTGCCCGCTCCGGGTCCATGCCGAACTCCAGCATGGCGAGCATCACCTGCAACAGCGCCTGGTCCTGGTTGTCGCCGCCAGGAGTGGAGAAAGCCAGCAGCGGCTTGCCGTCTTTCAATACGATGGTCGGCGACAGGGTGATGCGCGGCCGCTTGCCCGGCTTCAGTTCGTTCGGATGCCCGGGGATCAGCAGGAAGCTCTGCAGGCGCTGGCTCAGCGGGATGCCGGTATCGCCGACCACCACCGCCGGCAGCCAGGCGCCGGAGGGCGTAGCCGAGAACATGATGCCGTTGCTGTCCACCACGTCCACGCAGGTGGTGTCTCGCGCGGGGTTGGCCGGCTCCTTGGTCTCTTCTTTATAGAGGGCCGGATGGATGGGCTTGAAGTCCGGAAACGATCCGGGCCGCGGCTCGCCGTTGGCCTTTTCCGGATCGAGCAGTTTTACCCGCTCGGCGGCATAGCCCTTATGCAACAGCGCTTCCATCGGCGGCCGCAGGAACAGCGGGTCGCCGTAGAAGCTGTCGCGGTCGGCGTATGCCAGCTTCATCACTTCGGTGAGCGTGTGGATGTAATCTGCGGAACCGAAGCCCATCTTCTTCAGGTCGTAATGCTCCAGCATGTTCAGCGTCTGAAGCATGACGGGGCTCTGCGACCAGAAGCCCGGCTTGTACACGTCGTAGCCGCGGTAATTGACCGCCACCGGATCTTCGATGCGGGCGTGGAAAGCGGCCATGTCTTCGTAGCGGATGAAGCCCTTGTTGGCCTTCATGAAGCGGTCGATTTCCTTGGCCACCGCACCCTTGTAAAAATAATCGCGGGCGGCGGTGAGGCCCGCCTTGCGGCCCTGCCCGCCGGCGCCGGCCTTGCGCTCCGCTTCGATCATGGCGCGCAGCGTGCGGGCCAAATCCGGCTGGCGAAAGATTTCGCCGGGGCGGGGAACCCGGCCGTCGGGAAGGAAGACGCGCGCCGCGTCAGGCCATTTCTCGATGCTGGGGCGGAAGCGCTCGATGTACGTCGAGCGCGTCTCGTCGATGGGGTAGCCGTCGGCCAAGTCCAGCGCCGGCTGAATGACGTCGGCGAAGCTCCTGGCGCCGAATTCGCTGAGCGCTACGATCATGCCATCGACCATGCCCGGAACCACCGCCGACAGGATGCCGGTGGAGGGAATGCGGCCCGGCTTATCGCCGGGCATCACGCGCGGATCGGACTCGTCGGGAGTCCGTTTTCGATAAAAATCCGCCGTCGCGAGCTTGGGAGCGGTGCCCACGCCGCTGACCGTGTACATGCGGCCGTTGGCGCGGACGAGGATCGGCGCCTCGCCGCCGAACCCGAAGTGCGTGTATTCGGTGACGGCGGCGGCGAAGGTGGCCGCCACGCCGGCATCGACGGCGTTGCCGCCCTGGTGCAGCAGGCGCATGGCCGCTTCCGTGGCATAGGGCGTGCCGGCCGCCACCGCCGCCCGCCGCCCCCGCACGATCGGCCGCAGGCTTGGTTCGCGCTGTTGAGCTGCCGCCGCCAAAGCAATCAGCGCGGCTAAACACAAAATGCAGATGATCTGCTTTTTCATTTTCGTCCACCGATATTGTACCGCTGGCGTCTCGCCGGTGGGCCCCCGTTGTACCGCTGGCGTTCCGCCAGGCGAGACCACCGGAGGTACAACGCTTTCCAATGCTATACTCTGCCCATGGGCGAGGTTCAAACCTTGATGACGGCCGAGCAACTCTGGGAGCTTGGAGACACCCGGCGGACCGAGTTGGTTCGAGGAGAATTGATCGAGATGTCCCCCGTTGGCGGAAGACACGCGCGCCTTGTGGCCCGGTTGCTGCACTGGATTTATCAATACGCGACCGACAAAAAGATGGGAGCAGTCGGAACCGAATGGGGATTCATCCTTGCCCGCGATCCTGATATCGTGCGCGGCCCGGATGTTGCCTTCGTAGCCGCTGCGCGGCTGATCGGCGCGGGAAGCGAGGGGTTTTTCGCCGGCGCTCCCGACCTCGCCGGCGAAGTCCTGTCCCCCACAGATAGGGCCGGCGAGGTCCAGGCCAAGACGCGCGAATACCTGGCAGCGGGGGCCCGCCTCGTCTGGATCATCGACCCTCAGACACAGACAGTCACCGTCCATCGCCCTTCCGGCGACGCCCATGTCTATGCCGGCGACGACGAGGTGAGCGGCGAGGATGTGCTCCCCGGCTTCTCATTCCGCTGCGCGGAACTGTTCGCCTCTATTTCAGCACCAGCAGCGTAACCGACGAGGCGTTGCCCGGCGCGCGATACACGCGCTGGGTGGCCTTCTGAAAATCCTCGGCCTTGGCCTTGTAAATATCGACGAACTTTTGCGGATTGCGGTCCACCAGCGGGAACCAACTGCTTTGGATCTGAATCATGATCCGGTGCCCCCGCCGGAAGGCATGAAAGACGTCGGGCATGGTGTAGCGGATGCGCGTCACCTTGCCCGGCACGAATGGCTCCGGCTTCTCGTAGCTGTTGCGGAAGCGGCCGCGCATGGCTTCGCCGCGGACAAGCTGCTGATAGCCGCCCATGCGGACTCCGCCGGAGGGCTCGTTATCCGGCGTGTCATTCGGGCAGACATCGATCAGCTTCACCACGAAATCCGAATCGGTGCCGGTGGTTGAGACGTACAGGTCGGGCGAGACCGGCCCGGCCACCGTGACATCCTCAGCCAGCGCGTCGGTCTGGTAGACGAGCACGTCGGGGCGGGTGGCCGCGGAGCGCTGATCATCGGTCATGTGCTCGCGCGTCATGCCATAGGCGATGCCGGGGATATACGGGACGGGCCTGGCCGGGTCGCTGATGTACTCATCGAAGGCCGGCGCGCGGCGGTCGCGCGGCGCGTCGAACGACAGCCTGCCGCCCGTCTGCAGGTAAATCGACTTGGGTGCTGCTTGCTTCGGCGGCCAGGCATCGTGTGCGCGCCAGGCATTGGCGCCCGTCTCGAACACGTAAGCCTCCGGCAGTTTCAGCTCGCCCTTGCCCCTTGTAGCGGCGACCTTCAGGTCGCCATTGCGCGCGGCACCGGGCATCGCGACCTGAAGGTCGCCGCTACCTTTAAGGTAGTAATCGAAGAACGGGGCGAAGATGTTCTCGCGGTAAAACACGCCGGTCTTGGAACCAAAGCGCGCGTTGCCCAGCGCGTCGCCGTCGGACCGCAGCCAACCGCCGTGGAACCACGGCCCCATCACCAGGATGTTGTAAGTTCCGGGGCTGGATTTCTCGACCGCCTGGTAGACGTTCAGCGCGCCAAACAGATCTTCGGCGTCGAACCAGCCGCCCACGGTCATCACCGCCGGCTTGATGTTCTTCAGGTGTGGCCGCAGGTTGCGCGCCTGCCAGAACGCGTCGTAGTTCGGGTGCTCCATCATTTCGTTCCAGAAGCCGATCTGGCCCTTGAAGTACCGGGCGTTGACATTCGACAGCGGGCCGATGTCAAGGAAGAAGCGGTAGCCGTCGGGGGTACCCGGAACGAATCGTGGCGTATCCGGCGGCCGCCCGAAGAGCGAGAGGAAGCCGAAGGAGTGGGCCAGGTACAGCGCGCCGTTGTGATGAAAGTCGTCGCCGACGAACCAGTCGGCGATGGGCGCCTCCGGCGAGACGGCCTTCAGCGCCGGGTGGGCGTCGATCAGCCCAGCGGCGGCATAGAAGCCGGGGTAGGAAATGCCCCACATCCCGACGCGCCCGTTGTTCTGAGGCACGTTCTTCACAAGCCAATCCACCGTGTCCCAGGTGTCGGTGCTTTCATCCGTGTCGGCGGGACCGTTCTTGACCGGCTTGATGGGCCGGATGTTGACGAACTCGCCTTCCGACTTGTTCCGGCCGCGCACATCCTGCGTGACGAAAATGTAGCCCTCGCGGGCGAACTGCTCCAGCACCAGCGCGTTCGGATACCTGTCTTCCCCGTATGGCCCGGCGCCGTACGGCGTGCGCGTCAGCAAGATGGGGTAGCGCCGCGAGGCGTCCTTGGGCACGTAGACGGCGGTAAACAGCTTCACGCCGTCGCGCATCGCAACCTGGTGCTCGTGCTTGGTGTAATTCGCCTTGATGTACTCGACGCCCTGCGGCCAAGCGGTGCCGGCCAGCAGCAGCCAAGCCAGAGCGATTGTGGTTGCGCGCCGCGCGGCGACAATTTTGGTTCTCATCAACTTCTCCCAAAAGGAATGAAGCATTGTACACGAGCGGGTCAAGGGGTGTTATGGGGGTGGTGGCGCCCGCTATTCCCTGATTGCCGCGGCGAGCGAAAAGACGGGCACCTGTTCGTACTTTCTCGGTGGCGGCTGGGTTCGGATGATCTCGTCCATGGCCTGAGTCGTCTCGGCAGACAGCCAGATGTGGCCACATTGCAGGCACACAAGCGCCGTCACATCCTCAAACCGATAAAGACGATCGCCCCATGGCTGCGTATGCGTGATGGTCCTTTTCTCCAGCGTCCCACCACATTCAGCGCAGATGGCGATTGGTTCCATGTTTACCCCTTCCGGCGGGTCCAGCCCGGATCATGGGCTAAACCGCAGCATGGCGTTCCGCCCCATCAACAACTCAGGTTAGCCGCAGATTCCGCAGATTCACGCAGATTTTATTTGTGCAATCCGCGAAATCTGCGGCTACGGTCTTTAGCGGTACGGGAAGGCGCTGCGCACCGGCGCGGGCATGGGCACGTCGCCCTTGATGGCCCGCCATAGAATCTGGTTCATCTCGTCGTCGTCGATGCGATCCACGTCGCTGAAATCCATGCGCGCCGATGCCTTTGCCCCCGGCGCCGTCTTCGCGTTGCGCTCATCCAGGTCCACCTCCGGCTTCACGGCGGAGTACGGCCGCAGGTCGGGCTTGGCGGTGAAGGCGGCGTGCATGGGCGTGGCGGCCGCGTCGTGTTGCGTCAGGGGCGGCAGCCCCAGGATCAGCTCCATGGTCCGCAGCATGCCCACCGTCGAGTACATGGTGCTGTCCACTGCGCCGCGCTTCACGTAGGGGCTGATGACCAGCGCCGGGGAGCGGTGCGCATCGACGTGGTCGGGGCCGTTCTGCGCGTCGTCTTCCAGCACGAACACCGCGGTTTCCTTCCAGTAGCGGCTCCGCGTGATGGCTTCGATGATGCGGCCCAGCGCCAGGTCGTTGTCGGCCACCATGGCCCGCGGCGTCCAGGCCCCGGGCCGCGTCCCGGCGGTGTGGTCGTTGGGCAGGCGCACGATCTGGAAGCGCGGCAGGTTCCCGTTCTTTTCGAACTCGCGGAACTCGCGTAGCCATTCGTCGGCCCGCTTCTGGTCGGAGTACTCCAGATCGAAGTTCCGGTAAAGCGGGTCGATGCGGCCTTCCAGCGCGGCCACGCGCGGCTTCACCGGCTGGCTGGGGTCCTTCGGGTTCTCGGTCCACTCGCCGTAGACCCGGAAGGTGATGCCGGCACGGATGGCGGCGTCCCACAGGTAGCCGCCGGGCGGCGTGGCAATGGGGTCCTCGCCCTCGAAATCATATTGCGGGCGGCGGCCCCCGTAATTGCTCGGCCAGATCTTCTCGACATAGTCGTTGGCCAGCGCCCCCATGGACCAGGTGTGGCCGCCGGCGCTAACGTCGGCGTTGACGTAGAAGTTGTCGAACAGCACGAACTCGCGCGCCAGGCGGTGATGGTTGGGCGTGACCGGCTCGCCGAACAGCACCAGCGACGGGTCGCCGTTGCCTTCTTTCATGTCGCCGAACACCTGGTCGTAGGTGCGGTTCTCCTTGATGATGTAGATCACGTAGCGGATGGGCGTGGTCCCGCCGGGCTTGGTGGGGATGACGGTGCCCGGCCCGCCGGCCGATTGCAGCACTTCGTCGCGGTAGGGCGAGTTGGCCAAGGCCCGCTCGGTCAGGATCTTCAACTGGCCCTCATTGGGCGCATCCATGATGCTGAGCGAGCCCTTCTGGATGCGGCCTACGTACTGCGTCTCGGGGGTGCTGGGGCGGTCGGGTTGCGGCCCGCGCGGGTTGGGCATGCTGCCCTGCCCCTTGCCGTTGGCCACGTAGAGCCAGCGGCCATCGGGCGAGACACGCACGGCCGTCGGGTACCAGCCGGTGGGGATGAAGCCTTCCACGCGGGATTCCTTGTCGCCGGGCGCGACCACGGCCACCACGTTGTTGTCGGCGTTGGCCACGTAGAGGCGGCTGCCGTCGGGGCTTAGCGCCAGGGCGTTGGGCGTGCTGCCGGGCGGCGACTTGGGCGTCAGGGCGATTGAAATGCGCTCGCGCACCGCGCCGCTCGGCGCGTCATGGACCCAGACGGCGTTGGTGTTGGCGCAGGCCACATACAGCCGGCCGCGTGCATCCAGCAGCATGTCGGAGGGGTGATCGCCCGTTTTGAAGGTGGCCCGCACCTGCCCGCCGGCCGCCTCGATGACGCTGATGCTGGATGCGCCCCAATTGCTCACGTATAGGCGCAGGCCGTCGGGCGCAACCAGCACTCGGTAGGGATGGATGCCGACGCGGATCTGCCGCTCGACGCCGCCCTTCTCCAGGTTCACTTCGTAGACCAGGCCGGCCTGCATGTCGGCCACGTAGAGGCGCCTGCCGTCCGGGTGCAGGGCGGCATCGCCCAGGAAGTTGGTGCGCACCCAGCGCGCTCCGCCGCGCGCCTGCGGATTGGCCAGGCCCTCGAACAGCTTGAACTCGCGCTCCGGTTTGACGGCCAGGTTGCTCGCGCCGCCGGGCGCCGCCGGCGTTTCAGCAAACGAGAACTCGCGCACCGTGCCGGCGTTGGCTTCGGGGACGTAGAAGCGGTCGCCGGCAGCGGTGATGGCCAGCCCCAGCCAGGCATTGCTCAAGGCCACCCGGGTGCCCCCGCCTTCGCGCCCCGGGTTCGCTGGGTCCAGGATCAGCAGCGACGGAGGCGTGTAGCCGGCGTTCAGCACGAACAGGTATTTGCCCCCCGGGTGCATGGCCATGGCCATCGGGAAGGTGTCGGGCAGCGGCACCTGGATGCCGGCCGGCGCCAGCCGCCACCCGTTGAACAGCAGGAAGCCGTTCTCCTTCATGCCCGGCCATTCCGGCCCCGGCGCGGCGGTCTGGAGCGTGGCCAGGGCGCACAGCAGCAAAAGAGCAAGCGCGCTTCGCATAAGCGAACAACTATACAACAGGTAGTGACGCCGGAACCGCACAGAGGCTGAGCGCGCAGAGAAGCACTGACGGCGGTGTGCGTTGACTTTTGGTCCCCTGGGAGGATATTGTGCAAAGAAACCCCCGGTGGAGGTTCCGGTTTTGCAGGTTGAAATCCAGCAAGTGTCTCAGACCACGCTGCTTCGACTGGAAGGCGACATGCGCCTGTGGGGCCATCCCGAGCTGGAAGAGAAGCTTCTGGATGCCTTCCGAGGCGGGCTCAATGACGAGGTGCGAGAGATCGTCCTGAACATGTGCGGGCTGACCAGCGTGGACACCATGGGAATTGCCGCGCTGGTCCGCGTGCTCATCGAGTCGACCAGGCGCAATCTGATTCTGAAGGTGATTCTGCCGCCGGGCGCGGCGGGAGAATCGCTGCGCAGGGTTCGCATCTTCGAACCCTGGCCGGAATACCGCGAGGAGTCGGCGGCCTTGCGGGCCTCCGCGGCCGGCATGCCGGACCGCGTCTGAAAAAAGGCTGCAGGCTACAGGCCACGGGCTGCAGGTAGCACGTGTGCCACCGGCGGCTTTGCCTGCAGCCTGTAGCCCGATTTAGCCTAACGAATGGGCACAACCATGGGAGCGGTGTCTGTTCCGCCCATGGAGATGACCAGCGAGGTGTTGCCGCTGGGCACGTTGTCCGGCACCTGGATGTTGATCTGGTACAGGCCCACGAAGCCGGGCGCCAGACCGGCATAGAGCATCTGCGCCGGCACGCCGCCCAGGGTCACCCTGGGCACGACCATGGTGCGGAGCGCGGCGGTGGCGGGCGCTCCCGTGGCCACCAGGCCTTCGACCGCGCCCAACCCCGTAGCCCACAACGTCAGGTAATCGCCGCCCTTGGCCCGGTTCTGCGAAGTTACCTGCGTCGTGCTGTTGGCGAAGAAGATGCCCGGAAGGCCTGCGACCAGGAAGACCCCAGGGTCGGCCGCGCGCAGGTAGACGGTCATCGGCACGCTGGGCAGATCGCCGGTGATCACCTGCACCTCCGCCGAATAGCTCCCGACCAACTCCACCGGCACCTGCACGTTCAGTTGGGTGTCGCTCACGTAGAACAGCGGCGCGGGAATGTCGTTAAAGAGCACGCGGACTGCGCCCAGTTGCGTGGGAAGCTTGCCTCCCACCAGGCCCGCCTGCAGGCCCTGCGCCGGACCCATACTGAGCCCGAAAATGGAAACGATGGAGCCGGGCGCCACGGTCTTTGACATAAAGCTGGCGCCGTTGACCACGCCGCCCTCGTTCACTTGCGGCAACGCCACCCCGATTCCCAGCACCACCGGCAGCACCTGGGTGGCCTCGCCGGACACGGCGTTGGAGCTGAAGGTGACTTGACCTCGGTAGATGCCGACGGCCAGGCTCGCCGAAGAGACCACGATATCCACGGAAGAATCGGAGGCCGCTTCACCCGCCGCGGGCGAAGCCGAAAGCCACGACTGGTTGGAGGTCGCCGTCCATTTCAGCAGGCCCGTTCCCGTATTGAGCAGGGTTATCGGAATTTTCCTGATGAAAATACCGGCGGCCGGAAACGAAAGTGTGATGCTGCTGGTGCCCATCCGCATCACCGGTTTGGGGTCTTCGAGCAGGAGCGTGATGGGAACATTCACCGGCGAATTGGCCGCGCTGGGGTCGCTGATGACGATGTTGCCGCGGTAGGTGCCCTTCAGCAAGCCTTCGATGTTGACATTCACGGCGACCGTCGAGCTGCTGCCGAACGATCCGCCGGTGCTTCTCGCCAGCAGCCAACTGCCGCCATCGACGGTGGACCAGGTGATGCTGGGGCGAAGCGACCCGGTGCCGGCGTTGTTGACGGTGACGGCCTGCAGCGAGGGGTTGGCGCCCAGTCCGGCCAGAAACAACAGCGAGGCCGGGGCAACGCTGATCAGGGCCCCACCCGTGCTCCCCACTACCAGCCGGACCGGGACATTGAGCGGGGAATTCATGGCCGCCGGGGACGTCACCGTCACTTTGCCCGTATACGTCCCCAGCGGCAGCCCGGCGCTCTGGATGCTCACGAACACGGTGCTGGCGTTATTGAAGGAGCCGCCGGTCGGCTGGGACAGCGATAACCAGTTGCCCCCGCCGTCGGTGATTGCGGAAAAGCCGGGGGAAAGCGTGCCCGTTCCCGCGTTGGCCGCCAGCAGCGCGACCGGGGCCGGATCGACGCCGACCTTCGCCTGCACGTCAATCGACGCCGGGTTGACGGAAATATAAGGAACGGCGGGGATGACCTTCAGCGATACGGAAACGGCGCCGGGTGACTTGTCCAGCCCCGCCTGCGTCACGGTCACCTGGCCGGTGTAGTCCCCCACCGGCAGAGAAGCGCTCTTGACCGTTACCTGAACGGTGATGGTGCTGGGAAACGATCCGCCGTTGCTCGTGGAGACGGCGATCCAATTGCCTGTTTGCGTGGTTGCCAGAACGCTTGGCGAGAAGGCCGCGACCGCCGGGCTGGCGGACGCGGAGAACAGTTGCGGCGCTGGATCTTTCCCTGTCACGGCAATAAACGACAGCGACGAAGTTGAAAGTTTCAGCTCTGCTGCGCCGGCCGGCACAACCAGGACAGCCAGCAGCAGAACCACCAAAAGAAATTTCCCGAATTTCTCGGGGCAATTACGGAACGGCATAGGCAGACCTCACCTTGAATCGATTGGCTACGTGTGCCCCCTGGTCTTGACAGGGCGCCACCCTTGGCGCGGTTTGGCGGAAGCATGCTTATCATATTTGGACGCGCCGGCCCATGTCAAGTTGCGAGTGAACCACAAGGAACCACCGAAGGAACCACAAAGACACAAAAGACACAAAGGCCCACAAAGCAGACGATCTTTGTGATCTTCGTGTCCTTGGGTTTTTGTGGTTCAGCCGGCGCACGCGCCTGTTGCCGGCGGCGCAGCAGGCCCGTATCATCAGATTTATCCCCGCATGACCCGGACTGTCCGTAAAGCGAGCGCGCCGGAACCAGTGGACCAATCCCCCTGGTACGCGGCCTTCCCCTGGCAGGCCGCCGCGCTTTGCCTCCTGGTCCTGATCGCCTACTGGAACTCGCTGGAAGGCTCGTTCCACTTCGACGACTGGTCGCTGCTGAGCGACCCGGACGTGGCCGGCCCGGGCGTCGGCTGGCGGCTGTTCCGGCTGGGCCTGACGCGCCCGCTCACCTATTGGAGCTTCCATCTCAACTTCTTGGCCGGCGGCGGCCAGACCAACACCATCGGGTTTCACCTGGTCAGCATCGCCCTGCACGCCGCCAATAGCGTGCTGCTGTTGTGGATTGCCAGGAGGCATGTGGCGGCGCCGGCGGCCTTCCTGGCCGCCGGCCTGTTTGCGGTCCACCCGCTCGAAACCGAAGCGGTCAGCTACATCTTCGCGCGCTCCTCCCTGCTGGCCACATTCTTTGCGCTGCTGGCCTTCGCCTTGTTTCTCCGCGGCCGCCGCGGCTGGAGCGCGGCCGCTTTCGGCTTCTCGTTGCTGGCCAAGGAAGAGGGCGCGGCGCTGCCGGCCTTCCTGCTGTTGTACGACTTCCTGTTTGTGAGCGGCCGACACGGGCGGCAGCTCGCGCCGCGAAAATGGTATTACGCCGGGCTGCTGGGACTGGCGGCGCTGGCCGCCGCCCGCCTGTTCTACGTGCTGAAGACGGCCTGGGAGCCGGGCATCGGGTTTGAAGTGCGTGGCGTTTCCCCGCTCGTCTATGCGCTCACGCAACCACGCGTCATCTGGCGCTATCTGCGATTGATCGTTCTGCCGCTAGGCCAGAACCTGGACTACGACCTGCCGCTCTCCCGCTCGTTATGGACTCCGGCGACGACTCTGCCCGCGCTGCTGGGGCTGGCGGCGCTGTTGGGCTGGCTGGCATGGAAGGTCATCGCAGGGCCCGGCCTCGGTCCACGCCGTGCAATGCGGCCCGGGCTAAAGCCGGGCCCTGCAGGGACGGACCAGGCGGCCGGCCGGGGCGGCGCCGCGGACACCTCCGCTCGGTGGCCGTTCTGGATGCTCGCTTACTTCATCCTGCTGGCGCCCTCTTCGAGCATCGTGGCGCAGAGCGACGTGATCTACGAGCACCGCACCTACCTGCCGATGACCGGCATGGCGGTGGCCCTGGGGTCGCTGCTCTGGCGCGCCCTGGAGCGGCTCGGCGCGCGGAGCGCCCGGGCCGCGGCCGCCGTGGCGCTGCTGGCGGCGCTCTCGGCGTTCACCGTGGCCCGCAACCGGGTATGGGCCGATGAGCTGAGCTTGTGGCGCGATGTCGTCGCCAAGTCGCCGGTCAAGGGTCGGCCCTACATCGGACTGTCCCGAGGGTTGGCGCAAGACAACCGGCCGGTTGAGGCGCGCCGGGCGCTGGAACGCGGCCTACAGGCGGAGCCGGACAACCGCGACCTGCGGATGAACCTGGGCGTGATGCTGCTCGAGGAGGGAAACGCCCGGGAGGCCTTGCCGCATTTCAAGCGAGCCATCGAACTGGGGCGCGAAACGCCGGAAGCCTGGAACAACGCCGGCGCCGCGTATTCCATGCTCGGCCAACAGGACAAGGCCATCGAGGCCTATCGTCGCGCCCTCAGCCTCTCTCCCTGTTTCTATAATTCGCGGCGCAACCTGATGGCCGCGCTGGCCGACGGCGGCCGGTTCAAGGAAGCCATCGCCACCGGCGCTGTGCCGGCGGGCTGCCGGCTGTTGCCGGAACAGGAGCAGGAGTTGGAGCGGATTCGGTCAGCGATTGCCGGCCGCGTTGCCGGTGGGCAGTAGGCAGAAGGCAGAAGGCGGAAGGCAGAAGGCGGTGGGCTTGCTGCCTTCTGCTTTCTGCTTACCGCCTTCCGGCTCTTGATTAACGGACTACGCCTTCCATGGGGCTGCTGGCGCTGGCATAGAGCCGGCGGGGCATCCGCCCGGCCAGACAGGCAAGTCGTCCGGCCTCCACGGCCAGCTTCATGGCCCGCGCCATGACTTCCGGTTGCGTGGCCAGCGCGATGCCGCTGTTCATCAGCACCGCGTCGGCGCCCAGTTCCATGGCCACCGCGGCATCCGAGGCGGTGCCCACCCCGGCGTCCAGAATGAGCGGGACCTCGGTGATCATCTCCCGCAAAATGCGAAGGTTGGAAATGTTCTGGATGCCCAGGCCCGAGCCGATCGGGGCGCCCAGCGGCATGATGGCGGCCGCGCCCGCCTCGATCAGCTTTCGCGCCGTCACCACGTCGTCATTGGTGTACGGCAGCACCACAAAGCCTTCCCCGGCCAGCACCCGGGTGGCCTCCAGCAGCCCGATGTTGTCCGGGAACAGGGTCTTTTCGTCTCCGATCACTTCCAGCTTGATCCAGTTCGACAACCCCACTTCGCGGGCCAGCCGCGCCGTGCGGACGGCCTCTTCGGCGGTGTAACAGCCGGCGGTGTTGGGCAGGATGAAGTACTTCTTAGGGTCTGCATAATCGAGCAGCGATTCGCGCGAACGGTCGGTCAGGTTCACACGCCGCACGGCGACCGTCACCATCTCCGCGCCGCTGGCTTCCCAGCAACGCGCCATCTGCTGGAAGCTGGCGTATTTTCCGGAGCCCACGATCAGCCGCGAGCCAAACTCCCGGTCCGCTATCTTCAGTGGGGTATCCATAACTCTTCATTCTATGGCTGCCCGCGGGGGGCGTCAAACGCCGCCGGCGCGGGCCGGCTGCCGTAGATCTTGGGCTGGGAGAACACTCAGTGGGAGGCCGCGCGTCCCTTGCGCTTGTGCGCCTGCACGCGCGCCGCCGGTTTGCGGGCAGGCCTGTACAGCAACCGGCTCACCGTTTCCAGCAGCTCCTTGACCTCGCGGGCGCCTTTCTGCAACACCGCATCGGCCTGGGTGATTTTCCGGTCGAGGGCCAGTCGATCGGTAAAGCCGGAATGGAGAATGATGGGCAGGCGGGGATGCGTTTCGCGGATCTTGGCAATCACCTCCCCGCCGTTCATGCCCGGCATCAGGTAATCGACAACCACCAGATCGAACTTCTCGGCGTGGAATTTCTCCAGGCCCTCCTTGCCGCTGCGGGCCGTGGCCACCGTGTGGCCCTGTCCTTCCAGCACCGATTGCCGGACGAAACACCCATGCTGGTTGTCGTCGATGCAGAGGATGCGAGCCATGTTTTCTCGAGGGGAACGCGGGATACTAACAGACGCGCGGCGCGGCTGTCAACGTGACTAACAAGTGACGGGCTGCCGGCTGCCGGCTCACAGCGGTTGCCGTTCCAGCGCCGGCCGCTCGCCGGCCCGTGAACGCCCGGCGAGGTCAGGCGATCACTCCTCACTCCCACAGCCTGGAGCCTACAGCCCACAGCCTATTGCACGGTCTCCTCGCCCTTCGGGGCGTAATAGCCGTTCTTGGCCGAAACCACGTACTTCACTTCCTTGCCCTTCTGATCGACGATCTTCAGCGGCTTGCCGGTGTCGTCCACCAGCTCCACCTTCAGCTTGCGGAGTTTGCCGTCGCGGGTGGTATTGGTCGGCGCGTAGCCCAGTGTGTACTGGTGGCGCAGCAGCGCGGAGACGGTGGAAAAGATCCCAGGGAATTCGCCGTAAAAGCGCGGGAAGAACGCGCGGCCGCCGGAGTACTGGGCGAAAGTGCGCATGGCGTTGTCGGCCTGCAGGAAATCCATGCGCGCGATCGGCCCCATCCCGCCGCGGGCGTCGGCCAGCTCGCGGATCATCTGCATCAGCCCGATGGGATAGATGGGCACCTCGTTCGACTGGATGATCTTCAGAATCTTATCGTAGGTGAGCTTGCTGAAGGTATCGATGCCCGTGGAAATGAGCACGATGCCTTTCTTGCCGCTGACGTCTTTCAGGCGGCTCAGCGTGTCGTCCAACGTATCGTAGAGGTTGGCCTCGGAAAAGGCGGGAAAGCGCAGGCGCTGGAGCGCGCCGATGGCCGCTTCCCGGCTCTGGGTGAAATCCTGCAGGATCTCGGGCCTCATATCGTAGGCCACGACGGCCACCCAGTCGCAGGTCTGGGCGTTGCTGCCGGGCCGCGCCGCCATGTCCGGAGAAGCGCAATTGCCCAGGCGCAAGGTTTCCAGGAACCCATGGCTGGCGGTGAGCGTCTGATACCAGGTTTCGCTCCAGAATCGCTGGTAAAGATTGTTGAACTCAATCACCATGACCACGGTCATGGGCGCCTCGGTGGCCTCGAAGGTCTGGATGTTCTGGGGCATGCCGTCTTCCAGCACGCGGAAGTTCTTCTTGCCCAAGCCGGGGAGGAACTGGCCCTGCCTGTCCTGCACGCTCACATCCACGCTGACCAGGTCCACGTTGACCGAGATGGCGTACGGCACCTCGCCGGGCTGGGCGGCTTCGCCGGCCGGCCGGCGCTTCGGTTTCTGGGGAGGACGGCGCGGAATGGAAACGGTCTCGCCCACGGGCCGCTCCGGCCCGGTGATGTCCACCGGTCGGGGCTGCTGGGCCGGAGGTTGCTGTTGCGCGTTGCTGGGCTGCGCCGGCGGCATCTGCGGCGGAGCAGGCGGTTGCTGCTCCGGTGGCGGCTCGGCGGCCTTGCGTTTGCGCGACGGCACCACCGTTTCGTCCACCGGTCGCTGTGGCCCGCTCGATTGCGTCTGCGGTTTCTGCTCCGCCGGTTTCTGCGGTGCCGGATTCTGCGCCGGCGGGTTCGATTGCGAAAACGCCAGCCAGGCGGCGCCACACGCCAGAACCAGAATCGCTAATCCGACAACGATCTTGCGCATACGAGGCACTTCTCCCCACTGCTAATAATAGTCCTTTTTTACTGGATGCGTGGCCACCGGCCAGCGTTTCATGAGGCTGGAGGCTGCGGGCTGGAGGCCGGAGGCGGGAGGCGGCGGATGCCGGGGCCCACGACGTTTGGCCTATAGCCTACAGCCCACAACCCACAGCCTACAGCCCACAGCTTGATTTTCCCGAAACGCGGGGCCGCGGCCTGCCGTCCAAGACCTATCCGTCCGCTATGCCGGTTGCGAAATGGGCAAGCGCCAAGTACAATGGCGTAGGCTGGATCACGTAGTACAATATGGGGTTCCCACCGGGAACAAGGTGCTTGGTGGGGAATCCGCGTCCCGGGAGCGAGCGCGCTTGATTCGTTCTGGAACCCGACGGTTGGTCTTCATTCTATCCTCCTTGCTGCTGCTGCTCGGGGGAGCGTACGCTTGCGCGGCGGGCGCCGCGCCTCCCGCTCAGCAGGCGCAAAAGCAGGCCCTGATCGATTCAGTGCGCTTCCTGGGCAGCCGGCGCATCCCCGAGCAAACGCTTCGTTCCCGGGTTTTTAGCAAGCGGGGCGACGTCTACGATCCGGAGGCGCTGCGCCGGGATTTCATGTCCTTGTGGAACTCCGGCTTCTTCGAGGACATCCGGCTGGAGGTGGAAGACAGCCCGGAGGGCAAGAAGGTCACCTTCCACGTGCGGGAGAAGCCCACCATCCGGACCATCGAATACAAGGGCAACAAGTCGGTCACCAACTCGGAGATCCTGGACCGCTTCAAGGAGCGCAAGGTGGGGATCACCACCGAGAGCCAGTACGACCCCACCAAGGTGCGGCGCGCCGAGGTGGTGCTGCAGGAGTTGCTGGGGGAGCGGGGCCGGCAGTTCGCCTCGGTGAAGGCCGAGCCCAAGCGCGTGCCGCCCAACTCCGTGATCCTCACCTTCAATGTCGACGAAGGCCCCAAGGTGAAGGTGGGCCTCATCGAGTTCACCGGCAACCAGGTGCTCGGCGACCGGGCCCTGCGCTCGGCTATGAAGCACCTGAAGCCCATCGGCATCCCGCGCTCCTGGCTGCTGGAGAGCCTGTTCAGCCGCAGCTACGACGAGTCGAAGCTGGCCGAAGACCTGGAACTGGTGCGCGGCAAGTATCAGGACCGGGGATACTTTACGGCGCTGGTGCTGGAGCCGGACCAGCAGTTGCGCTCGGTAGGCGGCGGCGGCGGCTTTCGCCTGCCGCTGTTCTACCCCAACAAACCCGGCAAGCGCGTGGACATGACCATTCCGGTGCAGGAGGGCGACCAGTACCGGATGGGCAAGCTGACCTTCGCCGGGGTGAAATTTTTCCGCCAGCCGGATGCCCTGATGCGCCCCATGTTCCAGATGCAGGAAGGCGACATCTTCAGCGCCACCAAGGTGCGCAAGGGGCTGGAGAACATCAAGAAGCTGTACGGGGAGTTCGGCTTCATCAGCGAGGTCACCTCTCCGGACACCGACATCGACAAGGACAAGAAGGTCATCAACCTGACGCTGAACATCGAGGAGGACAAGCAGTTCTTCGTGCGGCGCATCGAGTTCAGCGGCAACACCACCACGCGCGACAAGGTGATCCGCCGCGAGTTGTTGCTGGACGAAGGCGACATGTTCAACAACCGGTTGTGGGAGGTGAGCCTGCTGCGCCTCAACCAGCTCGGTTTCTTCGAGCAGCTCAAGCCCGAGGCCGCCAACATCAAGACCGATAACAAGGCCGGGCAGGTGGACATCGCCCTGAAGGTGAAGGAAAAGGGGAAAAACACCATTGGGTTGACGGGCGGGGTCAGTGGCATCGCCGGCAGCTTCATCGGCCTCAACTATTCGACCAACAACTTCATGGGCCTGGGCGAGACGCTGACCTTCTCCGTGGAACTGGGCAGCCGGGAGCGGAACATTTTGTTCGGTTTCACCGAGCCGTTTCTGTTCGACCGGCCGCTGCAGAGCGGGTTCACGGTGTTCGCCCGCCGCTTCAACTACAACCAGGGGCGGGAGGCCTCGATCCTGACCGGGCAGAACCTGATCCCGCTGTTCCAGCAACTGGGCAGCGACAACATCCTGGACTATCGCCAGGCCAGCATCGGCTTTACGAGCTTCGCCAGCTATCCGCTGCGGCGCGGCTTCTTGAGCGGGGGCGGCTTCGCCCGGGTGGGCCTGACCT
>Ga0315273_10002355_pt1 | contig 22291 bp, 17 predicted proteins | sample YL17G02_0_MG_FD_205753 | JGI IMG/M metagenome (GOLD analysis project Ga0315273, IMG submission 205753) | Sediment microbial communities from Yellowstone Lake, YNP, Wyoming, USA - YL17G02_0 | ecosystem: Environmental > Aquatic > Freshwater > Lake > Sediment | place: USA: Wyoming | collected...
CCTTTCATCCAGAACCACGTTGTTCCATGCCTTTTCATCGGCCACCCTCAATGATCCGCTACAGACTTATGTAAGACCGCTTAGAACCGGTTTCACAACCTCGATATCGGAAGAACTGAATCCTTGACCTCTTGCAAGTCGCGATTCTGCGACTTCGGTATTCCGGAGCAACCCGGCCGGCGAATCTTCCGGCGACAAGCGAACCCACAAGCGGCCCAGCCGTCCGTGGGCCGGATAAGTGAATCACCCATACTAAACTTGGATACATATTCTCAGCGATTTCGTCCGGCGGGATCGCCTGCCAGGAGTCGTTTGGCCCGCAGGACCTCGCCGACGGACCAGGCCTGGGCGATGCAGCCGCGGGGATGGTGGGGGGCGTCGCCGTCGAATATCTCGCTGATGGTTCCCAGCCCGGCATCGTGGAGGTGGTCGTCGAACGGTTCCAGCCACCGGCGGGCCTGAGCCACGGCCGCCGGATCGCCGCCGCGAACCTTCAGATACGCCTCGATAAACGGTCCGATCAGCCAGGCCCAGACGGTCCCCTGGTGGTAGGCTCTGTCGCGAGACTCCCACGAACCGCCGTAACGCCGGCGGTATCGCCCGTCGTGGGGGCTGAGCGTCCGCAGGCCCAGTGGCGTCAGCAGGTGCTCGGTTGCCACCCGCACGACGGCTGCCTGCTGCTTGGCCGATAGCGGGCTGTAGGGCAGCGACACGGCCAGCACCTGGTTGGGCCGAATGGACGCATCGGGCCCACCGTCGATGATGCAGTCGTAGAGGCATTGTCCCTGCTCGTTCCAGAACGCCCTCACCATCGCCGGTCCGATCAGCTCCGCCAGGTGGGCGTAGTGGCTCGCCAGGCGATCGTCGATCCCCGCGCACCACCGGACCATGATCCGATGCGCGCTGTGCCAGAGGGCGTTGACCTCGACGGCTTTGCCGTGCCGCGGGGTGACGACTTCCTCGCCCAGGGCCACGTCCATCCAGGTCAACTGCGTCTGGCGAGATCCGCCCGCCAACAGGCCGTCGGCGTCGGCACGGATGTCGAACCGCGTGCCCGCGTGGTAGCCCGTCAGGATGGCGTTGACGGCCGGCATGAGGACGCTCTGCCAGAACGCCGTGTCGGCGGTAGCCTCCATGTACCTATCGGCGGCGATGACGAACCACAGGGAGGCGTCGATGCTGTTGTGGTGCGCCACCGATGAGTAGTCGTCGAAGCGGTTGGGGATCATGCCCTCGCTCATGGACCCGGCGAAAGTTCGGAAGACTCCCCTGGCGAGGTCGAAGCGGCGAGTTTCCAGCAGAAGGCCCGGCAGGGCCAGGAAGGTGTCCCGCCCCCAATCGGCGAACCAGTGATATCCCGCCAGGATGGTGGGCGAGGGCGAGGCGCTGGGGAAGCTCCGCTGCACGACGAACGCGTCGGCGGCAATGGCCAGGCGGCGGGTGGTGACATCGGCGTCGGGGCCTACCGACGCAGCCAGTTCCGCGTGTCGATCTTTTCGGCGGCTGACGGCGTCGGCGAAATCCACCGCCACCGGCCCATCGAGGCAGGCGGTGATTTGGCAGGACTGGCCATCGGCCAGGGCGCAGGAGAAGCAACCCGGAGAATACAGGTCCTCAAAACCGTCCTGGCCGCGCGCCAGGTCCTGACGGTACAGGAAGCGGAGCCACCACTGGGGACCGGGCAGGAAATGGCTCCCACTGACCACGATGTGCAGGTCGTGCTTTCCGGCCAGGCGGTCCTGCACGATCACGCCCCCGTGGCGATGCTCGAAGATCATCTGGTGGGGCTGGTCGGCCTTTCGTAGGCCGTGGAAGTCCCTCAAGGCTGCAAAGGGCGTCAACCGAAGCGTGCCGGAGGCCCCTCGCAGCGTATAGCGAATAGCCAGGGCGTTGGCTGCGTCGGCCAGGACAATCTCCTTGGTCAGCTCGGCCCCTCCGATGCGGAAGACGAACCTGGGTGTCGGATCGTTGACGAACTCCGTCAGATAGTTCCATCCGTGGGGAGCGAAGGCGTCGGGAAACTCGTTGGTGGCCAGGTCAAAGGTCTTGTCGCCGATTTGGAGCTGTTCCATCACCGTCGAAAGGGTGGCGATTCGCCCCATTGGCGGATTGGAGGCCGCCACCAGCAGGCCGTGATACCGGCGCGTGTTGCACCCGATCGCCGTGGAAGACGCATATGCGCCGAGACGGTTGGTCAGCAGCCATTCCTTGTTCAGCAGCGAGTCGGGGTTTTCACCTCGACAGTGGACGACGATGGGCGGCGGCAGAAGGGCGTTTTTCGATTCTTCAGGCACGTGAGCGTGCTCCTATGGTTCCGGCCGGGACGAAGGTTATGCACGCCGCGACCGCCTGGAGCAGGAAAGTCCCGGCGCGGGGCGCAGCGGCGGCGCTCACACCGAAACGGTGGTGCGGCTGCGAATGTTGTCCAGGATGTTCATGTAGTTAATGTAGGCGTCGTAGGGGGACTCGTAGGGATTGAAGTACTTGTGAACGTCCCCGTCGGCGAACCACTTGGTGCACATGTAGTAGAAGTGGTCGGAGGTCTGGAGCTTGCGCCAGTCGTCGATGATGACGGGATCCTTGGTGGCCAGGACGGCCTCGGCCAGGGCGTACACGTCGTGCAGGGCGTTGGCCTGCATGCTGTTGCCCAGCCAGGCGGAGATGTCCCGCTCGGTGTCGGCCCAGGAGATCATGTGGGGCACGTCCACCTCTCCGACGGCCGGGTATCGCTGGACAGCCTGGGAGACCGTCAGGAAGTCGTTTTTTCCGGTGGCCAGCACCTGGCCTGGCAGCGCGCGGAGGAACTCGAAGATGCCCGTGTCGGCCCACTGGTGCTCGCCGAAGGTCTCGTAGTCCATGAACAGGTTGCAGACATATCCGTTGCCGTTGATCTGATCGACCCATCCGGTGAATTTCTCAGCCGTCAGGGGCCATTCCGCCCAGCCTCGGTTGCTGAACCGGAACGCCATGTCATCGGACAGGCGGTAGTTCTTCATCAGCATCCGCAGGTTCGCGCAGTTGGGCGGGTTGTAGATAAAGTTGGGGCTGCGGTAGCCCAGGATGTGGTCGGCGCCTTCGGTGAGGATGGCGTCGAACCCCATGTCCTCCACCGCCTTGGCGACGTCGTTGTTGTAGGTCAGCTCGGTGTTGCGGAAGATCCTCGGGGTCTGGCCGAACAGATCGCTCATCAGTTTGCGGTGCATCTGCGTCTGGGTGACGAACTCATCGCGGTTGTAGAGGAAGGCCAGGCTGTGGTAGTACGTCTCCGCGATGAACTCCACGCACCCGGTCTTGGCCAGGGCGATGAAGCTCTCCAGCACCTCCGGCGCCCATCGCTGGAACTGCTGGATGACGGTCCCGGTCAGAGAGTAGCTAACGCGGAACAGTCCTTCGTGACGGTCGAGCAGTTCCCGGATGACCTGGTTGGCGGGAAGGTAGCACTTGCCCGCGACCTTCCGGCAGACCGCCTCGTTGCGACGGTCGTCGAAGTAGTTGGTGTCGCTGTCGAAGATCGTGTAACGCCTCAGCCGGAAGGGCTGGTGCACCTGAAAGTAGAAAACCACGGATGCCATGAGAGTATATGAAGCGGAAACCCGCCCGTCGGGTCAAGCGAAATCTGCCCCACCCCTTCCCAACCGGTTTCGCATCCTTACCTTATGCGTTGGCAGTCAACCGGCTGTAGATGCCCGACAGCCTACTGGCGCTGTCGCGCCAGGAGAGCTTGCGCAGCTCGATCTGCCCGTGCTGGCGAAGGGTCTTGTGCAGTGGCGGATGGCGCAGGACGGCCAGGATTTTATTGGCCATCTCGTCGATGTCCCAGAAGTCCACCTTCAGCGCGTGGGTGAGCACCTCGGAAACCCCCGACTGCTTGGAAATGATGACCGGCACGTTGTGGGAGAGGGCCTCCAGCGGCGCGATGCCGAACGGTTCCGAGACGCTGGGCATGACGTACAGGTCGGCCATGGAGAAGATCTTGGCCACGTCGTCGCCGCGAAGGAAGCCCGTGAAGGTGACGTATCGCCCGATCTTGAGGTCGGCGGCCTCCTGGATGCAGCGGGAGATCATGTCCCCGCTACCGGCCATGACGAACCGAACATCGGTGAACTTTTCGATGACCTTCTTAGCCGCGCGGAGGAAATACTCGGGGCCTTTCTGCATGGTCACCCGTCCCAGGAACAGCACGATCATTTCATTCTGGCGGATAGGGGCTATCTGCCACTCGTCCCCGCTGGGCATGTCCACGGCGTTGTAGACCACCTCCAGGCGGTCGGACGGCACGCCGTAGCGGCTGGCGACGATGGTCCGCGTCAGGTGGCTGACACAGACGACGCAGTCGGCCCCGTGCATTCCCGCCCGCTCGATGTCGTAGATCTGCTGGTTGATGTTGTCGCCGGAACGGTCGAACTCGGTGCTGTGCACGTGGACGACCAGCGGTTTGTGCGTCGCTGCGGCCACCGCCAGCCCGGCGGGGTAGGTCATCCAGTCGTGTGCGTGAATGACGTCAAAGGTTTCGCGTTCCGCCAGTTCCAACGCCAGGCTGGCGTAGCGGTAGACCTGGCCCATCAGGTCGCCGCTATAGTTGGTCCCCGCCCCGGAGGCAAACGATCGCATCCGAGCCATCTCCGTTGCCATGGCCTCTACCATCTTTGGCGTGGCGGACTTACCCAGGCTGGTCTGGGTCAGCAGTTCCTCTACGGCCTTGCGGTAGGTGGCCGGAGTGGCGTACGGCTGGAGCAGTGCTTCCACCTGATGCAGGCGAACGTGCTTGAAGACCTGTTGTCGCTGGGTCGCGCGGGTCTGCTGTCCCGCCAGGCTGGCGGGGGTGCGCAGTTTTACGTGCGATGAGGTGCTGATCGGCACGGTCGTGGGAAGGATGAACAACACCTCCACGCCGATCTCGTCGAGCCCCTTGGTCATCCCAAAACAGGCCGTGCCCAACCCGCCGCTGATGTGCGGAGGAAACTCCCACCCTAACATGAAAACCTTCATGACACCCACCTCAGACCAACGAGTGTCCGTTTCCAAGACCTAGGCATTGTATGCGCCGCCGTATGCACTGGCCGTGCAAGCTTACAGGGTACACCTGGAAAGGCCAGGCTATTATTTGTCGCCGAGGCGACAAAGGCAAGCCCTTGGATGATTCATCGGCTTTTTGACTGCAAGGATTCATATGACCGGCGACGCAAGTGAGCCTCAGCCGGCACGGATGCCCCCGCCGCGCCCGGGCCGTCGGCGGGGGAGGTTTTCAGTCTTCTACGCGGAGAGCGCCGACGATCTCCGTGATTGCACTGTGTCCATGGCGGCGGAGGTAATCGGCGATCCCGTCGCGTATCTCCAGCAGGCAGGCGGGATTGACGAATAGCGACGTCCCCACCGCCAGGCCCGTCGCCCCGGCCAGGAGGAATTCGATGGCGTCGCGGGCGTACTGGATGCCCCCCAGGGCGATGATGGGCACTCCGGCCGACTTGGCCACCTGGGTGTAGACCCGGTGGACCATGTAGACGGCAATGGGTCGGATGGCCGGGCCGGACAGGCCGCCTGTGCCGTTGGCCAGGATCGGGCGGCGGCGCTCGATGTCGATGGCCATGGCCGTAAACGTGTTGACCAGGCTCAGGGCGTCCGCCCCGGCCTCGACGGCCGCGCCGGCCGTGGCGGCGATGTCCGTGACGTTGGGCGACAGCTTGACGATCAGGATGTTCTTGCGGACGACCTTGCGGACCTCCGAGACGATCATTTTGACCTGACTGGGATCGGTGCCGAACTGAATCCCTCCGGCCTTGACGTTGGGGCAGGAGATGTTCAGCTCCACCCCGCGGACGACGGGGACCTTCTCCATCGCCGCCGCAATTGCGAGGTATTCCTCCACCGTCATCCCGGCGACGTTGACGAAGACCGGCAGCCCCAGCGTTTCGAGCTGCGGGACCTTCTCGGCGAGGAAGACCTCCAAGCCCACGTTGGCCAGCCCGATGGCGTTGAGCATCCCCGCGCGGGTCTCCACGACGCGGGGGTATTCATTGCCCGCGCGCGGCGCCAGCGTGATCGACTTGGTCACGAACGCCCCAAGCCGGCGGAGGTCCACGAAATCCGCGTACTCGGCCGCGTAACCGCACGTCCCGCTGGCGGTCATCAACGGATTGGCCAGCCGCACGCCGGCGATCTTGACGCTGAGGTCGGGGGCCGATATGGCGCTCATTTCGTCTCGCTCAGCCTGTCGAGGGACTCTCGAACTTCCCGTTGGTCAATCTGGTCGTAAACCGAAACGCCACCGAGGCGGACTGGCAGAATCATCCGCACTCCTCCCTTTCGCGCCTTCTTGTCGTGCTGCATGATCTGCCAGATTCTGTCGGGGTCAAGACCGCTCCGGCGGGTGGGCAAGCCCAGCAGTTTCAACAGCCGTTCAAGCCGCTGCAAGATGGCCGGGTCGATCAGGCCGCGACGCAGGGCCATCGCGCAGGCGGAGACCATGCCCATCGCCACTGCCTGGCCGTGGGAAATGCTCCCGAAGCCCACGGTTGCCTCGATGGCGTGGCCGATGGTGTGGCCGAAGTTGAGGTGCGCCCGTACGGAGGCCTCCCGCTCGTCGGCAGAGACGACCGCCGCCTTGATGGCCACGTTGCGCGCGACCAGCTCGGTCAGGATTTCCTCATCGGCGGCCAGGATTCTCGCCGCGTTGTGCTCGATGAAGTCCAGCAGCGTGCTGTCTGCGATCATGCCGTGTTTGACGCACTCGGCCAGGCCGCTGCGAAGCTCCTCCGGCGGCAGCGTCTTCAGCGCGGCCACGTCGATCAACACGCCCTGGGGCTGGTGGAAGGCCCCGATGAGGTTCTTTCCAGAAGGGTGGTCGATGGCGGTCTTTCCGCCGACGGAGGCGTCCACGTCGGCCAGCAGCGTGGTGGGGCATTGGAGCCACCGCAGGCCCCTCAGTGCTGTGGCGGCCACGAAACCCGCCAGGTCGCCCGTCACCCCGCCGCCCAGGGCCACGATGACGGTGTCGCGGTCAATCGCCGGCGTGATGGCAAAGAGCGAGTCCATCAGCCGGCCGAAGGTTGCCAGCGTCTTGTGCTCCTCGCCGGTAGGGAAGACGACCAGCGTCGCCCCCACGCCGGCGGTGTCCAGGGACTTCATCGCCGCGGCGGCATATAGCCCCGCGACGTTGGAGTCGGCGATCAAGGCCGCCCAACTGGCGCGGGGAAGCTCCGCCACCATCGCGCCGAGGCGCTCCAGCATCCCGGCGCCGACGCGCACGGAGTAGCTCCGCCGGCCAAGCTCAACCCGGATTGTCCGTTCCGTTGTCAACGTGTTTCCGCTTCTGGTGTCCTGGGCCGCCTGGATCAGGAGCGGGTCAACCTCCACGGCCTGGGGGCTACAGGCCGTTGTGCTCTCGGCTGCGCGAAGGCGATAAGATTCCTCCTGGCGGTTCATGAGATCGCGCCGCCGAATCTGCCATCGCAGGATGCCGTATCCCAACAAGACCATCGCCACCGCGAAGAAGGTTTTCAGGGGGAAGGGCTGGGCGGTCGTGGATCCCTTGCGGTCGATCTGCCAGGCCAGAATCACCGGATAGTCGAACCATTGTCCGTTGGGGTCCTGGACCGAATAGAGCTTGTGGAACACCCCGGCCAGTTCCGCCTCCGGCACGGAGCGGTCGTAGGCCTCCTCGCCGTCGGGACTGGTCCTGTCGGGCTTTCCCATCGTTGGCGGGAAGGCGGCCAGGACAATGACCGGTTCGTAACCACCTCGCTTGGCGAGGGCGCTGTAGCACTCCAGGCACCACAGTACACCTTCATTCTCATTGGGCTCGCGCCCGTCGCGTCGTGCCGTCTGGGGCGGCTGGAGCTTCTTGATGAGCTTGACGCGCACCCGCATGGCGATCGGGCGGGCGCGGTAAAGTTCCGGCTCCGCCAGCAGGCTTCCGTACGCCGGGCGATCGAGTTCGCCGGCCAACGGGTCCGTCGACATCCGCGGCAGGCGCGTGACGTGGGCGAGCATCATGTAAAGGGCCGGATCGTCCAGCAACCGGTCTGTCCTGTCCTCCACCTTGGCCAACAACTGTGCCTCCTGCCTTGTCAGCGCCAATGCTTCGCGGAAGCCCCCTTGGGCTTGAGTGGCGAAGAGCTGGACCTTCGCCGACGTCGGTTCCGGTTGGGTGGAAGCGGAATGGGCCGGCCTGGACGTTGTGCTGTTGGGATCGTCCGGGGCTTCAGCGGCGGCGCAGGCGACGCCGGCCGTCGCGAGGATCGCCAACCGCGCCCAGCGGCTGCATCGAATGGACAGGCCTGAAGGGAGCATGATCGTCATTCTAAGTCAGATGCGCCGTACCTGTCAAAAACAGGCCTAACTTGTACAGGCCCAAAAGCCCGATCCGTTCCGTCATGAAGATCTGTATCGGTCATCTCCCCCGGGGCGCAGGGCGCCACCAGCCGGTCAGCCGGGAAATCGCTTCCAGAAGCGCCACGGCGCACAGGGTGCCCAGCACGTCCATCAGCCAATCGCTCGCGGAGGTATCCCGGTGAAAATAGGCCTGGGTGTATTCATCCAATGCCCCATAGATCATCATGGTGACGATAACGATGAGGATGCGGCGGCGGGTGGCGTTGCCATAAGCCGCCAGGGCAAACCAGAACACGCCCGCCAGGCCCAGGAAACCGACCAGGTGGAGACTCGTGTCCTGCATGCCTGTGTCCGGCACCTTGCCGGCCGGGATGTGCGTGGCGACAAAGGCGGACGTCCAGGTCACTATACATACTGCCAAGACACACCATCTCCAGCGGCGGAGTATGTTCATCGGCTACCTCGACGACGGCGGATGATGTTGAACATTACGGCGGCGACTCCGCGGCGGCGGTGTCACAGGACGAGGGCGCGGCGTCATGGACACGCTGCTGCTCTTCCGCCACACCTGAGGCCGGGGTGGAAAGCCCCATCGACGAGAGGAACTCCTCGGCTAATCGGGCGTAATCCTCGGCGCCTCGCGAGTGGGGTTCGTAGTCGAAGATGGTCTTGCCGTGCGAAGGGCACTCGGCCAGCTTGATATTCCGGCGGATGACCGTCTCGTAGACGCGTGCCCGTGACCACGGCGCTGCCGTGCCATGAGCCGCGGACAGAAACGCCTTTAGGTCGGCGGCCACCTCCGACGCCAGGCGCGTGCCGCTCTCGTACAGGCAGAAGATGACGCTGGAAACCCGCAAACCGGGATTGATGCGCCGCTGGACCAACGAGACGGTCTCCAGCAGCTTGCCCAGCCCCTGCAAGGCTAGGAAGTGGGGCTGAAGCGGAATCATCACGTCGTCGGCGGCGGCCAAGGCGTTAAGGGTCAGCAGCCCCAGGCTGGGCGGGCAGTCGATCAGGGCGAACTCGTGGGGCATCGCCGCGGCGGCCAGGCTGTCGCGAAGGACCTGTTCTCGTCCCACGGTGGAGGCCAGTTCCACCTCCGCTGCCGCCAGGTCGATCACGGAGGGCACCAGCCACAGGTGCGGGGCGACCTGCATCACGGTGGAGGCGATGGCAGCCTTGTCCGTCAGCACGTCGTAGATGCTTGCCGGTGACGCGTCTCCATCCACGCCCAGATGCAGCGTCAGGTGGGACTGCGGGTCCATGTCAATGAGGCAGACGTCATGTCCGCGCGCGGCGACGGCTGCGCCGAGGTTGGCCACGGTGGTGGTCTTTCCCACACCGCCTTTCTGGTTGATTACCGCGAACGTTCGCACGGGGGCATTATAGAACGGAGGGAGCCGGCGGCAAGGGGACAAACAACCGCGGCAGGCGCCGCCGTGGCGGGGCGCCTGCCGCATGTGTTACTGCCTTCTCCACCGTCTCCGGCGGAGCCGACCGCTGAAGATCCATCAGCGGTCATTTCTTTTTCTTCTTGGCTGTCTTCTTCGCGGCCTTCTTTGCGCCTTTCTTCTTTGCCATTCTTATCACCTCCTTCCGGGCTTCACGAGGTCATCGGTAATAGACACACGTATTTTTACTCGCGTTGCTTACAAGGATGCAAGCGCCGTCAAAAATTTTCTCGACATTTCCTTGCCGTTAGGTTCAACATTTCTTGCGTCGGTGCGACGACCGCCGTTGCGACCGCGCCGGAGCGGTGAAGCCTTCGCGCGGCGCGCGGAGGCAGATGAACGTTGCCAGGAGAGTTCTCGAGCCAACCATGATGATCGCATCACGAGTACTTCTGTCGAGCGTGCTGGCGGGTGTGTTGGCCGGCTGTGCGGTCACCCAGCCGCAGGACACGCCGGTTTCCCAGGCCCATGAGATCGACCCCACCACGGGAAGAGGCTACTACCTCTATGTCCCCAGCACCTACCGCCATGATCGTCCCGCTCCACTGATCGTCACCTGTCACGGCACGCCGCCGTATGACGTAGCCGAATACCACATACGCGAGTGGAAGATGCTGGGGGAGCGCAACGGCTGCATTGTCGTGGCCCCGGCGTTGATCGCCACCGACGGCCTTCTGGGCGACGGGCCAATCGTGGGAATGCTGACCGACGAGAAATACATCCTCAGCCTCATCAGCCTCCTGGGTTACCGCTACAACCTCGACCGGGCCAACGTGATGATTACGGGGTTTTCCGGCGGGGGGTTCCCCACGTTCTGGGTGGGCCTGCGCCACCCGGAGGTCTTCAGCGTCGTCGTGGCCCGCAACTGCAACTTCAGCCGGTCTAACGTTGACGGCTGGTTTCCTCCGGAGGCTTCCAGCATCCCCGTGATGGTCTACTACGGCCAGAACGATCCGGCTGCGATTCGGTTGCAGTCGGAGGAGGCGATCAACTACCTCCGCAGCAAAGGGTTTTCCGTCACGATGCGGGTCTTGCCCAATGCCGGACACGAGCGGCATCCCGAGGTGGCGATGGATTTCTTCCGCAAGCACTGGCGATCCCCCCAACCGTCGTTGACGGGGGAACTGCGATAGGCCCTCCCGCGGACGCCTTCAGGTGATGCAACCCTTCAGCCGCATCGCATAGGCCACGTGCTGGGCGATCTGCGCCAGCGTGAAGGCTGAGCAGTCGTAGACGATGTCAAAGGGCGGCTCGCGGTGGAATCGCTTCTGGTAGATCGTTCGCAGGTGTTCGCGCTCCTGTTCCTTGGCCCGGACCTTGACCCTCGCCCTGGCTTCGGTGATGCCCTCCCGTTGGGCGATTTGCCTGGCCCGCCATCCTTCCGGTGCTTCCAGACGGATGGATATGCCGTTGGGCAGGTCGGCCGTCGCACCGGCCCCGCCCTGGCCGACGATGATCGCGCAACCTTTCATCGCCAGCCCGCGGATGATCGTGGTGATACGGTGGCGAACCTCATAACCAGAGGGGATACGATCCCGAGACAGCGCCCGGAAGAAATCCACGATCAAGCTGGGCTTCTCGCGGCGCAGGCCGTCCAGGAACTCCGCAGCCAGGTTGGTCTCGGTGGCCAGGCGCGCTAGAATCTCCCTGTTGTAGATGTGCCAGGTCCGCTGCGGAGGGGCGTCCTCGTTGAGGATTTCCATCAGCAGCAGGCCTACTGAAAAGCCATAGCAGCCGAACTGGCGCGAAATGGTGACGAATGGGCTCATCCGCTCCGGCCAGCGTTCATATCCGCTGCGGCGTTCCTTCATGTGATCGGCCAGTTTCACCTGGGCCATGGGGTGTCTCCCGCGGTTGGCGGTTTCTACCTTATCATCGTTCGGCAGGCGGTCTTTCAGCCTTGAGCCAAATGCGGGTGCTGTTTCAACCGTCCCAGGTTCTTTCCCCTAGGTTCGTTCGTCAGGTCTGCCGCTGACCGTTGCGGTGGGGTGGGGACTTCTCGTTGTCCAGGCGACCGAAGATCATCCGCCCTGCGGAAGTCTGAAGGACGCTGGTGACGGAGATTACGACCTCTTTGCCGATATGGTCCCTTCCCTGTTCGACGACCACCATGGTCCCGTCGTCCAGGTAGCCTACGCCCTGGCCGATCTCCTCCCCGGGCTTGATAACCTTGACAGACATTCCTTCTCCCGGCAGGACCACGGGCTTGAGGGCGTTGGCCAAGTCGTTGATGTTGACCACGTCGATGCCGCGAAGCTGGGCAATCTTGTTGAGGTTGTAATCGTTGGTGACGATCCGCCCGTCGAGGTGCTTAGCCAGGGCCACCAGCTTGGCGTCGGTGTCTGCGTGAGCGTCCACGTTGGGGGGCTGAGCGTCCAGGATTCGCACGTCGAACTTGTCATTGCCCTGCAACTTGCCCAACACGTCCAGGCCGCGTCGGCCGCGGTTTCGCTTGAGCCGGTCGCTGGAGTCGGCCACCGCCTGGATTTCCTCCAGAACGAACCGGGGCACGACGAGCTGCGACTCGAGGATTCCCGTCTCGGCGATGTCGCTGATTCTTCCGTCGATGATGACGGAGGTGTCTAACAGCAGGGGGCGGGCGCCCTTGGCGTGCTTGGAGAACTCCACGTAGGGGATGATGAAACGGAAGTCATCGCGCGTCTGGATCACGATAGTGACGCACAGGAATAGGATCGCCGCGTCCATGATCGAAATCGCCAATTGCACCGTCGGCGCGTCGGCTAGGCCTGGGAAAACCGACAGGAACAGTTGCAGGATGCTATTAATGGCGTAGGCCAGCACCAGTCCCGCCAGGACGCCGAAGAAAAGGCCGCTGAGGCCCCGCAGGCGCTTGTGCTCCCAGAGGATGTCGGCCATTACGATCCCAAAGGCCACCATCGCGGGGACCAGCACGTACAAGGTTACGTAGGTCAATCCCTTGCCGGCAACCTCCTCGCGGAAGGCAAACGGCAGCGTTAGCGCCAGGACCACCATCAAGAAGAAGACGCGCAAAAGATGTAACATGTTTCACCCACCGGGATTCTTCAGGAGACTTGCGCCGCTGGCAGGGCACTATAGCAGGCAAGGGGGGGGTGCGTAAAGCCATTTGTGCGGACTCACCAAGGGTCGGGGAGGTTTTCGAAAAGCGCTTTGGAAAACCGCCGCGCGCCCTGTAGAATGCCGACGTGGGCCGGACTGGACCATCGGCCCAAGCGGAAAAGGACGCCCAGCTTGACAGCCAGGAATTCCAACTTCGCGCTTCAGGATGTCCCTGAACCCGTCTTGTATCGGGAGATGTTCCCGTTTACGCAGCTTCCCCGGGTGTTGTTCGAGGACGCCTCCGTTCCGCTTCAGCCGGCCAAGGACATCTGGATCACCGACACCACCTTCCGCGACGGGCAGCAGTCCCGCCCGCCCTATTCCGTTGCCCAGATCGTGGACATCTACAAGCTGCTAAGCAGACTGGACGGCGGCAGCGGGCTGGTTCGCCAGAGCGAGTTCTTCCTTTATACCCGCAAGGACCGCCAGGCCGTGGATGCATGTCGAAGCCTGGGGCTGGCTTTCCCGCAAGTGACCGGCTGGATCATGGCCCGCAAGGAAGACTTCAAGCTGGTACGGGAGATGAAGCTCGGCGAGACCGGTATCCTGACCAGTTGCAGCGACTACCACATATTCCTGAAGCTGAAGAAGACGCGGCGTCAGGCGATGGACATGTACCTGGACATCGCCCGGGCCGCCCTGGACAGCGGCATCACCCCGCGTTGCCACGTGGAAGACGTCACCCGTGCGGATTTCTACGGGTTTGTCGTGCCTTTCGCCATTGAGCTGATGAAACTCCGCGAGGAATACTGCCGGGACGTCAAGATTCGCCTCTGCGACACGCTGGCCTTCGGCGTGCCCTTCGCGGAAGCGATGCTCCCGCGGTCGGTCCCCAAGCTGGTCGCCGGGATCATCCGGGACGCCGGCGTGCCGGGGCACCTGCTGGAGTGGCACGGGCACAATGACTTGCACAAGGGGCTGATCTGCGCCTCGACAGCCTGGCTGTACGGGTGTTCCGCCTGCAACTGCTCGGTGCTGGGCATCGGCGAGCGGACCGGCAACACGCCGCTGGAGGGGATGATCGTCGAGGCCGCCCAGTTCCGAGGCCAGGATCCGCGGGTCAACTACGCCGTCATCACCGAGATCGGCGATTATTTCCGCAATGAGATCGGCTATCCGATACCAGCCAACTACCCATTGGTGGGCAGCGATTTCAACACGACCCGGGCCGGCATCCACGTCGATGGGCTTCTCAAGAGCGAGGAAATCTACAGTTGCTTCGACACCCAGAAGATCCTCAACCGCCCCGTCACCGTGGCCGTTACCGACAAGAGCGGCGCCGCGGGCATCAAGCACTGGCTCCAGAGCCATTACGGCATCGACGTGGCCAAGGATGACCCGCGCCTGCTGGCAGTGCGCCAGAAGGTGGAGGCCCAGTACGAGGAGGGGCGCAACACCACCATCAGCGACGAGGAGATGCATCGCTGGTATAAGGAAGCCTTCGGCGCCTGAATCGCTTCGGGTGGCCGGCAGCAGGGGATTTCCGGCCCGTGGCCACTTGGTTCTCCGCTTGTCGCTGCCACGGGTCATCCTGATAGAACTCTAACGCCCCATTACCTGAAGGGGTCTTGGCGTAGAATGACTGGAAACCGCCGCGCATTGGCGCGGTTCCGGTGCAGTCTTTGATGGCAGTGCGACACTACCGGGGAATGGATGACCTTCTTGCGCGGCTGGACTATGTCCAGTTCCGACGCCGGACGGTCTGTTTCCTCACCCGTCTCCTGGCGGCCGTCACGGTCGTTCTGTCCTTGGCATTGGCCGTTGCTCTGATTGCTGGGTATTGGCCCGGTCAGCCGCCGGAAATGCTGCGATGGGGCATGTTCGCCACTGCGGGGCTGATGCTTATCGGTTCCATTGCCCTTGTCCTGGCTTGCCTGTTTTCCCGCAAACCGCCGCCGGCGGGCACCGCCCGTCTTGTCGAGCAGGCCAACCCGAAAGCCAGGAACGACCTGGTCAACGCCGTCTTGCTGGCGCAGGACCCCGATCAGGCAAGCCCCACGCTGGTGCAATTGGCCATTCACGAAAGCCTCCGGCGGTCAGAGAAGGTGGACTTTCCCGGCAGCGTCTCGCTGCGAGCGCTGAAGCGGTGGGGCCTGGCGGCGGGCCTGGCCGCGGCGGCACTGGGGACCTTTGGCCTCCTTCAGCCGACAGTGCTGTCGCGCGGGCTGCTGGCGGCAGTGCGACCTTTGCGGTACGTGCCCTCGGCCAGTGGCGTCGCCTTGCTGAGCCTTTCTCCAGGCGACGCGACCATCTTTGCCGGCCAGGAACTTACGATCCGGGCCAAGGCTCAGGATGTCCCCGGCCGAAAGCTCCAAGCGGCGGTGATCGTGGAGGGCCAAGCGGCCCCGCTGCCCATGTACGCGGGGACGGAACCTTCCAGCTTCGCATTGAACCTGGGCCGCTGCGAGACAACCATCCGCTATGCTCTCACCATCGGCGATAGTCGCTGGCCCGAGGAAAAGCCCTATTACACGGTGAAGGTCTTAAGGCGGGCGGGAATCGAAGGCCTGGACCTACGTTACGACTATCCAGCCTACACCAAACTGCAAAGCAGGACCGATGCCAACGCAGCCGGCCCCATCGAGGCGCCCCAGGGTAGCCGGGTCACCGTGACGCTGCGCCTCTCCGACCCTGTCGCAGCGGCCACGATGGAATTGCAGGGCGCCCCTGCCACGCCGATGAGCGTCGCCCCCGATGGCAAGACGTTCACCGGCGTGCTGGCCGTCGAGAGGGACGGCGGATACCGCATTGTCTTGAAAGACGATCGCAGCCGGTTGATCCAGCAACTGCCCGATGTCGCCGACGTTGGCGGGGCGAGCGGGGGCTATTCGGCGGCGGCACCGAACCAGGCCGAAGGATTCTTCCGCATCCGTGCCCTGGAGGACGCCCCGCCGAACGTGGAGTTCCTTACGCCAAACCGTGACGTGGAGGCCGCTCCCGGCGGAGCGGTCCCCATGCGAATCCGGGTATGGGACAAGTACGGTCTGACGTCGGCGGGGCTGCTGGCGGGGCGGGAAGGAACCGAGCCGGAAACGATAAAATCTTTTGACCCGGACGGTAGGCAGGTCGGTCAGTTTGAGTACGACTTCAAGGTGGACAAGCCCTACCGCACCGGTGATGTCATCGTCTATCGCGCGGCGGCGGCGGACAACAGGAACTCCCCCGGTGTCGGAGGACCGCAGACAGCTTGGTCGCCCTCCTTCAAGATCATTGTCCGCGACGCAGCCAACCTGGCCGCCGACAAGGCCAAGCGGCAGCAGGAGCTGTTGGCCCGCTTGGCGGAAATCCTGAAACTCCAGGAGCGATGCCGCCTCGACACCGAACTGTGCCTCCGCCAGTACGCCGCCCTGGAGGCAATCGCCGCGGGGGCAACCAGGGTCCGCGCCGGACAGGCGCGAATCCGGGACGGCCTGTCCGAAGTCGCCGAGAAGTTCCAGTTTGACACCGAGACAGTCCTTGTGCAGCGGGTCGTGGCGGTCCTGGCTCGCAACGAAGCGCCCCGGGCCGTCGAGCAGGCTGCCGCCCTGGCGGCCATCGCCGCCCTGGAGGCGAGGGGGCCGCTAGGCGCGCCTCTGGCAAGGACTCAAGACGACATCATCCGCTCGCTCCAGGCTCTGCTGGCGATCCTTCCTTCGTTGTCCGCCCGGTCGGGCGAGCAACAGACCAACTCCGCAAACGCCCCGCCGGATATGCCGGAAAAGCTGCGAGAACTGAAGGACAAGCTGGAGGAGTTCATCGCCGCCGAACGCAAGGTGATTCAGGCCTCGGGCGACTTGGTTGGGAAGCCCGTTGACGGTTTCTCTCCCCAGGACCGCGGACTGCTGAAAGAGCTTACGGCCGTGCAGGACCAATGGGAGAAGTTTCTGGAGGAAGGCTTGGGTGACTTCTCCAAGTTGCCGCAACAGGATTTCTCCACGGCCGTGATGCTGGAGGAGCTTGCCTCGGTCAAGTCGGACGTGACAATGGCCAAAGGCGCACTGGAGGCCCAGGCGGTCACGGTTGCCACCGCCTTCGAGGACAACGGCGTGGAGAATGCCAAGACGCTGACGGCCAACATCGAAAAGTGGCTGCCGGAGGAGCCTGACCGCAAGAAGTGGGAGATGGAAGACCCCGCCGCCGGAGGGACCAACATCGAGCAGGCCGAATTGCCATCCAAGCTGGAAGACCTCGTCGGCGACCTGCTGGAGGAGGAAGAGGATATCTTCCAGGAGATGCAGGACCTCACCGCCAAGTACGCTACCAGCCTCGACCTGGGCGCCGGCTGGGACGCGATGGACGGGCCAATCTCCAACATGAACGCCCAGGGTGTCACCGGGAATCAGCTTCCCAACGACAGCGAACTTGCCGGGCGAAGCGGGGAAGGGCGGCAGGGCAAGAGCAGCGGCGAGTATGTCGAAGACCAGGCCGTCGGCAAGGGTGGGCGGCGAACACCGACACGGCTTACCCCGGAGCCTTACCAGGAAGGTCGGGTCAAGGACCTCTCTTTGGAGCCGCCCGGCGGGGCCACGGGCGGGGGCAAGATCTCCGGCGCGGGGGCGGAGGGTCTCGAAGGGCCTGTCCCGCCCCCCCTGGCCGAGGAGATGGGGCGGCTGGCCGGCAGGCAAGCGGTGATCGTTGGCAAGGCCCGGCGGTTTGGAGGGGCCTTTCAGCCGGGGGACTACGCGGGGTTCCGGTTCCAGGAGGCCGTTACGCTGATGAGCCGCGTCGCCAACGACCTGGGGAGCTTCCGATACCGCAACGTTCTGCGCGCCCGGTCCGTGGCGCTGGGAGCGATCCAACGGACGGCGACACTGTTGGGTACCGGAATCGACGTATCCGACGATGGCAGCGCGGGGATGCCCAAGAACGTCCGCGAAAACGTCACCGACGCCATGAGCGGCAACCTGCCGGCGGAGTTCCGCGACGCACTGGAACACTACTACCGCCGCCTCAGCGAGCAGGCGGGGAAATCGCGTTAGACCGGGCGCCGCCGAGGGGTTTCCTTCCGCTATACTTGACGACCATGGCGAGTCAACCCGATTCACCCTGGTATGCCTCCGGGCTGGTGTTTGAGTGCCTGCAGTGCGGGCGATGCTGCGCCGGACCGGAGGAAGGGTACGTCTGGGTCAATGAAACCGACATGGCCGCCATCGCCGCCTTCCTTGCCGTCAGCGCCGAGCAGGTGATGAGTTCCTATGTCCGGAGCGTCCGGGGGCAGTACAGCTTGAAGGAACGGCCCGGAAGCAGGGACTGCCTCTTCCTGGTCGCCGACGACACCGCCGGCCGCTGTGCCATCTACCCCGTCCGGCCGATGCAGTGTCGCACCTGGCCGTTCTGGGCATGCAACCTCTCCGACCCTAACGCATGGTCCCAGGCTGCCCGGCGGTGCGGGGGTATCAACCGAGGAAAGCTCTTCAGCCGCGAACAGATCGAGGCCAAACGAGACGCAACGAAGGTGTGACGACGTGGCGGCAGACCCAAGATGCATTCGCAAGGCCGTGTCAGCCTGCCTGACCGGTGGAGCTTTTCTGGAAGCCATCCGGGCGATCTACGCGGCCGTCGACTGCGAGGTGGAATCGCTGGGCGTCTCCTGCGACGCCTGCGGGCGGTGCTGCCGGTTCGACCTCGCCGGGCATCGGCTCTACGCAAGCGCCGGTGAACTGGCGCTGCTGAGCACCGTCGCCCCGCCGGAGGGAGTGAGGCATCGGCGGTTGCGGTGTCCGTATCAGGTCGGTCCGCTGTGCGCCGCCCGAGACGTCCGCCCATTGGGCTGTCGGGCTTTCTATTGCCGCCAGGAGACCAGGGACCGCACGGCGGACATCTACGAGCGCTATCACGCCCAACTTCGCCGGCTCCACGAGCGCCATTCCGTTCCCTATGCGTATGCGGAGTTGACCGAATCGCTACGCGGTTTGCCGGAAGCACCGGATATCGCGGAAGATGAACATAATGGCGTTGACAGCACACCATCGGATTCATAGCATCAACACAGGTCGGGCCGGCCTTCCATTGTGCCGGTCCGCCAAAGGGCGATATTTGGCGAGGTGCTGACCATGGCGAGGCTGCTGATTGTCGTAGTCCTGCTTGCGGCGGGTTTTCTTGGCGGATGTGGAATGGTGGAGACCGCCGACCAGCGCAACCGCCGGATCTCGCACATCCTGGACATGCAGTCGCGGATGATGGTGGATGACATCGACACCATCCTGCTGATGGACGAGAACACGCGGCTGACCCGATGGCACTCACAGGTCGGTTATTGATCCTCTTGGGGCGTCCATGGACGATCACCGGAGGCAAGTCGCCGTCTTTCCTGGCACCTTCGACCCCGTCACCAACGGGCATCTGGACGTGATCGGTCGCGGTTCGGCGCTGTTCGACGAGCTGGTGGTGGCCGTGGGGGAGAATCCCGAGAAGGCTTCGCTTTTCAGCCAGCAGGAGCGGGCGGAGATCATTCGCTCCCTGGTGACGGGTCTTTCCAACGTCCGCGTGGAGACGTTTTCCGGGCTGACGGTCGATTTCGCCCGCAAGATCGGCGCAGCGGCGATTTTGCGGGGCATCCGCAACACCTCCGACCTGCATTTCGAGTTTCAGGTGGCGTTGACCAACCGGGTGGTGGCCAGCGTGGAGACGGTCTTCATCATGACCAACCCCCTGTATGCCTTCACGTCCTCCAGCCTCATCAAGCAGATCGCGCAGATGGGCGGGGACGTTTCGGCACTGGTGCCCAAGGAAGTCCTGCCGAGAATCCAGGCGAAGTTCTCTCGCCATGGGACGGACATCGGTCTGCGAGAATGCCCGTGAAGCCGCATCGGGCGGGGCCTCTCCCCACGGATGTTTCTCACTGCTCCGCGGCTGTTCCGGCTGCCTTCCGGTAGAGCTTGTGTTCGTGGATGTAGCGGGCCACCGCATCGGGGACGAGGTAGCGTATCGACCCTCCGGTGGCCACCCGGCGGCGGATCTCCGTTGACGAGATGTCGATCAGCGGCGTCCGGACCACGGACTCGCGGAGCGCGTCGACTTGTCGGGAGGTGAAATGCCCTGACAGGGAGGCAAAGAGCTTCTCCAGGTGCTGGTCCCACGGTGGGCGGACGACGACGACAAGGCGAGCTTCTTGCAGAACTTCCTCGGCGCTGCGCCACTTGGGGAGGTCCTCGAGCATGTCCGCTCCGATGGCCCAATGAAACCTGGCCTTCGATCCGTATTGGCGCCGCAGGTCGCGGAGGGTGTCGATGGTGTAGCTCGGTCCGCCGCGCGACAGTTCCAGCGGGCAGACTTCGAATCGGGGTTCACCCTTGATCGCCAGGCGGAGCATGGCCAGCCGGTCCGATGCGGCGGCGCGTGCGGCGGCCTTGTGGGGCGGAGAGGCCGCCGGGACGAAGGTGATTCCCTCGGCGTTGCGTTGCTCGACCAGGCTTCGCGCGACAATCAGATGCCCGTGGTGCACCGGGTCAAACGTGCCGCCGAACAGGATGAGGTCGTCTGCCATGGTACGGGATCGTCAGGAAAAGACCGCCAGCGGCGACCGCCGCAATGGGAGCGGGTGGATTCGAACCACCGAAGGCTGAGCCGGCAGATTTACAGTCTGCTCCCTTTGTCCACTCGGGCACACTCCCAGTCTGCCGGAATAACAGGGTAAGAAATCCTCAACCTCACGTCAAGTTTGCTGTAGCGAATTGCCGAATCGCCAAGACGCCCCAGGAGAGGTCCGTGGGAAGGTTACTATCTGGGTGGTTCATTGCATGGCGTAGTGGTAGGGCGTAGAATCAATGATTGGACTCTCGTCGAGGAGTCCTCCGGCCGGGCGTTCGGCCAGGGGGCGGTTTGACGGGAAGCCCCAAGGACGCAGGGTGCCTTCGCCCGGCGAGGCGCCGCAACCCCTGACATGTTCATTCCCATCCGTACCGATTACCGAATGACCCGCACGCCCTGGGTGAACTACCTCCTGGTGGCGGCCAACGTTGTGTTGTTTGTGATCGGGTACAACGGCGACTCGCCGCTGGGCAGGGCGCGGATCGACCATCTCCTGCTGCATCCCGATTCGCCGCTGTTGTATCAATTCTTCAGTTGCGTCTTTCTCCACGGAAGCTGGCCGCACCTGTTGGGCAACATGGTCTTCCTGTGGATATTCGGCAATGCAATCAACGACCGCTTCGGTCAGGCGGGCTACCTGGCTTTTTACCTGGCCGGCGGGGTGCTGGCGGGGATCGGGTACGTGCTGCTCAGCGGACACGCCCCGGTGCTTGGGGCCTCCGGGGCCATCTCGGCCGTGACGGGGGCGTACCTGATGCTGCTGCCGCGAGTGAGGGTGACCCTGCTGATGGTGTTCTATTTCATCACGACGATCGAGGTTTCCAGCCTGTACTTCCTGGCATTTCAGCTCGTGTTCAACCTGTGGATGTCCTTCACCCCCCGTTTCACGGGCAATTACGAAGGCGGAGTGGCCTACGCCGCGCATGGCAGCGGATATGCCTTCGGCATCGCCGTCACGGGCGTCCTGCTGGGCGTCAGGCTGCTGCCGCGCGACCCGATGGACCTACTGAACCTGATGCGATCGGCCAGGCGTAGACAGAAGTACGCCCGGATGGCCCATCAGGGCTTCACCCCCCTTAGGCCCGCGCCGGGGGCGGACCGGCCGCAGCGATGGGTTGAGGCGAGGGTCCCCCCGCCGCTTCCCCCCGATACACCGGCGGCCAGGGAGACTCAACTCCGCCGACAAGTCGCCGAGGCCTACGCTCGCAACGACATGGCCGAAACGGCGGACAAGTACCTCCAACTGGTTCAAATTGCCGAGGACGCGGTATTGCCCCAGGACCAGCAACTGGACGTGGCCAACAAGCTGATGGAATCGGAACGATATCCCGCTGCCGCCGACGCTTACGAACGGTTCCTGAAGCACTATGGCGACTATGAGCACCTGGCCGATATCTATCTGATGCTTGGACTGCTGTATGGCCGATACTTACATCAGTACGAGCGGGCCAGAGACTTCCTTCGTCGCGCGGCCGGTTTGCTGACCGATCCGCGCAAACTGGAATTGGCCCGCGGCGACCTGGAAGCATTGCGGGACAGCCCCTGAGCACCTGCCGGGCGGGCGGCTTGGCGGGAGGGGCGCGCGCGTAAGGCATGGACGTCGCAGGCATGTTGAATATTCCGGCGCCACCTCAGCCTCAGTTGGACGCCTTGGCCGTTTGCATGCTGGCGGCAGGGAGTGTAGGCGTTGGGGCGGTGCTGCTCCTTTGGGGACGAATCCTTTCCAGACCCTTTCTGGCGATGATCGGTGTAGCGGTGGCGGTGGCAGCGGCCGGGCCGTTGTCCCAACAATTCTCCGTATCGCCCACCGTTGCCGGCCTGGTTGCCGCGGCCGTTCTGGCCCTTGTGGCGGCGATTACAGCCAGGCTTATCTGGGCCTTGGCGGCGGGAGCGGTGTTTGG
>Ga0315273_10002356_pt1 | contig 22282 bp, 20 predicted proteins | sample YL17G02_0_MG_FD_205753 | JGI IMG/M metagenome (GOLD analysis project Ga0315273, IMG submission 205753) | Sediment microbial communities from Yellowstone Lake, YNP, Wyoming, USA - YL17G02_0 | ecosystem: Environmental > Aquatic > Freshwater > Lake > Sediment | place: USA: Wyoming | collected...
CACGTACCTGATCATGATCAACCGACCCGAAGCGATCGCGCGCCCGGAAGGGCGCGAGCTGAAGATCGGGAATTCGGTGATGCGGATCGCTCTGCCGATCGCCCGCATGCTCGCTCCGTTGCACAAAAACGCGGCGGAGACGCCGCGCGGGAAGGATCTGAACCGCATGCTGACGCGCGCGGGGCGTCCCTTCCAGCTGACGGTTTCGGAGTTTCTCTGCCTGCGCTACGTGGCGATCGGCGCCGGCGCGCTGTTCGGCTGGGCGATCTCGATCGGATTCACGGGGGCGCCCGATCTGACGTACATCATCGGCGGAGCGGTGCTCTTCATGATGCTCCCCGGCTCGCGCTTGAAGGGGGCGGTTGAGTGGCGGCGGGTGCGCGTCTTCCGAGACATGCCGTACGTGCTCGATCTCCTCGTGCTGTCGACGGAAGCCGGCCTCGATTTCTCCTCGGCGATGAACACCGTGGTCGACAAGGGTCCGCCGGGCCCGTTGGTCGACGAATTTCGCGTCGCCCAGCAAGAGGTGATGCTCGGCAAGTCGCGGTCGGATTCGCTGCGGACGATGGCCGAGCGAATGGACCTTCCCGAGCTGACGAGCTTCATCCTCGCGCTCATTCAGGCCGAGCAGCTCGGCGCGAGCATCGGCAAGATCTTGCGCATCATGTCCGAGCAGATGCGCATCAAGCGGTTCACGATGGCCGAAGAGATGGCCGGCAAGGTTCCGGTCAAGCTCATGGCTCCGCTCTTCGTCTGCATCTTCCCGGCCTCCTTCATCGTCCTCGGCGTGCCGATCTATCTGAAGGCCAGCCTGGGCGGCCTGAGCTGAGGCGATCGCGCGGATGAGCGTCGTCCGGCTCGAGGACGTAGAACAGATCCGTTTCTCGGTGGTCGACGGCGCGAGCGCCGGATCTCAAGTCACGTTCGCTCCCGAGCCCCGGTCGGTGAAAATCGGCCGCGGGGTGGACAACGACATCGTGATCAACGACCCCGCGGTATCGCGTGCTCATGCACGCGTGGACATCGGGGCCGAAGGCGCGCGGATCCAGGATCTTGGCAGCGCGGGCGGCGTGGAGAAGATGGGCTTTCGCCTCGGCGCAGCGCCGGAGCCGCTGGTCAGCGGCGACGAGTTCAAGATTGGCGGGACGATCCTTCGCTATGAGCTGCTGCTCAAGAAGAGCGCGGTCCGACGGGCTGCGGAGGAGACCAAGAAAAAGAGGCCGTCGCTGCCCCCACCGAGGGAGCTCGTCGACGCCCTGCGCAAGCTAGTCGCGCGTGTCGGCCTCGATACTCCAGCCAAACAGATCGTAACGCTGGCCGCCGTCGCGGCCCTTCTCGTGGTCGCGTTCTGGCCGGCCAAGCCGGGACTCCCGCCGCAGGCTTCGGGAGCTCCGACGCCGATCAGCTACGACGGCGTCATCGGGTTCGTGCCGGGCAGCGACGAGACCCATCTCGACGGAGCGATCTTCGACATGCCCGCGCAGGCCGACGGTGAGGCGTTGTACTTCAAGGTGAACGCACCCTACGGGCTCGACGTCCGGGTCGGTAAGCAGGTCGTGACGTCGCTGAAGCCTGCTGCCGAATGGCAGGAGTTCGTGCTGCTCCTCATTCCGCGCGCCGTGGCGCCCGACGGCTCGCCGCGCATCATTCTCGACAACCTCGGCTACTCGCCCGCGGAGGGCAGCGTCGACCCCGTCGTGGCCAAGGGCTGGGCCGTTTCGCGCATGTGGATCGCGCGGGTGTCTTCGGGTACGACGCTGGCCGCGCAGCTCATCGGGGAAGCCACGGTTTTGGAAGTTCTCTCCGTGCAGGTGGTCCAGGAGCCGAAAGCCCTCTACCGCCTGGTCACGGCGCTTCGCAGCCTCACTTTGGGGATGATGAAGCTCGCTGGGCGCCCGGCAGTGCTGATCCCAATTCCGGTAGCAGCCAAGGGCAACATCGTCACGCCGCCGCTCCAGGCAGCCCGTGCCGCGCTGGAAGCAGGGGAGATGGGTCCGGCGCTCGACAAGCTTATCCAGGCTCTGGCCGGCGCGGAGGGAACGCTCAGCCGCGAATTCCGGGAGCGGATCAATGCGCTGCAGCTCATGCAAAAGCGCGGCGCCAGCAAAGAGGCCGGAGCCTTGCTGTTTTTCCTCGAGGGCTGGATTCCCGAGACGAGCGATCCGCGCTATCGCGAGGTCAAGAACCAGCACGAGAAGCTTGATGTCGTGGGGCAAATTGAATACGGCGAAACGAAGAAGAAGGCCGTGCTCGAAGCAGAGTCAAACTAGGCCGGTGACATGATCCTTTCAGTGTCTGACATCCAGAACGGAGCGCCGAAGCAGCTCGAGTTTGCGAGCGCTGTGGTGGTTCTCGGCAAGAATCCAGACTGTGACGTCGTCCTCGCCAGCCCCAAAGTGTCGCGCAAGCACGCCGAGATCGTGATCCGCGACGGCACTCTCTTCGTCCACGACCTCGGCAGCACGAACGGCACCCGACTGAACGGCAAGCTGGTCGAGGGCGAGCAGCCGCTGCGGAAGGGCGACGTGATCGAGATCGCGGCCTATCGCATCCAGCTCGCAGGAGAAGCGGAGGCGGCGGCCGAGAAGCCCGCGACGGCGAAGACGGCGATGGCGAAGCCCGCCGAGGCCAAGGCCGCGGCGCCGGCGGCAAAAGCCGACGAGGGGGAGGAGGCCAAGAAGGCTCGGATGTTCTGGGCCTCGATGGAGAGCTTCTTCCAGCCGATCTGGCACTACATCGAGAACCCGGCGGTCTCCGAAATCATGGTGAACGGCCCCCGGGAGATCTTCTTCGAGAGCAAGGGCAAGCTCGAGCGCTCGTCGGCCACTTTCACCGAAGAGGGGGTCCGCGCCGCGATCATGAACGTGGCGCAGTTCATGGGACGGCGCGTGAACGAGGAAAACCCGTACCTGGATGCGCGACTCCCGGACGGCTCCCGTGTCGCCATCGTGTTGCCCCCGTGCTCGCGCAAGGGGCCCGCCATCGCGATCCGCAAGTTTTCGAAGGAGAAGCTGACGTTGCCCGACCTGGTCCGCTTCGGGTCGCTCAACGAGGAGCTGGTCGCCTTCCTCGACATCGCGGTCAAGCTGCGCAAGAACATGATCGTGTCCGGCGGGACGAGCTCGGGCAAGACGAGCCTCCTGAACGTCATCTCGACGTTGATTCCGAACGAGCAGCGCATCCTCGTGATCGAGGACTCGGCCGAGCTGCAGCTGCAGCAGGATCACGTTTTGCCGCTCGAGTCGAAGCCCCCCGACAAGCACGGCAAGGGCGAGGTGACGCTGCGCGAGCTGGTGCGAGCATCGCTGCGCTTGCGGCCGGATCGCATCGTGGTGGGCGAGGTGCGCGGCGGAGAGGCACTCGATCTTCTCCAGGCGATGAACACCGGCCACTCGGGATCGCTGGCGACGACGCACGCCTCCTCGCCGCTCCAGACGCTCTCGCGGCTGGAAACGCTCACCCTGTTCTCCGGCCTCGATCTGCCGATCCTCGCCATCCGCGAGCAGGTTTCCACGGCGATCGATCTCATCATTCAGGCGGCCCGTTTGCCCGACGGCTCGCGCAAGGTGACGCACATCTCGGAGGTCCTTCCGCTCACGCCGGAGGGAAGGTACCAGATCCAGGACATCTACCGCTTCGTGCGCACCGGCACCGACAAGGACCACATCGTCGGAGAGCATCGCGCGGTCGGAAATCTTCCGACGTTTCTAGACGAGATCGAGCTTGCGGGCTTCGAGCTTCCGCCGGCGCTGGCGGCGCTGGCGAGTCAGCCTGGCGCGCGGGAGAAGATCATCCACAAGGGTGGAGCGCACTAGTGCGCCGCGCTCCGAAGAGAGGGGCCCGTGGCTGACGAAAAAAAACCGCCCGCGTTCGATCCCGACAAGACCGTAGTCGACGTGCGGCGGCCACAGCCCCCGCACGAGGACGAGCGCACGATCGTCGCTCCCCGCTCGGGTGCCGCGGCGCCTCCACCGGAGCAGGCGGCCGATCGCACCGTGGTGATGACCCGGCGTCCCGCCGCGTCGGAGGACGCGGATCGCACGCGGATCGCAACCAGGCCGTCGGCTCCGACCGGCGGGGCCGCGGACCGCACGATTGTCACCCCCGTCGGGGCGCCGGCGCCCGGTGCGACCGTCGGCGCGGGCTTCTTCCTCGTCGTGCTCTCCGACCCCCAGCGTGGGCAGCGCTTCTCACTCGGGCCGGGAGAGGTGTCGATCGGCTCAGACCCGGGCTGCCAAATTCGTCTCGCGACCGCCGAGCCGAGGCAGGCGAAGCTGCATCGGGAGGGCGACGGTTACGAGCTCGAGTGCACCGGCAGCTCCGGCTCGGTGATCGCGCATGGACGCGCCGTGACCAAGGTGAGGCTCAAGCCGGGCGATCTGATCAAGGTCGGAGACCACGTGCTGCGCTTCGCGCGGGTTGGCGACGTGTTCTCCTCCGAGTATTCCGAGGCCGAGTTCGAGCCTGAGGGCGTCGGTCGATTTCTCGATCCCGATTATCTGCGCGAGCGGCCGCTGATCGCCGCGGTTGCGGCTGCGGTGATCGTGGCGATCGTCGTGGTCGTCTTCTGGCCGAAGTCGTCGACGCCGCCGCCCGCACCCGTCGGCGACACCAGCAACAAGAGCGCCGACCATGCGCAGGAGGTCAGCGCGTTGCTTCTCTCCGGCGAGGTGCTCTTCAACCAGGGCAAGTACGTCGCGCCCCCCGATCGACCGGAGGAGGACAACGCATACACGAAGTTCAACCAAGCCCTGGCACTCGATCCGGGCAACGAAAAGGTACGGGACTGGCTGAAGCGCATCGACGGCAAGCTCGACGAGGCGCGCCGACAGCGTCAGGAGGAGGAACGCAGGCGCCAGGAGGCAGAGGCCGCGGCTCTCGCGAAGCAGCGGGCGGAGCTCGCCAAGAAGGTCGAAGCGGTGCTTGCCGCGGGCGATCAGCTCTTCGCGGCCGGCAAGGTGGTGGAGCCGGCGGGCGACAACGCGCTGGTGCGCTACCGCGCCGCGCTGAAGATCGACCCCGAGAGCGCGGAAGCGCAGGGGCGAATCCGGCGCGCGATCTACACGATGGTCGACCAGGGAGACAAGTATCGCGATCAGCGGGACAACTGGCGTGCTCTCGAGCAATACCGCAAAGCCGATCGTGCCGCCGAGCACAAGGATCCCGAGATCATCGCGCGACTCGAGGAGACCGAGAAGGTGCTGAAATCCGGAATGGCGAGCACGACGACGCGTATCGTCATGTACAAGGACGACGCCGGTCAGCTGTACGTGCTCGACGAGATGGACAAGGTGCCGGCGCGGTACCGCGATCGGGCGGTCGAGATCAATCCGAGCCAGAAGCCGCCTCCGTGAGCCCGAAGGAACGATGGACAGAGGGGCGAAGAGGAAGGCGCGGATACGTGCAATCGCGCATGGGCTCGTTGCGGGTGTCACGAGATCCGAGGCGAGGAGGGTGCGATGACGGAAGCGTACAAGCTACTGTCGGTCACGTTACGGATTCCTCACGGGATACAGAAGGAATTGAACGGGCTCGGTGCCAGCGGCTGGCGAGTTCGGGGAGCGACCGCGAGCTTTCTGTTTCTGGAGCAGACACCGGGACTCCGTGAAGCCCAGGTCGCGTCGATCACGTTGCGTGGCCCGCGTGGAATCCTCCATGATGTCGAACGGCGCTGCTCGGCGGGGGGCTGGGAGCTCGGCGCAATCGGGGCGAGCTTCCTGTTCTTCGACCGCGCCGGTGAAGGCCCGGGCCGCAAGCTGCAATACCGAATGGAATCGATCACGCTCCGTTCCCCCGCGGGGGTTCTCAAGCTCGCCGATCAACTCGGAGCCGAGGGGTGGCGACTGCGGGCGATGGGTCCCAGCCTGGCGATCTTCGAACACGAGGACGGAGGCCGAAACGTCTACCGGCACGATTTCGAAAGCATTACCCTGCGGACGCCACGCCGCATTCAGACGCTCCTGAACGAACGCCAGCAGGATGGCTGGACGCTCTCCGATGCATCACGCAACTTCGTCGCGTTCTCGCGTCCGGAAGCCTGAACCGACGGTTTCGCCATGATGGTGCTCACGATCCGTAAGGAGGGCGTGGAGGCGCGCGAGGTGCGGGTGGCGGGCGACACCGCGGTGCTCGGCAAGCATTCCGCGTGCGACGTCGTTCTCGACGATGGGCGCGTCTCGCGCCGTCATGCCCGGCTGCGAGCGGTCGGGGCCGAGCTTCTGCTCGAGGATCTCGGCAGCACCAACGGCACTGAGGTTGGCGGCCGGAGCGTCGAGAGCGAGCGGGCGATCGGTCCTGCAGAGGAGATCGTCATCGGGCCGTTCCACGTGGTTGCGCGCCTCGCCGAGGCGACCGTCGCCGAGACTCCGCCGGCGCCCGCGGCTGCGGGAGACTCCGGGACGGTGATGCTGGCCACGACGCCGCCTGCGGCGATGCCACCTCCGGCGACGCCACTTGCGGCGACGCCGCCGATAGCGGAGGCGAGCGACTCGAAGCTGGGGCCGCTTGCGCCGCTCGCCGCGGACGCCTCCGTGACCGAGATCATGGTCAACGGTCCCGAGGAGGTCTTCGTCGAGCGAGCGGGGCGGCTCGAGCTGACCGACGTGCGCTTTCCATCGGCGCAAGCCGTGCGCGACCTAGTCGAGCTGCTGGCGCACGAGGCGGGCCGCGTCATCGACGAGCGCAAGCCGATGCTCGACGCTCGGATGCGGGACGGCTCGCGCCTGAACGCGATTCTTCCGCCCCTGTCCCTGCGCGGGCCCTGTGTGACGATCCGTCGGTTTCCCCGGAACCGACTCTCGGCCGAAGACCTGGTCTCCGTCGGTGCGCTCAGCGCGCCGATGCTCGGCTTCTTGCGGCTGGCGATTCAAGGGAACCTCACCCTACTCGTTTCCGGGGGAACGGGGTCCGGCAAGACGACGGTGCTGAACGCACTGTGCGCCTTCGTCGGCGCCGACCAGCGTATCGTCACGATCGAGGACGCGGCCGAGCTACAGCTTCCGCAGCGGCACGTGATTCCGCTCGAGACTCGCCCTCCCGATCCGGACGGGACGGGCGAAGTGACCGTCCGCGATCTCGTCCGCAACGCGCTGCGGATGCGTCCGGACCGCATCGTGGTCGGTGAAGTACGTGGCGCCGAGGCGCTGGACATGCTGTTGGCGATGAACACCGGTCATGAAGGCAGCCTGTCGACGGTGCACGCGAATTCGGCGCGGGAAGCGCTGTCGCGGCTCGAGATCCTAGTGCTCTTCGCGAATGCGGAGCTGTCGCAGCGGGCCATCCGCGAGCAAATGTTGGGGGCGATCCGGCTGATCGTTCACACCGCGCGGGCCGCGGACGGAAAGCGCCGCGTCACGTCGATCGCCGAGCTCTCCGGCATGGAGGGGGACCAGTTCACGCTGGGAGAGATCTTTCGCTACGAGGCCGCCGAAGAAGGCAAGAACGGCTTCCGCGCAACCGGCTACGTGCCTCGCTGCCGCGACAAGCTCGCCGAACGCGGTCTCCAAGCCGACAACGCCTGGTTCCAGCCGAGGTGACCCGCGCGCCTCACGGGCTCGCGTTGGCGCCCGCGCGTGTTCACGCCTTCAGGTGCTTGATCAACCGCGAGAGATACGTGCGTTGCAGCCCGAGCAGCTCGGCCGCGCGAGTCTGGTTGCCCTGGGTGGCGTGCAAGGCTCGCTCGATGATCTCACGCTTGAACCGTTCGACGGCGGTGTGAAACGGACCGATCTGCGGCGCGGCAGGCTCCGTCCGAGCGTTCGCCGCGGGCGATGGCGAGCCGATTGCCAGGTCGGCGGCCCGGATCTCGGGTCCGTTGCCGAGCACCACCGCCCGCTCCACGGAGTTCTCGAGCTCACGGACGTTGCCGGGCCAATCGTGGTGCTCGAGCAACTCTATGGCCTCCACCGAGAATCCCGAGATCACCTTCCCCGTCTCCGCGCAGTACTTGCGCAGGAAGTGTTCCGCGAGGAGCGGAACGTCCTCGAGCCGCTCGCGTAGCGGTGGGATGTGCAGGCGAACGACGTTCAAGCGGTAGTAAAGATCCTCGCGGAACCGGCCCGCCTTCACCGCCTGCTCGAGCTCGCGGTTGGTGGCGGCGATCACCCGGATGTCGACCCGGATCGGCTTCGTTCCGCCCACGCGCTCGAATTCGTGCTCCTGGAGCACCCGCAAGAGCTTGACCTGCAGCGACTCGCGGATGTCGCCGACTTCGTCGAGGAACACCGTGCCGTGGTTCGCCAGCTCGAACTTCCCAGGCTTCTGATGGTGCGCGCCAGTGAACGCCCCCTTTTCGTGACCGAAGAGCTCGCTCTCCAGCAGATCCTCCGACAGCGCCACGCAGTTCACCGGAATGAACGGCCGCGCGGCGCGGGGGCTCCAGGTGTGGATCGAGTGAGCGAGTACTTCCTTACCGGTGCCGCTCTCGCCGATCAGCAGCACGGTGCTCTTGCTCTCGGCCGCGCGGCGAGCCTGGGCGATCAATTCCGCTAACGCTGCGCTCGTGCCGACCAGAGTCTTGCCGCTCGGCAAGACGGCGCGCAGCGCCCGGTTCTCCTCGCGCAGCGCGTTGCGCTCGAGCGCCTTCTTGACGGTGAGCTCGACCAGGCCGGGTTGAAATGGCTTGGGCAGGAAGTCGTAGGCACCCCGGCGCATGGCTTCCACCGCCTTCTCGACCGTGGCGAACGCGGTGATCACGACGATGGTTGGCGCGAGGCTCTCGTGGCGCAGGCGCTCGAGCACCGCCAATCCATCGGCTCCCGGGAGATCGAGGTCGAGGAGCATCAGGTCGGGGAGCTCGTGCGTGGAGACCTCGATCGCGCGGATTCCGTCGGCCGCCTGCAGGACTTCATGCCCGCGCGCGGCGAGGCGATCCGCGAGGATCGTGCGGATGTCCGGATCGTCGTCTACGATCAGGATGCGCGCCATGTCTCGTGGCTCTCTCGGATCCCCGGACTGGTTGCGGGGGACGCCGAGACCGGAAGCACCACCCGGAACGTGCTGCCTCGTCCCGGAGTGCTCTCCGCAGTCAGGCGGCCGCCGTGCAACTCGACAAGCTGACGGCTGATCGGCAGCCCGAGGCCGCTGCCGGGGCGTCCTCGGCTGCGGGATCGCTTCACTTGATGGAACTTGTCGAAAACTCGCTCGATCTCCCCGGGGGGGATGCCGACGCCACTGTCCTGCACTTCGACTCGCACCCACTCGGCATCGCCGCTCACGGCGACCTCGACTCGTCCTCCCGCCGGCGTGAACTTGATACCGTTGTGCAGCAGGTTCATCAGGACGCGCGAGATCTTGTCGCGGTCGGCGCGGATCGTCAGCGCAGGCGGCTGCGGCGCGGCGAGCGCCACGCCCCGCTCCTCGGCCAGCGGCTTCAACGTTTCGACCGTCTCTTGAATCAGGGCGTCGAGACGGAACCGCGTGACGCGGATCTCCTCCTTGCCGGCCTCGATGCGTGATAGATCGAGCAACTCGTTGATCAGCCGCAACAACCGGTCGCTGTTGTCCTTGATTCGCACGAGGTACGCACGCGGGCGTTCGCCGACGACGCCGGCGATGCCGTCGAGGAGATTGTCCGCCGCGCCCATGATCGAGGTGAGCGGCGTGCGCAGCTCGTGCGAGACCTTGGAGACGAACTCGGACTTCAAGTCGGAGAGCTCCTTCAACTTTTGCGCCGCCTGGTGCTCGCGCTCGTAGGAGTCGGCTTGCAGGAGCGCAACCCCGAGCTCGGAGGCGATCTGAGACAGCACCTCGATCTCTGCCGCCGAGAACGCGTCCTTCCGATCGCTGCCGAGATTGAAAGTGCCGATCACCTGGTCGCCGACGACGAGTGGCAGAACGATTTCGCGGCGGATCGCCGACATGTTGAGCGTGTCTTGCCCGATGCGATCGAGCGGCACGTCGAAGACAGCCGGTTGGCGGCGTTCGAGGACGTCGGAGAAACGGGAGGCGGGAATCGCAATCCTCTTTCCCTCGCGGAGCGAGCCGGGATTTCCCGAGATGGCGAAAACGGTCGCGGTCTGGGCGTCCGTGATGCGCGCGATCGACGCCTGCTCGAAGTCCACCAGCCGCCGCGTGCCTTCGACCACGGCCTCGAAGATGCGTTGAAAGTCGAGGCTCGAGTTCACGGCGTTGGTGACCTCGTGGATCAGCGACAGCCGTTCGTTGGCGTTACGCAGCTCCTCGGTCCGCCTCTCCACCTTGCGCTCGAGGTCGCGGTTCAACTCCTCGAGCTGCCGCACCTTCTCGCGAAGGAGCACGCGCATTCGCTCGATCTCGCGAGCAAGGACGCTGATCTCGTCGGAGGTGTTTATCGGGATGGAAACATCGTAGTTCCCCTCCCCGATGCGGCGTGTGGCCGCAACCAGGCCGTCGACCGCGCTGGCGATCGTGTGTCCCATCAGGGCCGCCAGCACCACCGCGCTCACGGCGAGCGCTGCGAAGCCCACTTGCACCCACCGGTCCTGCGGAGGCATCGATAGCAGCAGGATCGAGGCGGCGACGATCTCGAGCGCATAGATCAGCAATTTGCCGCGGATCGAGAACATGCGTGTTTTGTAACATAGAATTGGGTTGTGGGCTTCAGGCTACGGGCAAGGCTTCGCGAATCCTTTCCTGTAGCCCGTAGCCTTCTCCCCTCACGCGGCGAATGCGGCTTGATACTCGGAGTTGAGGATCAGGTCGGAGAAGCGGCTGCGATCCTCCAGGATGCGGATCAAGCCCCGAGTGACGGCCATCAGCGGGTCTTCGTCGATGCGGATCGGCAGGCCGAGCGCTTCTTGCAGCCTACGCGACCAGCCTCGCAGCAGCGCCCCGCCGCCCACCATCGCGCCCCCTTCGGTGAGAACGTCTCCGGCGAGCTCGGGAGGGAGGTGCTCGATCGTGCGGCGAATCGCTTCGACGATCTGGCGCTGGATCGGCTCGAGCGCCTCGACGATCTCGCTCGACGGCACCCGCAGGACGCCGGGGCATCCATTGCGGAGGTTCAATCCCTTGACGTCCACGGGCAGATCGGGGTCGGGCGGCGTGACCGAGCCATGCTGAATCTTGATCCGCTCCGCGGTCGTCTCGCCGATCGCGAAGTGGTGGCGGGTGCGGAAATGCTCCTCGATGGCCTGGTCCATGGCGTTTCCCGCCATGCGCAGCGATTCGCAATGCACGACGTGGTTCAGCGAGATCACCGTCGCTTCGGTCGTGCCGCCGCCGACGTCGACGATCAGATTCCCGCGCGGCTCGCCGATCGCCAGCCCGGCCCCGAGCGCGGCGGCGAAGGGCTCCTTCACGAGATCCACGCGATGCGCGCCCGCCGCCAGCGACTCGCGCTTCAAGCTGTCCATCTCGACCGGCGTGGCCCCGTGGGGCACGCAGATGACGACCTGCGAGCGCTTGATCCAGCGCTGTTCGGTGGCCACCTCGATGAAATGACGGAGGATCTGCCGCGCCGCCTCGAAATGAACAATGACACCGTCGCGCAGCGGGCGGATCACTTCGATCGACTCCGGGACGCGCCCGAGCATGCCGCGCGCCTTGTCGCCGTAGGCGATGACCTCACCGCTCTCCTTGTGAACGGCGACCGCCGAAGGCTCGCGGAGCACCACCCCGCGGCCGATGACGTAGACGACCGAGTAGGTCGTGCCGAGATCGATTGCGACCTTCATCGCTTCAGGGCCGAGGTCTGAACTGCGGCAAGGAGATCTCGTCGGTGCGCTTCTCGAACGCGACCTCGACCGGCAAACCGATGCGCACCTGCTCGAGCGGACAGCCGATCAGGTTGGTGAGCAGTCTCCCGCCTTCCTCGAGCTCCACGAGGACGATGGCGTACGGGACCTCGGAGGCGAACCCGGGATGGTAGACTTGGTGCATGACGTTGAAGCTGACGATCGCGCCGCGACCGGACGAGGCGACCCACTCGGCGTCGCGGCCGAGGCAGCCGCTGCAAATCTCACGCGGCGGGAACCGGCGCTGACCGCAGCCCTTGCAGCGCTGCACGACGAGCCGCCCCTCGCGGGCCGCGGCAAAGAACGGACGCAGCTCCTCGGTGACCTCCGGAACCGGCTTCTGCGAATCGGTCATCACGAGGAGAGTGGGCTCAGAACGAGCGTCGAGTGCATGGACAGAATCCCACCGTTGCCCGACACCAGGATGACGTTCCGCCGCTCGACCTGGCGAGCTCCGCCTTGGCCGCGCGCCTGGATCACGCCTTCCGAAACCGGCGTCATGCCCCACATGTAGAAGCTCGACAATTGGCCGCCCCCGGTGTTCACCGGTAGGCGACCACCCGGGCCGATCGATCCGTCTGCCACGAACGGCCCCGACTCGCCCTTCGGGCAAAACCCGTAGTCCTCTAAGCTGACGAGCACCGTGAAGGTATAGCAATCGTAGACCTCGGCAACGTCGACGTCGGCAGTGTCGATTCCGGCCATCCGAAAGGCGACTTGCTTGGCGAGCGGCGCGCCCGACGTCAGCGTATCGATGGGGTCACCTCCGGGGTGCCCCTGGCCGAAGCCCCAGATGTAGACCGGCGGCTGGCGGAGATTTCGTGCACGCTCGGCGCTGGTGACGATCACCGCGGCACCGCCGTTCGAAACCAGGCAGCAGTCGAGCAAGTGGAAGGGCTCTACGATCCAGCGCGAGCGATGGTACTCGTCGAGCGTGAGCGGCACTTCGTAGAACTGTGCCGCCGGGTTGCGGTTCGCCCAGGCGCGCTCGGCGACGGCCACGGCCCCGAGGTGATCGTTGGTGGTGCCGTAGCGATGCATGTGGCGCTTGGCCACCAGAGCATAGAGCGCGTTTACTCCGAACTGTCCGTAGGCGGCGTTGAGGCCGCGCGCGAACGCGTAGGCCGAGGCCGATCCACCGGACCCTGCCGCTTGCTTCTTCCCGTCTACGGCAGGCTTCGGAGGCTTCAGCGGCGCGTCCGAGAACACGCAGGCAACCGTCGAGGCGAGGCCGGCGTCGATCGCCATCACCGCTTGCTGCACCATCGCCGCCGCGGTCGCGCCGCCGAGGTTCATGGCGACCGAGTAGCGGACGTCGCGCAGACCGAGCGCTTGCTGCAGCGCGAACGAGCCCATGGCGGTGTCCACCCAGGCGATGCCGGGATTCAGCAAGAGGCCGTCGAGGTCGTGCCGATCGAGGCCCGCGTCGTCGAGAGCGAGGCGCACGGCTTCGACGGCGAAGCCCATCGGCGAATCGTAGACCCGCCCCATGCGTGTCAGGCCGAGCCCAGCGATTGCATATCTTCCCTTGAGGTTCGGACTCATGGAAGCAACGATCAATTGTACCTATACTTGGCCGATGACATCGAGGGAAGAGTCACTTGCCGCGCTCCTCGCCACACATTCCGTCTTCTACCGGCCGCGCAGGCCGTTCGTGCTTTCCTCCGGAAAGACGAGCCCCTTCTACTTCGATTGCCGGCGCACGACGATGCTCCCCGAGGCGATGCCGCTGATCGGCCGGCTCGTGTTCGAGCGCATTCGCGGCGCCGTCGACGCGGTCGGCGGACTCACCATGGGCGCGGACCCGATCGCCTGCGCCGTCGCCTACTACAGCCAAGGTCGTAGTCATCCGGTCGCGGCGTTCTCGGTGCGGAAAGAGGCCAAGTCGCACGGCATGCAGCGCTGGGTGGAGGGCGCGGTGCGCGCGAAGTCGCGGGTCGCCGTGGTCGAAGACGTCGTCACGACCGGCGATTCGACGCTGCGCGCGATCGCTCGCTGCCGCGAGGAGGGCTTCCGCGTCGAACGTGTCGTCGCGCTCGTCGATCGAGAGGAAGGCGGCATGGAGGCGATCGGGGCCGAAGTCGGCGCCGTCCGCGCCTCGGCGCTTTTCCGACGGAGCGAGATCGACGCGATCTGGAAGCGACTGCGGCAGAGGACGCGGAGAGCGCGGTAAGTCAGCTGACTCAAGCTCGGGCTGATGGATGAAGAGCAACGCGAAGCGCGGGAAGGTTCGATTCCCGGGCGCTGGCTATTGCTCTCCGCGCTTCCGCGCGGTGGGGGCATGTTCCTGTCAACCCAAGTACGGGTCGACAGGAACATGCCCCGCTCTCATTAAAGCCAACGTCGCGACGCGTTCGAAGCGCTCCCTTGTCAGCTCCCGCCGAGCCTGATCGTCCAGGTCTCGCCGATCTCGCGAATCACCACGCGGCTCGCCTGCGGTCCGGCTGCAGCCAGGAGCCGACGCATCGCTTCACCGACCGGCTCCTTGCCGAGGCGGAACGTGTCCCAATGGACGGGGATGAGGTAGCGTGCGCCGCTTTCCACGAAGGTCTGCCACGCCTCCTCCGGGCTCTCGTGGTTCCAAATCCACGGGTCGTACGCGCCGATGCCGAGGATCGCCACGGTCACCTGGCGCCGCTTCGCATAGGCGGCGAGCTCGGGGCTATAGGCCGTGTCGCTCGCGAACAGGACACGCACGTCGCCACGAGAGAGGAGATAGCCGTCGTAGCCGCGCCAGCGCTCCCATGGCCATCGCCGGCCCCAATGGCGGATCGGCACCGCCTCGATCACGACGTCGGGCGCCGCAACTTGCTTTCCCCAGCCGAGCTCGACGACCCGCGCGTAGCCGAGGTCGTCGACGAGGTCCCTCGTGCGTTCGGGAACGACCAGCAGCGGTGTGGCGGAGAGGGACCGCAGCGAGCGGCGGTCGAGACTGTCCATGTGGGCGTGGGTGACCAGCACGGCGTCGAGATTTGGCACCTCGGGTGGAGCGAGGGCCGGGGCGACGAGGCGCTTCGGGCCGATCGTGATCGGACCGAGCGCGACGCCGATACGATCGTAGAAAGTGGGGTCGGTCAGGAGCAGGGTGCCGCCGAAGTCGATCAGCACGGAGGTATGCCCGAGGTAGGCGATCGTCAGGTCCGCCTTGGACCATGCCGACGGGTCTGGCGCGTGCGGTGCCGGAGGCGGTGACTGGAACCTTCCGCTGCAGGAGACGCCGAACAGGGCGGCGGCCAGCAGCGCGGCACGTACCTTTCTGAGCGTGCGAGTGGACAGACTTAGTCAGGTCCTCTTCCGAGCTTTCCCAGGAATTGCCGCCGAAGGGTCGGCATTAACCTTGCTAGTCAATTGATCACTAAAGAGCCAGGGCTCCGGCCCAATCGCCATGAGGGAGGACAAATGAGCCTTTTTGGGCGCAGGAATGAAGAACCGAGCGTGATCGATTCGTCATACGCCGTCGAAGACCTGACGCTCCCTTCCGTGGCGAAACCGCCGGCTCCGACGGAGATGGCCATCGAGGCGGAAGACGACGAGCCGAACGGCCGGATCGGCAGGGGTAGCCGGGTCTCGGGGAAGCTCGGATTCGAGGGCAGCATCCGGATCTACGGAGAAGTCGAAGGGGAGATCGTCGCGGGCGAAGCCGTGATCGTCCGGCGGGGAGGCTGGGTCAAGGCCAAGATCCAGGCAAACGAGGTCGTCATCGAAGGAGAGGTGACAGCCGACATCCAAGCCACCGCGAGGGTCGAGATCGGTGCGACCGGCAGGCTCCGCGGCACGGTTACCGCACCCCGGCTGGTGATCCACGACGGCGCGATCTTCGACGGGAGCTGCTCGATGGTGAGCGCTGCCGAAGCCGACGCTTGCCGATCCGGGCTCGAGGTCGAGGGAAACCTCGGCAGCGCCGGCGACGAAGCCCTGTGCCTCGCCTCCTGAGATCGGCCCGTCGCCGCGGCTCAGTGCGGCCGTGACTTCGCCAGCTGCTCTTCGATCAGCTGAATGAGCGCTTGCTTCTCGACCGGCTTGGCGACGAAGAGCCGCCCGCCGACTACGCCGGACGGGCCCCCAAGCTCCTTTCGGGAGACCACCGCCGTCAGATAGATGATCGGGATCTTGTGCAACTGCTTGTCCGCGAGGATCTCGCCGCCGATCGTGCCGCCGTCGGTGTCTGGCATGACGACGTCGAGCAGAATCAAGTCCGGCTGAAAAGCGCGCGCCGTCGCGACCGCTTTGGTGCCGTCGGTCTCGACGCTGACTTCGTAGCTGCCGGTCTCTTCGAGGTTCAGCTTGAGGATTCGCGCGAACGCTTCCTCGTCATCGACGAGCAACAGCCGCTTCTTGGGCATCTTCCCGACCTCCTCTCGGATCCAAGACGATCAACACGCGAGCACCGCCCCCCGGGCGGTTACGAATCTCCACTCTTCCGCCGTGCATGTCTACGATTGCCTTGGTCACCGTCAGACCGAGGCCCGTTCCCTTGCGCGTCGGCTTGGTCGTGAAGAAAGGTTCGAACATCTTGCGCGCCTGACCTTCGGGGATGCCCGTGCCCGTATCGTCGACTTCGGCCACGACCATGCGTCCGAAGGTCCTTAGCAGATACGTCCCCCTCGATCCCGCCGGCGGTCCGCTCGCCATCGCCGCCCGGACGTAGGTCTTGACCGTCAACGTGCCCCCCTCAGGCATCGCCTGGATCGCGTTCAGGAACACGTTGATGAAGACTTGCTCGATCTTTCGCTTGTCGAGCCGGACGAGGGGGAGATCTTCGCCGAGCGTCCGTACGACCGTCACGCGGCTCTTCTCGATCTCGTGATTCACGAACAGGAGCGCCCGCTGCGCGATCGCGTTGAGGTCCTCCATGGCGAGCTCCAGGTTGAGTGGCGCGGAGAAGTCGAGCAGGCCGCCGATGATCTGATCGGCCCGCTCGATTGCCTTCTGCATTTCCGAGAGGACGGAGGCGACGGTCTCGTCCCCCGCCGAGCGCCCGCTGAGATAGTTGATCCCGGCCAGGATGACGGCGAGCGGATTCTTGACCTCGTGGGCGACCCCCGCGGCGAGACGGCCCACCGACTCCATCTTCTCGGCTTGGACCACCTGAAGCTGAGCGGTCTTCAGCGCCTCGTGCGTGCGCGTCAGGCTGGCGAGCGCCTCCTGCAGGGCTTGCTCTCGCTTGCGGAGCTCCGTGTTCGCGTCCTTCAGCTGCTCCTCGATCCGTCTGCGCTCGGTCATGTCGCGCGTGATCTTGGAAAAGCCCGAGAGCCTCCCGTCTTCGCCGACGAGCGGCGCGAGGATCACGTTGGCCCAGAACCGCGAGCCGTCCTTGCGGACTCTCCAGCCCTCGTCCTCGGACCGTCCCTCGGAGACGGCGGTGTCGAGGTGGCGCTCCGGCTTCCCCTTCGCGACATCCTCCAGCGGGTAGAAGGTCGAGAGGTGCCGCCCGAGGACTTCGTCTTCACGATAGCCGATGATCCGCTCCGCACCTGAATTCCAGCTCCGCACGTAGCCGTCGGCGTCGAGCAGGAAGATCGCATAGTCTCGCGCGCCGTCGACGACGAGGCGAAACCGCTCTCGATTTTGCCACAGCGCCGCATCGGTTCGCTCGCGCTCGACGTCGAGATCGTAGAGCGATCGCGCGCTCCACAGCACGACGACGCTGAACGCGATGACGTTGCCGAGCGTCAGCAGCGCCAGCCCGAAGACGCTCTGATAGTACCCGGCGCGCTGGCCCGCGAAGCTCAACCAGGCGAGGAAACCCGGCACCACCAGCACGACGGGGAACACGCGTCTCGCCATGGCCCCGCCCGCCGTCTCGCTGGCGACGATCGCCACGAGCCCACGGTCCGGGCGCGCGCAGAGGATGCCGGCGGCGAGCAGACAGAATGCCACCGCCGAGTGGAATGCGATGTGCGTGTAGTAGCCCGTGCCGTGAAGCAGCTCGAGCGCATAGAGGTGCGCGAGAAGACCGACCAGCGAGATGAAGATCGCCGCGACCGCCAGCGCTTCGACGAGCCAGTAGCGGCTGCGCGGATCGAGAGCGAAGAGCGCGATCCCGAGCAGAAGGAAATTGAGCGCCGCGCTCGGAGCCATTCGGGCCGGATGTGAGGTCCAGATCATTCCCGTCGACTCCCGAAAGAAGATCTGGTCGATGCCGAGGCTCACGCCGAGGAGGTACTCGGCGAGCGTCGCCAGGCCGACCAGCGAGACCGCGACGGCGAAGCTCCGCGCAATCCTGCGCTTTCGCGGGCCGGCGGTCTCGCTGCGTAGCATCCAGAGCGAGCTGCCGGCGAGAATGAAGGCGACGGCATCGTTCGGCTTCATCGAGGCGAGGCCCGGGTGAAGACTCTTCAACGTGGTGTTGTCGAAGAGCCACCCGAAGAGCACGGCGACGCCGATCAAGATCACGATCGCGGCCGCCGTCTCCGAGAACGAATGGAACCGCAGCGTGAAACGGCTCGAGCGTGATCTCGGAACCTGCGCCGGGGCGCTTGCCGATCGACGCGTCATCCTTCTTGGTCCTCCCCGCATGATGCCCCGGGGCTCTTCGGGCATGCAAACCGAACCGTGACGATTGCCCTATCGGGGGGGAGGCGCCCACCGCCGGAGCGGGTGATCCAACCGCCTGGGCTGGGATTCCGGATCTGCTCTGACGAGCGGGCTCAGTTGCCGCCGTAGCGGTCGTCCGCCTGATGGATCAAATGATCGAGCAGCCGTTGCTCGGCGGCTCGGTAGGCGAGCTGACGCATCATCTCCTGGCCCTGGTGGGCGATCGGAATGGAGGCGAGAAGGCCGACGACCTCGGTCGGCGTGATGCGGTCGATGGCGTTCTCCATGCCGGTGATGACCTCGTCGGGGACGTCGTTGACCGTCACCTGATCGAGGCCTTCGAGCAGCGCCGCGAAGCGAGCCTCGAACTGCTTCTTGGCGGACTCCTTCTCGTCGGCGGAGCACTCGACATGCAGCTTCTTCGCGGCGCGGTCAAAGAGCCGGTCGAAGGCTTGCAGCATCGCTTCCCTTCCCGTCATGGGTCCTCCTGGAGGCTGAGCATGGCAGAGGCGACTCTAGGTTCGAAGTACCTCCGTGGCAACCTGGAAGGAGGAGCCGTGACCGTCGTCCTGGACCGCCCGAGCGCCGCGACGCCTGCACGATCGAACTGTATCACGGAACGCGCGACCTCAACCGCAATCTGCCGCGCATGAAGTGCGAGACGTTCACCGATTCGTTCGTTTCGGAAGAGGCCGCCGAGGGCTTCGCGGTGTTCATCCAGAAGCCGCGCGGGAGGCCCTGAGGCGCAGCAGCTCTTCCGCGAGCGCCGCGGCGATTCGCCGATAGCCTTCGCCGTTCGGGTGAATCGGGTCATGGCCGGGGTCTGCGAAGAGCGCGCGACCGCCGGAGCGCTCGAAATCGGCGGCGCAGTCGACGAGCGGGCTCTTCTCGTGCGCCGCGGCCTCGGCGACGATCTGGTTGTAGGTGCGGCGAAGCGCCGGCGCGCTGTCGCCGCGCGCCACGAAGCCGTGGTCGATCAGCCACTGCGGCGTGTGGTCGTCGTCGAATCCCGATGGAGCCGTCAGGTAGATCACGGTGAACCCCTGTTCACGCCCGAGCGCCGCGAAACGATCGAGTACGGCGCGGTACTGTTCAGGAGGCACCTGCAGGGCCGACAACCCGAAGGTATTGGCGAGAAAGACCACGCTCCGCTGGGCGGCCTCCCACAAGTAGCTGCGAAACCACGGCCGATGCTCGCCGGCGATCCGACTCTTGAACCACCCGCGCACCGCGGAATCCTTTTCTCGCCACATGTCGTTCCATCCGAAGTAGAGCGTTACGACGTCAGGATGGAGACGGGCGAGGTCGCGCTCGAACCACTCCAGGCCATGGAGCGAGGTGTAGCCGATCACTCCCGCGTTCACGATCTCGAAGGCTCCCGGCGCTCGCTCGTCCAACATCGATTGCAGGATCTGCGGATAGGGATGCGCCGCGCCGAACGTGCAGGAATCACCGAGACAGACCACGCGCCAGCGGCCGGGCGGCTTGGGGTCCCGGATTTCGGGGCCGCGAAGGCCGAGCGAGTTGATCTCGACTCCCGCATCGGGAAACGATGCCGAGCGGCGGTTGCGGAACGTGAGGACCGGGTCGTACTCGAGGAGGCGGCTGACCTGGTTTCCGCTGAAGTGACCGTAGCGAATCTCGTATTTCACGCGCTCGAAGGGGACGACCCGGAAGAGGACTTCTCCGGCGGCGATCCCGGCCAGGAGGCCGACGGCGACGAGAAGGGCCCGCTGCGAGCGGCGGACGGGGCTCATCATCGCGCGCGGTGGTACTGGGTCCGCGCCCGACGAAGCCGTCGAGAGGGGGCCGCCCGGCGCTCCGCCCACTGACCGATCGATCGTAGGGCAGGCAACAGCGAACGGCCTTCTTGGGTGAGGTGGTATCCGTCAGCGGGCCGGGGCTCGAGGATCCCCGCCTGGCGGAGCTCGCGGATGCGGCGATTCAGGACGCTCGGTGACATGTCGTTGCACCGAGCGCGGAGGGCTCGGAAGGTCAGGCCCTCCTCGCCGAGCTCCCAAAGCACCCGAAGCATCCACCGCCGACCGAGAAGCTCGAGGACCGACGTGAGCGGACGCCCGGTTCGCGCGCCGCGGGCGCTCTGGCCTGGTCTCGGCGAAGGCATGGGTCGGATCTCTCTCGAGGGTTCGGATCGGCTCGCGCTACCGAAACGGTAGCTAAAGAACGACCGCTCGTCTACAGGGACAATGGAGCGAGCGCCGTCAGTACCCGAGATCCTCGATTTCGTCGTCGTCGAGTCCAAGAAAATGCGCGACTTCGTGGACGACCGTACGACGAATCTCCTCGCGAATCGCGGCAGGGCTGCGGAAGCTTTCGACCAGCGGCCGGTAGAACAGGATGATGCGGTCGGGAAGCGCCATGCCGAAATCGTGGCCGCGCTCCGAAAGCGGCGCGCCTTCGTAGAAGCCGAAGATCGTATCCCGCAGGGGATCGAGGCCGGCGCATTGCATCTGCTCCTCGGTCGGTTCTTCTTCGACGATCACCGTGACGTTTTCCATCCGCACCCGGATCTCGCCCGGTAGCGTGTCCAACGCTTCCCCGATCAATCGTCGGAACTTGCGGCGATCCATGGCTCCAATCTGCCCGGGGCGAAGGGGCTGTCAAGCGTTGCGTGAGCCATGCGGGTCACGTATTTCGCGATGGGAGTATCCCATGAGACGCGAAGACGTGGCCGAGTTCGCCAAGCACTGGATCGATTCCTGGAACGCCCGCGACCTGGAGGCGGTGCTCACTCATTTCGACGAGGCGGCGCGTTTCACGAGCCCCAGAGCGATCGCCGTCTTCGGCCGCGGGACGGTGGAGGGAAAGGCGGAGCTCCGCGCCTACTGGCAGGCTCGGGTCGCGGAGATTGATCGCCTTCGCTTCACGCTCGAGCGCGTGCTGTGGGACGACGAGCAGCAGACGATGGTGATTCTCTATCTCGCCGATGTGAACGGGCAGAAGACCCGAGCGTGCGAGCTTCTCCGCTTCGGCGAGTCCGGCGCGGCCGTCGAGGGCGAGGCGATGTACGGGGCACCGGCGTAGGTATTTGTGAAGCAGTACTCTATTGCTGCCCCTTGCCGCTACGACTTGGCACCGACCAGCGTGCGGAACGGCCGCTTGCCGCGTCGCTCACGACGAAGCAGCACGTACATCGCGCCGCTGCCGCCGTCGTAGGAACGTGCCGTCGAGAAGGCAAGCACCCGACGGCCGAGCTCGCCGTGGGTAAGCCAATCCTTCAGGCGATCCTTGAGGACGGGCCGCTGATCGGGCGAGTTGCGGCCGCGCCCGTGGACCAGGAGCACGCAGCGATGGCCGGCTACCATCGAACGGAACACGAACTCCCGCACTGCCGCTTTGGCTTCTTCCGCCGTCATCCCGTGCAGGTCGAAATGTGACTGGCAGGCGAGCTCGCCGGCACGCAACCGGCGGAGGGTCCGCGGATCGAGACCGACGACCATGCCCTCGATGTGCTCCTCGGTGTCACTGATATCGAACGCGGCGACGCCGGCGACGAGATCCGAGAGCTCCGCGAGCGCAGCGTCTTCCTCGCGCAGCACCGCGCTCGGTGCGGTCGCGGGCCGTGCCGGAGCGACGCGCGCGCGCTCGTCCGCAGGAATCGGGATGACGCCGCGTACGGCCGCCTGGAAGAGATCCAGATCGTCGACGGCGGAAGGCGGCGAGTCGCGTACGGGCTTCGCCGGCGGCCGCGGCTTCGAAGGCGCTGGCCGTGCGGGACTCGGCGGCGGGCCGACGAGCTTCGCGAGGCCGCGAAACGGCGCGTTGAAGGGCGGCGAATCCCCGCCTTCCTCCTCGTCACGGCGGGCCATGAGACCATGGTACGGCGGCAGTCGCAAAAGACAAGCAGCGTAACGCCTTCTGTGAAGCCTCGAATGCTTCGGAACGACGAAGAGCGTGGTCGGTTGTGATCGGCCCATACTCGGGTCGATCACAACCGACCGCAACCGCGACTATGAAGTGGCTGGCTTGTCAAGGGCACACGTTCCCCATGCGCTGCAATGATACCGGCG
>Ga0315273_10002357_pt1 | contig 22278 bp, 18 predicted proteins | sample YL17G02_0_MG_FD_205753 | JGI IMG/M metagenome (GOLD analysis project Ga0315273, IMG submission 205753) | Sediment microbial communities from Yellowstone Lake, YNP, Wyoming, USA - YL17G02_0 | ecosystem: Environmental > Aquatic > Freshwater > Lake > Sediment | place: USA: Wyoming | collected...
CCGGCTGGAAGCTGTGGAAGGTGGCGGCGCGCTCGTTCAAGGAGACCGTGGCGGTGTCGTTCAGGCGCCTGAACGGGCCGCGCGCATGAACGACCCCGGACGCGTGCTGATCCTTGGCGCGGGACCCACGGGCCTTGGCGCGGCGTACCGCCTGCAGGAACTGGGCTTCGATGACTACCTGGTCATCGAAGCCGCCTCGACGCCCGGCGGTCTTGCGTCCAGCTTCGTGGACGAGGCTGGGTTCACTTGGGACGTGGGCGGCCATGTGCAGTTCAGCCACTACAAGTACTACGACCGCCTGCTCGATCGTGCGCTCGGCGACGCGTGGCTGTGCCACGAGCGCGAGTCGTGGGTGTGGATGCACGGGCGGTTCATCCCGTACCCGTTGCAGAACAACATCCATCGGTTCGACGGTGAGGTCTGCGCGAGGGTGCTGGCGGGGATGGAGAAGGCGGCGGGGCGTGCACCCAGGGGGGCGAGTTTCCGGGAGTGGCTTCTTCACACCTTTGGCCAGGAACTCTGCGACCTGTTCCTCTTTCCGTACAACCTCAAGGTGTGGGGGTATCCGCTCGACACGATCGACACCGGGTGGATGGGCGAGCGCGTGGCGGTGCCCGATCTCGATCGCATCCGGCGCAACGTGCGCAAGCACCGCGACGACGTGTCGTGGGGGCCGAACAGCACGTTCCGGTTTCCCGAGCGGGGCGGTACCGGGGCCATCTGGCAGGGCGTCGCGGGATTGCTGCCCGCCGATCGTCTCGCGCTCGGGAACCGCGCAACGGCCGTGGACCTTGCCGAACGCGCCGTGACCCTTGCCGATGGCCGGACGCTTCGGTACGACACCCTCGTGACGACCATCCCGTTGAAAGCGTTTGCGGCGATGGCCACGGGACTTGATGCGGACGCGCACCGTGCGTGCGACGTGCTGGTGTCGAGCGCGTGCCACGTCCTCGGCATCGGGCTTCGCGGGCCGGAACCGGCGGCGCTGGGCCGGAAGTGCTGGGTGTACTTTCCCGAGGCGAACAGTCCGTACTACCGCGTGACGGTCTTTTCGCACTATTCTCCGCACAACGTGCCGGAGGGCGAAGGGTACTGGTCGCTGATGGCGGAGGTGTGCGAGACACCCTGCAGGCCGGCACACCCAACCGTCCTTGGCGACTGGACCGTCCGGGCGTTTCGGGAGGACGGCCTCATCGATCCCGGCACGGAGGTCGTGAGCGTGTGGCACCGGCGCGAGATGTTCGGCTATCCGACGCCCGCGCTCGGCCGCGACGAGGCGCTGTCGGTTGTCCTGCCGGCGCTGGCGCGGCAGCGCGTGTTCTCGCGCGGCCGGTTCGGCGCGTGGAAGTACGAAGTGTCCAACCAGGACCACAGCTGCATGCAGGGCGTCGAGCTGGCGGACGCGCTGCTGGGCGAGGGCGAGGAAGTGACAATCCATCGGCCGGACCACGTGAACGCGGGCGCGTTCAAGAACGTCTGCCCGCAGGACGATGGCGAGGCTTCAGCCCCGTCGGGGACCACAGCGGTAGGACGAGGCTTCAGCCTTGCCGGGAGAGATGATGCTGGTCGCGGGTGAGCGTGCTCGGGTCGATCTCATGAAGGGCGCGGCCCCGCAGGCCCAGGCGCTGCACGTCGCGTACGTCCTCGAGGCGTACGAGACGTTCATCGTGGACGAGATCAACGAGCTGCGCCGCCAGGGTCACCGCGTCACCGTGCTGAACGCGTTCCGCCCATTGCCGCTCCAGGATCCCGTCAAGGAGGCGACGCGCCGCGACAGCCTCTACTTCCCCGACCGGTACGTGGGCGTTCCTGCGGCCAACGCCCGGGCGTTCCTCACGCATCCCGGCCGCTACCTGCGCGGGGGCAAGCAGCTCTTCGGCGAACCCGGCACCTTCCACATGCTGCCGCTGGGTGCCTGGTTCGCCCGCATCGTCCGCGAGGGGGGCATCGAGCACGTGCACGCCACGTTCGGCACGCGCACCGCCACGCTCGCCCGGATCGTCTCGCGCTTGTCCGGCGTGCCGTTCAGCTTCACCACGCACGCCTACGACATTTTCATCAGGAACCCGACGCTCGAATGGAAGGCGCGGGAAGCATCGTTCGTCCGCACCATCTCGAAGTACAACCGCCGCTTCATCGGCGAGACGTACCCCGGTGTGCCGCTCGACAGGGTGCACGTGCGCTATCTTGGCGTGGATCCGGCGCGCTTCGCGTTCATCGACGCGCTGCCGCCGGCGCCGCCGTTCCGCATCGTCAGCGTCGGCCGGCTCGCGGGCATCAAGGGCCACGACCTGCTGATCGACGCCTGCCGGCGACTCCTCGACAAGGGCTACGCCGTCGACTGCACCATCGTCGGCGACGGCCAGCTGCGCGAACGCCACGAGAAGCAGATCGAGTCGCTGCACGTGGGCGACCACGTGCACCTTACGGGAGCGCGGCCGCACGAAGAGGTGAGGCAGTTGCTGAACCGCGCCCACCTGTTCGTGCTGGCGTCCAGGACTCGGCGCACCGACCGCGACCAGGACGGCATTCCCGTGGCGCTGATGGAAGCGATGGCCATGGGCCTGCCCGTCGTCTCGACAACGGTGTCGGGCATCCCCGAGCTGATCCAGGACGGCGTGTCGGGACTGCTGGTGCCGCCGGAGAATCCCGAGGCGCTCACCGACGCCATGGCGCGAATGCTCGACGATGCGGCGATGGCCGATCGCCTGCGCCGCGCCGGCCGCCGGACCATCGAGACTACGTTCGACCAGGAAACGAACACGCGGGAGTTCGCGAAGCTGTTTCGGAGTTAGGGCAGGTAGGGGAGCTAGGGGGGCTGGGGCGGGTGGGTCTCTCTGCCGGCGCGTCCCCATCTGCCCTACTGGCCTCACCCGCCAAGAGCGTTAGACAAGATGTGCGGCATTGCCGGTTTCGCAAGGTTCCGCCCGGCCGAGCCGGACGGTGACCTGTTGTCGCGGATGGTGGGCTCGCTCGCCCACCGGGGGCCCGACGACGAGGGGCGCCACGTCGAAGCGGACGTAGCGTTCGGACACCGCCGGCTCAGCATCATCGATCTGTCCGAGGCCGCGCACCAGCCGATGACGAACGCCGACGGATCGATCTGGATCGTCTTCAACGGCGAGATCTACAACTACGTCGAACTGCAGGCAGAGCTCGAGGCGAAGGGGTACCGGTATCGATCACGGTCGGACACCGAGACAATCATCCACGCGTACGAGGCGTGGGGGACCTCCTGCGTCACCCGGTTCAACGGCATGTTCGCCTTCGCGCTGTGGGACGCCCGCCAGCATCGGCTGTTCTGCGCGCGCGACCTCTTCGGCGAGAAGCCGTTCTACTACGCGCGGCACGACGACCGCTTCGTGTTCGCGTCCGAGATCAAGGCCGTGCTGCAGGATCCGCGCGTCAACCGCGAGCCGGATCCGGAGATCCTGCGCCGGTACCTCGACGGCAACCTCACCGACGTGGACGCGCGCACGTTCTTCAAGGGCGTGCGGATGCTGCCGCCCGCGCACACGCTCACCGTGGAGGCCGGGCGGGTGTCGATCGCGCGGTACTGGTCGCTTCCCGAGAGCCAGCCGGGCGATGCCACCCGGTCCGAGACGACGTGGGTGGAGGAGTTCCGGGAAACGCTGAAGGACTCGATCCGCCTGCGGCTGCGCAGCGACGTGCAGGTGGGCACGTGCCTCAGCGGCGGCCTCGACTCGAGCACCATCGTCTGCCTGCTGAATCAGATCGTGCCCGAGCCGATGGCGGTGTTCTCGGTCGTCTACGACGAGCCCGGCTTCGAGGAAGGCGTGTTCATCAAGGCGGTCACCGACGTCTTCCGGATGAACGCGCACCGCGTGACGCCCACCGGCGACGATCTGTATCCCACCATCGGCCGGCTCATCTGGCACAACGACGAGCCGTCGTCGAGCTACGGGATGTACTCGCAGTGGCAGGTGATGAAGCTGGCCTCGGAGCACGGCGTGAAGGTGATCCTGAACGGGCAGGGCGGCGACGAGCTGCTGGCCGGCTACCAGCGGTACGTGCCGACGTACCTGCGCGAGCTGCTGCGCCAGGGCCGGTTCCGGACGTTCGCGCGCGAGGCCCGCGCCTCCGAGCACCTGCACGATTCGAGCGCACGCGAGAGCATCAAGCAGGCGTTGTACCCGATGGTGCCGGCCTTTCTCCGCGAGCTGTACCGCCGCGGCCTGACCCATCGCCAACGCCCAGACGACTTCGTCAGCGACGATCTGCGTCGTGCCGCCAACGGCGCGGGTCTGACCGACCTGGACGACTTCCCGAACCTGGCGTCGCACCTGGCGTGCGACCTGACGGTGACGTCCGTGCCGGCGCTCGTGCACCACGAGGACCGCGCCAGCATGGCGTTCGGCCACGAGATCCGGCTGCCGTTCCTCGACCCGCGGCTGGTCGAGATCGCCATGCGGATGCCGGCGAGCCTCAAGATCCGCGACGGGGTGCGGAAGTACGTGCTGCGCCGGGCGATGGAGACCGAGGGGCTGCCGGAGGCCGTGTTGTCGCGCTACGACAAAAAGGGGTACCCGACGCCCATCTGCAAGTGGTTCCGGACGACCGCGCGCGAGTTGACCCGCGACGTGCTGTGGTCGCAATCGTTCCGCGAGCGCGGCCTCGTCCAGGTGGACCGGGCGCAACGGGCCTTCGAGCGGCACGTGGCGGGCGAGGCCGACTTCACCCTGCAGATCTGGCAGTGGGTGAACGTCGAGTTGTGGTACCGGCAGTTCGTGGACCGCACGGCTGACGCGGTGGTGGCCTGACGCCCATGTGGCTGCTTGCCTGCTGGGCCATCCTGAAGACGCTGGTCATCGGCTACGCGCTCCTCGTCGCCGCGCGCCAGATCGAGCGTCGAGCGGGCGGGCGCTCGTGGCTGGTGGTCCTGGTGCTCGCGGCGGGCATCCGGCTGGTGTGGCTGGTGGTCGTGAACGCGCCACCGACCGGGGACGCCGCTTGGTACTTTGGACGCGCCTCCGAACTGGCGGCGGGCCTGGGCTACCAGCTCGATGGCCATCCCACCGCGCGGCTGGCGCCCGGGTGGCCGCTGCTCCTCTCCATCGCATATCGGGTGGTCGGACCCTCGGTGCTCCTGGGCCGGCTGGTCAACTGGGCATTCTCTGTCGCCACCGTCGGGCTGGTCTGGGCCATCGCCGCGCGCTTGTACGATCGGCGGGTTGCGTCGGTGGCCGCGCTGGCGACGGCCGTGTGGCCTGGTGAGATTCCCTATGCGGGCGTGCTGCTGTCGGAGCCGTTCTTCGGCGTGCTCTTCCTGGGCGCGTTCTGGCTCTCACTCCGTCTCGGCAGCACCCAGGCGTGGCGGGCGCGCGCGTGCGCGTCGGGCGTGCTGCTGGGCGTGGCCGCGCTGACGAGGCCGGTTGCGCTGCTCTACGCGCCGCTCACAGCGTTGGTCGCGTGGCTGCGCGGCGCCGGCGCCCTTCGGGCGATCGCGGCCGCGTGCCTCGCCGCGTTGGCCGTCGGCGCCGTGGTGGCGCCGTGGACTGCGCGCAACGCGCGCGTGTTCCACGCGTTTGTGCCGGTGGCCACCTCCGGCGGCCTCGCCCTGTGGGAAGGGAACAACCCGCGCGCGACGGGCCTCCCGCACGACGCCACCGTCGAGCCGTACCCGGACGTGCGCGACGAGGCAGAGCGGGACCGGCTGGCTGGCCGTGATGCGAAAACGTACATCCGAGAGAATCCCGGTCGCGCGATGTCGCTGTTTTTCGCGAAGCTCTATCGGACATTCGAGACCGACATCGAGGTCCTGGACAGCACGTTGTCGTCCGGCCGCTACCCGTGGCGCGCGGCCTTGACGGTCCTGGGGCCTCTGGCCACCACCTACTTCAACGCGATGATGCTCCTCTTCTGCGGGTTCCTCGCATCTCCGCTCTGGGCGGGTGCGCCGCGCGACTGGCGGCCGTGGGGGCTCGTGGTGATGCCGGTCGCCTACTTCGCGCTGGTGCAGGCGCCCTTCGTCGCGCAGTACCGCTACAACTACCCGGCGCTGCCGTTTGTGGCCATCGGCGCGGCGGTCACGCTGGTCCGCGCCGCCGATCGCATGCGCCCGCCGGCAGGAACTCCGGTAGGGCAAGGCTTTCCGCCTCCGCGCGGCGGTACGGCGAGCCGCGCTACGGCGAGACCCGCCGCAGTTCAACTGATGTCCGTGAACGAAGGCGGGCAGCCTTGCCAGACATCATGACGCACTCAATCGATCATCTCGACCAAGCCGCCGCGGACGCCGCGCCCTCCCTCGAGGTCTCCGTCGTCATGCCGTGCCTGAATGAGGCCGACACGCTTGCCGCCTGCGTCGGCAAGGCGCTGAAGGCGCTCGAGGACGCCGGCATCGACGGCGAGGTGATCGTCGCCGACAACGGCAGCACCGACGGATCGCAGGCGATCGCGTCCGGCATGGGCGCCCGCGTGGTGCCCGTTGCGGCGAAGGGGTACGGCAACGCGCTCATGGGCGGCATCGCCGCCGCGCGCGGCCGCTACATCATCATGGGCGACGCCGACGACAGCTACGATTTTCGCGAGATCCCGAAGTTCGTGGCGAAGTTGCGCGAGGGCTACGACCTGGTGCAGGGCTGCCGGCTGCCGTCCGGAGGCGGCCGCGTGGCCGAGGGCGCCATGCCGTTCCTGCACCGCTGGCTCGGCAACCCGATGTTCTCGCACCTGGCGCGGCGCTGGTTCCGCTCGCCGATCCACGACATCTACTGCGGCCTGCGCGGCTTCACGCGCGATCTCTACCGACGGCTCGACCAGCGCTGCACCGGGATGGAGTTCGCCATCGAGAACGTGCTGAAGGCAAGCCTGGCCGGCAGCCGCATCGCCGAGGTGCCGATCACGCTGCACCCGGACGGCCGCAAGGCGCACGCGCCGCACCTGCGCACGTTCCGTGACGGCTGGCGGACGCTCCGGTTCTTCCTCCTCTACAGCCCGAGCCGGTTGTTCCTGGCTCCCGGCCTGCTGCTCGTGCTCGCGGGCCTCGCCGGCTACGCGCTGGCGCTGCCGGGCGTGACGATTCACCAGGTGACGTTCGACGCGCACACGCTCCTCTTTTCGAGCGTCGCCATCCTCTGCGGCCACCAGGCCCTCCTGTTCGGGGTATTCGCCAAGACGTTCGCGGCCAACGAGGGGTTGCTGCCCGAAGACCGCCGCTTGGCGCGGCTCCTGGGCGCGGTGAACCTGGAGGTCGGGCTCATCGGCGGCGTGGTCGCGATTCTCGTCGGCCTCGCGTGCCTCGGCGTGGCCGTTGACCAGTGGCGCCTCGCGGGCTTCGGCCGGCTCGATTACGCGCGGACGATGCGGTGGGTCATTCCCGGCTCGACGCTGACCGCCGTCGGCTTCCAGACCATGCTTGGCAGCTTCCTCGTGGGTGTGCTGAGCCTGCAGCGCCGATGATGACGCCTGGCGGTTCGTTCGACGCCTGGGCGGCCGACTACGATCGGGCGCTGGCGCAGGGCGTGTCGCTGTCGGGCGAGGACAAGGAGTACTTCGCCGAGGGACGCGTGCGCTGGCTGGCCCGGTGTCTGGACGCCTTCGGCGCGCAGGCGCGGGACGTCCTCGATTTCGGGTGCGGCACCGGCACGAACACGGAAGTGCTTGGACGGACCTTGCGTGCGCGGGTGGTTGGCGTGGATCCGTCCGAGGCCTCGATCCAGGTGGCCCGTGCCCGGCACCCCGATGCGACGCTGGCATTCGAACGCCTGGTGGCCGGCGAGGCCTGCGAGCGGTTCGACCTGGCGTTCTGCAACGGCGTCTTCCATCACATCCCGCTCGCGGAGCGCGGACCGGCCGTGCGCCACGTGTACGCCTCGCTGCGGCCGGGTGGGATCTTCGCGTTGTGGGAGAACAACCCATGGAACCCCGGAACGCGGCTGGTCATGCGACGCATTCCGTTCGATCGTGACGCCCTCCTGCTGGCGCCCGGCGAGGCGAGACGATTGCTGCGGGCGGCCGGGTTCGAGATCGTGAGCACGACGTACCAGTTCATCTTCCCGCACGGCCTTCGCCTGTTCAGACCGGCCGAGCGGATCGTCGCGGGCCTGCCGTTCGGGGCGCAGTACCAGGCGCTCGGGCGCAAGCCGCAGGCGGGATGCGGCAGCACCGGACCGTTGCCATGAGAATCGCACTCCTCGAGATGTACGCCGGCGATCCGATGTCGACCGGCGAGCGGTGCCGGGCGCTGGTCCGGTTCCTGGCGGCGAAGGGCCACGAGGTGGATGTTCTGGCGCCCTCCCCGGAGCGGCTGAACGATTTCCACCGATTCCGGTTCAGCGTGTGGTCGCGCCTGAAGCGGCGTGCGCTCGGGCGTCGCAGACTGCCCCACCTTTGGGACTACGTAGCGGACGAGATGGAGCCGAGGGTCCGCTCGGGCGGCTACGACGTCGTCATGGCGCGCCTGCAGCCGGTCGCCTACACGCTGACGAGGCTCGACGGTTGTCTCAGGATCTTCGACTGCGCGAACATCGGGTTCCTCGAGTCGTACCACGGCTGGAATGCCGACATGAGCGAGATCGAAATCGAGTACGAGAAGGAGATGGCGATCTTCCGCTCGGCCGATCACGTGTTCCTGCACCACGAGATCCTCACGCGGTTCTTCAGGACCCACGTGTTCGACGACGACAAGGTGCGCACGGTCAGGATGGGGTGCTACCCGGCAACTCGTACCGCCTCGTTCTCCCGCGCGCCGAGGATCGTGTACGCAGGGTCGTACGAGTACATCCAGGATCCGTACCTGCTGTCGCTGCTCACGAAAGCTTCGCCCTATCCGATCGAGTGCTACGGCAAGAAGGACCCGAACTACCCGTTCCTGCCCGCCCGGCTGGCCTACAAGGGCTACGCACCGGAGATGAGCTTCCTGGCGGACTACCATGTCGGTCTCATCACCGTGTCTCGCGACCGCCTCCGCCGGCATTCACCCTCGACGAAGTTTGCGTACTACTTCGCGCACGGCCTTCCCGTGCTCTTCCCCGAGTGGATGAAGGAGGGCTACACGTACGAGGCGGCCGTCCCCTACACGGAGGAGAACTTCGTCGAACAGGCGCGCTCGGTCTGCGAGTCGGAGGACACGTGGCGCCGCCTCTCCGAGGCGGCGATCGCCATCGGGCGGGAACTCGATTGGGAGAAGACGCTGGCTCCCCTCGAGCAGTTGCTGCAGGCGGAGCGCGAAACCACGACCGCGCGGCGACGCGGATGAACTGGAAGGCCCGGCTCGGGTACATCCCCGGCTATCACCGCGGCGCCTATCACGTCGTTCAGCGAAAGCTGTTTGGCACGAGGCGCCTGTCGCGGCAGGTCGAGTTCCGCGTCATGAAGCCCTGGCTGGCGGCGAGCAAGGGACGCGTCCTCGACCTGGCGTGCGGCGACGGCGACTTTTCGTGGCCGCTGGCGCTCGAGGGGCATCCGGTGGTCGGGGTGGATCTCGACCGCGCGGCCCTTGCCCGTGCGGCGGCGATCGCCCCGCGTTTCCAGCGTGTGTCGCTCGTCGCCGGCAATGCCCAGTCCCTGCCATTCGCGGATGCCACGTTCGACACGGTGCTTTCCAACTCCGCGTTCGAGCATTTCAACGACGACGAACGCGCGTTTGCTGAAGTGGCCCGCGTGTTACGGCCTGGCGGGCGCTTCGTGCTGACCGTGGACTCCGCGCCTGCGCGGCTGACAGTGCTGGCCCGCCTGTTACCCCACCGTTGGCTCAGGCCCGAGATCGGCGTCGGCGTGAGCCGTTCTGAGGCCGCGCGACGGCATCACCGCGAGCGACATCACGTCGTTCGCTACTACAGTACGAAAGAACTGAGCCGTAAGCTGGACGCGGCGGGGTTTGACGTATTGTCCAGCCGGAGCTACCTCGCGGGAGCGGTTCCGAGGTTCCTGTACGAGGCTCACGTTCTGCTCAAGGCCCTCGACTTCTACAATAACCTGAGCCTGCGCCTGTACCCCCTGTTCCATGTGCTCTCGTGGCTCGACCGCGCCGATCGTCCCGGATATGGATTGGCGCTTCTTGCCACCCGCCGATGACGCCGTTGCGACTCCTGGTCCTGACCGATCACTATCCGCCGCATAGCCTGGGCGGGTACGAGGTGGCGTGCCACGCGGTGTCGGAAGGACTGCGTGAGCGTGGGCACGACGTGCTCGTCATGACGAGCAACCACGTCGCCGCCAGCGCGCCCAGCCCGACGCACGTCCGTCGCGTGCTGCACCGACCGCAGGATTCGCCGAGCCTGTTCCGCCTGGCGGGCCGCGAGATGGCAGACCACCGGGCGCTGTCCCGCGCCGTGGCGGAGTGGAAGCCGCAGGTCGTGTCGGCGTGGAGCCTGCTGAACCTGTTCCCCTCATTGCACGTGGCCCTGGCGTCGCTGCCGGTGCCCGTCGTCTACAACCTGCACGACCTGTGGTTGCCGGGGCACGTGCAGGCATCCGAGAGGCGCTGGCAGGCGTGGGGCGCCCGCGGGTCGAGCGTGCCGAAGCGCGCCGTCAAAGCGGCGGCGCGGGGCGCGCTGCGCGTGGCCGCGCCGTTCGTGCTGCGGCCGGTCACGCTCGACGATGTCCGGGTGCGCCACGCCGTGTTCTGCAGCCGGTTCCGCCACGAGCAGCACGTGGTGGCCGGCCTGGCCCCCGCGGACTCGCGCGTCATCTACAACGGCGTCGACCTGGCGCGTTTCACGGGCACGCCGCGCCGGCCGGCGGGTGCCCCGCGCCTCCTGTTCGTGGGACGACTGGTGAAGGAGAAGGGGCTGGACACGGTCATCGAGGCGATCGCGCGGCTCGACCGCCAGGTGTCGGGCATCACGCTGACCGTGGCCGGCGTGCCGTCGTACCCACACGACTACACCGACTCGCTCAGGCAGGCCGTCCGCGAGCGCGGCCTGAACGCGCGCGTGCGCTTCGTCGATCCCGTGCCCAACGAGCAGATGCCGGCGCTCTACGCCGAGCACGACGTGCTCGTCTTTCCATCGATCGGTCCGGAGGGTTTTCCCGTCACGCTGCTCGAAGCGGCGGCGTGCGGGCTGGCGATTGTCGGGAGTCTGACCGGCGGGACCGGCGAGTTCCTGGAGGATCGGATGACGGGCCTCACGTTCCCGGCAGGCGACGCGAGGGCGCTCGCAACCTGCCTCGAGGAACTGCAGGCGTCGCCGGCGCTCGTCGAGCAGTTGGCGAGCGCCGCCCAGGCGCGTGTGCGCGAGCGCTTCGACATCCATCGGATCGTGGACCAGACGGCGGCGTACCTGGAGCGGCTGATTGCCTGATCTGTCCAGGTCCGGCTTGCCCGCCGAAGCTGCGAGCGACCGTCGGGGGATCTGCAGGGCAGCGAAGGCGGGGGATTCCGTGGAAGGAACCATCCGCGGATTACACGGATTGTACGGAACGGGTTCATTCGGGGATTACACGGATTGCACGGTCCGGGGATTGCGCGGATTACACGGATTGTACGGAACGGGTTCATTCGGGGATTACACGGATTGCCCGGTCCGGGGAATACACGGATTACACGGATTGTACGGAACGGGTTCATTCGGGGATTACACGGATTGCCCGGTCCGGGGATTACACGGATTGTACGGAACGGGTTCATTCGGGGATTACACGGATTGCCCGGAACGGCTTCATCCGGGGATTACGTGGATTAGACCGAGTTGTTCATCCGGGGATTACGGGGATTACACGGAACGGCTTGCCCGCCGAAGCTGCGAGCAGCGGCCAATCGAGGCTGCGACGCAGCGAAGGCAAGGGATTACACGAGAGGATTCAGTCAGGAGCTGCCGTGGCGACTCTCGAGCGCGCGGTGCCGATGACACGGCCGTTCCGGGCGGGGCGACCGGCGGACAGCGAAGCTGTCCGTTGTCGCGGGCGGCGAACCGGCGCGCGAACCGCGTGAGGACCGGCGCCCGCGGCTCGTGCGCAGGTCCGCCACCCGCGCCGGCCGTCGCGCTATCGCGACGGCGATCGGCCCGCCCTCAGCGGCCCGGGTTTCGTGTAATCCACGTAATCCACGTAATCCACGTAATCCACGTAATCCACGGACCTTTCTCGTCGGGCGCGCGCGCGGCAGAGCAGTCGATGCGACGGCGACGATTCACGGCATGCCGGCACGACCTTCAACCGTAGCTTTCCGGCCTGCGGACCGACGGCGGCGCATCAGCCGCCGCCTGTTCCTGCTGGCGGGGATTCTCGCGCTCGGCTCTGTCGTCACTGCCATCGCTGTCCGCCGCCGTTGGTGGATGGCCCGTCGGGCGCTCATCCGACTCGGTCTGATGCGGCCCCCGCTGAACCTCCTGCGGAATGCGGACTTCGGCCAGTGCACCAGTGAGGGAATCCCGGACTACTGGGGTTCGGGTGTGGCGGCGGATGTCATCGATGCGAGGGGCGCGTTCACGATCACGGGGGACGGCCCGGTGACGGGTTCGAGAGTTCTGCGCCTGACGAACCGCTGGCCAGGCACGCGCCTGTTCGTGCAGTCCGCCAAGACGTTCGTGCCCAAACCGCAGCCCTACACGTTCTCCGTCTATTTGCGTGCCGACGCGAGGAACGTGCCGGTGGGGCTCGGGATCGGGTGGGCAGGCGACCATCCGGTGACGACGACGCGCAACTGGCAGCGGCACGTCGTCACCTACACGCCTTCGCTCGAATCCAGGTCGGACGCGGGGCTGGCCGTGACCGTCTCGTTGTCCGCGCCTGGCGCTATCGAGATTGCCGCGCCGCAACTCGAGTCTGGCGATCGGGCCACGACGTTCGACGTGGCGTTGATGGACGACCACCCGCTGCCCGTCGTGCCGTGGCCCGAGACGGATGTAACGCTCGATGCCCGCGCCGTGAACGCCTCCGCGCGGCCCGCGTGGATGGGCGGGGGCCGGCTGGCATTCGGAATCGCGGTGGCCGACCTCACCGACGTTCGCGCAGCCGACATCGCCGGGCGAGGTTTCGATGCCGTCGTGGTGCCGCTGTCCCTTCAACGGAGTCCGGGTTCGGACGAATTGGCGCAGACGTTCCAGGACCGGCTCGATGTCGCCCGCCGCCACTCGCTGCGCGTCATTCCGATGATGGGCGGCAAGGACCTCACGCTCGACGAGTCCCGCGCGGTTCTCGCGCCGGCGGTCGCTCGTTGGAAGGGGGATCCCGCCATCGCCGCCTGGATGATCTACGACGAGCCGAGCCGGCACTTTGCGCAGCCGCCGTGGCCGGAGCTGCGCGCGTTGTACCAGGCCGCGCGCGCGGCGGATCCCGACCATCCGGCGTTCATCAACGACAACGCGTGGAGCGCCGCGTCGTCGGCCGCGAGGCTCGAGGCCACCGACATCGCGTCCATCGACGGCTATCCCGTGGGGAGCTACCAGAATCCGCTCGCCCTCGTCTCCGGCATGGTGCGCGCGATGAACGCCGACGCCGTCAGGGCAGGGAAGCCCTCGGCGTGCTGGCTGCAGCTGTACGGGTGGAACGACGTCCCTCGCGAGCCGACGCCCGACGAACTGCGCGCGATGGCGTACACGGTGTTCATCTGGGGCACGCGCCTGCTCCTCTTCTGGGACTACAAACCGCTGAACGCCGCGCTGTGGCGGTCGGTCGGCGCGTTGCGGCGCGAGATGGGAGAAGTGGCGCAGACCGTCGATGACGCGTCCAGCCGGTGGCTCAAGAGCGCGACGGCCGCCAGGTGCGTGCAGTACGGCGTCTGGGAGCGCGCCGGTGTCGTCCACGTGGTGGCGTGCAACGCGGCGCCCGAGCGGGTGTCGGCATCGCTTGATCTCGGCGGCGCCGGGCCCGCCGCGCAGGCACACGTGAAGGCGCGGTTTCCCGGCGCCCAGGCAGCGTTCGACGCCGGCAAATTGCACGTACGCTTCGAGCCGTACGAGCGCCAGATGTTCGAGGTGGCGGCGTGAGCGAGCCGGTTCGCCGCGTCCTCCTCATCTCGTTCGCGTATCCGCCCATCGGCGGCGCGGGGATGATCCGGCCGGCGAAGTTCGCGAAGTACCTGCCGGAGTTCGGATTCCTGCCGACCGTATTGACGCCGGAGAGGGGAGCAGGGCGATTCGCGTGCGCGCCCGAGGCGGGGGAGTTTCCGGGCGTGACGGTGTGTCGCACGCCGTACGAGGACGTCATCACGCGGGTGAAAGCGCGGTTCGGGATGGCAAGGCTGAACGCGGCAAGGCTAAAGCCTTGCCCTACCGGGGGGGGGGACGCTGCGGTAGGGCAAGGCTTTAGCCTTGCCAATCAACAGGCGGGGCAGGGCTTCCCGCCTTCGCGCTGTCCGGAAACTGGCAGCGCTGCGGCGAGGCCACGCCGGAGTTCCCTCGAGTTCCGAGGAACGAAGGCGGGCCGCCTTGCCAGATCGATCCGCGCCGCTCTCTACGCCGCCATCACCATTCCCGACGAACACGTTGGCTGGCTGCGCCACGCCGTCACGGCCGGTCGCGAACTGCTGCAGCGCGATCGGTACGACGTCATCTTCTCCACGTCGCCGCCCGAGACCACGCACCTCATCGCGCGTCGGCTGAAGCGGGAGTTCAACATCCCGTGGGTCGCCGACCTGCGCGATTTGTGGAGCGGCGACCACTACCGCCGCCGCCATCCCGTGAAGCGGCGGGTGCTGAAGGTGATCGAGCGTCGCGTCCTGAGGGACGCCGACGCCATCGTGACGGTGTCCGAGCCGTGGCGCGAGGCACTCGCGCGCGACCACGGCAGCGACCGTGTGGTTTGCCTCCCGCACGGCTTCGACCCGGACGACTATCCCACGGCGCCGCCACCTGCTTCGACGACGTTCGTGGTCAGCTACATGGGATCGCTCGACCGCGAGTTCCAGGACCCGACGCCGTTTCTCGAGGCCGCGGGAGATCTGGTCCGTTCGGGCGAAATCCCCCGCGAGTGTTTGCGGATCGACTTCTACGTGTTCGGTGATGATCTCCCCGATTTCGCCGCGTTGACCGCGCGCTTCGGCCTGGACGGCGTGGTGACGCGGCACGCCAGCGTTGAGTACCGCGAATCGCTCGCCCGGCAGCAGGCGTCCACCGTGTTGCTCGCGCTGCAGTGGCAGAGCGAGGCGGGCAAGGGAAACCCGCCCCTCAAGGTGTTCGATTACCTCGGCGCGCGGCGCCCCATCCTGGTCGTCGGCAGCGGCGAACACGTGCTGGGGCCGCTGATGCAGGACACGGGGAGCGGCGTCGTGTGCGGGACGCCGATGGCCATCCGGGAGACGCTCGGCCGGTGGTACCGCGAATTCGCGGAGACCGGCCGCGTGCGATGGCCGGGCTCGGAGGACCGCCTGGCCCGGCACACGCGGCGCGCGGCGGCGAAAGCCCTGGCGGGGATCATGGAGCAGGTGCCCCTGCGCGTTTCGCGCGGCGGCCGTTGACCGGCAGCCAACGTTCACCAGGCCCCGAAGGGGCCGAAGACAGCTTCCAGGGCGGTGCGTGAACCTGCCGGGTGTCACGACGCGGCCCTGGAAGATGCCCAGAGAACACAACGAAGAGGTTCGAGATGGAAGCGACATCCAAGGCGATCCTGCACTGGAACGAAATGGGCCGCACCCGACAGTGGTCGGCGCTTTATTCGGATCACATCGACAGCCGCAACGTTCACGTGGTCACGCGCAAGCTCCGGACTCTGCAGATGCTGGCCAGCGAGAAGCCGGGCGCGATGCTCGACATCGGCTGCGGCCCCGGCATCCTCGTGAAGGAAGTGCTGGAGATGGGGTACCGCTTCGCCGGCATGGATCTGGCCGACGAGATGCTGAAGGAGGGCCGGGAGCGGTGGGGCGAGAACGATCGCATCTCGTTCCGCGTGGGCGACGTCGAGAAGATCCCGGCCCCGGACGGGAGCTTCGAGGCGCTCACCTGTCTGGGCGTCGTCGAGTACCTGCAGGATTTCCCGGCGGCCATTCGCGAGATGAAGCGAGTGCTCAAGCCCGGCGGCGTGGCGATTGTCAGCAACCACAACCGCGTGCACGTCGACGCCGTGGCCCTCAAGATCATCGCGCCGCTGCGCCTCCTGGCGCTGCCGCTCGTCCGGCAGGTCAAGAAGTCGAAGCCAGACGATCTCAAACGGTTGCTGCTCCAGCCGAAGGAATTCGACGCCTGCATGCAGGCGGAGGGGTTCGAGCTGGACGGCTTCGCCTACTACCACTACACCCCGATGTCGTACCCGTTCCACGTGCTGATGCCGAACCTGTCGTACCGGTTCAACCGCATGTTCGAGAGCTTCTACCGGCAGCGCGGCATGGGGTTCTTCGCCCACGGCTACATCGGCAAGTACCGGAAGGGATAGATCGAATTGGCTTAGGGCTCAAGGCTCATGGCTGAGGGCCTCGTCGGCTCGAGGCCTTCAGCCAGACAGGTCCTCAGCCTTGAGCCCTGAGTCCTAAGCCTCCAACTCCATGCCCAGTCCGATTTCCGTGACTGTCGTCATCCCGGCGCGCAACGAGGAGCGTTCGATTGGCGGCCTTCTTACCGCGCTGGCGACGCAGCGCCGGGCGCCCGACGCGGGAATCGTCGTGGACGCCGGGTCCACGGACGGGACCAGGGACGTCGTCCGACGCGAGGCGGCGCGGTCGCCGTTCCCGGTGGCGCTGATCGAGGCCGGCCCGGCGCTCCCGGGCCGGGCCCGCAACCTGGGCATCGATCGCGTTTCGACCGACGTCGTGGCGATGCTCGACGCGGGCGTGCGGATCGACGAGCACTGGCTGGAGCGCCTGATCGCTCCGATGGAGGCGGATCCGCGCATCGACGTCGTCTACGGCAACTACGCGCCCGCGCTGGACGGGCTGTTCCAGCGCGCGGCCGCGGTGGTCTGGGTCGATCCGAAGAAGGGGGGCGACGCCCCGTCGATCCGCGCGGAATCGGTGGCGTCGCTGGCCATCCGGAAGCGCATCTGGCGCGACGACCTGCGGTTTCCCGAGGATCTGCGAGCGGCGGAGGACCTGCTGTTCAAGGACCACCTGCGGGCGCAGAAGTTGCCGTCGGCGCTGGCGCCCGACGCCCTGATCTCCTGGGAACTGCCGACCTCCTTCGGGGCGGTGTTCGCGAAGTTCCGCGACTACTCGCGCTGCGCGTTCCAGGCCGGCCTGTTCCGGCGATGGCACTACGCGGTGCTGCGCATGTACGCGGCGCTGCTGGTCGTCGCCGCCGGGCTCTTCGCGCTCACGTGGAGCCCGTGGGTGGTTTGCGGCTGGTTGCTGTGCTTCCACCCCGCGCGCGCCGCGATGAATCTCCGGCGCAAGGCGGAGTTCGTCGGCAGCCCGGGCCGATGGCTCCCCGTGCTCCTCCTGTCGGCGCTGATCATCTTCGTCATCGATCTCGCCATGCTCGCCGGCGGCGTGCAGGCGATGACGGGCCGGCGGTCGGGTGCGGCCCCCGGAGCCATGTAGGGCGGCCCTTCAGGGCCGCCGTCCTCGTCGGGGCCTATGGCGGGGTCCCCAGCGCGGCAGCCGCGCTGGGGTGCCCGCCCCGGCTTGACGGCAAAGCCGGATGGACAAACCTGTGACGCCTGTGGATCTCTGGGCCTGCCCGGCCTGCCTGGGCGATCTCGCGCACAGCGCGGACACGTACTCGTGCCGCGGGTGCAGCCTGACCTATCCGTTGAGCGCCAGCGGCCAGCCGGACTTCCGCCCGCGAGGTCGCCTGCATCTCGCGATGGAGTACGCGTACGACCCGGATTGGGGGCGGTTCCCGTGGGACCTGGTGCGCGTCGAGTGGCCCCAGAATGCATTGCCGTTCGACGTGCCCGCCTCGTGGGAGGCCACCGAGGTCAGCCTGGTCCGGTCCATCCCTGCGGCAACCGGGCCTGCGCGCGCGCTCGACCTCGGGTGCGGGAACGATCGGCAGCGCTTTCTCGAGCCGCTCACGCGGCTTGGCTACGCGCTCACCGGCGTGGACATCGACGGCGCCGCGCCGCACGCGCTGGCCGACGCGCACCTGCTGCCGTTGCGCGCCGCCTCGTTCGACCTGCTGGTGACGTCCGCGGTGTTCGAGCACGTCAAGCAACCGCACGTCGTGATGGCCGAGGCGGCGCGCGTCGCGAAGCCGGGCGCGCTGTTCGTTGGCTCCATCGCGTTTGGCGAGCCGTATCACATTTCGTACTTCCATCATTCGCCGCTGGCCGTGTTCGAGTTGCTCGACTCGGCGGGGTTCGAGTGCCGGTCGATCGTCCTGACCAATCGCTGGAACGCCTTCCTGGCGCACCTCGAGATGGGGTTTGCCGGCGCGCGCTATCCAGGCTGGCTGCGGCGCGCGGTTGCCGGCGGCCTGTTTGGCGCCACGCTGGTGCACGCAACGGTCAAGCGGCTGCTCGGCCGGGGGCGTGCCGCGCTCGACCAGGACCGGGCGAGTTTCGCCAGGTGCCACTCGGCGGCCGTCGGGTTTGTCGCCGCGCGCCGCGCGGGACCGGCCGGCACGCGGCTCGTGAACCGTGGCGCCTGGCAGGCGACCTCATGAGACGCAGGCTGCGATCCCTTGCGCTTGTTGTCACGGCCCTGCTGCCGGGGCCGATCAAGCGGGCCGTGTACCGCGTGGCATTTGGGTACCGCATAGGGCGCGGCGCACGCATCGGCGTGGTCTACCTCGACTGCGCCAACCTCGAGATGGGCGAGCACGCCCGCATCCGTCACGGCGTGGCGTTCGTGCGGTGCGGCGACGTGCGCGTGGGTGCGCACGTCTTCATCGGCCCGCTGAACGTGTTCCGCGGCGGCACGCGCATCGAGCTGGGCGACTACTGCCAGGTGCTGCGGCTGAACGTGATCAACGCCATCCCGGACCACGACTGCACCACGAACCCCGACTCGTCGGTGACCATCGGCTACGGCGCCGTCGTCACCTCCGAGCACCGCATCGATTTCACCGACCGCGTCACGCTCGGCCGCTGCTCGATGCTGGCCGGGCGCAACTCGTCCATCTGGACCCACAACCGCAAGAAGACGCAGCCGGTACACGTCGGCGACTACTGCTACCTGGGATCCGAGATCCGCATGGCGCCCGGCGCGGTGGTCCCCGACTGCTGCATCGTCAGCCTCGGCTCGGTCGTCGGCACGGTGTTCACGGAGCCGTTCACGCTCATCAGCGGGTCGCCGGCACGCCTGGTGCGGCGGCTGACGCCCGCCGACGGCGACGTGTTGTTCGTGAAGACGCGCAACGATCTGCCCGAGGAACCGCACCCCGCGTGGCCCACCCCATGAACCGGACGCACCTCGAGACGAGGGTCAAGGAGATCGTCGCGGAAGCGGCGAAGGTCGACCCGTCCGAGATCGATACGAGCCGGTGGCTGCCCGACTACGGCATCGACTCCCTGCAACTGCTCGTCATCAGGGAGACGATCGAGTCGGCCTTCTCGGTCCATATTCCGGACGGGCGCTGGCTCGACATGGACTCGCTGGCATCGCTGGTGACATTCCTCGAGCAGGCGACTCCGATGACCGCCGATGTGGAGGGCCGAGGCAAGCTCGGCCCCTACGCATCGGGAATGGAGAACCTTCCGCCGCTGGTGATGTTCGGCGGCGCGAGGCTGGATCGCGACTCGGGGTTGCTGTACGAGGACGTCGAGATCGGGATGCCGCTCACCGGCCTGATGAATCTGGCCGAGGGCCCGCTCCTGCAGCGGCTTGGCGACCACCGGTGGCGTCACCTCAGCGGTCTGATGAACGTGCCGAGCAAGGCGATCACCGACGAGGATGGCGACCGGCTGTATCCCACGTTCTTCTACGTGGAGGTGGCGTTTCCGCCGGCCCGGCCGATGGCCTTGTGGGGCGAGAACGACCGTGTGCGCGTGGTGAGCGCGGTGCGCCGGTTTGGCGGCTCGATGGTGGACGGGCTGTCGTGCCTGATGCCGGAGGGGCACGAGGCCAACGGCGTGCCGCCGTTTGCCGACGTCGCGTCGGCGGTGGCGGCCGGCGTGCCGGCCGTCCGGCTGTCCAACATCTTCGTGAAGCAGTTCGGCGGCGCCGAGTGGCTGAAGAAGTCGCGGCCTCTGGCAGAGGCGTTCACGCGCATCCCGGAGACGACCGAGCCACCCGACTCGTACCGGTTGGTCAAGGACGCCGAGAGGGAAGGACGCTTCACGGCTGTGCCGCCCGGCTTCGTGCCCATGACGGATGGCCCGGTGCGACGCGAGTACAGGCTCGTGGCGGACCGCGACCTGAACGGCGCGCGGCTCGTGTACTTCGCCAACTACCCGGTGTTCCTCGACGTCTGCGAGCGCGACGTGCTCGCGACGGCCAACCTCCCGCTGGGTGTGGACCACATCGACCGGCGGACGCTGGTCAGCCGCCGGAGCGCGTACCTGAACAACGCGTCGTGGCGCGACTCGATCGTGGTGGACGTCGAACCGTGGATCGAGAACCCGTGGGCGGCGGGACATCGCGAGCCAGAGGCGGCGCCGGTGCGGCTGTTCTTCAACTACCAGATGTACCGGCAATCGGACAGCCGGCTGATGATGGTTGCCACCGCCGAGAAACTGCTGGTGGACACGCGCGTGGCGGAAGTCGGCCTGTCGGCCGTCTTCCCCCCATCCTCCAGGTGAACTCCATGCAACTCTCCGTCGTCATTCCGCTTCGCGACGAGGAAGAGAACCTCCCGCGTCTCCACCCGGCCCTCACCTCGGCGCTGGAGGCGAGCGGACGATCGTACGAGATCGTGTACGTGGACGACGGAAGCGTGGACAAGACCCGCGTCCTCCTGAAGGACTTCGCGCAGGCCGATCATCGGGTGAAGGTCATCGGGCTCCGGAAATCGTTCGGCCAGACGGGCGCGCTCGCGGCGGGGTTCGATCACGCGACCGGAGGCGTCATCATCACGATGGATGGGGACCTGCAGAACGATCCGGCGGACATCCCCCAACTCCTCGCGAAGATGGACGAGGGCTACGACGTGGTGAGCGGCTGGAGGAAGGACCGCCACGACCCGTTCGTCACCCGTCGGCTGCCGTCGATGATCGCCAACGGCATGATCGGCGCCGTGACCGGCGTAAGGCTCCACGACTACGGCTGCACGCTCAAGGCCTACCGGGCCGAGGTCATCAAGGGCGTCCGTCTCTACGGGGAGATGCACCGGTTCCTGCCGGCGCTCTCGAACCTGCTCGGCGCCCGCATCGCGGAGATTCCCGTCACGCATCACGCCCGCCGTTTCGGGCGCAGCCACTACGGGCTCGGGCGCACGCTGAAGGTGATGTTGGACCTGCTGACGGTCAAGTTCCTCTCCGATTTCGCCACCAAGCCGATCTACGTGTTCGGCGGTCTCGGCCTCACCCTCTGCGCGGGAGGGACCGTGGCAGGCGCCGTGACACTGTGGGAGAAGTACGCCCAGGGCGTCTGGGTCCATCGCAACCCGCTGATCCTGCTGGCCGTGTTCCTGTTCCTCCTCGGTGTCGGCTTCATCATGATGGGCCTGCTCGCCGAACTCGTCATCCGCACGTACCACGAGTCGCAGCGCAAGGCGATCTACGTGATCCGTGACACCGAGAACGTCACGGCGGCCGAGGTCTAGCGTGTGCGGCATTGCCGGCGTCGTCGATCGCCACGGGCCGGTCGAACGCGCGACGCTCGAGCACATGACACGGGCGCTCGTCCTGCGCGGGCCCGACGACGAGGGGTTCTTCACCTCGGATGGCGGGTGCGAGCCGTGGGTGGGCCTCGGCATGCGCCGGCTGTCGGTCATCGACCTGGATACCGGCCACCAGCCCATCGGGAACGAGGACGGCTCTATCCAACTGGTGTTCAACGGCGAGATCTACAACTTCCAGGAACTGCAGCACGAGTTGAGGAACCGCGGGCACGTGTTGCGCACCAACAGCGACACCGAGGTGATCGCGCACCTCTACGAGGAGCTCGGTGAGGCGTGCGTCGAGAAGCTGAACGGCATGTTCGCCATCGCGCTCTGGGACGCCAACACCCGCCGGCTGTTCCTGGCGCGCGACCGGTTCGGCGAGAAGCCGCTGTACTACTTCGAGCGCGACGGGCGGTTTGCGTTCGCGTCGGAGCTGAAAGGGCTCGTCCGGCATCCTTGCTTCCCGGGAACGCTTGATCCCTCGGCGTTGGCCAAGTACCTCGCCTACGAGTTCGTGCCGGCCCCGGACACAATCTTTGCCGGTGTGCGCAAGCTGCCGGCGGCGCACAGCTTGTGCTGGGACCGGGGCGGCGTGTCCCTCAAGCGGTACTGGCGCCTGCCGTTCTCGACGCCGACACGCCGCCGCGAGGAAGAGGTGGCGGAAGAACTGCGGGCGAGGCTGACGCAGGCGGTGCGGTCGCGGCTGGTCAGCGACGTGCCCCTCGGGGTGTTCCTCAGCGGCGGCATC
>Ga0315273_10002358_pt1 | contig 22272 bp, 24 predicted proteins | sample YL17G02_0_MG_FD_205753 | JGI IMG/M metagenome (GOLD analysis project Ga0315273, IMG submission 205753) | Sediment microbial communities from Yellowstone Lake, YNP, Wyoming, USA - YL17G02_0 | ecosystem: Environmental > Aquatic > Freshwater > Lake > Sediment | place: USA: Wyoming | collected...
GATGCACAATTTCATCGTGGACGCCGAGAAGTCCTACCCCCCGATCCCGGTATTCAGCGCTCCCGGCAATTGGCGCCACTACACCCAGCCGGTGATTCCGTTCCGCTTCGACTACACCTCCGGGCGTACGGCGACAGAGCTGGTCAACTCTGCAGGCATGGAGATCCAGGTCTGGCTGGAAAACGACATTCCTTGCGGTGGAGAATTTGCTCAAGGAACTTTCTACGCGATCAAGATATTGGAGTCTTCATGAACAAGGTGTGGATTGCTTTTGAACGTGATAGTGGATTCAGCGCGTGGTTGGTGCGCAAGGTAAGCGGGTTCGAGTACAACCATGTGGCCATAATCTATGAATCGACTGATTGGGATGCACTTTGGGTCGCAGAAGCAATGACTCGCGGAGTGCGCGCCACCCCCCAGAAAAAGCGTATCTGGCGTAAGCGGTTTTTGATCAATCACGCGCAGATTTGGGATTCGTTGAGGGTGAACGCTATCCACTTCGGGGAACGGTACGACTACCAGGGCCTGGTGGTATTCGGGTTGCTGCTCCTGTGCTGGCGGTATTTGAAACTCAAAGTCCGCCATCCCTTGCGCAGTTACAAAGGGCTATTCTGCTCAGAGTACTTAGCGCTGGTGCTTAATGGGATTAACATCAAGCTCGATTGTCCGCAATTTATTGATGTGCGTACTATATGGAGTACATGCCTCCAGAACCCGGATACTTTTCCCGAAGAGAAAGACGCTACGGTCTAACCAGGAGGCCGGTATGCGGGTGTTGCTTGTAGATGAAGACGTACAATCGCAGGCCATTCATCGGGAGTATCTGACCCGCTACGGATTTCAAATTCTGGAAGCAGACACGGTCGAAGGTGCGCTAGAGCATCTGGTGAGTTTTGAGGTTGACGTACTGGTGATCGACATCGGGTTAGCCCGGGCGTGCAATTGGCAGGTGATCGAGTACGCTAGAAAAGAGTTGAAACGCAGTACGCTAGACCTTCCCATCATTGTGCTGAGCGAGGTAGAGGGAATAGATTTACAACTGGATTATATGCGGCATGCGGTCAACGACTGGCTGGGAAAACCAGTAAAACCGCTGGCCCGCATGTTAGCTCGGATCTGGATTCTCTTGGGAGAGAAAGGTCAGGCAGATGCCATCGATCAGCATTGAGTTGGTTCTAGCGATCGTAGGGGGAACGATAGGATTGACTTCCTCGATCGTTGGATTTTTGATGCGATCGCTTCTCCAGACCCACCGTGAGAAAACTGAGCAGAAGTACCAGGAATTGGGGAATATCATTGCTGGTGTCATCGTGCAGAGAAAAGAGTGCGAGGAGCGTGAATTGCGGGTGGTGATGCGGCTGGATGAGACCATGGAGAAACTACGGGATCGCTGGGAGCAGTTTGTCCGGGAGGACACGGCGATGGAGTCGACGCGCGGCCGCAAGGTTGATGCGTTATTTTCCGTGGTCGACCACATCCGCGAGGAGATGCGCCAACTGCGTCCCGCCCTCCTCCAACGCTTGGAAGATCTGCACAACCGGGGAAAGATAGATCTACGCCAGGAGCTGCGTGAATATGTGCGGGAGCTGCTCGAAAATGGAGACCCTCGACGCCTTGGGTGACACTGTTCGAGAGATCTCCCTCGAAGAAGTAACGGGCAAACGCTACAGCCCGTTGCGTTTTCATGCGGATACTTTCCGGCACATGGATGACCTGCGCGGAGTGCTGGAAGATCTGCTGGGGGAGATGCAGCGACTACGTTTGAGCTGCAACGGGATGGATCTGGATTGGTACGCGCGAACCACTGTGGATGCGGTTCAATGGCCATCGTGATCGCCAGGAGCCTGTTGCGCGAGATGCTCACTCCCGCCCCCGACGGGGTAAACCGGATTTTCTGGACAAGCTATGGGTATTTTTCTGGAACGGTGTCGATCTGGCGAAATGGGGTGCGGCTGGTGGCGGACTGGGACACGGGGTACTCGGAGCTAGGCGGCCGTCAGATTCAGATGAAAGAAGCACCTCTCGCGGGCGACAGCCTATCCGCCCAGTACGAGGCCCAACCATGATCACGCTCAAGGAAACTGCTGGAGATACCCTGGTTGGAGCAGTCGATGGGATCAACACTGAGTTTCAGGTTTCTTTCGTTTTTGTTCCAGAAACGGTGCAGGTGTTCGTCAACGGCCGGCTGAAGGTCCGCGCATGGGATGACGGATTTTTGGTTCAGGGAACGCGCAAGGTGGTGATGAAGGAGGCCCCCCTTGCTGGTGATTCTCTGGAGGTCGAGTACCATTCGGATGTGCATACTGGCGGCGGCGCAGATGGGGGTTGCCCCGGTGCCCCCGAGACCCGTATCATCCAACCAGATACCCTAACGGGCGAGGATATCCCAGAGGTAAGCAGTGAAGAGATCGAAGCCTCTTTGGCCGCTCAGGCAGAGCTGGCCCCGGTGATAGCGCCCCAGTCAGAGCGACCAGCCCTGTTTACCTCGATGCCCGAGGAGGACTAGATGGCAGTCATCACCCTGAAAGTCGTGGTCGCAAATCTGGAAGTGGTCCAGCGGACATTCAATCGGATCAAGATCTATCGTTCTGTCACTGGCCTTGACGGCACCTACGTTGAGATCACGGATTCTGGAACCCGCATCCCGCTCGAAACGGGGAAGATGGTCTACGATTACACTGATTCAGCGGGGGCTGCTGGCTACTACTACAAATCGAGCTATTTTCATTCGGTCTCGCTGCTAGAATCCTCGCTCTCCGATGCACAACAGGGGGAAGGAGATTTCGCCCTCGAAATCGTGTCGGTCGCGGAGTTGAAGACGAACTACCTCTATGGGCTCGACCTTACCGATGACAGCGGAACCCCGATGCCCGATTCGCTGTACGAGTGGTTCATCAAGAGCGCGGTTTCGTGGTTCGAGCACCGCTTGCAGCTTTCGCTTCGACCTAAGCCAATCACCTCTGAGTCACACGATTACTACGCGGAGGATTTTTGCCAGTACGTGTTCATCAAGACGAAGGACTACCCGATCATCGACGTGGATGAGCTGCGCATCGTGATGCCTGGAGCTGGGGGCCACACCGTCCAGACTTTTGGGCGGGAGTTTCTGCACGTCGAGCGAGAAGCCGGGCATGTACAGGTGGTGCCGGGGTACGCAGGATCGGGCGTGGTGGTGCTGGGGACATCGGGACCGTGGCTGCCCCATCTCTACGGCGCCCGGCGCTTCATCCCCGGGGTTTTCCAGATTGACTACACCGCTGGGTTCGAGACCGGGACCCTCCCGCCGGTGTTGCGCGACGCCATCGCTAAGTTGGCGTCTTTCGGGCCATTAAATCCCCTAGGCGATTTACTGGGGGGTGCGGGTATTGCGTCCCAGAATTTGAGCATCGACGGGCTAAGTCAAGGATATACCACAACTTCTTCGGCGATGTACGCGGGTTATGGCGCCCGACTCGCCCAATATGAGAAGGAAATCAAGCAAGTAATCCCAACCCTTGAGAAATACTACAAAGGGTTGCGCATGGTGGTGGCATGACCATCTCTCCGACTCGCCCCAGATTTCCAGTCTCCAACATCCCGCAGGGGATGAAGGAGTCGATGTCTCGGGCGGATTTTCTGCCCGACTCTTTCGCCCTCCTGGTCGAGACCAAGGGGTATCTGCTGGCGTGGGAGCGGGCGGCTATCTGTCCTTGCCAGCCGGTAGTGACCCAGACCGAACAGCCAGACCCCAACTGCCCACTGTGCAAGGGGTCAGGGTGGCATTATTTCGGCGGGGGCACCGCTCCTGATTATGCCCAGATCGGCATCATGGACGAGGTGCAGAAGCGGATCATCGAGGCCAACAACGCGATGTGTATTCGTGGGGTGGTAACGGCTCTCCAGAATGAGTACAGCCCTTGGGACAAGCTGGGGAACTGGATGGCCGGGTCAATGATGATGACCGTGCGGCATGAAAACAAGATCGGATACTACGACAAGCTGACCATTCTGGAAAGCGAGATCATCTACGGGGAGACGATCATCGCGGACGGTACCGCGTTGCTGCATGGCAGGTACCTCATCACTGGGGTGAACTACCTACGATCTTTTTCCCGGGTTTACAGGCCGGACACCGATTTTGTGATCGATGCTGGGGACGTGAGGTTTCGCCCGGAGGTGGTTCCCGCAAGCGGGACCAAGCTCTCCATCCACTACCTCTGCCACCCGGTCGTGCTGGTGGTCGAGCACCCGCACATCATCCGGCAGACCACGGTTAAATTCAAAACTCCAAACCCCAAGACCCTGCGCGGAGATCCCCGTGGGCTGCCCATCCAGGCCATGGTGCGTTACGACTTCATCCCGGAGCTGCACTCATGAGTATAAAAATAGAGATGGTGGGATCATTGATTCCGGCGGCGCTGGTTGGCGGGTTGTCCAAGGGCGCGGTCGACACTGTGCTCGGGGACATCGCCGAGGCGGCTCGGGCCCAGTGGATCAAGCTTGCTTCGGGGTTGAAGTCCAGCTATCGCAACGACTACATCCGCGGCATCCAGCCAGTGGCGGCGATGCCGGGGGTAGCGGTGATCGCTCTGGTGGGCGAGATCCCGCACATGCTCGAAGACGGCTCGCCCCAACTCGATCTACGCAAGATCTTGCTGGGCTCTAACGTGCCAGTCGCGCCTTTCGGGCAAAAGGGCAAGCGCCAGGCTCAGCCCAAGAAGGGGCAGAAGCCGGGCTACTACCGGGCCATCCCCTTCCGCCATACCACCCCCGGATCGACCAAGCAGGTAGGTCAGCCGATGGGGTCGGCCTACGGCGGGCATCAAGCGGTCGCCAATGCCAAGAAACTGGGCAAGGAGGTTTACGGGGCGGCGAAGGAGCAGCTGACCGCAACCTTCGGTGGTCCTGGCGGCAAGACCAATTGGGGCTCCCGGCTCGACACTAGCGGCATGGGTATCCCGCTGCTCAAGTCGCATCATAAGAGCGATATCTACTCGGGCATGGTGCGCATGGAGAAGACCTATGAGAAGGGCACCCAGAACTTCTACATGACTTTCCGGACAATCTCCACCCGAGTCACCACCGGCTGGATCCGCAAGGCCATCCCTGCTCAGCATCTGGCCAAGCAGGTGGCCGATTACGTCCAGCAGATCGCTCCAGAGGCCTTTCAGGCTTATTTAGAGGGCTCTAAATGATCCAGCGCTACCTCATCGATCTACTTCAAGACGGCTTCAACGCCATCATTGCGGACCCGCTAATTCTGGAAGACATTTTTCTGGACAACTACGGCTTGGCTGCTGCGGAGGTAACGGCGATCAAGACCTTCTTTGTCGCCCACCCGGTTGCGCTGGTCAACGGCTATTCCCGCCAGGACAACAAGTACCCGGCCATCGCCATCACCCTGGGCAGCGAGGGGGAGAGTCAGACCGTGCTCGGGGACGATGGCGGGATGGTAATGGACGAGGATGACAAGTACTTCCGGTGTGACATCAACACGGTTATCTGGGAGCACACCTATTTCTTGACCGTCATCTCCGAGCACCCGGACACCACCGCCTACTACTACGAGATCGTCAAGGTCATTTTGCTCGCTGGGCTGGAGAAACTCACTGAGCAAGGGCTAGCCAGCATCAAGGTGAGCGGTGAGGAGTTGATGCTTGACCCGGCGTACATGCCTGAGCATCTTTTCTTGCGTCGGATCATCTTCTACTGCGAGCGGGAACTGCAGCAGATCGATCGCGCTTCGCGCTTGACCAAGTCCTTCAAGATTTCGGGCATTGCCGTTGACAAAAGCGGAAGTTCGAGTGATGTTGGGGGGGTCAATACCAATGTAATTCCCTATTTCTACGACGGAGAGGAAACCGATGCCGGAGACCAAATCTGAAATCATTGAGTCCGTTGCTCCTGCCGATCCGGTTGAGGAGCCTGCCGCCGCTGTTCAACCCACTCCAGCAGTCGAGAATTCGGCTCCTCGGGTGACAGTGAATTTTGACGTTTGGTCTCGATTATCGGGCAAACGGTTCGATCAGCTGGCGGGATTCCGCAATCACGTCAAACGCACGGGACTCGGGCCGCTGACCGTCTTGGGGTGGCGTGATGCGTTCCAGAAATTCATGGCGACCCCCACCAACTAAGGAGCAATCATGGCAACCAGTATCTTTTTCAACGGTCGGCTGATCAGCGTGCCGGGAAGCTACTCGCAGGTTGATGCTTCAGGCCTGGAGCAGGTGGGGCTGGGAGCTTCAGGGATCGTCGCGGTTCTGGGCACGGCAGTGGGCGGGAAACCGGCATCGGCAATGACCGAGCCCAAAGACTTCTTGCGGATGACCAAACCCGAGAAGGGAAAGCAGCTGTTCCGCTCCGGGGATCTGCGCGAGGTCTCGGACATGTTGTTCGCGCCTTCCAAGGATCCGGACATCCAGGCTGGAGCGCAGGAAGTGGTGGCCATGAAGATCAACCCGGCCACCCAGTCGGCGGCGTTGCTGAGCAACACCTACGGCAACGTGCTCTCGCTCTCCAGCGTCGATTACGGCGCCTTCACTTCCCAGATCAACGTGGCCATCGCCGACGGTACGGTGCAGGGCAAGCTCATCACCATCCTCTTTGAGGATCTGGTCGAAGCCGGCGATGACGTTGGCGGGGATGTGTTCTTCAACCTGAAGTACGTCAAGCCGACCAACGGCTGGGACACGATGACCGCGGAAGTGGAGTCGAGCGGGGCAATCGTGGCCAAGGCCACCCGCGGAAATCTGGGGCTCGACGGGGATATCGCAAGCCAACTGGGAGCCGATGGTCTGGTCGACGCGGTTTCTTCCAGCGCATCGGATGTGGGGCTCTCGCTCATCGTCTACGGTCTGGACGCCTCCTCGGCGGCGGTGAGTGAGATCCTCGCGCTCAACGGTACTACACTGGTGGCGGGCGCGCAGACCTTCTCCCGGGTGTTTGGCGCGCGCATCATTGGAACGACCGTCGGCACGGTGACCGTGACCAAGCACAGCGGTGGCGTGACATTGCTCACGGTAGCCGCCGGAGCCAATCCGGTTAAGGGCCTGGCCAAGTTCGCCTGCGGTTACGTGGGCAACCTGCCCGTGACTTCGGTCTCCAGCGGCGCGAGCACCAAGCGCCTGCTGCTCATCGGATTGGGCACTGCTGGGGCTACGCAGCTGGAGAAGATCACTCTGGCTGGCACCACCCCGGTAGCCGGCGTGGGGAACTTCTCGGAGCTGCAGTACCTCGCCCTCGGCGAGGTGGAAGCGGCTCAGACGGTGACCTTCTCGGCTAACGCTGGCCGAACTTCGGTGAGCGTGCAGTCGACGCTCCAGAAATGCGCCGACTACTTCAACGCCCGCTACGCCTCCGCCGCCGGGTTCGTCTTCACCCTGGTTACCGGGAAGACGACTTTCTCTCCGGCTGATCTCGACGTGACCACCGGGGCGCAGGGAGTGCAGAACTGTCTCTCTCCGGCCAATCCGGCCTTCTACGCCAACCTCTGGGCGTGCATCGAGTGGATCAACACCAGCTCGCAGTACGTCTCCGCGGTGAAGGCCTCGGGGGCCAAGGGCGGCGCCCCGGCCAACACCGTGGCCGCGGCTTTCCTCGCTGGCGGGAGCGAAGGAACTACGCTCTTTACCCACTGGCAGAACGCGCTGAACCTGCTCAAGCAAGTGCGGGTCAACTCGATCGTGGTACTGAGCGGGGATCCGGCGGTCGCTGCCGCTCTCGACGCTCACTGCGCGTACATGTGCGGCATCGGCCGGAATGAGCGCGACGGGTTCGTCGGGCTCCTCAACGCCGGGCTCACCGACGTTCCCAGCAAGACGGAAGCCAAGGCGCAGGCAGTCGACCTGAACACCCGACACATCCGGGCCTTCCCCCAGGCCATCGAGCGCTACAACACCGCCGGGGAGCGCCAGGAGTTTCTGCCGCCTTTCACCGCGGCCATCGCCGCGGGCATGCAGGCAGGCGCCCCGGTCGGAACCTCGCTGACGTTCAAGTACGTAAACATCCTGTCCCTCCGCCAGGACGTTAGCTGGACCCCTACCGACGACGCCGAGGAGATGATCCAGGGTGGCATCTGTTTTCTGGAAAACGTCGAAGGGGTGGGCCGCCGATTCGTGCGCAACGTGACCACCCACCTCTCCTCGAACAATCTGGCTTTCTCCGAGGGCTCAGTCAACGCGGCGGTGAATTTCGCTTGCTTCAATTTCCGGACGAATATGGAATTTGCAGTAGGCAAGCGCGGATTCGCCGGCACCATCAATGCGGTCAAGGGTGTTGCAATGAGCACTCTCGGGTTGCTGGTCGACTCGTTGGTGCTGGTGAGCTGGAGAAGTCTGGGGGTGGAGCTGGCGGCCGATGTACTCGACGTGGAGGTCGAGATCGCTCCAGTAATCCCGGTCAACTTCGTGAAAAACACCGTTCATCTGGTAACAATTCGCCAGACGGCATCATAAGGAGCGATCCATGGCTACCAAAGGAAACCTTTTGACGGGTGCTCGCGCTCGATTCAGTATCGAGGGCGTCAAGGTCGGTTACGCCAGGAACGTCGCCATCACCGAGGAGATCGAGTACCAGCCGGTTGAGGTGCTCGACAACATCGAGGTCGAGGAGCACGTCCCAGTCGCCTACCGGGTGCGCTTCACGGCTTCAATGTTCCGCATTGTCGGCGAGACGCTCAAGAGCAAAAAGTGGTTCCCGAATACGGGCAAGAGCACCGACGACCACCTGACCAACATACTCGACACCGGAGTTCTCTCGGCGCAGATCGAGGACACCAGGACCAACAAGGTGATCAGCTATCTCGACCAGGTCAGGGTGGCCAGCCACAATTGGACGATCGACGCTCGCGGCATCGTCGGCGAGGAGATGGAGTTCGTGGCCATCCGGGTCAAGGACGAGTCAGAGGTAGCAGCGACTCCAGCAGTTTGATACAGAGCGCTCGGGCAATATAGTCTGAGCAAGTAAAGGGCCCCGGATGCACCCCCCCGCATCGGGTGGCCCTTTCTTTTTGAGATATTGCCTCCCCTTCCTGCATCCCGTATTCTCTATTCCAGACCCTGCAGATAGGAGAGCGAGCCATGAGCGAGAAAATTGGGATACCTGTAGCGCCTTACGACAAATTGGTGAACCCCGCACACCTGCGCAAGTTGGTTCCAGAAGAAATCGAGAGCCTGAAAGAAGCAATCAGCCAAAAAATGGATAGATTGGCGGACGACGACATTCCAGAAAAAGAAGCAGACGACCCGCGAGCGAAGCGAGAGTACACTTTCGAGTTCAACTGGAAAGACGGCCGCGGCAAAATCTGGAAAGGGCAGTTCACCAACAAGGTACTTTCCATCCGAGATCGGCAGCTGGTCGGGATCATGCGATCCAACTTGGCCTCGGGGATCTCACCGTCGAACCTGGACGCCTATACTGGCGAGATCAATTTGATGATCGCTCACCTCGCCTTCAGTCTCACCGAGCGGCCGAAATGGGCAGAAGACTTGCTGGTGCTGGATGACGTGCGGATACTCCAGGAGCTGTATCTGGAGGTGGCAAACCACGAAAATACCTTTCTCGGATATGGGAAAGGTGCGGCGAAGGGCTGAGCGCGAAGTAAAAAGCGGGATCGCGGGACTCAAACGCTGGTGGAGCCAGAAGTACAAGCTGCCGCCGAATCACCCGCTCTTTCTGGAACAGAGCGTAGCAGAGCTGAACCAAGAAATGGTCGAAGACCTCCTCATCCGCAAACGGGAGGTCATGGCCGAGCTGGAGAACGAGGACACCCGGATGCGTGAGCGGCAGGAGCTGGGCCGCCAACTGCGGGCGCTCAATGAGGCGCTCGGGGATAAGCAAGAAAGCGAAGATGAACTGATCGACCAATGGGAACGGGATCTGGAGGAGGGGCGGATTCCTGACCTGGAGGATTGATAGATGGCGGGCGAAATCCGAACCGGCGTAGTCATCACCGCAGATGCCAAGGGCTTCGAAGAGGCCCTCCAGAAAATCCTCAAAGTCAACGAAAGATCGCTGCAAGGAATGAAGGAGCAGGCCAAGAGCTACCAAGAGTCGCAGACCAAGGTGCAGGGGCTCGAAGGTCAGATCAGCAAGCTCGCCAAAACCCAAGCCATGCTGTTCGAGACCATGGCGGGGATGAAGGACAAAGGCTCGAACGTCTACAAGGCGATGGCCGTCTCTCTGAAGCTCGCTCAGGAGGAAAGCAGCGGACTGGAGGGGGCGGTCAAAAATCTGGAGAAGGCCTACCAGTCAGAGGCCAAGGCCGTACAGGATCTGAATCGGGCCAACGAGCAGCTGCAAAAGACCGAAGAAAAACGTAGGCAGTCCGCCGAAGATGCAGCCAAGCGGGAAGATGACCGCAAGCAGCAAACCGAGCAGCGGTCGAAGGGGGCTTTCCTCCAGGGCCTGACCCAGGGCGCGGTGCCGGGCATGCCCCCGCTATTTCTGGAACGCGGTCCGGGGATGCGCCGGCAGATGCTCGGCCAGATGATCGGCGGGGCGGCAGCGGCGCCTTTCCGAATGGCTGGTCGGTTTGCTGGGGCAGCGGTACAGGCCCCCTTCCAAGGCGCTCAAGGGCTAGCACAGATGGCCAGCGCGTTGCCTGGGGGCGGGATCATCGGCGGGTTGATGGGGACAGCGGTCGGTTACGCCGGCCGGGCGATGGAGTGGCGCCGGCAACAGATGGAGGCGCAGCCCTTCCTGGGCGGTGGGGTCGAATCATTCCGCTCTCGGGCGCAGCTGGGAGCGCGGGGAGCAAACATCCAGCAGACTTACGGCCAGGAGGCCAACGCGGCCTTGCAGACCACGGAGCAAGCAAGAGCAGCGGGCCGGGCCTGGGATGCTACTGGCGGGGCGGCAAAGCTCTTTCCCCTAGGGATCAGCGGCGCGATTCCAGAAAACATTGATCAACTGGCGGGGAAAGGCCCGGGATTTAAGAGAAAGAACGCTGAGTTGCGCGACATCAAATTCGCTGAGATCGAATCCAGAAAAAAACTCGTAGAGGACGCGCTCCTGGCAGGACCGCGCGCCAAAGCCGACCGCGAGCTGGAGAGCGTGCGCAACGAAAGGGCGCGCGTCCGGGCTCGTCAACAAGCGCCGATCTACGCGGCTACCCGCGAGGGCGTGCAGTACGGCATGGCCAAAGATCAGGCGCTACAGGCGATGACCGGGATTGTTCAAGGCGGGGGAGGTAGGGCCCCGGAGATGATGAAACAGGGCATGCTACGCGCTGGCTTTGCGGCGAAGTCACTTTATGGGGTCGGTCCTGAAACCTCGGGCGCCTTCCTCCAGGCGGGTCGCCGTGGGGGGCTCGTTGGCGGGCCGGGGAAGGCCGATCAGATGATGACCCGGGCGATCGCCGACGGACTCAGTCTCGGCCTGGAGGGGAGCGAGCTAATCGACTACATGCAGTCGATGGCCGAGGGGATCAAGCAGTGGGAGACGACCGGCATTCCGATTGCTCCGGACGCGATCAAGGGCATGGCCGAAACTTTTTCCAAAGCAGGCATTGCTGGCACCCGCGCGACTCAGATGGCCCGTGGGGTCGGGCAGTTCGTGCAGGGCATGGAGGGGCGGGGTGGCCCTTCGACTGGCGTGGACCTTCTGACCCTTCAGGCCTTTGGTTTCACCGGCAAGGGAGGCGCCGCGGAATATGAGAAAACGATCATCAAAATGGAGGCTGCTGGTCAGCAGATGAAGGAGCAGGGCGTAGGTGGGGCTATGTCCGGGCCGATGGGTGAGGTAATGAAACGAATCCGCGGGATGCCTGGTGGGGATTCCTCTGTGGGGCGGATCATGTTGCGGAGGATAATGCGGGAGCAGATGGGCGTGAATATGAACCAGGAAGAAATGGTGTTGCTTGACAAGCAATTTTCGGGAGAGCAGCTTACGCCAGAAGAACAGACGAAGGTGGATCTGGAAACTGCACGAAGAAATGCTGGAGCAATAGAGGCGGGGGCGGTCCGTACCCCAAAGGGGCTGGAGAAAGCGGCCAAGGGCGCAGTGCCCCCGGAGTTGCGTACTCAGGCCGCCATCCAAAACAAGCAAATTGCTGCCGGGGAGCAGATGATCGGAGTGGTGAACACCATGGACATGGCCGCGGCCACACTGGTCAAATCCTTCGCTAACCTCATTGGGGACGCAGGCCCAGTCGTGAACCTGACCAAAAAGTTTGGGGACCTGGCTGGGATCATCGAAAAGCTTAGCGGGAACAAGGGCGCTTCGTTCATGGATTATGTGGAGGGTATCCGTATGGGGCTGAGTCGTTGACATGGTGGCTACCTCCAAACCAGGATTCCAGGGTAGTGAAACCAGTTGGGTCGAAGTAACTCTGTACTCTCACGGCGATGACCCAATCATCATGACCCCAGGGAACGCTAGCGCATACCCATTTTCTGGAAAGAAGGCCGACGCACGGAGTCCGGCGCTGGTATCGGTTTCCACCCAGAAGACGCTGGGAGCGCCGAGCGGCTCTTTCCAGATTGACCTCAAACCCTCTAAGTCGGCCTTCGAGCTGTTCAAGCATGTTTGCGACGATGACTGGATTGACATCACGTTCTATCGGAAAAACCAACCCTGGCATGTGATGCGCGGACTGGTGGACGAGATCCGCAGAAATCAAGCCGTCGGTGGGACCGGAGCCTCGGTTGAGGCTTACACCCTTTCGGGAAAGGATTTTGCCAAGATCTGGGAGACTACCCCGATTTGGTTTTCCCCGTACATGACCAACGCTCTCATCGCAGATGCTACGGCCATGTCGATTTTCAACGCGATGCCCAAGATTCAAGGGGCCCCCAACGTCGCGGTGAAGACTTACCTGTGGAGTTTCATGAACGCCATCACCACTCATGCCGGGATCGACTGGGATATGCCGTTGTCGATGCCGAATGGCGGAGGAAATTTTCTGGGTTGGGTGAAATACTTCGAGGACCATTTCCAGAACACCCCGAAGCGCAAGTGCTTCAACGCCAACTTCATGGAAATGAACGGAACCCTATGGGCCACGGCGCAACAGCATTCTGACCCCGTGTTTACTGAGTTATATGCTGATCTATTCCCCGACGGCGATCCATTTAGCCCTAAACTGGAAGCCGGGGAGCCATTGCTTCCCAAAGACACTCAGATGGCAGTGGTGATGCGGGATCGACCTTTCCCCATTGTGGATCCTGCTATCGACGCCTATAATCAGGACTGGGATAATCTTCCCCTGTTCATCGTGCCCCGCCAACAGATTGTAACTAACAACGTGGGCCGATCAGGGCTGGAACGCTTCAACGCCTTCTACACCGCGAGCATGCTACACCAGGAGGCCTTTGGCGGCAATTCGCTCAACATCATTGTCCCGCTCATTGACAGCGATTCGATTCACCGGCACGGGCTACGCCGGTTTGACGTGCAGAGTTCCGTAGCTCCCGATGAATCCAATCTCGATTTCTCGAAACTCTGCTACCAGCAACGGCTCATCATCAAAGACTGGCACTGCCTCAATCCCTACTTCATTTCTGGAACACTCAGTCTCGGAATGGGCCGGCCAGACATCAAGATCGGTTGCCGGGTGCGTATCCCCGGCGCCCGCGGCGAGGAGGAGCAGGAGACCTACTATCTGGAGTCGGTCGGGCATACCTGGAGCTTTGGGCAGGGAACGCGCACCAATCTCGGGGTCACTCGGGGCTGGATTGGATCAGATTGGTCAATGACCGAGGCCCTGCAAAAAATCTCTAGCAAGTATAAAGAGCCCCAATTACCAGAGGTCGATTGGGCGTAGGTGAGGACGCGATGAGCGTAGATCAGAATTTTCGGCCACACCGCACGCGGGCGGGCACCCTCCTTCAGGCGGCCGTGCCCAAGAGCGCAGGCCCGTCGCTCCGCACAAACGGGCTGCTTCTGCGGGGGGTGGTGGTGGCGAGCTATATCCAGGGAGCCCCTCAGCATCCCTATGGCCCAGAAGGGGCTCTACAGAGCGGCACCAAGGCTGCTACGCCGGTCGGGGTGTACTGTGACTGCTTGGTCTATCCCTCGATCCCCGGGGAACGCTGGCACGGGTTCAAGAACGTGATGGTGCTCCAGGAGGGGGGTACTGGGCTCCATGCGGGCAGAATCTGGATTCCGCGGGCCACGACCATGGACATCACCCAGGAGCTGGCCTCAAATTCCGATCCGGCCAATGTCGACGGGGATCACGTTCTTATCGGTTTTCTGAACGATTCCCCGGAGATGCCGATCATTCTGGGATCGCTCCCGCATCCAATTCTGGATTTGGGTCGAGCGCAGGGGGACCTCGGGGTGCGGATGGGACTGAAGGCCGCTGACGGGAACCCAGACCTCCGCCGGCACAACGGGGTGCATTGGGGAGTGGATGGGCTGGGGAACTTCTTGGTGGATACCCGCCGGGGGAACGACGGGGCGCTGGATAGCACCGGTCGGGAGAAGCTCTACCCGACCGACTCGGCCAAGGGGAACCAGACCCTGAACCTGCCCAAGGAGGCCAAGCTCCAGGTGGTCTTCTACGACATGGCATCCCCAGATACTCCTACGGAAATCGCCAGGTTAGCTTTCCAGAAAACCGGTCTGGAGGTGACCCTGGCGGAAGAGGCCGAGCTGAAGGTGGAGGGCAAGTCCGCCACGGCCAAACTCACCCTGGGGAACGGAGCGGTCAAAGCGGCCATCGCTGGGCACCTCAAGACGCTTTATAACTCATTGAAATCAAAGCTGGACGCGGCCGACGCGCACACCCATACCGATCCCCAAGGAGGGGTCACGGGGCCTTCCTCGGCTCCGGTGGCGGCGCCAAGCTGGGACAGCGCCATAGAGTCGAGTAAGTTACTGTTTCCGGATGGTTAGGAGGGTAGGTGAATAGGGCCTTTACACTTTCATCCCGTGGGAGCTATACTGGGCCCGCCTTTGGTTTTCGGCGGCTACCAGCCGAGTCTTCCGCGCGATTTCCAGTGTTCGATCCCCTGGTGCTGTTGTCCACGACAGCACCAGGGGATTGACGGGGAGGCGCGGGCATCATGACCACGATTGAGCATTTCAAAGAGCTGATCCGCCAGGAGCAGAACAAAGATGATTTTTTCTTCAAGAAGCTCCTCTACTATTTCGAGCTGAAAATCCCCGCAAAAGTCGCTGCGAGCATGAATATTGGGGATGGTACGTTTATCTTCCCGCTGGTCATTCCTCCGCAAAATTACACCATGGAGGAGCCGTTCACCGTCGAGATAACCCCGACCCAGGGCGGCGGGCTCTACGTCGAGGAGAACGGCATCGTGCAGCGCACCATCCGGATCTCCGGGCACACCGGCTGGAAGCCGCGAACCCTGCCCCTGAAAAAAACCGTCGCACCGATCATGGAGACGGCCGACAGGAGTTACTCGCGCTCGCTCAAAAACACTTGGATAGGCGCGCTTTCTGGGCAGCGGCATTTCCAGTATCTGCAGGATTCGGTGTTCCGGACCTATGGGGATCTGAAAAAGAATCCAGAGACCTCCGACGGGACTCGGCTCTTTTTTCACAATCCTCGGGACCAGGAGGACTGGGAGGTTGTCCCTCAGCGTTTCACGTTGACTCGCAGTTCCGGTCAGCCGCTGCTCTACAATTACGACATTGAGCTGCTCGCCGTAGGCCCAGCTGAAAATGCCAAGGCGGACTTCTCCGAAGACCAGAGTCTCTATGACAAGCTCAAGGACGGGATGGCCTGGATCAAGTCGGGCTTGGATTGGGTGCAGGGAGCGGTTAACGATCTGACTGCGATGATCAACGAGGTGCGATTGTTCATCGCCGACATCAACACCATTCTCGACAGCGTGAACACCATCATGGAAGCAGTCCGGGATTTTCTGGACGGAACTACCGCGCTCATCCAGGCCCCCTACGCTTTTCTGGAAACCACTATCGAGATGCTGGAGAACGCCTTGGCCATCGAGGGGGCTGCTCAGGATCTGCGGGACGCGACCAAGGCAACTCTGGACTTTCCGGAAATCGCCCGACAGAAGGTTCGCCAGGTGCAAGATGGTCTGGAACGCCTGGGCACAGCCCCATCGAGGTGGGAACGCGGGCATGACACGGTCATGGCCGATATTCGGAATTATCAGGAAGTGCGCCGCCGAGTAAGCGCGGACCGGCGAACAGAAGCACGGAATTCAACGGCGCCTTCGACGTTCACCGATCTGCGTAACTGGGGCAGCAAGCTCACTCCCGGCGAGGAGATTGCTATCAACGGGGAAATCGTTCTTAGCGGACAGGTGTTCAAATTCCGGTCAGCCAAGCAGGCGATAGTCAGCCAAGGCGATACGCTCATGTCCCTCGCCGCCCAGTACCTGGGAGACGCCCGGCTTTGGCAGCACATTGCCGCGCTAAATGGGTTGAAACCGCCCTTCATCAATGATCAGGCTTCGGCGCCGCTGGTGGGAAGCCGACTTTCTGGAACGTCTAGCGGGGCGGACAGTGGTCCCTTTCCGCAGTCTCTCGGTATCGGTTCCAAGATCCTCATCCCCAGTAATCAGCTGTCCACTTTGGATCTTCCGGTGTTGCCCATCGCTGGGGTAAAGCTCGATGAGCCGGCGGATAACCAGCTACTGGGAGTGGACTTGGCGCTGGAGGTAGTGACGGGCTATACCGGCGAGCGCGGAGCGCGCTACGACATCCCTGTGGACACTGATATGGGGTCGGTCGATGCCAAGATCGTCGAAGGGAAAGCCAACATCGTCCAGGCCGTATTCCAGCGCTTGGTAACGGACCGGGGCACTGATACGCTGTACAAGAACGTCGGAATACAGCGGGTAGTTGGGCTCGGGTTCACGACGGTAGATATTGAGATGGCGCGTTTCCGGATCACGGAAGCGGTGCGCGCGGACCCGAGAATCAGTGCTGTTCAAGACGCCCAGTTTGAACAGAATGAAGATGCGTTTTCGGCAGATATCACGGTATCAGTGCGTGGGTCGGCCGAAACTTTCATGCTCAAGGCTGCGATCTAAAGGAGAGGGCAATGCCCGTTTTTACCACCAAGCGGTATGAGCAATTTCTAGCTCAAATGATTGCCAAAGTAGTCACACGCACCCGGCTCTCGGACATCTCCGACACCTCGGTAGTCAAGCACATCATCGCTGCCGCAGCTCGCCAACTCGACGAGATCTCTTACCAGATGTTTCTGCTACGCCAGATTTTCTCCATCGACACCGCGACCGGAGACGATCTAGACGAGCGGGCCCGCGAGATCCAGCCTGGAATTATTTCCAGAAATCAAGCGGCGAAATCAAGCGGCCTGCTGGTATTTTCCAGAAATACAACGACGGGCACAGTGACCATCGCACTGGGAACCAAGGTGCGTACTTCGACGGGTGCCGAATTCATTACCACGGTCGCCGGCTCCATCACCCCCACCAGTCCGGAGCAAATCAGCGGGCACGGGGTCGGTAAAGACAGCGGCCAGATTGCCGCCCAAGCGGTGCTGCCCGGAATTTCTGGAAACGTGGTGGCCAACACTATCATCCGATTTGTCTCTCGACCCGCGGGAGTGGATTCAGTCACCAACCCCACCGCCTTCGCCTGGGGCTCGGATAAGGAATCCGACGATAGTTTCCGAAACCGGATCAAACGGTTTGTCTCCTCGCTGGGCCGCTCGACCATTGAGGCTATCGAGGAAGCAGTCCGCGGGGCGATCGATGTTGCCAGCGGGGCTACTATCCTGTTCGTCAAGGCTGTTGAGGACGTGGTCAACCCGGGCAACGCGACCCTTTACATTGACGACGGCACCGGGGCGGCTGAGTCAACCGAAAATGTGGTTGACGAGATCATGACCGAGGGGCTCGCTGGTCCTCCATCTGGTTCTGCAGTGGGTGGGGAGACTCGATTGCCCTTGAATTATCCCGCGGTCAAGGGAACACTGGCTTTCACTTTGGAAAGTAACAACCGGGGTGAATTGGATCGTGGAGTAGATTACTGGATGAACCCTGCTTCGGGGCAGGTTGTTTTCTATCCGGCGCTGGTCACGGGAGAGATTATCACTGCGAACTACACCCGCTACACTGGGCTGATAGCGCTCGCTCAAAAGATTGTCGATGGGGATGCAGCGGATCGCGGGAACTACCCTGGGTACCGCGCGGCCGGAGTACTGGTCATCGTCGGAACCCCGCAGGTACTCATCCAGACGGTCAACGCGGTTATCACCGTGATGGACGGCTATGATCATGCAGAGGTGCGCGCTGCGATCAAAACAGCCATCCGTGACTATATCAACACGCTCGGGATTTCTGGAGACGTGTTGCGGGCCATGCTCTTCAAGAAAGTGATGAGTGTTGCCGGGGTGTACAATGTCAATTTGGTCACGCCCAGTACGGACATCATACTGCTCGACGATCAGATCGCGCGAACGACCGATGACAATATCGTGATCAGTTAGGAGCAAGCGATGGCGCTCACTTTGACCGGGTTCTCTCACGTAAACCTCTCCGATGCTGGCGGGGTGCTGGTGGAGATTTACGGAACCTTCGTGATCAACCACCGCTATCGGGCAAGGATCGGCAATACCCTAATGTCGATCGATCCGGCTTTTCATAGCGGAATACCTGGAAGGGGGGGCATCCTTTACCCCTTCACTACGGGTATTCTTCGGGCTTACTCCCCTTATATGCGTCCTTCCGCCGGCGCTGGCATACCCTACTCGGTAGTGGTGACTGATTTGGAAACTGCTGAGCAAGATCTACTCATGGAAGTGGCCAATGTCTGGCCCCGCCTTTATGCGGATTCAACGTATTCGCTTCGGAAGGTTTTGCCGTTGCATTACCTCACCGGAGCCAGGGATATTGGACTGGAAAAAGCTTAATTTATTTTTCTGGAATAGAAAGGACCAGGGCATGACAATCCAAATTCATTCCATCACTCTCAACCTTCCCAGGATTACGACCACTCCTCCCGAGAAACTTTCACATGTCAATGTGAGCTTGGAGACCTCCAAGGGAACCACCATTTTTTCGGTCCCGCTCACGGCGGAAATGCTGGCCAAGCCCCTACAAATCGAGAACGTCGCCGGAGAGCTTCTCTTCGACATCATCACCCAAATCAACGACCATATTGCGTCAGTGGAGGAGTGAATCATGGCCTACAAAGGGAAACACGTCCTCTGCAATTCAACTGTAGACTTTACCAAGAAATTAAAAGACTTCCTTGTCAACGATTGCGGGTGGATACACGATCCGGCCAGCCCAACACGCGACGGCCCCGGCGGCCTGGGCGATGACACCTACAGAACCGCGCAAGACGACAAGCACGCCCATATCCTGGGATGGTTTTTGAAGTCCAACGGGGAAGATGGCCTCCAGAATATTCCCCTCCACCTTGGGACCATGAGCATCCAGTCACCGCAAGGGTGGTGCCCAGACCTGGCCTACCTTGCCGCCGGCATTTCAGCCAGCGACACGTCGATCTCTCTCAAAGCCGCGATACCAAACATAGCCAACGGGGATATGATCCAAATCGGCGACGAGCTGATCCAGGTTGGGGCCATAGGCACAACGCTCACCTCCTGCGTTCGCGGCATGTACGGCACCACCGCCGCCACACACGACCAAAAGGACGTAGCCGTTCGTATCACCAATTGCTTTCCCACAATGACCATCTCGGGCCTGAGAGAGTTGGTCAACCCTCTCATGTCAAGTACAGGCACCATGCTCTGGTCTCTGGGAGACGCTGCCTGCACGGACGATATTGTGATGGACTCCAGCGATCTCAACACCACCTACGACGACAACAAACTCAACTATTGCTCCCTGCTCAAGACAGCAGACGGCAAGATGCGGTGGATCACCGGCCAGACAGTCGAGACGACCGGCAAACTGCGTCTCACCTCTTACACCCCCTTCTTCACTTCACCTGGGGCGCAGCACATTGCAATCCTCTCCCCGGCCATGCACCCGCAGGTCAGCAGGCACATGACCATTGTGAGTCCATCCAATCGCAGATGTCCGGGGCTCCGCTACAACCTGATTTCCTCGCCAAGAGACTGCTGGTTCTACGGCTCCAAAGACGGGGTGGCCGTCATCTGCATGATGGGAAACAACAACTACATCGTCAACTACATCGGTCTGTACACCCCCTACGGCAGCACCGACATGACTACCGCCACCTCAACAGGAGACGGAGACATCTCCGCTGGAGCCACACAGATCAAAGTAGCGAACGCTGCCCTGTTTACCAAGGGTGGGCGATACATGCTGCTCTCCTGCAACCCGGGGACGGACTGGCACAACAATCGCAACCAAATCAGCAACACCTATCAAAGTGCACCTGGGGGCGGAGGCGCCAACTCCTGGCCGCAGCTAGATGCAGACGAAGCGATTTTTGAGTACGTGCTGGTGACGGATGTCAACGTCGGCACCAACGTACTCACTCTTCACTTCGGCACAGCCTACAGCTACAAGGCGGGCGCCCTAATCGGAGAGTGCATTCGATGCCACGTCGGCCCGCAAGAAGGCGCCGATGGGTCAGAGTGGATTCAATTCGGCGGAGGCAGCGCTTACGGAAACGCCACTATATGGGCGGCGGGTCGAAATGACAGAGTCTTCCTCTTCCCGTTTTTGCCGGTTCATCGCGTCAAGTGGCGCTGCTCCTCTGGCGTCTCCGATTTTCAACCAGTCGGGTCTGTCAAACCCTGGCAGGCCACTTTTGCCTATGCCATGTGGGTCATGAGCGACACACAGAGAGACTTCCTCAACTGCGTTGATTGGCACCCAGAGGCAGCCACAGGAGCCCTATTCCTCGTCCCCTGGCGAATGACGTGCTACAACGAAGCCACGGACTATCGCGGCATGGGTCTCGACAGACAAAAGCGGCCTGGGTACATTCCGCACGTTCGCTCAGTCTCCAACGTCTGGAACGCGGTCAACGAGGACACCATCAAGGTGCGCTTTCAAGGAGTTTACCAGACCTTCCGCCTGTTCTACTGCACCGACAGCGGACAATGGGTGGCGATGGGGCCAGAGACCGATTGACGTTGGCTGGTTGCTAGAAAGGCGCTGAAACAATGGACATCAAAACGCACCCGACTTTGTTCAGCGGTTTGTTGGCCTACTACAAGCTGGATGGGAATGCCAACGATGCACATACCAACGCTTTGCATGGAACAGCGGTTGGGGCTCCGACCTGGCCCACGGCAAGGCTCAAGACAGGGTTTCAGGGCAACGGGTCTTCCCAGCACATCAACCTGGGAACCGATGCTCTTTTCAGCCCAACGGCGATCTCTATCTCGGCTTGGGTATATCTGGCTGTGACACCTAGCGGAGTCTTTTCCCTTGTGACCAAGCGCACGGCGTTCTCAACCTGGGCAGATCTTCAGTGGACGGCTGAGGTTGACAGCGCACGAAAGATCCGGTTTGAAGTAGGGCTATCGGGCAGCACTGGCGTGACTGTTCTTTCAACTTCGGTGCTAGCGCTTTCAACCTGGTACCATGTCGCGTGTGTCTATGATGGCACGGACGCCAGGGTATACCTCAATGGGTACCTCAACAATACTGTGGCCGGCGCTGGAACCATTCACTCGAAGACCTACCCATGCGTGATTGGTGCAAGGGCAGATGGGTCTACCCCGTGGACTGGCAGGGCAAGCTATTTGAACGGGCTCCTAGACGAGATCGCTATTGCGAATCACGGCTGGACGGCGGCAGAGGTGATCGACCTGTACCACTCTGGGTATCCGCTCCGCTACGAGGAGCAATACGTAGACTCCCTGCAAGGCGCATCGATCATCAACCTACCACAACCCGTTCAGGGAGCAATTTCAGATGTGCGGGCATTGATCCGCAACCCGCATCCAAGTCAATACGCAATGGACAAAACAAGTTGGTCCTTTGCACTTGCAAGAACGCTCGATGATACCGCTGGAGTGCTGGCGTTCCCGTCGCTGCTTAGGACCAACCCCGATGTCAATGAACTGACCCATCAACCCCACCCTCTCTGGCCCCGTGAAGTAGGAGCCGGAAGTGGCTTCCACCGCAAGGGCAAGAGAGGTTGATATGGGCAGCTCGATCAAAACGCATTTGACCTTGCTTGATGGTTTGTTGGCCTACTACAAGCTGGAAGACACCGTCACCGTCACTGATAGTCACGGCAGCAACAATGGAACAGCCGAGAAAACTATCAGCACTGTTGCGGGTGTTCTGAAAAACTGTATTGCTTTCGATGGCAATGGAGATCCACCGGACGCGATTGGAGTCTGCCAAGTTCTACGGCTGGGTCAGGTGTTGGCTACGTCGGTTGATCTTTCAATTTCGTACTGGTCCAACTTGAACAGTGTTACCCCGTTTCAGA
>Ga0315273_10002359_pt1 | contig 22271 bp, 17 predicted proteins | sample YL17G02_0_MG_FD_205753 | JGI IMG/M metagenome (GOLD analysis project Ga0315273, IMG submission 205753) | Sediment microbial communities from Yellowstone Lake, YNP, Wyoming, USA - YL17G02_0 | ecosystem: Environmental > Aquatic > Freshwater > Lake > Sediment | place: USA: Wyoming | collected...
CTACACCCGCTGGTGGAGACGAAACTGTTAGTGCGGAGTGGGGTTCTTTCTGACAGGAGCACTTCTATGGGGCGTCGAACCGCATTCGCTTTCGGGGCCGCCGCCGGCGTGCTTGTCGTGGCGGCCTACGCCCTGACGGCTTCGGCGGCCGAATCCGCCGAAATTCCGCCGGGCACCCACGTTCTGCTGCGCATGTCGAACTCCATCACCACCAGGACCGCGCAGAACGGCGACTACGTCTACCTGCGGACGGCCAGCCCGATCAGCGTCGGCGGGCGCACGCTGGTGCCGGTGGGCAGCTATGTGCAGGGGATCGTGTCCCACGTCAGGCGCAGTGGCCGCGTGTCCGGCAGGGCCGAACTGGGCATCCGGCTGGAGACGGTGACTCTGCCGCGCGGTGAAGTCCTGAGATTCTCTCCGCGCCTCAGCTCGGTGGACTCGAACCGGACCGACCAGAAGGTGGATCGCAGCGAAAGCGCCATCAAGCAGGGTGGAAGCAAAGGGCGCGATACCGGCCAGGTGGTGATTTATGCCGGGCGCGGCGCGGCCATTGGCGGCATTGCCGACCGAAGCTGGAGGGGCGCCGGCATCGGGGCCGGAATCGGCAGCGCCGTGGGCTTGGCCACCGTGCTCGCCACGCGGGGCAGGGAAGTGGAGTTGCGCCAGGGAAGCAGCCTGGACGTGGTTTTCGACCGGCCGCTGCTGCTGCAATAGCCTGCGGTACGATCCCGCATTCCGCACTCTACACTTCTCTCGCTCCTTGCAGCAGGCCGGGCAGATCTTTGATTCCCAGGCCCGGGCCGCTCGGCACCGTCATCTTGCCGTCCTGCACCGTGATCGGCGGATCGAACCAGTTGCCGTACTTCTCCGTGCCCAACTTGTATTCCTGGTAGCGTCCGATGTCGGGCACGCAGGAGGCGAAGTGCAGCATGTAGACGAAGCCGAGGCCGCCGGAGATGTGAACGGTGGTGGGCATCTTGGCAAGCTGCGCCATCCGCGCCACGCGGATGGAGCGGATCATCCCGCCGTAGTAGTGCAGGTCCGGCTGCACAATATCGACGCCGCGGTTGGCGACCATCCACCGGAAGCGCCAGTCGCTGTACTCCTGCTCGCCGCCCGCCACCGGAATGGTCAGCGCGTCGGCCACCGCCTTGGTGTCCTCCAGGTGGTCGAAGGGGCACGGCTCCTCGAAGTAGACGGCCTTGATCTCCTCCAGCATGCGTCCCACCTTGATGGCCTGCGGCGGATCGTAGGAGCTGTTGGAGTCGGCGTGGATATCGATGGCCTCGCCGAATGTCTTGCGGACCAGCGGGATCAGCGTTTCGGTGCGGCCGGGCATGGCATCGGCGTTGCGGCTCATGCGTCCGCCGACGCGGAACTTCAGCGCCCTGGCGCCCGACTGCTGCACCAGCTTCTGCAGGTACTCGACTTCCTGTTGGGGAGTGGTGTCGCGGCGGCCGCTGGCCACGTAGATGGCGACCTCTCGCCGCACGATGCCCCCCAGCAGCGCCCCCAGGGGCTGGCGCGCGATCCGCCCCAGCAGGTCCAGGATGGCGAACTCCACCCAGGCCTGCGGGCTCCACAGCGCCAGCCCATACAGCTTGTAGTTGTCATGGAAGCGGTACAGCTCCCACAGCAGGTTCTCCAGGTCACGCGCATCCTTGCCGATGAAGAACGGGATGACGAGCTGCTTGAGGATTTTGTCCAGGTAGTCAGCCCGGGGCGGGTTGGGGAACGAAACGCCCTCGGCCCCGTCCCGGGAGCGCACCTGGACCAGGTAATCCTTGTCCTTTCTCAGGAGCTTGATGGATTCGATGATGACCGGCGACTTGAGCGCGTCGAGCTTGAGCACCGTCGCCGCGGCCGCCCGGTCCAGGTCCTGCGGGCTTGGGCCGCCGGGCGCGGGCGTGCCCGCTTTGCGCTGTGCCGCGCCCGCCGGCGCCAGCCCGATGGTTCCCGCGCCAATTCCGCCTGCCAGCAAACTCCGCCGGTTGATTCGCATCGTTCTCTCCTTTCGCCAGCCGTTTACTTTACACCAGGAACGGCGAGAACGGGCTTCCCGCGGATGTAGAATTGTGTGTTCGCACCACAGAGCCACAGAGGACACGGAGGATGGTCTCGGTGTTCTCCGTGTCTCCGTGGTGGAATGACGGCCAATCGGGTTTTTTATGCCTGAAACGTGGGTGATTTCGCTGGGCGGTAACGTCATTACCCGCGAGGATGAGCCCGGCCGCATCTCCGATCAGTTCACGCACACGGCCGAGATCCTCGACGGCTTCCTTCACGCCTTCCGGCAGAACTACCGCCTGGTGCTGACGCACGGCAACGGCCCGCAGATGGGGAACATCCTGATTCGCGTCGAAGAGGGAGAGCGGCGCGTGCCGCCGCTGCCGCTGGACACCTGCGTGGCCGATTCGCAGGGCGGCATGGGCTACATGATCCAGCGCCTGGCCCATCAGCTCTTCCGGCGCGAGGGGATCAAGCGCGACATCGCCACGCTGATCACGCAGGTGATCGTGGACGAGACCGATCCTGACTTCCGCAATCCCACCAAGCCCATCGGCTCGTTCTACAGCGCCGCCGACGTGGAGCTGATCCGGCGCGAGAAGCGGCACTGGATCTTGAAAGAAATCGAGCCCGGCCGGTTCCGGCGCGTGGTGCCGTCGCCGCGGCCGCTCGACGTGGTGGAGAAGGACGCCATCGCCTGCCTGCTCGACGCCGGGTTCGTGGTGATCGCCTGCGGAGGAGGCGGCATCGCCGTGGCCTGGGAGCAGAGCCGCCTGGACGGCCTGGAAGCCGTCGTGGACAAGGACCTGGCTTCGGGGCTTCTGGCGCGGCAACTCAAGGCCCAGCGCCTGATCATCATCACTACTGTTCACCAGGTCGCGCTGAGTTACAGGAAGCCGGGCCAGCGCTGGCTGAGTTCGATGAGCGCCGGCGAAGCTCGCCGCTACCTTGCCGCGGGTGAATTCCCGCCGGGTTCCATGGGACCGAAGATCACGGCGGGCATCGAGTTCGTCGAAGCCGGCGGCGCCGAGTGCCTGATTACTTCGCCTGACCGGGTGCGGGAAGCGCTGGCCGGTCGCGACGGAACCCGCATCATTGCAGGTTGAGGATTGCGGATTTCGGGTCGGGAGTCAGAATCTTAACGGCCGGACACTCCAATTTCCGCCGAGGCAAAACACACAGGAGAGGTACCTGCAAAATTACAGAATGGACGCAGCAACAGAGCCGCGAGCGTCAGCGAGCGGGTGCTGGCGCAGCGCTGCGTTGGCCCTGCGGGGCACCCGCTCGCTGACGCTCGCGGCTCTGTTGTCTTGAATGGAGTTTTGCAGGCACCGCGGGAGAAAAGGGAGGTTGGTTGCGGGGGGTGGATTCGAACCACCGACCTTTGGGTTATGAGCCCAACGAGCTACCGGACTGCTCCACCCCGCAGAACCATACTAGCAGCGGACCGCGCCACTGGCAAGAAAATAGCTTTGGGGCGGGAGACTCATCTCCGGGCTTGCCCCCGGAGGGCAGGCACCGTACAATCATGCTGGCAGTTGGGAGGCATTATGAGTGAAACGGCCGCTGCGGTAAGCGCCCTGTGCGTGCGCGACTTCATGAGCAGCAATCCGGAAACGCTGGCGCCGGAGGACCGGCTGCTGGATGCCGAATTGCTAATCCGCCGGGCCGGGGTGCGGCACATTCCCGTGGTCAGCGGAGGCGCGCTGGTCGGGCTGCTGTCGGAGCGCGACGTGCGCCGCTATGCGCCGTCGATCCTGGACAGCACCCCGGAGGCATACAACCGCATCTTCGAGCAGACGCTCATCGAGAGGGTGATGACCCGCGACGTGGGCACCACCACCCCCGACACGCCGCTGGCCGAAGCTGCCTCACTGATGTACTCGCAGCGCTGCGGATGCCTGCCGGTGATGGAGGGCGGCGCGCTGGTGGGCATCCTCACGCGGCGCGACGTGCTGCGCTTCGCCGTGGACGTGCTGAGCGGAAATCGATAAGAAGTCCAAAGTCCCAAGTTCCAAGTCCAAAGCCCAGGGCTCTGAGCTGTGAGGCCCTGGACTTTGGACTTTCTTATTTGATGAACACCGTCACCGGGTTGGCCCGGCTGCCGCCCGTGGTTAGCACCAGCGGCTGTTCGCCGGTCGGAGCGTTGGCCGGCACCGTCACGTTCACCTGCCACAGGCCCACGAACCAGGGCGCCAGCCCGGAGAACTCGACGCTGGCGCTCACCCCGCCGATGGTGATCGTTGGCCAATACTGGCTTACCGTGATGGCCAGCGGCTCGGCGTGCGGCGCGGCCTTGCCGGTGATGCCCGCCGGACTGGTGGGTCCCAAACCGGTTCCGTACAACAGGATCACCGTGCCGCGGCTGGCGGGGTTAGCGGCGCTGTTTGCGCTGTAGTCCGGGTGCAGCGCGACCGCTGGGCCCGTTCCTGACGTCTGCACGGTGAACAGGCCGGGCGAAACCGGCTGAATCGCCACCGTCACCGCCGCCGACGGCTTCCCGTTCAGGTACACCACCAACTGCGCGGAAGTCTTGCCGGCCAGCTCGAAGGGAACCTGGACGTTGAGCTGGTCGTAGGTGGCCGCGTCGTGCTTGAGGAAGAACAGCGGGGCGGCGACGCCGTCGAAGGTCACGCGCGTGCCGTTGGCGGTGGTTTGCAGCACATCGGTGCCGGAAACAAAGCCGGGCTGAGCGCCGCTGGCCGGGGCCGCCGTGAGATTGGTGCCGAAGATGGAAGCGATGGCGCCGGGGGCCAGCGCTGCGACGCCGCTTTTGAAGCTGGCGCCATTGACCGCGCCGTCGGAGGGAACAACCGGAGTCGGCCCCGCGACCGCGGTGGCGGTAAAGCGGATCGGATCGAGGATGAAGCCGCTGCCTTCGATCACGATGGTGGCGGTGGCGTTCTGCGTGCCCACGGTGGGGCCCAGCGTCCAGGTGGCGCTGACCTTTCCGCTGGAGTCGCTTACCGGCGAGGCGGTCGTGATGGACCCGCCGCCGGCCGTCACCGCCCACTTGATCTGCACGCCCGGGATCGGCTGCCGGTTTTGATCGACGAAGGTGAGAGTGAGCGGTTCGGGCAGGACGGTGCCGGCGCTGCCGGTCTGATTATCGCCGCCATTCGGCAGCAAAAGGGGCATGGCGCTGTTGATGGAGCTGCCGCCGCCGGCCAGGAAGGAAACGCTGCTGAAGCCGCTGGCCGATGCGGTGACCACATTCGGGCCGGCATTGGGCCCCAGCTTCAGTTGGGTGGAGGCCAGGCCGCTCGAGTCGGTGACGCCGCTGGCGGCGGAAACCGAGCCGCCCCCGAACGTCACCGTGAACGTCACGGTGACGCCGGAGATCGGCAGCCCCGTTTCGCTCTGCGCCCGCACCGCCAGCGGGTTGGCCAGCGTCGAGCCCGGCGTGCCGAACTGCAGGTTGCCCGACTGCTGCACCAGGAACCGCGAAGCGGCAGCGATGCTGAACCCGCTCGGCAGGTAGGCGACCTCTTGGCCGGTCACCACCGTGACCGGGTAGCTGGCGCTTTCCGGGTTTCTGAGGACGGTCACGGTGGCGGTCAGCGACGTGGCCCTGTTGACCGTGATGGAATCCACCACCACGTCGCCGGAGCCGAACCCCATGGTCGTGACGCCCTGCGCGAAGTGGGTGCCGGAGCCGGTGACGGTGACGGTGACGGTCTGGCCGGCGCTGCCCGACGCCGGCGACAGAGCGATCGAAGCCGCCGCCACCGCATCGTAAGTGAACTTGGGAGGCGTGGCCAGGAAGTCGGAGTTCTGGCTATCGGGGTTGCCGACTACCACGGAAGCGGCCCGGCCGCTGGCCCCCTGGGGCGCGGTAACCACCAAACTGGTCGAAGAACCGGAGGCCACGGTGGCGGGCATGCCGTCAAAGAACACCACGGCTCCGGAGGCGAAGTTCGTGCCCGTGATCGTCACCCGGGTGCCGGCCGGCCCGCTGGTTGGCGAAATGGCGGTGGTTGTGGGCGCGCCGGTGGCCACCACACGGACCTGCCCGGGGGAGAAATAGATTTCGGAGCCGTTGTTGACGATTAGGGTACTCGGTCCCAGGGCGGCCGAGGAACTCGCGGTCGCGGTGTAAAAGATGATGGTGTTGAACACTACGGTGGTATAAGGCGTCACCGTGATGGGCCCAGAGATGCCCAGGCCGGCGCTGGTGAAGCTGACGCTGAGGCCGGGCGCGTTCAACCCGCGGCCGTAAGTGTAGGCAACGGCCTGGCCGCCGCGCGGCAGCCACAACTGCCCGACGCTCCTGATGGTGGCGGCGGGCGCGCTCATTGTGATGTCGACTTCCAGGCGCGTGTCCAGGTTCGTACTGCGAGCGGCGAGCGTCAAAGCCGGCACCGAAGTCGTCTGGCCCGCCGTCACGGTGAAGGTCGCGGCCTGGGCCGCGTCCTTGACCGCGGTGCCGCCGGCTCCCAGGAAGGCCGCCGCCACGCCGACGTCGATGGAGACGGGCTTGTCGTTCATGTACCGGCAAACGATCAGGTCGTCCGGATCGCCCGGGTTGTCGGCGGCGCTGCTGGGGCCGGCGCCGAGCATCAGCGGCTGTGCCATTAGCCGGTAGGTGCCGGGAGGCAGGCCGCGAATGGTAAACGAGCCGTCGGGATTGCTGTTAGCGCCCAGCACCACTGCATCGCTGTAGGCGGTGACCGCCACCAGCGCCGCCGGACCCCGCGCGCTGCTCACCTTGCCGGAGATGGATCCGGTGCTGGAAAGGAAGGCCTGGGCGGGATACAGGGTGGAGATGGAGACCCTGTCATCCTCCGTCAAAGGGCTGATGCGGCCGGCCAGCGAGGCTTGCACCATCACGGCGTTAACCACGCTGTGGTGCAGGCCGAGGCTGTGGCCCATCTCGTGGACGAGGACCTGCGCGAACATGTCCAGATCGGTCTGCCGCATGTCGGTGGGCAGGTTCAGGTACGACATGGCGATGGGTATGAACGCCGAAGTGTCCGTGAAGCTGCCGGAGGCATAGCCGCCGGTCGCGGCCACTCCCGGCGGCACTTCGCTGCTGAAGCGGACCAATCCGACCAGATTGGCGGCAACTTGCGTGCCCGTCAGCTTGGTATAGCCGCCGAAATTGACGCGCAGGGTGGAGGTCTGCACGCCGTTCCAGACGGCCGTTGCCGCGTTGATCTGGCTGATCAGCGCCTCCATGGAATAGCCGGAGGCCATGGCCTGCGGTTGCTGGTCATTCAGGTAGAAGGTGATGGTCGAGTTTCGAAGCGCCGAAAGGTCCAGGCGGGTGAGCACAAAGGCGCTGCCGTCGTTCTTATACCGGCCGAAGGAGTGATAGGCCGGCAGCAGCGGCGCTGATGCCAGAAGCAAGATCACGACGAGAGCGAGGCGGACGCGTGTCATTGGCGGCTCCCTCCCGCGCGCTTCAGCGTGGCCGCGCGATGCAGTTCAACAGCCACTTGGCTGCGAAACGAGGTCAGCGAGAACACCAGCGGGCTGACCTCGCCGTCGTGGGCATGCGCCGGGGGCTCCAGCATGGGCTCGTCCAAGGCGCTCTGGCGCAAGGTCACCGCTCCGGTCTGCGCATCCCGGCGGACCCGGAACCGCCCCTGCGTGTAGCCAATGACCTGGTGCCGGCCGCTCCGGCTGGTCCACACAAACAGTACGGCCTCTTCGCCGACCGTGAATTGCGGGACGCCGCTGTATTCGGTAATGAAGTTGCCCACCCGGCCGCCGGGCTCGGTGATGGTGACCCGCAGGCCCAGGTTGCCCTTGTAATACTCCTGGGCGTCGAAGACGTTTTGGGTCACGATCTCGCCCTCGGCGGCGCGCACGGATTTGACCTCGATGCAGCGGCCCAGCAGGATCGCGGACGACTGTTCCGTCATTTCCGCGAACGTCAAATGAATCAGTACGCTGGCGGAAGCGGGCGGCGAAGCCGCGCCGGCCGCCAGCAGCAGCAACAGCAGCACGCTGGCTCTTTTTTTCATATCTCCTTGTGCGATGGGCGTGGGACGCCGATACCCCCTTCTTGACCTTCCTCCACTTTCCCGTTCTCCTTGAACGTCGTCTGATGACCCTGGGGACGGCAACACCTCTCCTTCCGCTTCCATGCCAAAAACTGCCTTGGTAGCCGGCCGGACAGCAATTTATCACGGTTCTCTTTTGTACTCCAGCGGTTTGGGAGACTCCGATATTGATTGGCGGCTGACGGCCGTCGGCTCAAATTTTCTTCCAGGCCTGGGTACTCGGCCGACAGCCCGCTACGAGGCACGCACTTCGGCGGGCTTGCCGATGGGTTTGCCGAGGCCGAGGTAGAAAAGTCCCCCGGAGAGGTTCAGGAGAATACAGACGGCGGTGAATAGGGAGAACAAATTGGCGCCCTCCGGGCTGCCGGCTATGCGGAACAGGGAGAGAAAAGCCAGATGTCCGACGCCCAGTCCGACCGGCGCGATCGGGACCATTGTTACCAACAGCCCGAGCGGGACGAAGACGCAGTAGTCCGCCAGGCGGACCGACGAGACTCCCAGCGCGCCTCCCAGAACCAGGAAACTGAGCACGACCAGGCTATGGTTGACCAGGGATATGCCCAGCATCTTGGCCTGCAGCTTGCCGGTGCAGCAATAGTAGTGGAGCTCGGCATGGGATGAGTCCAGGGCATGCAGCAGGCGCAAGCGGGCCGCCAGTGAGCGGAGGAATTGCGGCGGGCGGGGAACAAGCCGGAGCAGCAGCACCGCGGCGATGCAGGCGACGGTGATCAGCACCACCAGGGTGCGCAAAGCCGCAAGCCGCAAATCATCGTGTGCATCGCCCGGCCGCCCAAAAACGTAGCCCACTCCCAGCCCGCTCGAGCAGACTATGAACAGCGAGACGATGCCCACGAACCGATCGACCATCAGGCTCATGAACACCTTGGAGCGGGAGGCGGCGTTGTTGCGGACCAGGTACAGGCCCCGAACGATGTCCTCGCTGAAATAGCCGGGCACCGCCAGGTTGAAGAACTTGCCGATCATCAGGTAGCGGAAGGCCTGCCAGTAGGGGGCCGGAATGGCCCGGTCCCGCAGCACCACAGTCCATCGGTAACCCTGGCCCATGTAAGACAGCGTCATCATCGCCGCCACCAGCAGGAACAACAGCGGGTGGCTGGTCAGGGCGGCTTTCAACTGCCCAGGCTGGATCTCCCCGCGGCGGAGAAGGATGACGATGATTAGGGCGGCCAACGCAACCTTGGCGATGCCCAGCAGCACCGCGCCGGTGCGGCGCCGTTCTTCATCCGGGGTGGGGCCACCGTTTCCACTGAGCAGGTCAGCGCTCATAGGGCTCAGGCAGAGGCGACGGAAGAGCGACCGGCGCGGCCACGGCCAAAACCGCAAGTCTACCCAAACGGGCAAACCCAGACAACAGATGTTTCTCGGCCCGCCGTGGCGGTCTGAAGACCGCCGCTACACATTCTCTCCCGGCCCCGTCGGCGCCGGGCGTATGGAGACGCTGCGGGCCGGCGACTTGGCGGGCGCTATTTCTTGAGGCCGACTTTCAGAACGTTCTTGTCCATCCGAAAGGCGAGCTTGTCTTCGCGGGCTAACCACCCAATGGCCCAATCCACTGAAGAATCCTTTGCGCCGATGGCTTTCTTCAGGGCACTGATGCTCATTTCGCCCTGGTGGTTCAACGTTCTCCAGACCTTGCCAGCAGTCGTTCCAATCTTATCAGTGAGCATGGGCTGTCGCTCCTATCGGGTTGATTATAGCCGATTTGAAGCCTGCGATGGACGCCCCTGCATTCAGTGGCCCCTGCGGGATCGACGCTGCTGAGCGGTCTTTCGGGCCGCGGTGGTTTTGCGGGCCGCCGGGCGCTTGCGGGATGGCGCTTTGCGGGAAGGGCGCTTCTTCTTGGGGGCCGGTTTCTTCGATACTGCTGCCTTCTTGGGGGCCGGTTTCTTCGATACTGCTGCCTTCTTGGGGGCTGGTTTCTTCGATGCCGCTGCCTTCTTCAGGGCCGGTTTCTTCGATGCCGCTGCCTTCTTGGGGGCCGCCGACTTGGGGCGTGCCGCGGGGCTGGCCGGCCGCGGCGCCGGCTTCTCGGCAGCCGCCAGAAGCGCTTGGATGACCGCTACAACGGCCGCCGCGCCTTCGCCCGAGTGCGATGGAAGCGGCTCCGGCGGGAATCCCTGCAGCAAGGCCCCGAGCGCCGCGGGAGTGCGCGCCTGCACGGCGGCGGCGGTGCGCGCGAACTGATCGTCGTACATGCGGCGGCCGGGCACGAAGATGGTCGGGGACCCGGTTAACGCCGCTTCATGGTACAAGTTGTAGCCCCCGTCGCCCATCACCAGCTCGTGCCCGGCCATCTGGTCCACGGCCGGATAGGACTCCGCCGGGCGCGCCACGCGCAGGGTCTTGCCCTGCCGGACCGCTGCTTCCTGGGCTGCCTGGATGAACGGCTCGCTGCCTTCGCCCCAGTCCACGAACAGCCAGCCGGCCCGTTGCGTGACCGGGGGTAGTTCGCGCATCTCGCGGATGGTTACCGGCGGCACATCCACGGTCTGCTGGCTCAGCGTCTGTGGAGGAAGGGCATCGGCCAGGCGCACTACCAGCCGGTAAAAGCGGCCAACGAAGGCCGTCACATTGAACTGCCGCAGATAGGCGGGGTTCAAGTAGCGCTGGATCAGGATGGTTGGAATATCGAGGGAAGGCACCAGGTCGGCCATCTCGCCCATGATCCCGCGCGCAAAGGTGTCCACAACCAGCGCCCGCGGCCCAGCCCGATCGAGGATGCGCTTCAAGGCCCCCGCGTCAGGCCCGGGCATCTCGCGGACACCAATGCCTTCCTTGCGGGCCAGCGGGGCAAACGGAGAATAGGAAAGCAACAGGGCCGGGCGCCCGGTCCGCTTCCGCCACTGCCGCAGGATGGCTATGCCGCGGGTGAGATGGCCAAGGCCGCCCCCTGGCGCGTAGTAGATCAACGGGGGATTGGCCTCGGCGCGCTTCTTGGTCGCTCTCAAGTGACTCCTCGACTGCCGACCAGCCCGCTGGTAGTTTAGCCTAAAGCGCCCGCCGATTGAAACAAAATTCGATGGTTATGATTGATTGGGAAGGTACCTTCCTGAGGGCTCTGGGATGGTTATCTGGCGGATTCATCCAGGCGGAAGGCGCCCAGGCGCAGGCACCACCCCAGCGCCAGGCCCAGGCCGAAGCCCAGCGCGATATTGCCCAGCGCCAGGCAGGCGCCGGCGGTCAGCAGCATAACGAAGGCGTCGGCGCGCCGGTTCTGGTCGCGGGTGACCAGGGCCAGCTCGATCCCGCTGAACCCCAGCATCACCCCCAGCACACTCTGAGGGAAGACCCGGCAGAAATTCATGAGCGAGGCGCCAAATAGCACCGCGATAACCAGCTTCGCGGTTCCCAGGAAAAGGATCGAGCCGTTGGTGCGGGCGCCGAAGCGGTACTGCCCGGCCAGGCCGCCGGCCCCGTGGCACATGGGCATCCCGCCGAACCAGCCCGACACCAGGTTCATCAGCCCGACCGACACGGCGACTCTGCGCGGCCCCGCCGGGCGGTCGGGGAACAGGTCGGAGGAGAGCGCGCACACGGCGATCACCGAATTGAGCGTGGTCAGCGGGATCTGCGGCAGCGCGGCGCGCCCGAAAGAGCTGACGAAGTCGGCCCAGCCGGGCGCCGACCACACCGGCAGGGAGAGGCGCAGGCCCACGCCGGCAGCCGCGGCCGGCTGCTTCCACAGCGCAATGCCGATGCCGGCAAGGAACAGCACCAGGGCGGCCGGCGCCGTCCGCGACGAGAACAACGCCAGCACGGCCACGCCGGCGATGATTCCGGTCAGGTAGCTGTCCGGGCCCACCGCCACCCGCGTGCCGGCCACCATCTGCAACCCCTTCATCAGCAGAGACAGGCCGAGGGCCAGTTGCAGGCCGCGGACCACGCTCTTGGGAATGGCGCGGTTCAGCCAGTCGATCAACCCGGTCACACCCAGCAGCAGGATGACGGCGCTGACCGAGATTCCTGCGGCCAGGATCTGCGGCGCCCTCAGCCCCTCGGTGAGGGCCACGGCGGCGATGGCCTTCATCGGTTGAACCGCCATGGGAATGGGGAACAGGAGGCCGGTGACGATATTGAACAGCCCGGCGAAAAACAGCGCGGCGCCGAAATCCAGGCCATTCTGCGCGGCCATGCCCACCAGCAGCGGCAGGAATGTGCCCATGTCTCCCAGCGAGCCGGCGATTTCCTGGCGATCCAGGCGCGCGTAACGGAGCGTGCGGCGCAGCCCCGCCGGCCATCGGCCAGTCCGCTCCGCGGCGTCCGGGGAAGGCAATTGCCGGCCCATCACCCCATTCTATTCGACGTTCAATTTCCAAGGTTCAACGTTCGCGGCGTTAGACGTTGAACCTTGAACCTTGAACGATACAATGAGGCTGTGGATCCGGTGGAACTCCGCGACGTTTCGCGCACCTATGCGGTGGACGGCCGGCGGATCGAAGCCGTTCGGAACGTGACGGCCTCGTTCGCGGCCGGAAGTTTCACCGCCGTGGTGGGCCGCAGCGGCTGCGGCAAGAGCACGCTGCTGAACTTGGCCGGGGCCATGGACCGGCCGACGCGGGGCGAGGTGCGCCTGCTGGGGAAGCCCACCACCGCGCTTTCCGACCCGGCCCTCACTCAGTTGCGCCGCCGCCGCGTCGGGTTCGTTTTCCAGTTCTTCAACCTGCTGCCCACGCTCACTGTTTTCGAAAATGTCGAGCTGCCGCTGCTGCTCGACGGGCAGCGGGACCGCGCCTGGCAGGCGCGGGAGATGCTGGTCCAGATTGACGTGTGGGGCAGGGCGGGCGATTACCCGCACCAGCTTTCCGGCGGCGAGATGCAGCGCGTGGCCATTGCCCGCGCCCTGGTGCAGCAGCCCGCCATCCTGATTGCCGACGAGCCGACCGGCAATCTCGACAGCGCCAATGCTCAGACCATCCTGAAGCTGCTGGCCCGCGCCGCGGGAGCCATGGGGGCCGCGGTGATCATGGCCACGCACAGCCGCGAGGCGGCCGCCTTCGCCGACCGCGTGCTTCGGATGCGCGACGGAGAAATCGTTGAGGTGTCCAACGATCCGACGGTCTAAGCGTACAACGCGGCATAGCCGCAGCTAAAAAGCGCCGCAACAGAGCCGCGAGCGTCAGCGAGCGGGTGCCCCGCAAGGGCCGACGCGGCGCTGCGTAAGCACCCGCTCGCTGACGCTCGCGGCTCTGTTGGGAACGGCAAAAATGTTGCCGGGAAAACAAGAATGTGCGGCGTTGTCCCGCCAAAGGTCTTCCCGGCGCTGACCCTTGGACCTTTGGATCCTTGGATCGATGAAGCTGTTCTACACATTCATCGTCCGGCCGCTCTGGAGCGACAAGCTACGCACGCTGCTCAGCGTGATGGCGGTGGCGCTGGGAATCGCGGCGGTGGTGGCCATCCAATTGGCCGACCGCAGCGCCATCGCGTCGTTCCAGGAATCGGTCACCCAAATCACCGGGCGCGCAAATCTCAGCATTGCCGGCCTGGCGCCGTTCGGCGAGGAACTGCTGCCCCGAGCCTATGAGGCGTTCGCCGGGCGGCAGTCGGAAGTCGAACTGTCGCCGGTGGTTGAAGGCGTGGCGGTGGAGGCTGAATCGCGCGAGGCGCTGGACGTGCTGGCGGTCGACCTGGCCACCGACCGGGCGGTGCGCGACACCGCCGTCGAGGGCATCCGCTCGGTGCGCGACATGCTTCTGCTGCTGACCGACCCCGGTTCGCTGCTGGTCGGGTGCCGCTTCGCCGCGCGCCACCGGCTGCGGCCGGGCAGCGTGGTTTCGCTCATCGTCAACGACCGGCGGCGCGCCTTCCGCGTGCGCGGCATTCTGAGCGAAACCGGGCCGGGCGCCGCGCTGGCCGGCAACATCGCGGTCATGGACATTGCCGCCGGCCAGCTTCTGTTCGGGCGGCTGGGGCGGCTGGACCGCATCGACCTGGTCGTCCCTGCCGAGCAACTCGACGACGCGCGCCGCCGGCTGGCGCCGCTGCTGCCGCCCGGGGTCAAGCTCGAGCGGTCCCAGGCGCGCGGCGAGCAAGTCGAGAAGATGTTGCGCGCCTTCCGGCTGAACCTTTCCGCGCTCAGCCTGGTGTCGCTGATCGTCGGCGCCTTTCTCATTTACAACACGGTGGCCGTTTCCGTGGTGCGCCGGCGGCCGGAAGTGGGCGCGCTACGGGCTGTCGGTGCGACCCGCGGCCGCGTCATGCGGCTGTTTCTGGCGGAGGCTGTTCTGCTGGGCCTGGCCGGCTCGGCGCTGGGAATTGGCGTGGGCCGGCTGCTGGCCAACCAGGCGCTGGCCTTGGTGGCGGGCACGGTCAACAGCTTGTGGTTCCCGCTGGTTCCTTCGCCGGTCCATCTCGATTGGCGGCTGGCGGCGGTGGCGCTGGCCATTGGGGCTGGTGTCGCGTTGCTGTCGGCGGTGCTGCCGGCCCGCGAAGCGGCCGCGGTGGAACCGGCGCAGGCGGTGCGCCGGGGCGCTCATGAGCACCTGCGGCAACTGCGCCGCAATCGCGACGCCGCGGCCGGGCTGGTAGCCCTGGTGGCGGCCTACGGGCTGGCCCGCCTGCCCGCGCTCGACTCCCGCCCGCTGTTTGGCTATGGCGCGGCGATTCTGTTGGTCGGCGGATTCGCGCTGCTGATGCCGCTGGCCATGACCGGGCTGTCGCGGGTGGCCTCGGCGGCGCTGGGCCGCATGAACAGCGTGGCGGGACTGCTGGCCGCGCGCAGCCTGTCGGCCTCGCTGGGGCGCGCCTCGGTGCTGGCCATGGCCCTGGCTACGGCCATCGCCATGATGGCCAGCGTGGCCATCATGGTCACCAGTTTTCGCCGCACCGTCGATTTCTGGGCCGCACAAACGTTCCGCGCCGACCTGTTCATCCGGTCCGCGGGCGCATCCGGCGGCCGCCTGCCCCAGGCCACCATCGATCCCCTGGCCATCCAGGCCATCGCCGCCACTCCCGGCGTTGCGGCCGTCGATGCCTTCCGCGCGGTCGAAATCACCTTTCGCGGCAACCCCGCCTTTGTGGCCTGCGGCGACTGGGATGTGCTGCGGCGCTACGGGAACCTGATGTTCCTCGATGGCCGCCGGGCTGGCGAGGTGATGCGGCCCGCCCCCGGATTGGTCGTGATCAGCGAACCGTTTTCTCTGGGGAACCAGGTGCGGCAGGGCGACACCATCCTTCTGCCAACGCCGGCCGGCGACCGCCCGTTCCGCGTGGCCGGCGTTTACTACGATTACACCAGCGACCGCGGCTACGCGGTGATGGACCGCTCCGACTGGCTGCGCTACGGCGGCGGCCCGGAAGCCACCAGTCTCGCCGTCTACCTCCAGCCCGGCGCCGACGCCGAACGCGTCCGCCAGACACTGTCGCAGCGCACAGCCAGCCGGGCTTTGCTCATTACGCTGAACCGGGAACTGAAGGCCAACGTGATGCGCATCTTCGACCGCACCTTTGCCATCACCTGGGTGCTGGAAGCCATCGCCATCGCGGTGGCGGTGCTGGGTATCGCCAACGCGCTGCTGGCGCTGGTGCTGGAGCGCCGCAGGGACTTGGGCATCCTGCGCTACCTGGGAGCTTCCGGCCGGCAACTGCGCCGCCTGGTGGTGTTCGAAGCGGCGCTGCTCGGCCTGCTGGCCTGCGCCGCCGGCCTGCTGCTCGGTGTCGCTTTGTCGCTGGTGCTGATCTACGTGATCAACCGGCAATCATTCGGCTGGACCATCCAGTTCTCTCTTCCGGTTGGGTTTCTGGCGCTGGCCACGCTGGCGATTTACGCGGTCACCTGTCTGAGCGCGCTGTTTCCGGCGCGCCAGGCGGCGCGCATCGACCCCGTCGACGCCGTGCTGGTGGAGTAGCGTCCGGAATCAGACGCGCAATGTTCATTCGATGGCGATGGTGACGGTGTTGGATGTTGCGCCGCCGATGGAGAGCACCACGGAAACAGTGTCGCCGGTGGGGGCGCTTGGGGGAATCTGGGCGTTGACTTGATAGAGGCCCACAAAGCCGGGCGCCAGTCCCGAGAAGGTGACGGTGGCCTGCGCGCCGCCGATCAAGACACCGGGCTTGGTGGGCGCCTCTGACAGCGGATTGCTGGCGGCGGGCGCGCCGGTTCGAGGCGTGTTGCTGACGGGTCCCAGGCCGATGCAGTAAATCGAAATGTCCTCGCCGCGGCGCGCCGGGCGCGTTGCCCGGCCGCTGATTGAGCCACGGGCGGCCGCGATCTCTTGGGTGGACGTTAGAATCGCGCCCTGCCCGCGCCCCGTTGAGTTTGTGGAGAAGACGGCGGGGCTTAGCGAACTGACGGGCACGGTCGCGGTCACCGACGTCCCGCCGGCAGTCAGGGTGAGCGCGGCCGACGTCCGGCCCTGCACTTCCCACGGCACCTGGAAATTGATCTGCGCCGGAGAAACAAAAAAGAGGGGGGCGGAGAATCCCTCCATCTGCAGGCTGGCGCCCGCCAGCGTGACGGGCAGAGGCGTACCGCTTGCCAGGGCGGTGCTGGATGCCAGTCCGGTGCCGAACAGCGAGGCGATCATGCCGGGCGCCAGGGGCGCGGCGAAGCTGGCGCCGTTCACCACGCCGTTGGCGGCGAACACCGGACGCAGGGGCTCGCCGAGATCGAGCGTGGCGGTGAGCTGCGCGCGGTTGCCGGTGGCCAGCGCGAAGTTGCGCTCCATCTGCTGGCGCCTGGTGTTCACCCAGCCGATCTCCTCGTCGGTGGGCCGCCGCGTGCTCCGCTCCATCAGCACGAACATCACCTTGAAGCCCTTTTGACTGTCCTTGTATGCAGGGACCCGCGGCCCCAGCGCCTCGATCACCTGCTGGACCACCACGTTCTTCCGCGTGCCCCGGTAGGTGCCCCCCGGGGTGTAGTACTCGGGGCCCAGCTCCGGATTCGAGTTGGCGATATAGAACCAGGGCTCGACTTCTTCTGGCGCGGCCAGCCCCATCAAGTACAGCTCGTGCCAGGTGAGGCCATAATAGGGGTACGGGCTCGGCGCGGTAAAGCTTCCGTCCCCGTTGTCCTTGAAGCGCGTCCCTCCCATGACGGAGGAATCGCCCGTGCTCAGGACGGGGAAAGCGGCCGGCATGTGCACATACTGGGCCGGGTGCGCGGTCAGCGGGTTCAGTACCGAGCTGATGGCGCCATTCTCCATGATGCGCAAAAAGTACAGCCAGTAATGCGAGAACTCGTGGATCAGTGTATGGCCGTTGTCGGTGGTGGCGCTGATCCGGTTCATCTGCGTCACGTTGGTCGATTTCGGCCGGTTCAGGTAGGGGGCGGGGAAGACGCCATTCGCGCTGGCCCGCCCGCCCGTCGAATAGGCGCTGGCGCCGGAGATGATCGTGTTGGTATAGAAGCTCTGGAAAATCGCGATGCCGTCAAGGTCTCCGTCCTTCAGCCCGTAAGCCTCCCGCATCTGCTGCCATACGCGGACGACGTCGACGGCCGGCAGCGTATAGGTGCCGAACACCGGCGCCAAAAGCACCGGCGCGCCGGGCAGGGAGCTGAAAGCCGTCTCCAGATCGGCGGAGTGAGCGCCCAGGTTCACGGTTCCCGTCACGCTGTCGCTGGCGCCGGAATAGGAGGAAGCGAGCCGCACGCTGATGGAAGCGGAAGAGAGCGGCACCGCGCTTTCCACGATCCACACGGTAAACCCGTGCTCTTCGATCACCGCCGACGGTCGGTTGGGGATCGACCGCCACTGGTATCCGCCGCGATTGATGGCCAGCGAGAATGACCTGGCCGCCCGCGTCACCGTGTCCGTCAACGTGAGCGAGTAGGTGATGTCGTTCGTGGGAAGAGAGGCGGCGGCGGTGAGCGTGCCCTTTACCGTCACCTGGAATTCCAGCAGATCGGTGCCGGCCACCCGCACGGCGCGCACCGACTGGATGTCGAGCAGGTCGCGGAGCGCCGGGTCGGTCGTGGTTCCGGATACGTCGCCTGCGGCGTCGGCGAGCGTGGCCGATTGCAGTGCCGACTGGCGCCGCGCTTCCTGCCCGGAACTGACCGCGATGTTGCCGAACACCGGGGCCCGTTTGTAGGAGAACAGGATGTTCCCGTTCGGATACAGCCGCGCCTGGATGTCGGTGCCCAGCTCGTTGGTCAGGTCGTCGCCGTTTTGCGCCGAGCGCCAGGTAATCAGCAGCGAATCGCTGCTCTCCTTCACGAACAGGTAGCGGGAGCGCTGGCCGCGGGTGGTGTGCAGCAGCGGCGCAATCACGCCCTGCAGGCCGAACAGATCGGCCGCGTCATATTCATAGATGGTGCCGACGGTGGTGACCTCCGAAATCGCGGGCGGCGACAGGAAAATCCCGCGATAGGTCGAGAGATAAACACGGTTGACGGTCTGTCCAAGAAACGGAAAATTGAAGTACGTGAGCGTATAAGCGCGGTATTGGGCATCCGCAGTGCTGCCGGACGACGGGAACGCATAGAAGAGCGTGCCCGGACTCGGATCATAGTTCAGGGCCTGCTTGGCGACGGTGAAGGTATCGTCGACGTTGCGCGTGAACAGCAGCGAGCTGTTCTGCAGGTCGAACGGCCGATCGAAGGGGGCGTTGGTGGAATCCGTCTCCAGCAGATAGACGCCGTTGACCACGCGGATGGCGTGCGGGCGCGTTTGCGCCATTGGTGCGAGCCGCTGGGCCTCGCGGGCCAGCACCCAGCGGTGCAGTTCGTCGACCTGCGCGTCGGTGGCCGGGCCGGTGCCGCAGGGAAGGGCGTTTGGCTCCTGGCCGGCGCCTGGAGAAGACACAATCAGCGGAAAAAGGACAACCCAGCGCCAGAAAACAGCCCTTACCCGCATGACTGTTGCAAGATAGCACAACCGCCGCCGGGAAGGCCACGGCTGGCGACCGGCGGCCTACTTCGCCGGGCGGCCAAACTGTGCAGCGGCCTCCTGCCATTTCAACAGCGGGGGAAACACGCTCCAGTCTCGGCGGCGCGGTTGTAGAAGCGGACGTAGCGGTCGCTGAGCGAGACGTGTTCGCGGGCCGCCTCCTTCCCGCCGGCGCGCCTCTGTTGCAGGGCCATCCGCGTGAATCCGCGTAATCCGCGGATCATTTCCGGTCCCGGCATTACTGTGCTGTAATGGAAAGAGCATGATTGAACGAGAGCTTTCGCTGTGGTTTCTGCGCGTGGTGGAGGAGGCGGCCATCGAGGCGGCGAAAACCATGGGCATGGGCGACCGCGAATTGGCCGACCGTGCGGCGGTCGAAGCCATGCGCCGCGTCATGGACACGGTGCCCATGAACGGCACCGTGGTCATCGGCGAGGGCGAGCGGGACGAGGCGCCGATGCTGTTCATCGGCGAGAAAGTGGGGCGGGGCAGCGAGGAGTCGCCGGAGGTGGATATCGCCGTGGATCCGCTGGAGGGCACCAACCTCTGCGCCACCGGCGCCGCCAACGCCATCACCGTCATCGCCGCCAGCGAAAAAGGCGGACTGCTGCACGCCCCCGACTGCTACATGGAGAAGATCATCGTTGGGCCGGAGGGGCGCGGGGCCATGGACCTGGATGCGCCGGTCAAGGACAATCTCCGCCGGCTGGCCCGGCACCTGGACCGCGAGGTGAAGGACCTGGTGGTGGTGGTGCTGGAGCGGCCCCGGCACCAGAAGCTGATTGCCGACATTCGCGCGGCCGGCGCCCGCATCCGCCTGATCGGTGACGGCGACCTCTCGGCCGGCATCTCCGCGGCGGTTCATGGCACCGGCGTGCACGCGGTCATGGGAAGCGGCGGCGCGCCGGAGGGCGTGCTGACGGCGGCCGCCCTCCGCTGCCTGAACGGCGATATGCTGGCCCGCTTGGTGATCGACACCCCCGAATTGCGCGAGCGCGTCCAGCAGATGGGCATCCCAGACCCCGAGATGGTATTCACCTCGAAAGAGCTGGCGCCGGGCCGCCACCTGCTGTTTGCCGCCACCGGAGTCACTGACGGCAACCTGCTGCGCGGCGTGCGCTTTTTCGGCGACGGCATCCGCACCCACAGCCTGGTGCTCACGCAGGCGGCGGGCAAAGTCCGTTTCGTCGACAGCATTCACCTGGATCGCCGCTCTGAGGTGAGCATCCGCCTGTAGCCGGGTGCCAGGCGCCAGGCGCCAGGCGGCGAACACGGCGGCCGGCGACTTTGGACTTTGGACCTTGGACTTTGGACTATTGAATGTGGCTGCGGCTGACCATCTTTGTTGCCTTCCTGGCCGGCCTGGCACCCGGCCAGGACACGTTGTTCCGGCCGGCGCTGCCGGGGTACGAGTTCGAGTTTCCTCGCGATCACTTCTCCCACCCCGAATTCAAAACCGAGTGGTGGTACTACACGGGGAATCTGCGGGCCGCTGATGGCGCGGCATTCGGCTTTGAGCTGGTCTTTTTTCGCGAAGCGGTCCCGAACCCATTCGGCAACCCTTCGCGCTGGAAAACGGACCAACTCTACATTGCCCATCTGGCGGTTACCGACCTGCGCGACGACCGCTTCGCATACGCGCAGCGGATGCGCCGCGGGGCGCTGGATCTGGCCGGGGCGACGGTCGTGCCGGGGTATCAGCCGGGCCGGGCGGCTGAGAAATCGAAATCCGAAATCCACAATCCGCAATATGCAATGCGGGTGTGGATCGGCGACTGGAGCGCGTCCATGGCCGCCGCGGTCCACCGCTTGAACGCGCGGGCCAAGCACATCGCGGTACGGCTCGACTTGGTACCGCTGAAACCGCCGGTCATCCACGGGCGCGACGGCGTCACTCCCACGGGGCCGGGCGTGGGCAACGCCTCGCATTACTATTCCCTCACCCGGCTGCAGGCCACCGGCACCATTCACTCCGCGGGCAGGGACTATGCGGTCACGGGGCTGGCCTGGATGGATCACGAGTTTACCAGTAACGTGCCGGGTCCCTTGCAGAAGGGTTGGGATTGGTTCTGCCTGCAGTTCGACGACGGGTCGGAGCTGATGCTGTACCGGTTGAGGCGGCCGGACGGCAGCACCGATCCCTACTCGGCCGGCACCTACCAACCGCCGGAGGGCCCGCCCCTCCCGCTGGAGCCGGCCCAGTTCCGGCTGCAGCCGCGCCCGGCCAGCACATGGGAGAGTCCGCATAGCGGCGGCCGCTACCCGCTCCAGTGGCAATTGCAGATCCCTGTCCTGGAGATCGAGCTGGACGTGACTGCCGCCATGGCAAGACAGGAGTTGATCACCAACGAAACCGCCGGCGTCACCTACTGGGAGGGAGCAGCCCGTGCCACGGGCCAGAAAGGGGGCAAGACCACGGTTGCCAGCGGCTACCTGGAGATGACCGGCTACGCGCCTTCCCGGGCCTGGCCGCGGTGAAAAGGTCCAAGGTCCAAGGGTCTAAGGGTCCAAGGGTCAACATGAACCGCAGAGGACCTTGGACTTTGGACCCTTGGACCTGTTTCAGGGCATTGACAGCTTCTCGAAATTGCCCCTAGAATTTTTGATTCGGCACCCTTGAAGGGCCGCGATTGATGTGCCCCGGAGAGCACAGGGCCCATGGACAAGAAAAAGCTGGAGTACTACAAGAAGCGGTTGGAGAACAAGCAGGCAGAGCTGGAAGGCATCGTCAGCCGCACCGAGCATGATGGGCGCACGGCGGACGAGGAAACTCCGCAGGATCTGGCGGACAAGGCCGCCACTTCCTACAACAAGGAGTTCCTCTTCAGCCAGAGCAACCATGACCGGTTCCTGCTCCAGCTTGTCACCGAAGCGCTGGGCCGGGTCGAGCAGGGCACATTCGGCGAGTGTGTGGCCTGCGGCGGCGAGGTGCGGCAGAAGCGCCTGGAGGCGGTGCCCTGGGCGCGGCACTGCATGCCTTGCCAGGAGAAGCAAGAGCAGGGCGCGCTGTAAGCAGGCTACAGACTGCAGGCCAGAGGCTTCAGCCTGTAGCCTGTAGCCTGTAGGCTGCAGCCTGTAGCTTGGTTGTTGATGCTTGCGGAAACCGAGTCAGCCGATCTTTCTCGCAGCCCTTCCCCGGGGCTTTCCCACTTCTTTCATTCGCTGTTTTCGCTTTTCTTCCCCGACATCTGCCGGGTCTGCGAGGAGCCTCTGGAGCGGTTCACGCGCGTGCCGGTGTGCCGGGCGTGCCTGGAGGGCCTGCGCGGCCTGCCTGCCCGCGCCGGAATCTGTGAGGGTTGCGGCCTGCCACTGGCCGCGGCCGGCGGGCCCTGCCGTCAATGCCAGAAGGGTGATTACGAATTCGAGCAGGCGCGCTCGTTCGGCGCCTACGACGGAGTGC
>Ga0315273_10002361_pt1 | contig 22269 bp, 11 predicted proteins | sample YL17G02_0_MG_FD_205753 | JGI IMG/M metagenome (GOLD analysis project Ga0315273, IMG submission 205753) | Sediment microbial communities from Yellowstone Lake, YNP, Wyoming, USA - YL17G02_0 | ecosystem: Environmental > Aquatic > Freshwater > Lake > Sediment | place: USA: Wyoming | collected...
GTGGCCCCGTCGCCGGAGTCTTCAACCCCGTCCCGGCCGGCCTCGCCGTTCTCAAACAGCATGATCTGCCCGGCCCGACGGACAACCCAGGGTGGAACCTCAACCCGACCGGTAAGGTAGTCGTCCAAGAAGCGGGCCACTGCGTCAGGGACGGACTTGACCCGGTTGGGCCCGAAACCGACACTCCGGTTGCCGCCGATGTCGGCCAGTTCGTCGGCGACCTCGCGGGGATCGATGCCGCACCGCAGAGCCAGGGAGATGAGACGGGCGATGCCCTCAGTGAAGGCGGCCAAGTCGCTGCCGGCCTTGCCCAACTGGGCGAACATCTCAAACGGCTGGCCGTCGGCCGTGTTGAGAGTGAGGTAGAGATTGCCGAGAGGCGTCGCCTTTCGGACGGTGACCCCGCTCAGGCCCTCGGGGCGTGGAATGGGCTTGACCTTGCCCCAGGCCCCCCGGTCCACGACGGACTTGCCGGAGACCAAAGGTGCCAAGCCAGGGGCCAAGCCGGGGGGAGCGCCAGGAGCCAAACCGGTGAAAGCATCGGAGGTACCACCAGCGTCGGCCTCGCTGGCCGCCCCGCCGCCCGTCCAGCCGCCGGCCTCGCTGGCCGCCCCGCCGCCCGTCCAGCCGCCGGCCACGCCACCCGCCGAGTCACTCGCCGAGTCACCCGCCGGCCTGAAAGCCTCGGTGTCGCTTCTGCCGTTACTACCGATATAGAGCACCTGATCCCGGCGGCTACCGTTGCGGTAGACGGTCACACCCTTGCAACCCAAGGCATAGGCCATCTCGTAGATGTCCCGGATGTCATCGACGGTGGCTTCATAAGGCAGGTTCACGGTCTTGGAGACAGCGTTGTCGGTGTGGGCCTGGAAGGCGGCCTGCATCTTGAGGTGCCAATCGGGAGCGATGTCGAGAGCCGTAACGAAGAGGCAACGGATCCTGTCCGGAACATCCTCCATCCCGGCCACCGTCCCGGCTTCGGCAATCCGGGCCATTAGCTCCTCGCTGTAGAACCCTTCCCGGCGGGCAGTCTCCTCGAAGCAGGGGTTGGTCTCCACGAGTTCCTTGCCGCCGAGAATACCCTTTCGGGTGAAGGCCAGCGAAAACAGCGGTTCAACGCCGCTCGACGCCCCGGCAACGATGCTGATGCTCCCCGTGGGAGCGATAGTTGTGGTCGTCGCGTTGCGGACCGGGGGCCGGTCGGGCCCGTCCAGAGCCGAACCGGCGAAGTTCGGGAAGGGACCGCGCGCCTTGGCCAGAGCCGCCGAAGCTTCCTTCGAGCGCCGGTCGATGAAGCCCATGACCTCGGAGGCCAGGGCAACGGCCTCCTCGGAGTCGTAGGGAACACCGAGCAGGATAAGAATATCCGCCCAGCCCATCACCCCGAGCCCAATCTTGCGGTTGGCCTTGGTCATGTCCTCGATTTCGGGCATCGGGTAGAGGTTGGCGTCGATGATGTTGTCGAGGTAGTGGACGGCCAGGTCCACCGCCGAGCCGAGACGGTCGTAGTCGAGCCTGCCGTGCGTGACCATGCGGACCAGATTGAGGGAGGCCAGATTGCACGACTCGTAGGGCAAGAGGGGCTGCTCGCCGCAGTTCGAGACGACAAAACCGTTGGCAATGAATGAGTGGGTGACCGGCTCCTGGAGGTCGAAGACAGGTCTCTCACCGGCCGGGGTGACAGAGGCCACCTTGTCGGTGAAGCTGCTCCCCGATTGCAGCAGCACTGAATGGTATCGAGGCTTCAGGTTGCCCGCCGGCACCCAGCCTTGCGTGGTCATGATCTTGTGGTCCGGCGTCACCTCAAGGGTGTAGCCGCCCTCAGTCGTCACCCGCACCACGGGCCTGATCCCGCTGGCGAAGGCCCCAGCCAGGGGATAGATGGTGACGCCATCTTCACAGGCCGCCACCCCGCTCGCCGCTCCCGTCGTGCCGTTTCCCCACCGGGTCAGGGCGGTAACCCTATCGTCAGTGACCACGCCGACCTGAGCGGTGGTCGCCGTCTCCACAAGACGATCCAGGCGGACGAGCCCGGCGGAGGTCGAGACCAGGGCGTCGCCGGTGATACACGGATTAGTGCTCTCGATGGTGCCGATTTGCGGTGTGGGGTTACTGGCGTTGACGCGGTCAATGAAGATCACCCCGGGCTCACCGTTGGCCCAGGCCAGCTTGGCGATGAGGTCGAAGACCGCGCGGGCCCGGAGCTTGCCGCTGGGCCGACCGGAACGTGGGTTCGTGAGCTCGTACTCCCTGTCCTCGCCAACGGCGGCCATAAAGGAATCGGTCAGGGCGACGGAGATGTTGAAGTTAGTGATGGCGTCGCTCTTGGTCTTGCAGTTGATGAACTCTAGAATATCGGGGTGGTCGCAGCGGAGGATGCCCATGTTGGCCCCGCGGCGGGTCCCGCCCTGCTTGATGGCGTTGGTGGCGGAGTCGAAGACCTGCATGAAGGAGACCGGGCCGCTGGCCACGCCGCCGGTGGACTTGACGATGTCGTCCTTGGGGCGGAGGCGGGAGAAGGAAAAGCCAGTTCCGCCTCCTGACTGGTGGATCAGGGCCGTGTGCTTCAGGGAATCGAAAATGCCTTCCAGGGAATCGTTGACCGGGAGGACGAAACAGGCCGAAAGCTGCTGGAGCTCGCGACCGGCATTCATCAGGGTCGGGGAATTGAAGAGAAGCTCCAGGCGGGCCATGGCCTCGTAGAGCTCGCCCTCAAGCTTCTCGGACTCCGGACGACGGGCCTTGAGCCTCTCGATCACGCCGGCAAAGGAAAGACGCATGTGACCGCGTTTGGCCAAGCCGTCGTAAGCCGCAGCCAGGGTCGAGAGGTCGAAACGCGTGTAGGGCGGGAAGGGGCTACCCGGCCGAGTGGTGGAGGGTCCACCTCCGGTTCGAGGGTCGGGCCGGCGCCCGGCCGCGTCATAGACCTCCGGATCATAGAGGATGTCGATGAGGACCAGGTTGCGGGCCACTCGGCGAAACATGGCGGCGGGATCTTCGACGACCTTACCGTTTTCGTCCTTGCCCAGGTAGCGATTCTTGAGGACCACCAGGGCGTTCTCGGTTAACTGGGGCCTTATCATCATTACCGACCCTCTTTCTCCTCCGACCCGAAGAGCGACTGCTGGCGGCTATTGTCTGCAGAGAGGTTCCGGGCGCCACGAAGGCGCTCCACCTCGCGTCCGAACTCCTCCAGATCCGTGAACTGCCGGTAGACGGAGGCGAAGCGGACGTAGGCCACCTCGTCGAGGGCCTTGAGCTTATCCATGACCAGTTCCCCAATGGTTCGAGACGGGATTTCGTCGTGTCCGCGTCGCCGTATCTCCCGTTCAACCTGGGAAGCAAGGTCCTGGATCTGGTTCATGGTCACGGGCCGTCGCTCGCAGGCGCGGACCAGACCTCGAATGATCTTCTGGGCGTCGAAAGCTTCCCGACGGCGATCCTTCTTGACCACAACCAACGGGGGTTCCTCGACCCTTTCGTAGGTGGTGAAGCGGGACCCGCAAGCCTCACACTCGCGTCGGCGTCGGATGGTTCGTTGCTCCTGGACCGGGCGGGAATCGAGAACCCGGCTGTCGGGACGCCCGCAGGCGGGGCAACGCATACGGGCCACCTCCCGGGAAGAAGGAACACGAACAGATGGAGCACGAACAAATGTTCCTCACGACATGTAGGGCGCTTCTCCATTATACCCGGACTATATCCTGTGGTCTACGCCCAGGAGACAAGAATCGGGGACGGATGCGGGGGTAGGGCCGGGGTCCGGGGCTACCCTACTGCCCCGGCAGGTCGACCAGAATCACGTCGGCGCCGATCTTGCGGACCCGGTCCCAGGGAACGACGTACTCCGACTCCCGGCCGAAGATCCCGAGGAATCTGCCCGGCCCGGGCACGATGAAGGACAGGATCCGCCCGGTTTCGAGATCCAGCTCGAAATCGCTGATCAGCCCGAGGCGAGCGCCGTCGGACAGGTTGACCACATCGCGGAGACGGAGGTCGGAGGCCCGGGTCAAGGGAGATCACCTCGGGATAGTGTATGGGGCGGACGGGGGGAGTAGTGCAGCAGGAGACGTCCAGCGGGCGCAGGGAGCGGCCTGGCCTCGGCGAGCCGCCGACGGACGGACGCCCCCCCCCGTGCGCATTCAGAGACGACACCACTGGGGACAGATCAGTGGTTGACAAGCCATTCAACCTCAGACGTCTCGTCCACGACACCGCCACCGAGTTGGGGATCCGCCGCAACCGCATAGGCATGCCAACTGACAATGGTGGCCGGGTCAAATGACCTTGGGGCGAGGAGAACCACCTCCATCGTGTTCCCACCGGGAGGAGCGAGCTTCGTGACTTCGGATGACTCTAACGTCCACTGCCCATCTGATAGCGTACGCCACTCCCGACGCCAGACCCCTTCCTCGCGACGCCAGATGAGGTCAATCGTGTCCTTCAGCGTCGTTCCGGCGTGGTCAGATAAGAGTTCAAGGGAGTAGCGCACGAGGTTGGCCCTGGGACTGTCGGAGGGCCGACCCTGGAGTCGCAGGCGCAGTCGCGCCTCATAGCAGGTGAAGCTCTCGCTCTGATACGTGGGTCTGAAGGCCAGGTCAGCGCCCTCGAGATCGACCCACGACTCCGAGACATCCCCACGCGGATCGCTGACACGAAGGCTCGTACTTACATAGCAGTGACACTCGCGGACCGTTGTGTCTCCTCCGTCGGTTGTCGCCGTGAGACGCACCGGGAAAACGCCCTGGGCTTGGTAGACGTGATCGAAGGGCCCCGTACCCTTGACTTCCGAACCATCCCCCAGAGTCCAGACGCAGTCAAGGTCGGGAGCGGAGAGCGGAGCGGAGAAACGCACCGCACCTCCCATGTCCGAGGCGTACGTGTCGCGAAGTTTCCCCAGTCCGATGCGGACGAAAGCGGGGAAGGACACCTCGCAGGGGTGCCCCACACTGACCATCCGAGTGCATGTCTGGCTACGGTAGCCAGCTGCCCTGGCAACGATAGTGTGCTCCTTGTTGGGGAGTACCCAGAGCTCTTCCTTGGGGTTGACTTCCCGGCCATCGAGGGTGACCCTGAGGTCGAGGTCTGCAGGTGTCGTGTTGATGATTAGAGGGACTTCGCGCGGAAAGAGCCCTATGGGCATCCTCGTCCACCCGCCGGGCAGGTCTCGCTCCATGAGCCAAGGTACGTATCCGGCGGCGGCAAGCAGAAAGGAGTGCTTGCCCCGGCTTAGGCGCACGGCTTCGGACGCTCGGTGGGCATCCTCGGTGCGGCCGTCGACAGTGAGGGTGGCTGCAGCCGGAGTGACCGCAAGCTCCACAAGAACGTACCTGGCCTCGTACTCATCAAGTCCCACCGGAAGCCAGACGAGAACCCCGACCGACAGGGCCCCCAAGAAGAGTACGACCCGCTCTCCGAAACTGAGTTTCTGAGTTGCCATGTGTCACCCTACCCCACGTAGAAGTACTTGTGCACCGCTGTGGCGTCCAGAGCTTTCCCCGCTACTCGCGGCGGGAAGATGATGTTAAGCAACTGCTCGGCCACGGCAGCCTTACTAAGCGGAACTCTGATATCCCCATAGGGGATGTGTGTGCTTGGATTCGTTAGGAACGTCTCCAGATTCTGACGGACATACGTGTACGCGGAGGGGATGAACACGCGCAGGCTTTCGGCGGCCACACAGGGGGCACAGATGTCATGGCCGAACTTTTGGCCCACCCCTAGCGCGTTGGCGAGGAGCTTCGCGTGCCGCAGGGTCGGCACCAGGGAGTCCAAACCCGCCTGCCAAACCGGGCATATGATCGCCACCGCATTGGCCTCAGGTACTCCCGCCACACGACTCAGAAGTCTGGCCAGGAAGCCCTTGACTGTCTCGCGAGTCGGAAGAGGGAGTGGTACCCTCACCTGCACTATTCTCGCGAGATACTCCTCGCCCCGGCCCGGGAAGTACCCGTTGAGAGCCCTGACGACGACATCGCGGTCGTACATCAGGATGTAGTAGATGGAGGGCAGGTCTGCCACAGTCTTTAGCAGCCAGAAGAGCAGTCTGGTCTCACTTTTTGTTAGCCTGTCTATGTCGTCGACGAAAACCAGAATCCGTCGGTTACATCTCCGCAGGGCCGCCGCGACTCGCTGCTTAACTCTCCAGACCTGCCGGGCTTCGTCCGGCGCGAAGAGCTTCGGCGTTCTCGACTTCGCCGTAAACATCAGTCCGAACTCCATGAGCCGACGCACTGCGTCATCAAGTTTCCCTTCGTGGAATCCTACGCTGGACTGGAGCTCCCTAAAGAAGTCAGCGAGAAGCGCACCTCGCTCCGAAAAGAGCCACGCGCCAAACTTCACGATCGCCGGTTTCGGTCGACGGTCCGGAGCCCTCACCCGGTTCTCCAGGACGTTGGCGAGGGTGGTCTTCCCGGCGCCCCAAGAGCCCTCAATGGCCAGTACCAGCGACTCGGGCTTCCTCAGCAGCAGGAGCGGAGCCAGAGACTCCGCCAGACGGTCAGTGCCAAGCACGTCTGACTCCTCAGAGAAAGACTCGAGAGGTAGATCGCTCTCAAGCTCCACCTCCGCATCGACCCGTCCAGATGATCCGGTACTCGATCGTCCGCGCCCGATCCAGTTCACGACGCAGGACATTCATTCACCCCCTCTGTCAGGTGGGCACGTCTCGCTCAACAAGTTCAACTTCAATAACAGGAACATGTGTCAAGGCCCAGAATTTGCCTGAGTGGTACCCTTCGCAGGCATGGGGTACCATCCATGGGGGGAGTCCGGATGATGATCGGCTTGCACTACGTCTTCTGTCGTTGGCTTCCGTGGATTTTCGCGGCTGTTTGGACCTTCATCACGCTGGGAACGATCAGCACGGGAGAAGACCGTGGCTATGCGCGACTGCGGTTGTGGAGGGCCAGCCTCCTCCTTCTCGGGAGTGCTCCTCTTGTGTGGATTCGCCCCGGCCCAGAGTTCGTGATGCCTTGGAGGGGGTTCTTCGATCTTGGAGAGCATAGCACGTTCTGGCAGCAGGCTACTGGTTGCGCGCTTGTGGTTGTGGCTGTGGCGTGCCTTGTCCTAGCACTATTGTTCGCCGTTCCGGCGGAGTGGCGGAAGCCATGGACACGGCTGCAGGATGGATTGGCCAGCCTCCGCTCGCTGAGTTCTCGCGCCGCAGTTGGGCGGGAAACCGCTTCCGGCAAAGACCACTACCAGGATACCACCCGGCCGCTTCGGTGAGAATCACTCAAACAGAGGGCTTGCGGGCCGATTCGAGCATCTGCGAGTGATCGTGTCGATTGTCAAGGTCCCCTGGACTTGCCTGCGCCGGCTACTTGGGGTCGCCGGAACCGCCGCCCAGCACCTCCAGCCCAGGATACCGCAGCCGCATTGACACCGCGGACTCCCCGTCGGCTCCTTGTGCTTGGACCGCGAGGCGTCCGTCCTGTGTCAAACTGGCTCGGAGAGTTATCGGCCCACGCGGACTCGAGTCGACCGCTGCTTCGGCAACGGGCACCGGCGCTTCGGTATGGGTAGGGGAAAATGCCGTCCTTCGGTCCTGGCACTGGATGTCCCCGATCCACGTGAAGTCCTCCGGCTGCCCGCCCGCGCTTCCCTCGGCCGAGGCCTCGTAGAGCCTGATCACGGCGCGGCCATCCTTTGCCTTGCCGAGATCTATTCCGGAGAACGCGGCCTGGTGCGGCAGGGTCGATCCGGCAGGGACAATTACTCGCGGCTTGTTCTTCCCTCGTCCTAGAGCGATTGTCCACGGAGCGACGGTGGCGATCATGGTGCGCCGGGTGGCGCTGCTCGGCGCGAGCCCTCCTCTCACGAGGGCCTGACCCCAGAGAGACGCCCCTAGGGCAACCGACCCGGAGGGAGAAGCTCGTTCCACCTTTGCGCCTTCGAGGACCGACCTCAGTGTGCGCCGGACGGATGCCGTGGCCGCCAGGCCGCCTCCAGAAACAATGACGGGTGGGCGCCTTCCTCCAGTGAGAGCACGGGCCCACTCACCCCAGTCCTGCCAGAGCCGCGAGATGGTCTGGTGAAGGTAGTGCGATATGGGCTCCCTGAACGTCTCGATCTGAGAGCGTGAGAGGAGGGCGTTGAAAGTCCGGCCACCATGGAGGACCACCACAGGAACCGTGTCCTTCCAGGCCAGCCGGGACACGGCCTCGGCGGCAGCGTGCCGGACGGTGGCAAGGGGTGCCCTGTCGTGTGCCGGCCAGCCAGGCTGTCTCTTGAACTCTTCGAGCAGATAGCCGGCTATCCGATCTTCGATGTTCTCTCCGCCCAACGGGACGCCGGTAGCGACAAGCTCCCTGTAGTGGTCGCCGTCTCGAGTCATCAGGCTGACGCTGGTGAAGCCGGCGCCCACACCGACGACAATCAGGACCTCTCTTGAGGCCCGACGCGAGGTGCCGCGAGTCAGAGCCATAGCCAGACCATCGTGGATGAGGGCCAGTACATCCAGTCTCGCTTCCCGGGCCGCCCAGACGATCATCTCCCTCTCGGCGGGACCGAACAAGGCAGGGACCGCGATTACGCACCTTGAGACAGGAAGGCCCAGGGCTTTCTGGGCCCTCTGTCTGGCGTGGTCCAGGATCTCCGCTGCCGCATGAACCGGTCGTACCGACTCGGGAGCTGGACTTCCCACTCCACCCTCCCCGGATAATATCCCGAGGAAAAGACCCCCATCTGGGGTCTCCGTACACGTGGGACCTCCCCACGCTGAGCGGGCTAGGGTCCGGCAGCTTCTGCCGTGACCCGGCTTGGCCGCCCCTCCCCGGAGAAGCCCCTTCACACCGAAAACCACCCTGCCCGGCGCCACGGCTGTGAGCTGTGAAGCCGCCTCGCCTGTCAGCCATGTTCCCGAATGATCGACACCTGCCACGCCAGGGAATGAAAGCACGGTAGAGGCACGTCGACCAGCGACAAGCCGCCCCATTGGCCCGTTGCCGCAGGGCACCGCCACCGCGACCCTGCAGGACGTAGTCCCAAAATCAATGCCTAGAACAGGCTCCGCCACGTCAGACCCCTCCGACCCGAGTTCTGTCCGCTGACCGCCCGGCGTCTCGTAGGCAATCGTAGGCATGGTTAAGTGTGGACATTTGCTCGACGTTTCTCTCAATCCCGACGTCTAGGCCGTGCGCCGCAAGGAGCTTCCAGTAGGCATTCTCGATCTCCCTGAGCGAAGCCCCTGGCTCAAGTCCCAGGCGACGGTAGCAGGCGGTCAGATCCGAGGCGTCCCGTCCCGCCGACTCCCCGAGGCCTACCCCGGCGGGTTCGCCGGCCGGGACGTTCGCCTCGGGTGTCTCGGACCAGTCATACGTTCCCGGTTGGTCCTCCCCACCCAACGAATCGCTCGCAGACTCCACGCCGGCCAGGGGAGGTGCAACGGTCTCCAACCGGGGGACCTGAGGTGGAGGAGCCGGGCTTGGCGTCGCGAGGCCGGAGAACGCCAGGCGCGTATGGAGGAGGTTGGGGTCCCCCGCCTCAGCGTAGGCCGCTTCCCAGTCCGCATAGGCTCGGAGGTCAGCTAGCCGCAAGTCCTGCCGAAACGTAAAGCCCACAATGCGGTAGCGCAGACCAGTGGTCAGCCGGAAGAGTTGGCCCGCGCTCCGGCGGAGTGCATCTACCCCGCCGGCCAGCTTTGATCGACCGGGGTCCGCCAGCCCGATCGCCTGGCTCGGCTCTCTCTCGGCTAGCACGTGGCTAGAGTGTGGCCGCATGCGCTCAAGAAGACCATACTCAAGTTCCCCGCAGACGACTTTGTCCATGTCGGTCTCGGGTCGCTCGGACACGCCTAGCAGGCGCTGGACAAGCAACGTCTCGGCGTCAGGCAGATTCGCGTCGGCGAACTTGCCGCGGCAGAAGGCTAGCAAGGCCGCGTCGCGCTCGGCGGGAGGTTGGACGAGCCAGTTGCCCAGTCTTTCGGGTGGAAACATCTCGGAAGCCAGGGCGTGGAGAGCGGGGCGAGGACCCTGCAGGGCCTTGTCGGTACCGCGCTGATACACACTCTCGACGACAGCCTCAGTGATTAGAGACTCCCGCCCTGGGAAGTCCAGGAACTTAACTCCGTCGCCCGTCACCTCGTCGCCGTAAATGAGCGGCAGTTCGCGACCAAGGCGTGCGGTTAGACCTGCCACGTCCGCTCCCAGGCTCACGAGATGCTGTAGGACCTCGGTCACCTTGCCTCCGGCCGCACGTTGGATGGAGGCCACCAGTTCGAGGAGATGACCCCTCCGGACCGCCTCCAGGTAGTCCCTAATGGCGTTCACATGCCGGCGAACTAGACGGCGGAACGCTAGCCACGTGAGAGCGAAGCCAACGGCCGCAAAGAGTCCCTCCGCACCAACTTGCCGCAGAATGGCGACCGGGTCAAGGCTACCCACAAGCCAGGCCAGGACCGCGGTAAGCAGGGACCCGAGGGCTATCCCTCCGTCTGTCCCGGCTCCGCCCAAGACAGCCGGACCCACGGCCGACACAAAGGAGTACAGGTCCCCAAGCTCAAGCCTGCCTAGGATGCCTGCGATGATCGTATCCACGAATGATCCCGACGGTGCGTAGCCGGGTGCAAAGCGCTGGAGAAGCCACCCTAGAAGCAAGCTCAGAACCAAGGACGCGACCCCGATGATGGCGAAGACTTTCGCCAGGCGACAGAGGATGGGCAGCTTCGCGTCGCAGAAGTAGGCCCGTCTCCGCTCCGCAGCGAGGCGGGCAAAGAGCCCTTGAGCCTTCTTGCCCTCAGCGGCGCGATCCTGATGCGTGGCGGCCTCGAACCCCACAAGCCTCCTGCCGGTCACCCGCAGTGCAGCCGCGGCTCTGGCAAAAGCACCGGCTGGGCGCTCGGCGATCAGGCTCAGGCCCTCCACCTGGAGGTCCCGTCCACTCTTCTCGGCCCGAGTTTCGGCCAAGAGACTCAGGTCGAGGATCTGCCGGGGGAACTCGTCCTTCTCCATCACCTCACGCCGGCGCCAAGCCTCACTTACACCGCCCGGCTTCTTCCACGGGAATGCGACATCCTCGCCAAGCGAACGGGTTATGGACTGCCCAATCCTGCTTGCGGCTAGCTCGTCCTGCAGTCTCGACGCATCGAGTCCACTCAGCATCCGGTCGGCTTCGCTTCCCTTGCCCTCCTCCGTGTCGGCCAGTAGCGTCTCCTTGACCAGCGACACGGCCAAGCGCCGGGCGCAAGTCTCCACGACCCCACTTGCTGGAACCATGTAGTCGGCCAGACCTAGGCTGGCGAAGACCGGCGCCAATCGGTCTTCACGCGTGGCGGGGGTCTGCCCACCCCCTTCGGCTAGAGCGCCACCAGTGCGCCGGGCCTGTCCAAGACGGTCTTCCCGCAGGGAAGCCTGGACCTCCGGAACGCATTGATAGGCCAGCCACTCAGCCACGACCAGCTTCTGCTGCCGGAGCGTGGTCGTCGCATAGCGTCCGTCACCCTCCTGACCAGCCTCAACCAGATAACAGCCGAGATCAAAGACATGCCGCTCTCCTTCGGCGGGGTCGCAGTAGACATCCGGTAGCATCGGGTCCGGCCAGCCGCGCGCCTCGGCCAGAGATACCTCTCTGAGCGTCGCCGCTACTTGGGCCTTACCCTGGTCTTCGAGATCCGGCGGCACGACGAGCACTGCGCCTTGGCCCAAAAGATCGCGCCGCTCATCCCCGGCCCGGAACATGCGGCGAATGAGGCCCGCCACGGGGAGGAGGAGCCCGACACCCTCGGGATCCGCCGCGGAACATACTAGGTAGCAGCGCCACGACTGACTCCCACCAAAATTGAGCTCATCGACAAGGTCCCGCAGTCGCCCGAGCACCTGGGCCTCCCGGTTCAAGGCCGACAGCCAGGCAAGGGCAGCACTGCCCGGACCCGCCACCAAGGTAGAGTCAGTAGGCAGGAGAGCGGGGTCAAGCTTCTCCCGCCCCCGCTCCGGTGGCCGCGTAATCACGGGTAACGTGAGGTGTTCGCCCGCCGGCAGGTCGGTCCGGCGGCCAAAGCCTATGGCCAGAAAACCGAGGCGCCGTTCGGCGAACTTGCCTGGTTCGTAGCCACTCTCCTGCGCCAGGTCCACCGTCGCCCGCTTCGCTTCAACGAGAATGTCGTAGCCGCAGGCGCCCAGGCCAATCAGGACCACCTTGTCGCCGGCCAGCTCGCCGCTCATAGACACCCCACCTCGACTCACCTACTGTGATATCCGCGTGCGAGCTTCACGCGGACCTGGCGTACTCCGGATCCTTGTCGATCGCCGACAGGCGCAGAGACAGCACGTTTCGCAGAGGGAGACTCGGCACCTCATCCTGCCTCTGGGAGATCTCCCGGTAGAGTCCACTCACGTCCGGCCAGGCGGCGCGTAGCGATGGTCTCACATCGCTGCCGTCGAGAATGTTCCAGAGCTTCTGCCGGTGGACGGCATGGTTGAGGCTGAGGAACGCGATGATCGCATCCTGGAGACCCCTTCCCAAACGCTTTCTCTGGCCTCCGTCGATGTCGAGGAAATACTCGTACTGAGCTCCTCCTCCACCCTCGCGGACGGCCAGAGCTGTGGGCTGGCGCTGGATGCGACCGGCCGTCAGGCTGAGGAAGAAGAGACGGAGAGCGTCCCACCTGTCCTGGTCCCGCCAGAAAATGTCGTGGCTGACCTGCCCCATAGTCCACAGTCCGGGCATGACGATCATGCCGGCTTCCAGATCGGCGGCGTCCTTCCTGAACTGCAAGACCTTGGCCATAATGCCGATCTCGGCCTTGAAAACGATGGCCGTCGCCGGATCAGTGGTCTGTGGACAGACGGTCATCGTCTCCCCCATGCCCTGGTTGAACGCGGTCAGCAGGCGACTGTCCGCCGGCGCCGCCACGACCGAGATGGAGATGGGATCGCCGGCCTCCGACCTCTGGGTCACGGGGTTGTACTTAACGAACGCCTCCGCCTCCTTGATGCATGCGCTCGCGTACCAGGCGGCGGTCTCCAGGGACGAAATATACTCATCCAATCTTTGCGATGCGAAAAACGACCTGAGGCATGATGCCAAGAACTTCACCCAGTCGCAGGCGGCCTCGAAGGGCTGTGACGAGGGTCCCAGAAGAAGCGACCTGGGCTCACTGCTGCACTTGAGTTGGAGGAATCCGTCAGCCATGACGGGAGTCACTCTCTCGATGCAGTTGGCGGCAATCCGCTCCCGTACCGCGATGTTTCTAGACGACTCATAGATCTCTCGCCCCGAAGCCTTCACGCGAATGTCAGTCACGGGAGCGTCGGCCTTCTCCTTGCGCAGGAGATGGGCCATGGCCTTCTCCACCTCCCGCGGGAGGCTGTCAGCCATGAAAGCCTTCAGGCTCTTAGCCGCCTCGGCGATCCGGCGCAACCGGCCAAGACCATCATCCAGGATGCGGTCCGCAGCCTGGGCCGCGGCAAGAGTTAGACGCTGGTCGAGCCACGCGTCGCATCTCCGCGCCGCTTCGCTGGCGGCCTTCCTCACCCCGCCGGGAACGCAAGCCGCCAGGCGATCCTCGGCTCTACGGGCCTCCTGCTCCGCCCTTGTCGCAATCTCGGCTCTATCACGTCCAGACTCCCGCCTGGCATCCGTGAGTTGGCGTTCAACCTCCTCAACGACCCGGGCCAAGATGGCTGCCAGCCAATCGAGGCCGCCTTCCACTCGTCGGATGGACTCCAGTTGGGTCCCCACCACGTCCTGCAGCTTCTGCGCCGCCTCCGCGAGGCCCAGAGTGATCAGTCGCTGGGCCTGGTCCTGAGTCGCTGTCAGAACCCCTCTGGCCTTGGACATCATCTCAAGACTCTGGCGCCTCAGAACGTCGACCGGTGCCTTCTGACGGGCTATCTCGTCGATCCGGATGGTGACCGCGTCAATCTTCTGAGTCCGTCGCCCCTGGGTCTGCAGCGCAATGGCTTTAGCCACGTTCTTGACGAAGGAGTCGCGATCAAGACTAAGGGTGCGCATGAGTTCTTCCCGCTGCAGACCGAGATTTCCGATGATCCCGGACACGACCGCTTCTGAAGGAGGTTCCTCGGAAGATCTGCAGAGTCGCGCGATGGTCTCTCGCGAGAGCGTCTCCGCGGCCTCGATGGCCATGCTCTCCGCCGGCAGCACGACTCGAGCCAGGCCCAGACTGCTGTAGTGAGGCATGTCGTGCCCGATACTCCCGGTCTGAAGGCGTCTTCTGAGCGTGGCCTTAGCGTTGTTGAGGGCCTCAAGAAACTTATCGCCGATCACTTCGCCCGAAAGGTGGACCAACATGTCGGCCACGGCAGGAAACACAATCTCGGGCCCACCGAGGGTCCCACCGTTGTTGCGCTGGTTGTCGATGAGGAAGACCGACTGGAAGATGGCACCGCTTGTGTCGAGTTGTTGGCCACGTTCCTTCGCCGCGGAACACAGGGACCAGTCGACATCGGCGGGATCGCATGTCCGGGAACCCCGCTGGGACTTGGGGTACATGAAGTAGTCCAACTCCGTTAGCACAGCGCTGGCATTTCTCTGGAGGTCATCGTAGGTGGGGTCGTCGACTACCTTGCGGAACACCCCGGGCAGGACGATCATCGCCGACACGTCGCAAGCATTGGCCGTGTGGTCCAGGCCCATCGACCGAGCCAGGAAAGCTGTGTCTATGAGCATGCCGCTGCCCGTGCCGCCACAGATCGAGCAGACGATGAAGACGTGCAGCGAAATGGACTCGCGAGCCGCCCCGGTAATCCGCACCATCGCCTCCCGGAGAGCTCCCGTCACTCCTTGGTCCTTCTCCGTCCAGAGATAGGCCAGAAGTCCGGCCTGGCGGTAGCGTTCGGTGCCCTTGACGAAGTTGTTGTACTCAAGCGTCATCTCCCCGGGCGGGATGCGCTCCCCCACCCAGGTCAATTCGCCCCCCCGTTCAATGTGCCTTAGCACCTCGGCCTGAACGTGGCTCGGAAGATGCCGTTCGGCCGGCACGCACAACTCGTGAGGGCCGAGGACCCCCTTGAGTTCGGGGGGCTTGGGCGGCAGGGGATCGACGTCGATCACTAGGAAACCAACCTTAGGGGAGACCTCGCCACTACCGAGCGATGTGAGGCGGGTCTTCAAGCGGCACACGATTTCCTTGCCCGTTCCTCCTATGCCTAGGAAAAGAACGCGTGAGTCCAAAGCCCGGGTCTCCGGACCATCCTGCTTCGCCTGTGTTGCCTCCATCACGCGCAATCCCTCCACATGGACCTCAAGTAGACGACCGTCTGGCAGCCGCGGTCGCCGCCGATCCAGCCTGGCGCTGGGTCGCTTCCCAGAACCGCTAGCGCCCCAGTGTCTGGCACCTCCAGCCGAGCCACAGCCAAAGAGCTAACCCGAGGATATTCAGGCCACACAGGGCCACCAGGACAGCGCCCGCAAGTCCGCCCAGCCGCACTCCGCCGGGCAGGAGGACGGCCAGCACAAGAGCCGCGGAGGCCAGAAGACCGACGCCCGCCAGGAGATGGCCAGCCAGCCCGAGGGGCGCCCCCTGCCGGTCGTAGGCGCTGGTGTTGGCAATTGTGTAGTAGGTGTCACCAGCCGGAACTTGGCGCGCCATGTCGCCCCGCGCCAAGTCATCGAGCAGATCCCGATCAACCCGGACCTCTGCCCGGGACTCTACACCGGCCCAATTGAACCGGGTCAACATGCGCGGGACGGCCTTCACTACGGTGCCGCCGCCCAGACTGAGCCGGCTCACCCGAGCCCGCGTCTGGATGAAGCCGGCCGAGTCAGTTAGAGTAAGTTCGCCGACCTGCGGCCGTCCGGGCCATAAGCAGAGCATCTGGACAAGGATGATCACTCCAAGCGCCACCCCCGTGCGCCAGTGCGGCAAGGCGAGACTGACCGTCTTGGCGACGGCGTCCTCATAGCGAAGTGTCTCCTGGGTACCTGACGGCCTGTAGTAGCCCGCCAGAGTCACCGTCAGGGTGGCCCGCCCCTGAAATGGGGAGATGGCCGCAAGGGCGGAGTCAAGCCAGCCCGGCGCAGCCGCATCCGCGTCTCCCCCGGAAGGGGAAAGCGTCTCGGGCACTTCGACGAGACCCGTGTAAGCTCCCGTGGGCTCGTTCTGCGTGTCGCGTTCAACGGTGAACTGGCCTTCGTTCAGGCGACGGCGCTGCGAGTCACGCAACTCGTAGAACACACCCGCTTCGTTGAGAAGACCTGGGTCCCCGTTAATCTCCACCCGCACCCGAAGGAGTCCCCCCCGGGGAGCCAGGGGTGGATCCAAGCTCACTCTGGAGATGATCGGCAGATTGTCGACGTAGACCTGCTTCCTGAACAAGTCAACAACCTTGGCCGTGGCCGTGTTGACGGGAGCTACCTCCACCGTCCAAAGGCCCTTCGGCACCGGAGCGCTGATCAGAGTCTGCTCGAAGCTGGCCGTGGAACCGGAGGCGTCCACGATACGACTCGTCTTGTCGCCCAGGCCCGTCACGGTGGCCCGAAGACTGAGGGAACCGGCCATGGGCACCGGTTCCAGGGAACGCGGGTACAGGAGATCCACCTTGAGTTCGAGAGGCCTCAGGCAGGAGGTTAGAGTCTTGGGCTCCGAGAGGATGAGGCGGGCCGGCAGCCAGTCCCACCACACGAAGACATCCGAGGCCCGGGCCCCGCTCACGGTGAACGCCCATGGCCCGGCCGTCGGTTTGGCAACGGAGACAATCTGATACGTGTCGGTCGACGTGAGATAATCGCCTGATCCGGAGACAAACGGTTCGACGCCCGGCGAGCCGTCCGCTTGGGGCGGAATGGGGACGACGGTTGCCCCCCACGGCTTGAAGACCGTGAAGACAAGCCCCTCCAGATAGCTGGGCACCACGATCTCATCTGTGGCCACGGTGGGACCGCAGCGGGTCATCTCCAGGAGGGAGGCTCCGATCCCGCCAAAGGCCTCGAAATAGTCGGCGTTGGCCGCCACGCCAAAAAGGCGTTGATCGCCAGCCGCTTCCCCGAGAACTCCGCGCCAGTAGCCGGCGTCACCGTAGCCGACGCCCATCGTCACCACATAGCCCTCGACGGGCTGGCCGAGATCGGAAGACAGCCCGGAAAGCGCCTCACTGATGCGCGCGTAGTGGGCCGCCACCTGAGAAGCGGTCATGTTCCGCCGGGCGACGCCCGGCTCGGCCACACCGTCGGTGAAGAGAACGATGGCGTAGCGCTGACCGAGAGACAGGCGATCATTGTCCCGGATGGTCTGGGCCGCCAGCTCTACGGCGCGGGCGAAGTCAGTCCATCCGCCGGACGGCGCCTCGGCCTCGGCCTCCTCGATCTTGAGCTTGATGAGGTCTTCAGACTGGATAACTCTCTTGGGTTCCAGCCAGAGGGTCGGGGAGCTCTCGAAGGTCATGATGCCGGCCTCGTGGCTCTGCCCTGAAGCTACGCTATCGGCGCTGAGAAAGTCCACAAAGTACCTCGCGGCTTCCCAGCGCAAGCCGTTGGGATCCGACTCGGCCATGCTGCCGGAGGCATCCATGAGCAGAAGAACGGAGACCGGGCCGGATGGCTCCGCGAAATCGGAGGTGACCGTTTCGGCAAGACCCGGGAGCGACCCCAGGACGAGGGTCATGAGGAGAACGGCCAGAGCCAGGCCCAAGCGGAGGGACGGGCGGGTCAGGGTCAGTCACTCCTTCTGACTCCACTTGCACGCGGTCGGCTGGAGAGAAGAAACCGCGCCGGAACTCAAAACGAACCGGCGGGCAGGTCGGGACTCAATCGCGAACAAGCGTCCGCGCGTCCCGTCAGGACTAGCAGGGCGAATGTGGAGGAAAGGACCTGTCCGCTGATCTCAGTTCGCCATAGTTCTGCTCCTCCTACCCAAATCCTCCTTGACCTGCCAGCATTCGCCCCATCATCTTCCATCCGTGACGGCGTCTTCCTCAGCAGTGGCGCCCGCTGGGCCCGGCGGCCGCCGAGTCCGCGCTCTCGGCAGCCCGGGCTTCGTCCGTGAGGGTCTTGAGACGGAGGCTCAGGACCTTGCGAAGCTCGACGGAGGGGACCTCGCGCGGATCTTCGATGATCTCGGCGAACCTGGGAGCGGTCAGGACGGCAGCCCCCGAGGCTGACTCCGCGTTGGGCATCGACGGAAGCTCCCGCTTCAGCCTCTCCCGGTCCCCCGCGAAATCCGGTCCGACGAACCTCAGAACAGCGGCCTGCAGGCCTCGCCCCAGCAGGACCAAGGGATTCTGGCCGCAGTCCAGCCAGTACTCGAGTCTTGGTCCCTCGGCGGAGCGATATCCAGGCGTAATCTCCTGGTCCCTCACTAGAGACTCCGCCCAGGCCTGGAAGAAGAGTCCCAAGCTGGACCAGCGCTCGCCGTTCTGCCAGAAGAGGTCGTGGCTGAGTTGGCCCAGGGTCCAAAGGCCTCCCATAGAGACCATGCTCGCCTCGAGGGCGGCCGCGTCCTTCCGGAATTGGAGCGCCTTGCCGAGGATCCCGATCTCGGCCTTCAAGACAAAAGCCGTCGTGGGGTCGCTGTCCTGGGCGCGGACTAGGCCCTGAAACTGGCCCCGCCAGGCGGTATCGGGCCGGCTGAAGGCCGCATCGAGCCGGCTGTTCGCCGGGGCCACAGCAACTGTGATGGTAATCGGGTCCCCGGCCTCGGACAGTTGCATGGTTGGATTGTACTTGACGAAGACCTCAGCCGCCTTGGCGCAGGCGTTCGCGTAGCGGCCGGCTTCCTCGTCGGTGGTAATGTAGTCGTCAAGGCGTTGGGCGGCGAAGAAAGGCTTCAGGCGACCGGCCAGGTACTCGATCCAGTTTCGGGTTGCCAAGGGCTGAAGCGGCGGTCCGATGAGGAGAGGCCCGTCCCCCAGCCAATCTCCCGCACACCGGAGACGCATGCAGTCATCCTGGTCACCGCCCAAGACCTCGAAGGTCATGTCCATGAGGCAGTCGGCCGTCATCTTCTCCCGAACCGCACAGCTCTTCGCCGACTCGTCTTCCTTTCGCCCGTCGGCGACGACACGAATGTCTATCACCGGCGCCTCGTCCGCTTCGATCTTGCAGAGGGCGCTTACGACCCAATTCGTCTCGAACGGCAGCGTCTCGCCGAGGAGCGTGTCCAGGGACTGCGCGGCCTCAGCGATCTTGCGCAGCCTGGAGAGGCTGTCATCGAAAACCCTCTCCTGCATCTGGGCCGTCACGAGGTCGACCCTCTTACCCAGCCAGCCATCGCCCATCGCGGCCGCCGCTTGAGCCGCTTGCCTCACCCCACCGGGTGGGCAGTTGCCCAGCCTGTCCCATGCCTTCTGAAACTCCTGCTCGGCTCGAACCGCGGCGTCGCTCCGATCGCTGGCCGAGGCCTGCCGGGCCAGCGCGAGGTTCTTGTCCGTCGCCTCAATCACTTTGCCAAGGAGACCCGAGAACCAGGCCAGCCCTCGACCGGTCTCCCGCATCTGCGTCAGCCGTTCATTGAGGACCTTGTCTATGCTCCCGGCCGAGCCGGCCAGCCAGCGAGATAGCCGTCGCTGGGCCTGATCCTGAGTCGCGATCACGGCCCGCTTGGCTTTGTCCAGTGTCTCAAGGCAGTCGCGGCGAATGGCGTCGGGCGTGGCCTGCCGGCGCGCGAGTTCGGCCACACGCTGGGATACCACGGCGATTCTGCCACCTGCGGCGCCGGGAGCGCGGAGGTCGATGGCCTTGGCCAGACCGGCGACAAACTCGTCCCTGGCCAAGCCCAGGGCCTGAGTCATCGCCGCCGGCTCAAGTTCGAGGCTCCGGACGGCGTCGGCCACGGCCGCCTCGGCAGGCCTTTCCGTCCCGCCCTGCAGTTTCACCAGTACGTCCCCGGAAAGGATCGACGCGGCTTCAATGGCCATGCGCCGGACAGGAAGGACAATGCGGGCCAGTCCCAAGCTACTGTAGTGGGGCATGTCCTGGCCAAGATTGTCCTGCCGGTAAAGGTGTCTCCTGAGACCCGCCTTGGCGTTGTTCAGGTTCTCCTGGAGGCGATCGCCGACCTGGTCCCCGGAAAGACGCGCGAGCATGTCGGCCACAGCCGGGAAGACCGTCTCCGTGCCGCCGAGGGTGTCTCCGTTGTTTCGCTGGTTGTCCATGAGGAAGACCGACTGGAAGATGGGCCATTGGGTGTCCAGAAGGTGGCCGGCTCGGGCGGCCGAGCGAAGGGGCCAGTCCACGTCGTTTGGGTCGCAGGTGCGGGAGATCCTTTGGGACTTGGGGTACATGAAATAGTCCAACTCGGTCAGGGTGGCCAGGGCGTTGCGCTGCAGGTCGACATACGTGGGAACGTCAACAACACGGCGAAAGACACCGGGCAAGACCAGCGCGGCCGACACGTCGCATGAGCCAGCGGAGTAGTCGTAACCTAGGCCCCGGGCGAGGTAGGCGGCATCGATCAGCATGCCGCTCCCGGCGCCACCGCAAATCGAGCAGATCAGGAAGACCCGCAGGGAGACCGCCCCCCGGGCGTGCGCCGTCACTTCCTCCAAGGCGTTGTGCAGGGAAGCCGTCACTCCGGCCCTGCGCTCTTCCCACAGGTAGGCCAGAAGCCCGGCCTGGCGGTAGCGCTCGGCGCCCTTGATGAAGTTGTTGTACTCCAGGGTCATTTCACCGGGCGGGATGCGCTCCCCCACCCATTTGAGTTCGGTCCCTTGCTCCACGTGCCTGCGAATCTCCTCTTGGACGTGACTCGGCAACTCCCTCTGAGACAGGTGACACATCTCCGCCGGGCTGAGGACCGACTGCAAATCCGGCGCCCTGGGCAAACTCGGATCCACGTCGACCACCAGGAAGCCGACCTTGGGGGAAACCACGCCGCCACCCAGCGCCTTGAGTTGCGCTTTCACCCGGGCGACGATCTCCTTGCCCGTCCCGCCGAGGCCCAGGTACAGGACCCGAGAGTCAGAGGTCCGCCAATCCTCAATTTCCATCGCCCTGATCTCCTTCGCCATCTCCGCGTTCCGGGCCGCTTCAACCAAGAGTAATCCCTCCACCGTCTCCGAGAATGATCGCCGCCGCTGGGGGAGCTAGACCTCGAGATCCCGCAGCCTGAAGGCCAACACCGCCCGTAGCGGGGCCGAGGGAACCTCATCGGGCTTCTGCGCGAGCTCGGCGTATTCGCGCTTCATCTCGGGCAGGGCGACACGCACCACCTCCTGGGTCTCGGGAGCGTTGACCCGGCTCGCGAGGTCGCCTCGGTTGGTCTCGCTGTTCGGGCTGAGAAACTCAAGGATTGCCTTCTGCAGGCCCGCGCCCAGTGAGCTCGTCTGGCCTAGGCCGATGCCCATTGAGTACACGTGCCGCACGCGACCCTTCGCTCCAAAGTCCATCGGCGCCGGATTGCGAAGGATGCGACCGGCGGCCACTCCGAGGAAGAACAGCCGTAAGTTCTCCCAGCGGTCCGGATCGCGCCAGAAGATGCTGTGGCTGAGGGGGCCCAGGGTCCACAGGCCCTTCATTGAGGCCATGCTGGCCTCGAGGGCGGCCGTGTCCTTCCGGAACTGGAGCACCTTGCCGAGAATCCCGATCTCGGCCTTCAAGACAAGAGCCGTCGTCGGGTCGCTGTCCTGGGCGCAGACTAGGCCCTGAAACTGGTCGCGGCCGAAGGAGGCATGAAGCCGGCTGTCCGCCGGGGCCACGGCAACGGTGATGGTAATCGGGTCCCCGGCCACGGCCTGCTGCAAGGTTGGATTGTACTTGACGAAGACCTCGGCTTCCGTGGCGCAGGCGTTCGCGTAGCGGCCGGCTTCCTCGTCGGTGGTAATGTAGTCGTCAAGGCGAAGGGAGGCGAAGCAAGGCTTCAGGCGACCGGCCAGGTACTCGATCCAGTCTCGAGCCGCCTCAAGAGGCTGAAGCCATGTCCCGATGGAGAGTAGCCTTTCCGGCTTCCCGCCATCGGAGCAGAGAAGGCGCAGGCCACCTTCCCGCAGCTCGAAGGTCATGTCCTTGAGGCAGTCGGCCGTCATCTTTTCCCGGACCGCAGAGTTCTTCGCCGATTCGTATTCCTTCCGCCCGTCGGCGGCGACGCGAATGTCCGTCACCGCAGCTTCGTCCTCTTCCTTCTTGCACAGGGCGCCTACGGCCCGGCCCGTCTCGGCCGGCAGCGTCTCGCCGAGGAAGATGGCCAGGGACTGCGCGGCCTCAGCGATCTTGCGCAGCCTGGAGAGGCTATCATCGAGAACCCTCTCCTGCATCTGGGCCGTCACGAGGCCGACTCTCTTGCCCAGCCAGTCATCGCCCTTCATGGCCGCCGCCTGAGCCGCTTGCCTCACCCCACCAGGTGGGCAGCTACCCAGCCTGTCCCATGCCTTCTGGAAC